>Ga0185299_10005751_pt1 | contig 13677 bp, 13 predicted proteins | sample PaiPotPPA55metaG_FD_128002 | JGI IMG/M metagenome (GOLD analysis project Ga0185299, IMG submission 128002) | Iron sulfur acid spring bacterial and archeal communities from Banff, Canada, to study Microbial Dark Matter (Phase II) - Paint Pots PPA... ...
AGAATGGTGAAGATTATGGCCGGCGCGTTCATGATTTGGCCGCGACCGCATCCAGTGACAATGATTTGCCGAAGAAAGCCCGATGCCAGAGTTCGAGGGAAACCAATAAGTAAATGTGACGCCGATACTGTTCCTTGCCTGCGCGGTCCAACTCAAGAATCCGACGGATGCACTTTTGATCGAAATAGCGGGCCATGGACGATTGGGGGCTAAGCAGGCAATCCTCGACAAAGGATTTCATCCGGACACGGAACCAATCTTCGATTGGGTTGGCGAAGCCCTTTTTTTTCCGATAAACCACGGACTTGGGCAGCCATTTTTCAAGGGCCTTCTTGTGGAGGTATTTGCCATTGAATCCTTTCAGCTTGAGACTGGGAGGAAGGCTCTCGATAAACTCCGTGAGCCGATAATCCAGGAACGGCACTCGAGTTTCGAGAGAATTGGCCATCGAGGTCTTGTCCGCGACCATGAGAAGGTCATCGGGCAGATTGGCCCGGGTGTCGATGTAGAGCATTTGCGTGAGTGGATCCAGATGATTGACATCCGATTGCAGGCGTTTCAACGCCCATCTCGCTCCATACGCATCAGCGCCAAAACTTTTTGCCAGCGCACCCTTGTAAAGCTGTGCTTTCATCTCCGCGTTGAAGAAGGAATAAACCTTCGTCAGCCGCGTCAGCATCTCCGGCTCATTCAAGGAGGCGACACCGCGTTTGAGCCTTTCCATGCGGCCCGGCAACCTTGCGATGAGCGGCGCCAGATTGTTGGTCAGCACTCGGGGGAGGCGGCTATAAAGGCCGGAGAGCTTTATCCCTTTGTAGCGATCGTAGCCAGCCCAAGGCTCATCCGCGCCCTGGCCCGTCAGGGCCACCTTTACTTGCCCGCTGGTGAGCTGCGCCACAAAGTAAAAGGCGGCGGCTGTCTCGTTGCCAACCGGTTCTTCGAGATCCCACATGTAGCGGTCGTAATACTTGGCGTAATCCTCCGGGGTGAGCACTCGAAAATAGTGGTCCGCGCCGAATCTGCGAGCGAGAGCTTTGGCATCTTCGACCTCGTTTGTTTTCTCGCCATCCTCGAAGCCAATCGTGAAGGTCTGCACTGGCCGGCTGGAAAACTGGCTCATGATGGCGAGCAACACGCCGGAGTCGATGCCGGAACTGAGGAAAAGACCGACGGGCACATCGCTGCGCAATTGCAGGCGCACGGCGTCCTGGAGGAGTTCCTGATACTCTTCGACCAGTTCGGCTTCGTTCCATTTCTTGCGTGGTTTGGGAACCCAGTGCCAAAATCGCTCGATTTTCGAACCGGCGCTGGAAACGACCATGAAGTGGGCGGGAGGCAACTTCATAATGCCGCGAAAAAGCGTTTTGGGGGACGGCACGTAACGGAAAGTGAACAATTCCCCCAGAGATTCCAGATCCATCTCCGGGTGGCAGCCCGGATGTTCCAGAAGCGATTTTATCTCCGAGGCAAAGAGAAGCTGGCTGCCCAGGGTGACATAGTAAAGCGGTTTGATGCCGAGGTGGTCGCGGGCCAAAAAGAGTTCCCGTTTCCTTGAGTCCCAGATGGCGAAAGCGAACATGCCGTTGAAGCGCCGGACGCAGTTCGTCCCCCATTGCTCGTACGCATGCACAATGACTTCGGTGTCCGACTGCGTCCGAAATTGATGCCCAAGGCTTAGCAATTCGCTGCGCAGCTCGACGAAATTATAGATCTCGCCGTTGAACACGATGTTGATGGAGTTGTCTTCATTGCCGATAGGTTGCCTGCCGCCGTCGAGATCGATGATGCTCAAACGCCGATGCGCGAGGCCCGCTTCGCCATCCACCAGTTCGCCTTCCCCGTCGGGACCGCGATGGCGCAGCGCGGCATTCATCCGCGCCAGTGTTTCCTGGCAAACAGGATTGCCCTCAAGATCAAAAATTCCGCAGATGCCGCACATGATCAAAGAACCGATCCGAGGCCGCTCGCCTCAGGTCTCTTGTAGAATCGCCTCAGCCGCTCGGTGAGCCTCGACTGAAGCAGGGCGCGATAGACGCGAGCTTCATTGCGGGTCACCAGCCGTTTTTTCTGATTGAACCAGGCTCGCGTGTATCCCCAGGCAAGGGCCACGCCACCCATGAGCACAGGATGACGAGTCAAACGGTGAAAGACTTTCAGGGCAAAAAACCATTTGCTCCCGCCGGTCAGATAATAAATCTCGCCGTGCATGAGGCTTGTGCGGAGCGGCCCGATGCCTTTGCCTTCCAATTTCCAATGTTTCATTTTCAGTTCGCCAAAATGGCCGGTGCGCCAACCGCGAGCCATGGCGCGGATTTCGTCCACCGTATCCCACCCACGGGCGGCCACGAAGCCGCAAATGTCATGGAAGCATTTTCGCCGCACCACTTTCGAGGCGCCAGCGGCGTGATAGGACGGCATCGCAATTTCCGTCCATGCTTTTCCGTCCGCCGCTTCCATATAGATTCCCGAGGCGATTCCCAGCATGGGATCCATCTGAAATTTCTGCAGGAGTTTCTCGAAATAGAAAGCGTCGAAGCTCAGATCGCAATCCAATTTCACGATGAAGTCGTAATCGAATTCCCGGGCGGCTTCCAAACCGAGGTTGAACGCCTGAATGACCGCCGAACCTGGCTGCCGCGGCCTCCCCTTGGGGCGGGTCACCAACTGAATAAAATCGAGATTTTTCTGATAATTGAGTATGAGATCCGGGGTGTGGTCATTCGAACCGTCATCGACGATGATCCAACGAACCGGTTTGATGGTCTGAGCCGCCATCGACCGCAGCGTATGCTCGACATAACGCTCCTCGTCTTTCACCGGTGAGATTACCAGGTATTTCACAAAGTTTCCGAATCGAAAGAATGAATCGCCCGATGGATAGCGCTCACGCTCTCCGTGGACATCTGCCCCGAGCCAATCCTCTTGCGCGCCTAACAATGCCTTGCCCCGCCGAAACCCAATCATAGGCGCCTGCAAGCTTGGCCGAGAACAGAGCCTGATCGTCATCCGAGTTGATGGGCAGGCGCGGCAGATGGAACTCTTCTTTGCAGGGCTGCGCGCGACCAATCATCGTGGTGGCGCAGTTTCGGTAACCCCGGAGACGGAGTTGTGCTGCAAGCAATTCTGTAAAGCCACGGTCTTCCTGTGGAAAGGCATAGGGATAGGCAAAGCTTCGTATCTCTTCTCCCAACTGCTGCTCGATGCAATCCTTCGAAAGTCGCAACTCGTCTCCGATCTCCTTCCAGGCCAAATCGTATAGCCTGGGATGATTCACCGTGTGCGAGCCAACGCGGATGCCGTGGCGGCGCAATTCGCGCACTTCATCCCAAGTCAGACAGTCCTTGCCACAGAACGACTTGCGCCGAGACGCGACAAAGGCGGTTGGCAAATATATGGTGGCGGTAAATCCGTGGCGTTGGAGCACGGGCCACGCAGTCATGTAAAAATCCTGAAAACCATCGTCGAAAGTTATCGCGACGCGATGGCTGTCGTTCCGAGCATCCAGGGAACCCGGCAAGGCCTCCTCCACGGAGGTTCCCCGGAATCCGTGATCGCTGAGCCATTGCATGTGCTCGGCAAATCGGGCCGGGGCGGTCGCCACTTTGTAATAAGGATGGACGCCTTGCTCCAAGTCATTCGAGATGCTGTGATACATCAGGACGGGGAGGCGCCCGCCCCGGCGGCCGGAGCCGGTAGTGCCCAGCGCGCGGAAGACGCACAGCGTCAAGCAGCGATCCAAACGGGTTCGAAACATGAGTTAAGCGGCCAAAGGCTTCGGCCTGGTCACGGACCCTTCGCCGCTGGTTGCGCAGAGCGAATCGACGAGCGCCAGATAATCGGCCCGGCGATTGTCCCAACTATTGCGCAACGCGTACTGAAGAGCACGGGCCACCATTGCGCGGCGGTCCGTGTGTTTGGTCAGTACTTCATACATGGCTTCGGTGAGAGCCTCGGAGTTGCCGGATTCGAAAAAGCGAACCACCGAATCATCAAAATAGAAGCGATCTATCTTCGTGCTGGAAACAACCACGGGCACCCCGAGCGCCATAAATTCCATAATCTTCGTGCTGTACGCTTCATTGCCGAAAGAGTCCGCCCGCTTTGGAACAACGCCCAAATCCGCATTAGCCATGACGCCGGCGATCTCCTGCAGCCGCAACGGGTTGAAAAAGCGCACACTGCCATTGAGGCCCAGTTCTGCTTTGAGGCCAATCAAGGCCTGTTTCATATTGCCTTCCCCGTAGATGTGAAATTCGGCGTCCGGTATTCGATGCCGGAGCCCGGCAAAAGCGCGCATGGCAACGTCCAGGCCTTGATGCCACTGCAGCCCGCCTGGAAAGAGGATCAATGGCTTCACATTTGCGTTCGCACATTGTTTGGACTTGAAGACATTCGTATCCACGTAATTGATGAAGACGGAGCACTTGTCTTTGCGAGCAGAGCGGGCGGTATATCTGTCCAGCCAAAGGTGGTTTGCGATGATTACATGGTCGGCGAAGGAGGCCGACCACTTCTCTACGAATTTAAGGCCCCGGATCAGGAGGGAGCGTTCCGGGACCTTGAATTTGCTGGCAAAAAATTCGGGGACGATGTCGTGTATGTCGAGGATGATTCTGGAGCCGGTCAACTTCGGCCACCAGGCTGAGAAGACCAGGAAGTCAGGAATATTGTGAACATGAACTACGTCGTAGCGCTGCCGCAGATGCCGTCGGGTAATCCACCAGGACGAAGAAGCCAGGAAGCGCAGCAACGGCCATAAGTATGATCCTTTAGTCCGTTCACGCTTTCCAAAACGGTCTTGTATCCTGAATACCTTGACCCCATTGATGGTCTCCTCCTTCGGAAGTTCAGGCCCTCGCCGCAGAGCCGCCACTTCGACATAATCTCCGCGCTGTGCCAAGGCCTCGGCATAGCGGATCACCCGGTTGTCACTCTCATAAAAAGAGTGGGTGATCATGCAAACCCGCTTGGCTTCCATACTCGAATTCTTCATGCGTGGCGGCTTCGAATGCCGCGGCTAAACCCGCGGCGCTCTGGACACAGGCGGACTTCGTCCCCGTCAATTCGCATTCTGAACGAATTGCCTTCGGATGGCGGAGCAATTATCATGCACCCTCATCGCCTCCGCTGGTTTTGTGCCAGCCGTGGGCATTATTCCAAATCCCGCGAATCGCCGCGACCCAGTCATTCCACACGGCTAAATTATGTATCCTGCGCCAGGAACGCCGGCACGTGCGGACGACATTTGTTCAGGACCGTGGCCACGTTAGCTCGCGCTTCGCGCATCAGAGACGCTGCCCGGGCGGCGGCATGCTGCCCCGTTTTCTCGGATTCCAGCACCAGCAGGACGATATCCATGTGGCTGGCCAGGCGCGGCGTGGCGCTGGTGGGCGAAACCGGAGGCATGTCAAAAATGATGTAATCGTAATCGCTCGCCTTGAGCTTGGGCACGAGATGGTTGAAGGGGGTGGGCAACACCTTCGCGGCGTTGTCGCCGTTCTTCGAGTCGATGGAAGCCACATACAGATTATCCTCGACCAGGGCTCCAGCGCGGCCATTGGGCTCCAGCACTTCAGCCAGCCCGCAGCCGGGCTTGCCATTGTAGAAAGGATGGGCCATCCCTTGCCCGCCGTTCATATCCACGAGCAGCACGTTGCCCTGGCCGGTCTTGGACAACTCGGCGGCGAGTCCGCTCGCGAGGGTCGTGACCCCCGCTCCCTCGCCGCAACCCGTCACCGCGACCAGTTTTGGCTTCTTGAGGTTCAGGTTGTGGACTTCGAAGTAGGTAATGAGCCGCTCGCGCAGACCCTCTGTATAGGTTTGCAAGTGATGCCGCTCGCTCGGCAAAGCAAGCGCCATCGTGCCAGAGCCGCACCCGTTGCTGGCGACCTTGGGCGCCGGACTGAACGTGCTCCGCTTGCGGCGCCCCAGACCGGGAAGCTGGATTCCCCCTTTCCAGGAGGTGTCGGGAATCGCGAGGAACACCGGGAGGCGCAGAAGTCGCTCGATATCGGCGCCTCGTTTGATCGTGCGGTCGAGAACGAGATCGATGAGGAAAGCCAGCGCGAAACCCATGCCGACGCAGCCAGCGAAGACGGCGCCCATCATTTTGTAGAGTTTCTTTTGGTCGATGATCGGCGGCGTCGAACTTTGCACGACGCTCATGTTGATCAATTGGCCGGCGGCGGAATTGCCCCCGTGCCCCAGATTGAGCCGGCTCACGATGGAATCATAAGTCCGCTGGTTGTCGTCTCGCTGCCGTTGGAGGGTATTGATTTCAGGTTCGAGAACCGTAACCCGAGCGGCCTCGGACTGCAGATTGCTGAGCGTCGAACCAAGGTATCTCACTCTTACGGTCAGCCGGGTAATCTCATCCTGCTCCGTAAAGACGCCCGTTCCAAGCGAATTGGTGCCATCGCGCGCGGGTGCCAGCGCCATATGTGGAAGCGTTGGGAACTGCGCTTCCAGTCCGGCCTTCTGCTTGTTCAGTTGTCCGATCTGCTCTCGCACGCGCTCGAGGAGCGGGTGCATGTCCTTGTATCCGTCCAGAAGATACGCCCGCTCGCTCGCTCGCAGCGCTTCCAGGCGCCGCGTGATCTCACTGTAATCGCTGATGGTGGCGGGCGGCACTACCGCTTCCACCGCGTTGCCGGCTGCCTGAGGGGAACTGCCCGGCGTGGTGTTGCCGCTGATCGCTTTGCGTTCGGCCAATTCCCGTTCCGCGTCGAACAGTTCGTCCTGCGCCTTGAGGATGCGGGCCTGATAGTATCGTTTGGCATCGTCCGGGATGATGACTTTTGCCCGGTCCTTGAGCTCTCTCAAATCCTGATCCGCCTTGATGATTTTGGCGCTCAATTCGTCGCGCTGGCGGGCATAGAATTCATCGCGCACTTCCGGATTTTCCCGCACGTCGATGTGCTTGCGCTGGTAAACCTTGATCAACGCGTCCAAAACCGGCTGGACCAGGTCGGGATCCGGATTCTTGAACGAGACGGTCAGAATCGAGGTCCGCGCAGGAATCTCGACTTCCACGCCGGAGGCAACGACTCCGGCCGCGGCGTTCCGATTGGTGCCCCCGCCCAGTTTGGCCAAAATCCTTTGCGGCCCGACCAAATCGGCCACCTGCAGGGCGACGTCGCGACTTTTCAGGATTTCGATTTCCGAATTGAGCACGGCCTCTCCGCCGGGATCAGTCGGCAAGAACGATTCGTCCTGGTTCGTCGAGGAAGTGACTTTCAGATCGTTGACATAAAGGACCATCAATTTGGCCTTCGACACGAAGGGAGGGGGCCGCAGCATGCGGATTCCAATAACGCCGACGATGCCCAGACAGAAGAACGCCAGGATAAGCCACTTGTGCCGGAATAAAGTGAAATAGATGGCGTCCAGGTCGAGCCCGGAAGCAGGAGCCTGGCCGTTGGCCGAATGGGGCTGGTTTCCGGCATTCATACTTTTGCGTCAGCTTGATTGGAGCGGATTGCCTTCAATCACGCAAGCACTCCTTCAACGTTGCCACCACGAACTCGATTTGCTCCGGCCGCAATTCGGGATACATGGGCAGCGAAAGAAATTCCTGCGCGCATCGTTCGGCCACCGGGAAAGAGCCATAACGCAAACCCAAAAAGCTATAGGCCTTTTGCAGGTGAATGGAAACCGGATAATGAATTGCACAATTCACCCCGCGCGCGGCCATTCGCTGCAATACGCCGTCTCGGTCCGCGACGCGAATGGCGTAAATATGGTAGACGTGCGAATTATACGGCGCAGTCACTGGCCGGATCACGCGGGGATCGTTGGCTAGAAGCTGGTCATACATCCGGGCGTGAGCGCGCCGCCCTTCATTGGCGCCGGCCAGGCGGCGCAGTTTCACACTCAACACCGCGGCCTGGATGCCGTCCATACGCGCATTGCAGCCAATGGTCGAGTGCAAGTGTTTTGCCGCCTGCCCGTGATCCCGAAGCACCTGTATCTTGCAACGCAGTTCCGGGTCGTCGGTCGTGACGGCGCCGGCTTCGCCGAACGCGCCCAAATTTTTGCCCGGATAGAAACTGAAACAGCCGGCGGTGCCGAGGCTGCCGGCTCGCCGGCCTTTGTAATCGGCGCCATGCGCCTGGCAGGCATCCTCGACCACGGGTGTTCCGTGCCGGCGCCCGAGACTCAGAATGGCGTCCATATCTGCCATTTGGCCGAAAATGTGCACCGGAATGATTGCCTGGGTGCGCAAGGTGATGGCCTCCTCGAGCTGGGTCGGATCCATCGTGTAAGTCCGCTCGTCGATATCGATGAACACGGGCCGAGCGCCACAAAGACTGATCGCCTCGGCTGTCGCCATGAAACTGTTCGGCACCGTGATCACTTCATCGCCCGGTCCAACGCCCAGCGCCAGCAAGCTCAGCCAGAGGGCATCGGTGCCGCTGCCCACGCCCAGCGCGTGGTTCGTCTGACAGAAAGCGGCAAACTCCGTCTCGAATGAAGCCACGAACGGGCCGCCGGCAAAAGCGCTCTTCTCGGTGACTTGGCGGAAGGCGTCGAGCAGCTCAGTCATGAGCGGCTCGTTCTGTTTGCGGAGGTCGAGGAAGGGCACTTGCATACGCCGAAATTCAGACGGTTTCCGCCGCGCGCAAAAGCCGCGCCGGGTTGCCCGCCACTACGGCACCCTCGGGCACATCCTTGGTCACGACGCTGCCCGCGCCGACGATGGCCCGTTCTCCGATCGTCACCCCGCACAGAATCGTGGCACCGGAGCCAATCGAAGCTCCTCGCTTTACGACGGTAGGCACGCACGACCAGTCAGCTTCGGTCTGAAGCGTTCCCTCGGCGTTGGTAGCGCGCGGAAAACGATCGTTGATGAACGTCACGCCGTGGCCAATGAAAACCTCGTCCTCCAGGCGCACACCCTCGCAGATGAACGAATGGCTCGAGATTTTGCAACGGCTGCCGACGCAAGCGCCCTTTTGAATTTCCACGAATGTTCCAACTTTCGTATCGTCCCCGATCTCGCACCCATACAAGTTGGTGAAAGCAAATATCTTCACTCGCTGGCCGAGCTTTACGTCCGGAGCGATGCGTTGATAGAGCGGGGCGGCGGTGCTCACGCGTTCACCACGTTGCGAGGCAGGGTGGCCGGGATCGGGAGCGGCAAGGTGGTCCCATGTCCATTGCCATGGCCGTTTCCATTGACAGCATGGTGCGTGGGAGCCGGAGCTTCGAGGGGCACCGCCGTTCCGTGCTGCCGCAACGATATGCCGGCGGCTTCGAGGATGCGAACGACTTCCAATCCGAGCCGTCCATCGGTCAGCGGAGTCGAGCCCTGGTGAATGCAGTCCAGGAAATGCTGGCACTCCAGCTTCAGCGGTTCGTCCTGCTTGATGTAAGGCACATAAGCGTCTCCGTAATGATAGGAATACGTAAATTCCGCGAAGGTATCGTAATGCGCCGGCACTTCGACGCGCGCATCGTAAATCTTCAATTTTTCCAGCGGCTCGGTGTCATCATAAACGATCATCCGGCGCGACCCGACCACGGTCATCTGGCGGACTTTCTTGGGGTCGAGCCAGCTATTCTGCACGAAGGCGCAACGGTTCTTGGCGAAGGTGAGGTACATCATGGTCACGTCCTCGATGCCTCGCGTGACGTGGCTGCTTCCCTGGCAGGAGATGCTCACCGGTTGCTCGTCGAGCAAATGGAGAATGATCGAAATATCGTGGGGCGCGAGGTCCCACGCCACATTGATGTCCTTTTGGAACAAGCCGAGATTGAGCCGGCGCGCCGCAATATACTGGACCTGGCCAATGTCACCGGCCTCGATGATTTCCTTCATGCGCCGCACCGCCGGCGAGAAAAGAAAGGTGTGGCCGACCATGAGCACCAAACCCTGGTGCTGGGCCATGGCCACCAATTCCTCCGCTTCGGCCGCGGTCCGCGCCATGGGCTTCTCGATGAAAGTATGTTTGCCCGCCTTGAGGCTGGCCTTGGCCATCTCGTAATGGAAACGCACCGGCGTCGCGATGACCACGGCGTCGATGTCATCGGCCGTCAACAGGTCCTCGAATCGATTGGTCGTGGCGACGTCCGGATGAAGCCGGCGCATGTGCCGCAACCGAGTCTCGCTCGTGTCGCAGATCATGGCCAGTTGGCAGTCGGCTGCCTGGCGCAAGTTTCGAATCAGGTTTGGCCCCCAATAGCCGCAGCCCACCACACCAACCTTGATTGTTTTTTTAGTTGTTTTCATAGATGATTTAACTGTGCTGACTTGCCGATGCCCGCCTCAGGGGAGACGGCCGGTTTGCGCCGCGCTGGGCGCATATCCAGGCATTGCCTCCACAGGGCTGGAAGAGTTCTGAGAAGTATTTGCAGATCGAGCCCGAGGCTCATGCGCCGCGAATACTCGATGTCCAACTCAACCATTCGACTGAAAGTAGTGCGGTTCTTGCCGCTGACCTGCCAGAGACCCGTGAGACCCGGGACCGCGCTCAGGCGGAGCCGATGCCGCGCCTCGTAGCGTTCATATTCGTAGGGCAGGCATGGACGAGGGCCGACGATGCTCATTTCGCCCCGCATGACATTGATGATCTGCGGCAGTTCATCGAGACCGCAAGCCCTCAGAAGAGCGCCCAGCGGGATCAGCCGCGGGTCCTGGTGGGCGTCGAGCTTCGTCATGGGCACTTCGGAGGTCATCAAATGTTGCGTGTACTCGCGATGCGATTGGGCGTCCGCGTCGGGCCGCATCGTGCGAAACTTCAAGAGCGTGAATTGCCTTCCCCGGCAGCCGACGCGCCGCTGGCGGAAAAAAATCGGCCCGGGCGAGCCGCACTTCACCAGGAGCGCCACTCCCACGCCGAAGAGAATCAAAGCCGGGGACAGAACCAGAATAATGGCGAAATCGAGCGCGCGTTTCCAGAACGGCAGCATTTCCCCGGAAAGCCCTGAATCACCCAAACTCGTTTGGTCACTATGCATACATCGGTTCACCAATCACCAGCATCCGCAAAACAAAAATCTATTTCCTGCCAGAACCCATGACTGCTTGTCAGTCTCCCTGCGGCCACGCAGAGGCTTCCGCGAGCTTTCGGCATTCGGTCCACGTCCGGACTTATCCCGTCCCAAATGGAAACTCGGCATCCGAATCGCCAAGGCGCTAAATGCAATGCCGATAGGGCGCTCACGTGCGTGTATCATCCTCTGAAGGCCGAAAGTATCAATTCCGACCATTACGGAAGCCTTGTCGGTGTTACTACGGAAACGAAGGAATCGTTCGTGTTTCGCAGAATCAGTGGGCGCTCCTTGCAGGCGAAAGCGAGAGTTCGGGACGCGGTCATCAGCTCAAGTAATCCGCCCGGGCGCTCTGACCGTCGTGTCCAGGTGGTGAGGTTGCCAGGAAAAAGAAGAATTGAGTCCCGCTTCTGAATGGGGTTCAGAAGCTAAAGACCATCTCGAAGAGAATAGGAAAATCGGGGGTTGCCCAGTCTGCCGTGACGCTACGAACTGGGGGTTAAGTGCGAACAATCCGGCCATGCATCCCCGAACCAAATGGAATCAAGCGTGTTCGGGGAGCCGACAAGAACAAAATCCTATATAAGTCGGCTCACGCATCACGCCCTGACGCGGCGAGTCGGGGCTAAGTGGAAGTTAGGCTGCTACCGCGCGAGGGTCGTGCAACGCAGAATCCGGCACCGTCAGATGTCCGATTTCGTTTGCGGCGACAGGCTCGTCGATTTGTGGCTGGCGGCGCGCTGCGGCGCTCAATAAGGCCAAATAAAAGAAGAATGAGATGCAAACCCAGCAAATGAGCACGATGGCCATGGCACACAACGCAAGCATGGAGCGTGCCGTGTCTCATTCCAAAGCGGATTCGACTCAAAACCCAAACCAGTGTCCAAAAATGCGGCTCGATACTGTCCCGCCTCAGGACAACGGGACACTCAAATTGGCATCACCATATCCGCGTCGACCTTGACGGCCGCAGCCTGATTGATGAATTCCAGGCGCAGGAGCACCGTGGTCATCCCGTAACGCTGCTCGACCCACCCCTCGAGCCCCTCGAGCGGGCCGCCTTTGATGCGCACACGCATCCCCTCGCCGATGGCGGGCGCCAGGCGCACACCGAGGTTCGATTCGAGGGCCAGAAGGATGTCCTGCAATTGCCGTCGAAAAGTCTCCTGATCGAACACATCGAGCAAATTCGCCACAATGTCATTTTGGCGAACGGACTCCTGCTGGCCCGGTTCCAGTTCAAGAAAGACATAACCCGGGAAGAGCGGTTTGCGAAACACCACCGTCTTGCCGCGATATTTGTGCGCCGAATCAAAACACGGCAGCGTCGACGCAAAACCCTGGCGCTCGCAATATTCCACCAGTTTCTTTTCCCTGCGCGGTTTGGTGTGCGCCACGAACCAAATTTTCTCAGCCATGCGCCAGAGCATTCGAGAGACGCGGAGCAGTGTCAACCACAAGCTCCCATCCGCATAGCCCCGGGGCGCGATTCAGGTCTTGGAGGCTGCGGATCCGAAGAGGAAATCGAAGCGCCAGCGGGTAGCAAGCTCGGCAATGTGGCACATTCGTCTAATTCTCATCGACCACATAGCTGGGGGGCCGCATCCATTGCCGAGGTTCGGCCCGGGAGGAATACGCGCGTACTGGGACTTTACATGAGCCGAAGTCGCGAATAGATTGTGACTCGGTTTTTAAAAGCGATGAGTAACTGGTTATTGGCAATTGGAACGGCGGTCTGGTTTGGCGCGGTGGCGCTCCGAGCGGGGCGCAACTGTTTTGCGTGGACCATCGGGGGAGCATTGTTCGGGTTGGTCGCTTCCACGCTGGTCTTGGGCGTTTTCCATGCGACTTACCTGCCGATTTCGCACGAGGCCTATGTCCGATTTCGAGTCGAGTCGCTGGCTGCCTCGTGCTTTGTGATTCTGGCATTGGGCTGGCTTTTGACCGCGAGCCTGCATCGCCAGCCGCAGGCCATTTGGCAGTGGATTCTGCGCCTTTTCGGCCGCCCGGCCTAAGCTGGGCGTCGAAAGGTGAGCGAGCGGCGCGCTCGAAGATTTGTTGGAATCAAAAACGGCCCGGCGGCGTTATGTTGTCACCGATGAATGATGCTGATCCTGATCGGGTGATCATCCGAAACCCGGAGGGTCAATACCTCGCCCGGGGACTGAAGGGGTGGGAATTCACATTGGAACGAACCAAAGCGATCGTTTTCGACTACCAGAAGGATCATGTCGCCGAGCATCTCGCGCTGATTCGGAAAGCGCAGGGGCCTATACTGGAGGCTGTCTCAGTCGAGCCGGAGGCAATCCACGAAATGTGCGACGGCTGCCACAAGACGATCAAGGCGTTCGAGGCCTTTTTCGACGGGAATCAGCTACTTTGTCCCGGCTGCCGGCTGCGCGGCTCTGGGGCGGCCGGGGCCCAATTGGGCATTTGAACGGAATTGCGCCATCGTTGTCTCATTTTTGCAGGGTAGTGTTTGGGGTAAATGTTGCCCTGCGTTTCATAGAGACTGGTTTGGGTTGGGGGCGGTCTGGAATCAAAACTGGGCCGCCCCTTACTTTGACCTTGGGAGAGTCAAATTAACGGACGACGCTGAAGCGCTGTTTGCGCTTGTCGCGCCGGGGTTTAGCCGGATAATGGACGCAGCATTTCCGGGCGCTTGGCGCAGTGGTAGCGCGTCTC
>Ga0185299_10005752_pt1 | contig 13675 bp, 11 predicted proteins | sample PaiPotPPA55metaG_FD_128002 | JGI IMG/M metagenome (GOLD analysis project Ga0185299, IMG submission 128002) | Iron sulfur acid spring bacterial and archeal communities from Banff, Canada, to study Microbial Dark Matter (Phase II) - Paint Pots PPA... ...
CTCCGTGTTTCACAACGCGATAAATCGATGCGCACGGTCCAGCAAATACTTTGCCTGCTCGCTCCGTCGCCAATCGATTTGTCGACGCCGGCCGAGACAAGGATGACGTACAGTCCAAGCGACACGACGCGCGAAGGGCGGCTCACTGCTGGTCCACGCCTTTCGTCATGGGCGACGCTTAGCAAACTGTTAGCCATTGCGCGTGACGATTAATCCGTGCAGTGCTGTCAGTGCGGCGTGGCCGCTTTGGTGAGCCGGCTTTGCAACGCCTCGCGGCGTGTGGCGATGCGCTCGCCGAGCTTCACCAGATCGAGCCTGGTTTTGCGAAGCTCGGGGAACAGCTCCGACTCTTCCTCTTCGACATGATGATTGACGCTCTCGGTCAGGACCTTGAAGGTGGCGTCGAAGCCCTCATCGCCGGGTTTCATGGTCGTGAATTTTTCAATCAGTGACTTGACCAGGAAGTGCTCCACGTAGGCTTCATTCACGTCAATTTCATCGGGTTTGTGAAGCGCTTCCCTCGCCGCCGGATAAAGAATTTCCTCCTCCACGACGGCATGCATGCTGAGTAATTCACACGCCCGTTGCACGAGGGTTGCCTTGCGTTCCAGATCGTTGTCCGCGGCGCGCTTGAACGCGTCGAATAATTTCTCTACCGCGCGATGCTCTTCTTCAAGCAGCGTCAGTGCGTCCTGTGGGGTGGTGTGGGTATTAGCCATGATCATTCCTCGCGTAAAGTGGGAAGGACTCCCGGTAAGGGTCACAGCAAAGCAAATGCCCGGGTCGGTGGCGTGGTTGGCCCGGCATGCCGGACGATCTCCACTTCCCACCACGCCGGCAGCAGGCGGCGCACTTCGGCTCGTGCAAACCGGTCGTCGATGAGATAGAGCACGCCCCGGTCCGCCTGTCCTCGAATCACCCGCCCCGCGGCCTGTACGACTTTCTGCAGCCCGGGATAGAGATACGTGTAGTCGTACCCGGCGCCGAACTCCCTGTGCATGCGCGCTTTCATCTGCTGGTTGACCGGATTGAGCTGCGGCAGCCCAAGCGTGGCGATGAACGCACCGATCAGCCGCGTGCCGGTCAAGTCTATGCCTTCACCGAACGATCCACCCAGCACAGCGAAGCCGATGCCGCGGCCGTTCTCTGTGAAACGCGCGAGAAACGCTTGCTGGTCCGCTTCGCTCATTGAGCGCGATTGGATCCATACAGGGACGTCCGGGTGCAGGCGAAGCAGCGCGTTGGCTACCCGACCGAGATAGTCGAAGCTGCTGAAGAAACTTAGATAGTTGCCGGGCGAGCGACGGTATTGGGTAGCGATGAGATCGACGAGTGACGGCACGGATTGTTCGCGATCGCGAAACCGCGTGGACACGTTTGCTATGGCGCACACCTGCAACTGGTCCGCATGAAAAGGCGATTCCACGTCCACATGCAAGCAGGTTTCGGGCAGGCCGAGCATGTCGCTGTAGAAGTGGACGGGGGTAAGCGTGGCCGAAAACAACGCGACCGAATGCGCGCGGGCAAAGCGCGATTTCAGATGTGGCGCGGGCACCGTGTTGCGCAGGCATAGCACCGTGTTTCGTCGCGTGGCTGCGTGTGGGGAGATCGAGATGTCGAAGAGAGAATGGGTGTCGAAGCGCTCGGCAATGCGCACGAAATGCATGGCATCGAAGTAGAAGCGCAGCGTCTCGTGATCGAGCGCTGCGGGTTGCTCGGCAACGAACTCCGTTACCACCGCGATCATGTTATCCAGTGCTTCGATCAAGCGTCCCGGCAGTGCTTCGTGCACTTCATACTCGCTGATCAGGCCGCTGGAGATTATTTTCCACGCTTGCGCGATCTTGTCGAAGGTGCGCTTCAGTGACGGCGGCACAGCGCGGCGCACGCTGCGAAAACGTGCTTCGTCGAGCGTGGCCGAGTACATCGCGCGAGCGCGTTCGACGAGGTTATGCGCTTCATCTACCAGCACGCTGACGCGCCATTCCTTCGACTCGGCGAGGGAGAACAACATGGCGTTCGTGTCGAAGTAATAGTTGTAGTCGCCGACAATGACGTCGCTCCAGCGCGCCAGTTCCTGGCTTAGATAGTACGGACATATGTCGTGTTCAAGGGCGATGTGGCGCAAAGCGTGACGGTCTAGTCGCGCGACTTTCAACGCCACTTGCCGCGCAGCGGGCAAGCGGTCGTAGAAACCTCGCGCGAGCGGGCAGGATTCGCCATGACAGGCTTTGTCGGGGTGTTCGCAAGCTTTGTCGCGTGCGATTAGTTCAAGCACGCGCAGCGGTGTGTCGCGACCAAGCGTAGTGAGTGCGTCGAGGGCAAGCTGGCGGCCGGAGCTCTTCGCGGTGAGGAAGAAGATCTTGTCGAGCTGCGCGGCGGGCCATGCTTTCAGCAGCGGAAACAGACTGCCAAGCGTCTTGCCGATACCGGTCGGCGCTTGCGCTAGCAGACAGCGTCCGTGCGTGGCGCAACGGTAGATTGCCGCCGCCAGTTCCCGTTGCCCAGGACGGAATGAAGCGTGAGGGAAAACCATTGTCGTCAGCGCGGCGTCACGCTTGGCATGGTGTTCAAGTTCCTGTTTTGCCCACTCCAAAAAACGCTCGCAGTGCTCGCGAAAATGCTCGTGCAGCGTTTCGGCCGATTGCAATTCCGTGAACACCGTCTCCTTTTCGCTCGCGATATCGAAGTAGACGAGGGCAAGCCGGATCTCCTTCAAGTCCAACTTTTTGCAGCATAGCCAGCCGTAGATACGCGCTTGCGCCCAGTGCAGATGCCGATGGTTGTCGGGAATAGAACTGAGCTTGCCGCGGTACGTCTTGATCTCTTCCAGCTGGTTCAAGCCCGGGTCGTAGCCGTCGGCGCGACCGCGCACGTGGAGCGGGCCGAGGCTGTCAGAGAGGCTTATTTCGGTCTGGTAGCGCTCACCGCGACGCGCCGTGACGAGTTTATGTCCTGCCATGCCTTGTTGCGCAGTCGGCGAAGGCGTGAAGCGCAGGTCGAGGTCGCCGCGCTTGGCGGTGAACTCACAAAGGGCGCGCACCGCGATGGTGTAGCTGGGCTGTACTGGCATAATTACTGTATGGATATACAGTGCATATTAGCACGATGCAATCGGTTGGAAACATCGCGTGGAACGACGGTTGCTGACGCTCCAGAGTACGAGGTTCTAACTATCGACCCATGGAGAAGTAAGTGAAAACAACCACATTATCTGCGCTGATTGCCGCTTGCCTGATGAGCGGCGCTCCGCTGGTCCGCGCGCAAAGCGCGACCGAAGCGGCTTCGACCACGGCGGCCAATCCGCTGTCCGACGCCGATAAAGCCTTTGTGCAGGCGGCATCGAGCGGTTCGTCGACCGAGATTGACGCAAGCAAGCTTGCATTGACCCGTTCTAGCGACAAGGATGTCAAATCGTTCGCTCACCACATGATCATGGACCACACCAAGTTGACGCTGCAGTTGAAGATGGCGGCGCCCCGGGGCGTAACGGTGCCGAAGGACAACTCCGACACGGCGCTGCTTGATTTACTCAAGCCACTGAAGGGCAAGGCCTTCGACAACGCCTACATCGGCAAGGTCGGCGTCGAGGGTCACAGGCAAGCCCTGGATGCGTTTCAAAAGGAGATTTCGGATGGACAAAACGCGGATCTGAAGAAGGCTGCCCAAAAGGCGTTGCCGACGATCCAGGAGCACGCTCAGATGGCGCAGGATCTTGCAAAAAAGAAAGGCGTAACGGCGGACTAAGTGGAGTTGCGTGACGCTCGATATTTAAATTTTTTGGGAGTTCTGTGATGAAACAAGGAAAGCGGATTTTGTTCACAACGCTCTTCGCTGCAATGTCGACCATAGCTTTTGCACAAGCCGGTGGTGGCGCGGGCGGCGGTAACGGCAACGGCGGAACGGGCAGCGGCAACGCCCATGGCGCTGCGACGGCGGGCATGACGAGCGGTGGCGACCCGGCCTCCGGGGCGATGTCGAAGGGAGGCAAGACGCATCGCAAGATGACGCACAAGTCAGCTACCGATACCACCAACACGCCGGGTGCCAACGCGAGCAGCGGCACGAAGGGACAGTAAAACTCGCAAACGGAGTGAAGGAAGACGCGGCCCTGGGGGCCGCGCCTTTCTTGCTTGCGAGGGCACCGCTCCGGTGACGAGTTTAAGCAATGTGCAGGAGGACGTTATGACACAGACAGTAGGCGACTTTATTGTGGCGCGGCTCCATGAATGGGGTGTGCGGAGAATGTTCGGTTATCCCGGCGACGGCATCAACGGTGTGTTCGGCGCGATGCGACGGGCACAAGACAAGATCGATTTCATTCAGACGCGGCACGAGGAAATGGCCGCGTTCATGGCCTGTGCACATGCGAAGTTTACGGGCGAGCTTGGCGTGTGTATTGCCACATCCGGGCCGGGAGCGTCCCATCTGATTACCGGACTCTACGATGCCCGCATGGACCACATGCCCGTCCTCGCGATCGTCGGGCAACAGGCGCGTTCGGCAATGGGCGGTCACTATCAGCAGGAACTGGATCTGGCATCGATGTTCAAGGACGTGGCCGGCTCGTTTGTGCAGCAGGCAAGCGTGCCGTCACAAGTGCGGCATTTAGTCGATCGTGCGATCCGCACCGTGTTATCGGAGCGGCGCGTGACGGCGATCATTCTGCCAAACGATCTGCAAGAGCTGCCTTATGAGGAACCCGAACGCGCGCACGGCACGCTGCACTCCGGCGTGGGATGGACCGCGCCGAAGGTGGTTCCTTATGCCGACGATCTTGCGCGCGCAGCGAATGTGCTGAACGAGGGGCGGCGCGTCGCCATTCTTGCCGGCGCGGGCGCGTTGAACGCGACAGAGGAGCTGATTGCGGTCGCGGATAAGCTTGGTGCGGGTGTCGCAAAGGCGCTGCTCGGCAAAGCCGTGCTGTCGGACGATCTGCCGTGGGTGACGGGATCGATTGGTTTGCTCGGCACCGAGCCGAGTTACAAGCTCATGACCGAATGCGACACGCTACTGATGGTCGGATCGGGATTTCCGTACGCCGAATTTTTGCCGAAAGAAGGGCAGGCGCGCGGTGTCCAGATCGATCTGAAGGGCGACATGCTGAGCCTGCGTTACCCGATGGAAGTCAATCTGCAGGGCGACGCGGCCGAGACTTTGAGTGCACTGTTGCCGTTGCTCGAGCAGAAAACGACAGGCAGTTGGCGCGATCGTATTTTTCGGTGGAATCGCAGCTGGCATGAGACACTGAAGGATCGAGCGATGCAGGAGGCCACGCCGGTTAACCCGCAACGCGTTGTGTTGGAGTTGTCGTCGCGTTTACCGGAGAATGCGATCGTCACGAGCGATTCCGGTTCGTGCGCGAACTGGTATGCACGCGACGTGCAGGTGAAGCGCGGCATGATGTGTTCGCTGTCGGGCGGTCTTGCGTCGATGGGCGCTGCCGTTCCCTACGCCATCGCCGCGCGGCTTGCGCACAGGAACAGACCGGTAATCGCGATGGTCGGCGACGGCGCCATGCAGATGAGCAACATGGCGGAACTCATTACGCTCGCCAAGTATCGTAAGCCGAACGATGCGGCCTGGATCTGCGTTGTGTTCAATAACCAGGACCTGAATCAGGTGACGTGGGAACAGCGCGTGATGGAAGGCGATCCGAAGTCCGAAGCGTCGCAGCAGATTCCCGAGGTCGCGTATCACAAGTTCGCGGAGTTGATCGGCTTGAAAGGGATTTATGTCGATGATCCTGCGCGACTGGGTGCCGCATTCGATGAAGCGTTTGCATCGGATCGTCCTGTCGTGCTGGAAGTGAAGACCGATCCGAATGTGCCGCCGCTGCCTCCGCATATCACGGTAAAGCAGGCCAAGGCCTTTGCATCGACGCTGCTGCAAGGCGATCCCGAACAAGGGAGCGTGATTGTCGATACAGCGAGGCAGGTCCTGGCCAGTGTGCTTCCCGATTCGAAAAGTTAAGAGTTACCCTTCACGCAGGTAGGGGCAGATTTGTACGAACCGCCGCTTCCTGCGTGAAGCGGCGGAAATAATCCGCTGTGCGCTTCAGCCCTTCGTCAAGACCGGTGACCGGCGTCCATCCGAGTGCAACGCTTGCCAACGCAATGTCCGGTTGCCGATGACGGGGGTCATCCATCGGCAACGGCTGAAATACGATCTCCGACGACGACCCCGTCAATTCGATAATGCGCCGGGCTATGTCGAGCATGGACAACTCATGCGGATTGCCCAGGTTTATTGGACCGGTTACATCTTGCGGCGTGTTCATCAGGCGAATGAACGCGTCGATCATATCGTCCACGTAACAGAACGAACGCGTCTGCGAGCCTTCGCCGTAGATGGTGATCGGCTTGCCGGCAAGCGCCTGCATCATGAAGTTGGAGATGACGCGGCCATCGCTGGGATGCATCCGTGGGCCATACGTATTGAAGATCCGCGCGATTTTGATCGACAAGTTATGTTGTCGCCGGTAATCCATGAATAGCGTCTCCGCGCATCGCTTGCCTTCGTCGTAACACGCGCGCGGGCCGAGGGGATTCACATGACCCCAGTAGTCCTCCTTTTGAGGGTGGACACGGGCGTCACCGTAGACTTCACTCGTTGATGCCTGGAAGATTCGCGCCTTGACGCGCTTCGCGAGACCCAGCATGTTGATCGCGCCGTGCACGCTGGTTTTTGTGGTCTGAACCGGATCGTGTTGGTACTGGATCGGCGAGGCAGGACAGGCGAGGTTGTAGATTTCATCCACTTCAACGTAGAGCGGGAACGTCACGTCGTGCCGCATCAGTTCGAAGTTGGCGCAGTCCAACAAATGCGCAATGTTGTCCTTCGTCCCCGTGTAGAAGTTGTCCACGCATAAGACGTCGTGCCCTTGCGCTACGAGCCGCTCGCATAGATGCGAGCCGAGAAAGCCGGCGCCGCCGGTCACAAGAATGCGCTTGCGATGACGTTCTTTCATGGTGAATCTCTCTTTGTTTCGTAGCGGTCGTTGTTCAGCTGCTCACTTAGCGACTCACATCACGCAGCGTTTCATTCCAGTCGCGCACAAAGCGGTCGATGTGAAAGCGTTCCATAGCCACCTTGCGTGCGCCATTACCGAGGCGGCGCGCTTCCTGTGGATCGCGCAGCATCCTTTGCATGGCATCGATCAGTGATTTCACGTTCGTATCGATAAACCCGCTCTCACCGTTGCGTATGACCGTCGCGAGTTCGGTGGTTGCGAGCCCGACGACAGGCATGCCGATTGTCATGGCCTCCACGATGGCGAGCCCCAGGCTGGTCCAGCGGATGGGGTTGAAAAAGAAGCGATAACCGGCGCAGAACGCTGCAAGATCCAAATTGCCAATCTCACCGATACCCCCAGCTGATTCCGCGTCCATGCCGACTAGATCAAGCGGAACGTGCTTTTTTACGCTCGCAAAGACGTCGTTGCCGAGACGCCGCCCGCGTTGCCTGAGATGGTTGATCACGACGATCCCGCGCTCCTTCTCGCCGGTGTAACGCACCCCTTCCGGAACGATCACGCCATGCTCGATTACCCGCGTTGGCGTATTGCCGTGGTCCCACATCAACTCGTTGAAATGCGTGACGTGGACGAGCAGCGTGTTGGTATCGTCAACCCAGTGGCGTTGTTCGAACGCGTTTTCCTGCGGCGGATCATGTTCGATATAAATACGCGGCAGGCGGCGCTGGGCTTCGCTAAGCAGATTGATGCGGTCGTTGTCCCATTGCGTTTTGTGCTGGAACAGGATGACGTCGAATTCTTGCGACGCGACCTGATCCACCGGCATTTCATGTACATGGTCGCCCCACGGCAGGACGCCTACCGCGCCCGCATAACCCGGCGGATGGCCAGGTTTCGTCACGAGATAAAAGTCGTGATGCGCCTGAGTGAGGTAGTAAAGATAGTTGCCGTGGATGTGCCAGGTCAGCACGCGCAGGCGTCGGGAAATGTTATTCGGCATGACTGGCCGCACGATGAGAGAGTTGCGCGAGAGCGGTGTTCATGACCTGATCAATGCTCACGTTCAATGCACACGGATGCCCGTAGGGGCAGTCGCGAAAAGCACACGGCCGGCATGGCGGATAGTCGGCGAGTACGCGGTGCCTGTCATGATCCAGCGGTGCCCATCGGCGCGTGTCGCTGCCCGAAGCGATTACGACGCTTCGTGTTTTCATCGCCGCGGCGACGTGCGACATACCGGTGTCGTTGCACACTACAAGCTGTGCTTTGGACACCAGCGCGGCGAGACCACCCAGCGACGTCTTGCCAGCAAGATCGAGGGCTCGTCCGCTCGTCGCTGTCGCGATGCAAGAGGTCAAGATGCGTTCTCCACCACTGCCCGTGATCGCGATTTGCCAGCCATCGTCGGCGAGTAAGGCCGCGACTCGAGCGAATCGTTCAGCCGGCCACCGGCGCGACGGCAATTGCGCGCCGGGGTGAACGAGTACGAGGCGATCGGGACGCAGAGCGTAGGCGCCGACCAGCGCTTCACATTCTGCCAGGTCGCTATCGCTCAGTGGAATCTCAAGGCTCGTGTCTTGTGTGGCTATGCCCATCGCGTTCATCAACGCGGTATAGCGTTGGATTTCGGGCAACGTATCCGGCCAGTAGATGAAAGCGCCGTCGCGCCATGTTTCACCGACTTGTATAAATCCCGCATTGGCGCGTGCGCCCATCTTCCCGACAATATCGTTCACTACTCCACCGCTGCCGTGCATCTGAATGGCGAGATCGAAACGACGCTCACGCATGTCTTGCCAGAAGCTTTCGAGATGTTCATTCGTTTCCGCTTGCTCGGGGAATCCGACTGCGCCGGGAAAGACAATCAGTTCATCGATGAGATGCGCATACCGGTCGACGAAACTTCGAGCCCACGGAAGGCCGATCAACGCTACGTGAGCTTCAGGTTTCGCCCGACGCAACGCGCGCAACGCTGGCACGGCGCATAACATGTCGCCGAGTTGCAACGCGCGGAAGATCGCGATGTTCTCGTTCATAGGAAAAACACCTTGAACTTGAACGCGCCGTAGATGCGCCAATAGATGGAAAGAAACGGAATGAGCAAAGACGTACTCGCCATTTCGAGTACGTGAGAGGGCGTTCGGGACGTGTGGGTCAGCCGCTGCACGCAGAACCACGCGGTCAGCGCGAGCCACGCAGCGGCCGCACTACCCGCAACCCCGGCATTGCCGTTAGCGGTTGCGGCGAGCAAAACGAGCACTGCTATGACGATCGCATAATACAAAAGCGGCGGTGCCCAGCGAATACGGCGCTTGTACAACACCGGGTATTTTTTATACAGCAGCGCGTCAAACTGACTCTTCTTTTGTTGCGACAAGCTTACGCCCCAGCGCGCTGGCCGCACCGGATGCAGCACGATCGCATCATCTGCCCGGGCGATCCGAAAACCCGCTTGCACGAGGGCAAACTGCAGATCCGAATCCTCGCGCCAAGCCGATGTAAAGCGCGCATCGAAACCGCCGATTCGTTCAAGCGCCGAACGCTTTAGGAATGTGTTGGCAGTTGCAAACTCCGCGCGCGCGAGGCCGGCCGCATCGTTTTCGTAATCCGTGGGACGCGCTCCGAGCGGCACGACGATGCGGCCGGACACCGCAGCGGCGCCGGTAGAGAGGGCGTTCATTCCCGACGATAACCAGCGTGCCTCGGGCTGGGTATCGTCGTCGGTGAACGCAATGCTGGCCGCGCGCGATATCCGCCACCCGGCGTTGCGCGCGCCGGCCGGACCTTGTGTCGATGTCACCGGCACATAGCGAATGCGCGGTCCATTCGCCGCGTATTCATGGGCAATACGCTCGACGCTCGCGCGGGTTGCATCGTCAGGACCGTCGTCGCACACGATGATCTCGTAGCGAGCCGGGTCACAGTCTTGCGTCAGCAGCGACGCAAGGCAGCGCTCGAGCATCTCCGGACGCCGGTAGGTGGGAACGACCACGGAGATGTCCGGCGTGCGTGTTATTGGCGAGTCGACAGAGGATGCATCCAACCCGCGGGCAGTTTCATCGATCGCATCGGCCGGACCGGCCGCTAGCGTGCTCATGGGCGTACTCCGTTTTTCTCGATCAGGAATGAGCCGATCACTAACGCATCTAGTGGCGAGGTCCAGAACGACTCAAGCGCGTCGCGCGGGGAACTCACCATGGGCTCACCACGCGTATTGAACGACGTATTGACCAGGACGGGCACGCCAGAGCGTTGCCTGAACGCGTCGATGAGATCGTAGTACAGCGCATGTTGACTACGGTTGACCGTCTGCACGCGCGCCGTGCCATCGACATGACGCACGGCAGGAATCTGCTTTTCCTTCTCGGGACGCACGTCGAAGATGAACAGCATGAACGGCGCGATGCCACCGTCCACGAACCATTCGTTGGCGTACTCCTCCATCACGACCGGTGCGACCGGCCTGAAGTCCTCGCGATCCTTGATCTCATTGAGCTTCGCCTGCATGCCGGGATCGATCGGCGAGGCGAGGATCGAGCGTGCGCCAAGCGCCCGTGGCCCGAATTCGGTGCGTCCCTGAAACCAGCCGATCACCCGATTGGACGCGAGGATATCGGCGGTGTCACCTGCGATGTCGTGTAGGCGCCGGTAGGGCACCTTGGTCCACTTCAGCAGTTGCTCGATCTCATCGTCCGCGTACTCGGGACCGAGATACGCGTGATCCATCTCCCACTTGCGCGAGCGATCGCCGGCCTCGCCACGCTTGCGATAATCGGTCCATAACGCAGCGCCGAGTGCCGTGCCGGCGTCGCCCGATGCCGGCTGTACCCATACCTCCGCGAACGGGCCGCTATCTCTCACGCGAGCGTTCATCACGCAATTCAGCGCGACGCCACCCGCCATCACCAGATGGTCTAGGCCGGTTTGCTCATGCAACCATCGGGCAAGTTTCAGCACGGTTTCTTCAAGCACGATCTGCAGCGAATGAGCGATGTCAAAATGCTTTTGTTCCAGCGGTCCACCGCGTTCGCGTGCCGGCCCGAAGCGTTCAACGAGGTGCGGGGCATCGACGGTATAAGTGCCGTCGTGTCGGTACTTCACGATCTCGCGGAACACGTCGACATAGGCGGGCTTGCCGTACGAGGCCAGCGCCATGACCTTGTATTCGTCGGAGGAGTGGAGGAAACCCAGGTAGCCGGTCACGCTCTCGTAGAGCAGCCCGAGTGAGTGCGGCAACTCGACCTGCCTGAGCCGCTTGTATTCGCCGTCCACGAACTGCCCAAGACTTGTTGTCACGCCTTCGCCCCGGCCGTCCATGGTCAGCACCGCAACGTCCTTGAACGGTGCGGCGAGAAACGCGCTGGCCTCATGCGAAAGATGGTGGTCCAGGTAGTGCCATTCGAAGCGCATCTTGCGGCCGCCGCTACGAAAGCGTTTCATCAGATGATGGGGGGCGCCGTCTATCAGCTGTGCTCGCGCATTCACGATGTAGCTTAAAAACAAGGGATCCCACGGTGATTCGGATGGATTCGCGAGCGGCTTGAGACCGGGTTCGAGCGGCAGTTCGATCGTGGCGCCTGCGCGCGCGGGCATGGAGGACAGCAGCTTCGGATCGTAGGAATACGCGACGTCATCGACATCGGCGAGTTCGATGCCGGCCTCTTTCAGGCAATAGTCGATCGCATCGAAGGGCAGTTGCCAGGTCGAGAACGGCACCGGTCGCTTGGCGTGCTTGATGTGCGTGAAACGCTCGTCCTCGGCGGCTGCAATGACGACACCATCCTTGATCAGCGCAGCCGCGCTGTCGTGATAAACCGCGTTGATGCCCAAAGTGTACATGGTCGATACCCTGGTTGCGAAGCGTTTCATGAAGTCGTGAGGATCGCGCCAGCGGCGGCCGGAGCCGCATCGGAACGCAGCAGTTGCATAGCTGCGTCGACGACTTGTTCTACGGTTACGCCCGTCAGGCACGCATGATGTCCTTCGGGACACACGCTGCGATAGCACCATCGGCAAGGCACGTCGTGATGCAGCACGACGTGCTGCGTTTGCCATGGCGTGTGTTGCGGATTCGTCAACGCGTACAGGTCGACAACCGGTGTGCCGAGCGCCGACGCAATATGCACAGGTCCGCTGTTGTTCGACACGAGGACCTTGGCATGGCCGATCAACGCTGCCAGTTCGCCAAGTTCGAGCGCGCCCGCGAGGTTCACGCTCATCCAGTGCGACGCGCCTGCTTGCGCGCACACGTCCGCTTCGTCTGCGCCGCCGGTGATCAGCATGGGCCAGCCGGTCAGGTCCGACAACTTCGCGGCGGCCTGCGCGAACCGGTCGGCGGGATAGCGCCGCGACGCGGCCGTTGCACCGGGGTGCATCGCGATAAACGGGGCATCGAGCGAGACGCCCCGGTCGGCGAGCTTGACGTTCAGCGACGCAACATCGCGTGGTGGCACGGTGAAGTGCATCCGCTGATTCGATGACAGCGCGCCCACGTGTCGCACCAGTGCCAGTTGCCGCTCGACTTCATGCCGTGTGCCGCTATGCGGCTCCGGTTCGGCGACCCAGTCGGTCAACAGTGCATAGGGGTTCTCGCGGCAGTGCGCGAGGCGTCGCCGAATGCCTGCGAGATGGCACAGCATCGCGGCGGGCATCGGGTTCTGGCTGTAGACGGTAAAGATCACGGCAGCATCGAAACCTTCTTCGTTCAGACGCTTGCGCATCGCGAGGTCTGTTGTTGCGTCGGGAGGGCGATTGCTTTTCACCCACGGCGCGTCGTACTCGATCACTGTGTCGATATCGTCGATGAATCGTGCAGCGCGTGCGCCTGCCCGCGATGCCAGCAGCGTGATGTGGCGATCCGGCGCCGACGTGCGTAACGCATGCAGCGCGGGCGTGGTCATGAGCACATCGCCGAGGTTGTCCAGACGAACGCAGAGGATGCGTTTGATATCGTCGCCCCACGGCCGTGGCAACGCAGCTGCGGGCACACGAGCATGCGAGTCGATCGCGATCGGGACCACGGGCGCGTGCGTCATGACGTCAGCTCCCGTCGAAGCGTGCTTTGTTGAATCGCTAGCGCCGCCTGACGAAGATTTGTGACGACGTGATCCGGCTCCCGGAACGGTCCCCGACGCCACACGGTTTCGTTGCCGTTGTCGATGAGAACCGTGCGGCAACCCGCGCGATGTCCCGCTTCAACGTCGTCGAGAATGTCACCGATGAACCAGCTTTCTACCAGCGAGATCGCATGCTCGCGTGCGGCGTGCAGCAGCATGCCCGGTGCCGGCTTGCGGCAATCGCAGGGCCTGTTATACGGGGCAACGGTACCGTCGGGATGATGCGTGCACCAGTAGATGCCGGATAACGTCGCGCCGCAATCATGGACGAGCTCGCGCAGGCGCTTATCGACGGCAGTGAGTGCGTCGTTTGCAAATTTTCCCAGCGCCACGCCGCTTTGATTACTGATCACATAAAGTGGTACGTCGAGTGCCGCGAATATCCGCAGCGCTTCATGTGCTCCGGGCGCGAGCCGCATTAAAAGCGGATCGATGTTATACGGAACATCGGCCAGCAGCGTGCCGTCCTTGTCGAGAAAGACGGCGGCCCGAGGCATGGTGTCACCGCGCATGGACATCCGGGATGTCATGCCGATGCGCCACCGGCTGCCAGCCGTGTGTTGATGTTCGCTTGCGTAGCGGT
>Ga0185299_10005754_pt1 | contig 13674 bp, 15 predicted proteins | sample PaiPotPPA55metaG_FD_128002 | JGI IMG/M metagenome (GOLD analysis project Ga0185299, IMG submission 128002) | Iron sulfur acid spring bacterial and archeal communities from Banff, Canada, to study Microbial Dark Matter (Phase II) - Paint Pots PPA... ...
ACGCCGATCTGGTGGCAGCAATCAATGTACGAAGGGCTGGACTAGCCCGGATCGCCTGTGAAGTGAACGATGGAGTCAGTCGTCAGCAGCAGGAACCCACCTCGCTCGCGGCCTAGCCGCGACGCCTGGAATCCCCCTCCTTCAGGTTCCTTCAGGTGGGGGAGGACGTCAATTCTTAAAGACTTCCTTCTCCAGCGTCTCGGTTGTCGCCGCATCCAGACTCTCGGTCACCAAAACTGTGTCCCCCTGCTCCTCGATCACGACTGTGCCTTCTTCCGTGGCCCACGCGTGTCGGCCTTGCAAAATATCGACCTTGTATTCGGGATGCTCATCCCCCGCCTGGGCAGAAGAGGAATTTTTGACGTCCTCAACCTTCTTATATCTCTTAGCCAGCGACCGGGCATAAATTTCCGCAAATTCTGACGCTTTCTCCGCGCTCGACCAGCGCGACACATACATCAGACCGAGCGGAGCCGCAGCGTCATTCTTCGGGCGCGCCGCATAGTAGTATCCGCCACGCCATTCGGGATACAGGCGCTCGGACAGCTTCTTTCCCGCGTATTGCTTGATCAGCACCGCGACATCGAACTCACCCATCGCGCCGATATCGAACTTCACGTAATCCTTGAAGTCATGTTTGAATTCCACGACTGGCATAGGAGGAATCTGCTCGCCTGCGAGGTAAGTCTCGGGCTGCATAATCTGCCGCGTGCTGTGCGGAGGATTCGCTAGGACGCCCGCAAACGCTTTCTCCTTACCGCCTTTTTCCAGTAACTTCACTTCAAACTTCAAGCCGTAACTATAGGGGAAGGTCAACGATTCCCGCAGGAAAATGGGAGCATCTTTGAAGACCTTGGAGTCGTCGGTGCCATTGGCCATCTGGGATTCCATCGCCTCCACGAGATCCGGAGAATCGAGAATGGAGCGGCCCACAGGCGCGAGTTCATATTGCAGCATCACGGTCTCAGCTTGTCCTTCGACCACCGCCTGACGCGTGTCATCCATCTCATCGTTCTCGATGTCGGCGGGCGTGGGATCTTTTCTGATTTCGCCTAAATCTTTTTCGCCGCGCTTCATCCACTTCTCGAGCCCTACCATCTGATCCTGCAGCGCATGTGTCAACTCGTGCGCCATCACCGGCTCCTGCTCTTCCATAGGAACCCAGTCCAGCAGATTCACGGTCTTGGTTTTGGGATCGTAGTAGCCGGCGACCTGCTCGCGCAGCAGCGCCACCAGCAGCTTTTCGAGCTCGAAGTCGCGCGGCAACAGGCCAAACTTCTTCAGCACCAGTTCCGAGCGCTGCAGCCGCTTCACATCTTCGTCTTTCATGTGCTTGGTGAGATACCCTTCGACTTCGTCGCGGCTGGTCAGACGGCGCTTGACTTGTTTCTTGATGGGCAGGCCAGTCTGCTTACTGTCGAAAGCCAGAATCTCATCGACCGAGTGGAACAGCTCCTCCGCCTCCCGGGGAGTGATCTTGACCTCCGGCTTCTCTGTGGAGGGCGTGGTCGGAGGCTGTGTGGGCGGAGTTTGTGCGGGGCGGACACTCTTGTCCGCCTGGTTTTGATTCTGATCTTGGCTCTGATCCTGTTTCTGTTCCTGCGCCGCCTGACCCTGGACCTGTGCTGCGACCACACCGCCTATCCCAATCAGCAGCACAACCGCGAAAAGCGGCCTCAGAAAGCTCGCGCCCGGCAGCTTAAAGGTATCCATTAGGAACGAGTCTACCTTGTTTGCCTATACTTGCTTCAAGGACAAACTATGCCTACGAATTCACCCGTTAATCTTTGGACCTCTGCCGGCCACGCCAGCGACTATCTAGGCCGGGCTGATTCGATTCCCCATCGCAGCCAGGGCGAGGCGACGCTTCTGGAATTCGTTCCGGCGGACACGCGGCGAATTCTCGACCTGGGGACCGGCGACGGGCGATTGCTCGCGCTCGTCAAGACTGCCTTGTCTACCTCGGTTGAAGCCGTAGCGGTTGATTTCTCGCCAGCGATGCTCGAAGCGGCGGGCACGCGCTTTGCCGGAGATTCTTCCGTCACCGTCGTGAGCCACAACCTCGATCATCCTTTACCGGCGTTGGGAAACTTCGACGCGGTTGTTTCGAGCTTTGCCATTCATCACCTAGTGCACGAGCGCAAGCGCGTACTTTATGGCGAGATTCATGACCTGCTGAACCCCGGCGGCGTCTTTTGCAATCTGGAACACCTAGCCTCGCCCACGCGGCGGTTGCATGAAGAATTCCTACACAGCCTCGGCTACACTCTGGAAACCGAAGACCCTTCCAACAAATTGCTAGATCTCGAAACGCAACTGCGGTGGCTGCGGGAGATTGGATTTGCGGATGTGGATTGTCATTGGAAGTGGCGGGAGCTGGCGCTGATGGCGGGGCGGCGGCTGTAAGACTTTCAAAACGTGCGCGGGAAGAAGGTGCGAGGTGCTTCAGACAGTGGAAACAGGTGCAGGGGTCGTTCGACTGCGCCAGCCGGTTCGCGAATGCGATCGGTTGGCTTCGCTCCCGATGACAATCAGTAATGGCTTTCGATTTTCGCGGCCACCCACTCCCCTGCCTCGCGCGTCCCGAGGGTTCCGCCTATGTCTTGCGTGGTTTTCTTCTGCCGCACCGCTTCCAGAACGGCGGCTTCGATCTTCTCGGATTCTTTCCTGAATCCCAAATGAGCCAGCATCATTGCCGCGGTCAGAATCGCGCCCAACGGATTCGCCAGATTTTTTCCCGCGATCGGCGGAGCGGAGCCGTGCACTGGCTCGAACATCGAGGTCTTTCCGGGATGAATATTTCCGCTCGCGGCCATGCCCAGGCCGCCCTGCAGGCCGGCAGCCAGGTCGGTGATGATGTCGCCGAACATATTATTGGTCACGATCACATCAAAGGGCCGCGGATCGCGCACCATCTGCATGCAGAGGGCGTCCACGTACATGTGCTGCGCTGCGATCTGGGGATGTTCGCCGCTGACTTCCTTGAAGACGCGCTGCCAGAGGCCGCCTGCATGCGTCAGGGCATTTGACTTGTCGACCATGAGCACGCTGCCGCGCCGCGAGCCGTCGAGTTTGAGATGCTGCTCACAATACTCAAAGGCGTAACGAATGATGCGCTCGACCCCCTTGCGCGTATTGATGTCTTCTTGAATCGCAATCTCATCGGGAGTGCCTTGCTTGAAAACTCCGCCGGCATCGCTGTAGACGCCTTCCGTATTTTCGCGGATGACGACAAAATCCACATCCTTCGGCTCGACGCCTTTCAGTGGGCACAACGCTGCATCGAGCAGGCGCACCGGGCGAACGTTGGCGTAGAGATCCATTTTGAAGCGCATGCCAAGCAGGATTTCCTTGGCGTGAATGTTGGTCTTGACGCGAGGATCGCCGAAGGCGCCGGCGAAGATGGCATCGAAGTCGCGGCCAAGCATGGCGAAGCCATCGGGAGGGACGGTCATACGGTCGCGCAGATAGCGGTCAGCGCCCCAGTCGAACTCGCTCATCTCGACGTCGGCTCCAGATGCTCGAATGACTTTGAGGGCTTGCGGGATTACTTCCCGGCCAATCCCATCTCCGGGAATAACGGCGATTCGTTTCTTCGAGGGCTGGTGGGGGGCCACGGCTGAAAACTTAACACAACCGCGGCTGAATGAGTAGGTTTCATGCCTGTTTCAGCACTAAGGCTCGCAGGCGGTGACCGTGACTCGGCGATGAATCGCGGGGTCGTTCGCTATAATCAATATTCCATGTCTCGCACTCCGCTCCAAGAAGCATTTCGCGCAAGAACGGCGAACGACGGGCCACCCGTCCGCGAGAGCGATTACCGCGGAGCCACGACGGCAACCAGCTTTTCCAGTGCGCCGGAGGAATTTACTGCGCTGCTGAATGGCTGCGGAGTTTATGATCTGGGCTTCCGCGCCAGGATTTCACTGAAGGGCGGGGATCGCGTGCGCTGGATGAACGGCATGATTACGAACAATGTTCGGGATCTCGCCACCGAGCACGGTGTGTATGCTTTTCTGCTGAACCCGCAAGGCCGCATCCTTGGCGACATGGTGGTCTACAACATGGGCGAGACACTTGAGATGGAAACGGATCTCAGCCAGCTGGAGAAGATTATCGCGACATTCGACCATTACATAATCATGGACGACGTGGAAGTGACGAATATCAGCGAGCGCTGGACCGCGCTGGGCGTGGCGGGACCGACCTCGCGCGCTGTGCTCAATGCTGCAGGGATTGGGGTTCCGGAGTTGCAGCCGTTAGAGACGCACGCGGCCCAATGCACCTGTGACTGCGATTGTGTGCAGTGCACGGTGGTGCGCGGAGAAGATGGCCAGCAAGAATCCTACGAACTCTGGCTCGCTCCGAAAGACGTTCACAAGACCTGGCAGGCTCTGGTCGCCGCGGGTGCGACGCCGGTGGGGAGTGAGGCGCTGGAGATGCTGCGTATAGTGGCTGGCGTCCCGCTCTACGGGGTCGATATTCGCGAGCGCGACCTGCCGCAGGAGACCGAGCAAATGCGGGCGCTCAACTTCAATAAAGGATGCTATGTTGGGCAGGAAATTGTGGAGCGCATCCGGTCCCGCGGGAACGTGCATCGGAAATTTACCGGCTTCTTGATCGACGCTGCGGCGGATGTTGTGCTGGGCACCAAGATTATTTCTGACGCAAAGGAAGTGGGCGAGGTCACTAGCGCCGCGGTTTTGCGCACGTCTTCCGGTGGACGAACGTTTGTCCTGGGATACATTCGACGCGAGGTTGGAGTACCAGGGCGCGAAGTCACGATTGCCGGGGTGAAAGCGACCGTGGCTCAACTGCCGTTCGACGCGATTGCTTCGGGACTCGCGGGAGAAGCGTTGGTCCAACATCGGTGAGAAAACTTAAGGGCGGAGTTTACTCAGGCGAAGTAAGACTCGAAGAAGATTTGCATCCCCATTTTAACGCGAGACATAAGGACATACTATGGCTGAGAAGAGACAGGAATCAGGTTTCACGGTAAACGACCGCCGCTTGTTCACGGAGGACGGAGAGTTGCGCCAGGAAGTTCGCGAGGAACCGGCCGCACCGAAGGCCGCAGCGGCTCCGCCTGCCGCTAAGGAAGCAGTTCCCGCGGTGCGCGATGAAGGCGCTGCCCCGGAGGTGCCTCCGACGCCGACGGCGGCGGAGCAGAAGGCGCAGGCCGATGCTTACCGGAAGTCGTCGGACGCGCTCGACTCGCGGGTAGAGCTCAGCGGCCGCTCGGCCAAAGAATTTGAGATGACGTTCGAACGCTTCATGGCGTCGCTGTATATGACGGCGATGATGCAGCTCGGATTGATGCACCAGCAGGGTGAGCAGCCGCGCATGGATATCATTGGAGCGCGGCAAACCATCGATACGCTGGCGCTGTTGGCGGAAAAAACCAGGGGCAACCTGACTTCCACGGAAGAAAACTTTCTCCAGAACAGTCTCTATGAAGTGCGCATGGCCTATGTGGAAGTGACCAACGAGCTGTCGCGACCGCCGCAGCCCGGAGCCGCCACGGGAACCAGCGGACGATGAAACAAAAGGCTCGCGCATGAAGGCGACGCTCACCGTGCTGGGCAGCGGCACGTCCATGGGCGTGCCCACACTGGGCTGCGATTGCGCAGTTTGTCATTCGAGCGATGCGCACGACCGGCGCACCCGTCCTTCGATCATGCTCGAATACGCGGGCAAGGTTGTGCTCATCGATACCACTCCTGATTTCTACGCGCAGGCGATTCGGGAGCGAATCACGCGCGTGGACGCCGTTTTTTACACGCACACTCATGCCGACCACATTCTGGGGATCGACGACTTGCGGCCGCTGAGTTATTGCCACAAGCCGGGCCGGTTGCCTCTCTATGCGCGCCCGGACGCGGCCGCGTTCCTGCGGAAAATGTTCAGTTACATCTTTGACGCGAACTACAAATATGGCGGTTTGCCCCAATTGGAGTTAAAGCCGATTGATGGAGCAGTGGAACTTTTCGGGGCGCACTTCGAACCAGTGCGGCTGATACATGGCGAGGCGGAGATCTATGGCTTCCGCTTTGGAAGCGCGGCCTATCTCACGGATCACAGCGAGATTCCCGAGGCGTCGTTCCATCAATTGGAAGGTCTGGACATTCTTTTTCTGGACGCCCTGCGGCACAAGCCTCATCCTACACATTCGACAGTGGAAAATTCGCTACGCATTGTGGAACGGGTTAAAGCTAAGCGGGCGTTCTTCACACATATTTGCCACGATCTGGCGCATGAGGCGACCAATGCGAGCTTGCCGTCACATGTGCGGCTGTCCTACGACGGGATGAAGCTGGAGTTTGACATTTAAGCGTGGGTGGCGTGCTCTCTCCCCGCGCGAGTCCCGCTGGGTTCAACTGTCCAGGGCGGTCTGAAGATTCACGCGTCACATGGGGCGAGGCGCCCGCAGTTAAAGCGAAATCCATGCAAGTTTTTCACAAGCTCGAGGACGTTCCGACGGAGTTTGGGCCGTCCCTGGTAAGCGTTGGGAACTTTGACGGCATGCATCGCGCGCACGCGCACGTACTCGGTGAGATTGTGCAGCGAGGACGGCAGAGTGGCGGGCAGGCCGTGGCGGTAACGTTTGAGCCGCACCCTGCACGGATTCTGCGGCCTGATTCGGGATTAAAGCTGCTTACGCCTGTGCCGGAGAAGCTGCGTTTGCTGGAACGGACAGGCATCGATGCTGTACTAATGCTTCCGTTCGGGCGCGATCTTTCGCTGCTGACGCCTCGCCAATTTGCGGAACGCATTCTTAAGAAAAAACTTCATGCGCGCGAAGTGCACGAAGGCTACAACTTCCGCTTCGGTCACAAAGCCGCCGGGGATGTGAATTCGCTGGAGGAGTTCGGTCGGGAAATGGGATTTGAAGTCAAGGTTTATCCCGAGCAGAAGCTGCGCGGCGAGCCGGTTTCCAGCAGTCATATCAGAAAACTGCTTGGCGAGGGGCGGGTGAGCCGGGCGCGTCACCTGCTGGCGCGTCCGTTCTGCATTTTGGGGACGCCGGGCCGGGGACGCGGCTACGGATCGAAGTACACGGTTCCGACTATCAATCTGGCGCGCTATGAAGAGCTCGTACCTAAGGATGGGGTTTACATCACCTGGACACGCGTGGGCACCGAGCTCTTTGAAGCGGTGACGAATGTGGGCAACCGTCCGACGTTTGGTGCAGATTCGTTTGCCATTGAGAGCCACCTGCTGAACTTTCATCCCCTCGAACTGACGCCGGAGAGCGAAGTTGAGATTTGTTTTCTTGACCGGCTGCGGGATGAGATTAAATTTCCGTCGGTGGAGGCGCTACGGGAGCAGATTGCGAGGGACGTGAAGAAAGCGCAGAGATATTTTCATTTATTGCGGCTCAACCGCTAATGCGGCAGATAGCCCGACTCCATCGGCAATTTGCCGTCGACGCGGACCACGTTGATGGTGTTGTCGACGGAGCGAACGTCCACGAGGACGACTGCGCCGCCCGTGGATTGGACGCTCTGGAGGACGTCCGCGTCGGAGTCCGCCATCACGGTGGAATCCTTGTGAGCGGCGATCAGCGTCTTCCATTCACTGTCACCCATTTTATTGAAGCGCTCCAGAGTTTCTGTTTTCCTGCGGAATTCTTATGCAGCACGAGGATCACGGCTTTTCCGTCCGGCCACTTCTTGATCTCTGAGCGAATAATCCTGGAGAGGTGAGCAGCGGTGAGGGTGCCAACGTTGTTATCTTTGTTGACCACAGCCGCCATGTGCTGGGAAAACAGCCGAGTCTCCAAACTTAGTCCGAGATTGCCGGAGTCGAAAGGGAAAGTGCTGCAGTCGTGGTTACTCCACCGGCTCGACGATAACGGTGTCCGCAATTATCGCGCTACCGGGGCGCTGCACGATTACGATAGCCGCCAGGACCAAAACAATTCCTAGAATCTGAATCGGCCGCAGCACTTCACCGAGCAGCAGGGCGGCGAGAAGAATGGAAAATACTGGCTCCAGGCAGCTGGCGATGATGGCGCGCGTGGGCTCGAGATGCTGCAGGCCGAGGAAGTAAAGGGAGAATGCTCCCAACACCGAGAGCATGGAGAATCCGAACAGGAATAGCCATTGCGCAGGCGCATAGTGGGCGGCGACGATTTTCCATGGCGGGTTGACGATGAGCCAGAACACCGCGGCGGCGGCGAGCGTCCAGACGAGCACGCGCCAGCGGTCGTGGCGGGCGAGGATGCCGTGTCCACCGACGTTGTAGAACGCGAACGAGAATGATGCCAGCAGCGCGGCCATAAGGCCGTAGGGGTCGAGGTGAAGTGCGGAGCCAGAACGGGATCCGAGTACATCGATGACAAGAGCGATTCCAGTCACGGCTAAAGCAACCGCGGTGACTTTTTGCGCAGTGAGCTTTTGCTCGCGCCGGGCTACCACGTAGAGCAGCACCCACACCGGAGCAGTGTATTGCACGATGATGGCGGTCGCGACGTTGGTTCTCTGAATCGCAACGTAATAGAAATAATTCGAGACCGCCACGCCAAGCGTGCCCAGAAGAAGGCAATAAGCCATATCGCGAGTCGGCAGCTTGATCCTTTGCCATCCTCGAAGAGCGACAAGAAGAGGCAGTAACACGAGCAATGAAAATGTGGTGCGGCTCTGCGAAAGAATGAGGGGATCAATTGGGCGAAGAATGTTGCCGCCCAGCGTCAACCTTCCTGTGAAGACGGCACGGCCCAAAGCCGCGGAGACTCCCCAAAGGAATGCGGCCGAAGCGATGAACAAGCAGCCGCGAAGAGGATGCGGATGCGGGCTTTGGCTGGGTGGGTTCGAAATGGCGGGCCTCGCGAACGACTTCGATAATCAAGCAGCCGCCAGGAACTGGTCAAGGCGGTCGGGGTCGAATCCTTCAATCACTTCGGCGCCGGATGCGGTGAGGATCACCACAGTTGGGGCAGTGCGACTGTGGTAGGTTTCGAGCAATTCAGCGCGGGCAGTGGTGTCGAGGCTCATATCGCGCTCTTCGAAAGTGATTCCCTTCGCTTCCAGGAAAATCCTCATCACTTCGCAGTTAAGGCAGCCGGACTGAGTGAAGAGCAGGATCGTAAGAGCCACGGGGTCAAACTATTTTACGCGTCTAGGTACTCGATCTCACTGGTAATTTTTGCGGTTTTTTCCAGCATGGCGGAAACGGAACAGTACTTTTCTTTCGAGAGGCGAACTGCATCCTCGACAGCCTTGCGAGATACCCTTCCACCGACGCGGTAAATCAACTTGATTTCCGTGTAAACAGATGGCGGGTCAGTGGCGCGCTCGGCCTGGGCGCGGACTTCCATGCTGGTGAAAGGCTCACGTTTCTTCTGCAGAATAGAAACAACGTCATACCCGGTGCAGCCACACAGGCCGATAAGAACGAGTTCCATAGGACTGTTGCCGGCAACCTTATCTCCGTCGATGGCGATCGTGTGGCCGCTGTCGGAGATGCCGTTGAATTTCTGTTTCTCGATCCAGGTGGCGCGGGCGTTCGTCATGAGAGCGTACTCCCTAAACTATCTTCGATTATCGGTGCTGGGCTCAGGATGAATTAAAACTCGGAAGAGCTCCGGCGCGGCTTGCTTAAAATGAATTTCGAGTTCGGTCTGAATGTCGTGAACCCGTGCGAGCGACAGATCATCGGAGAACGTGCAATGGCAGGAGACGTAAAGGCGTCCGCGAACTTTTTTGATCTGGACGTCGTGCATGTCGACAATCTCCGGAAACTCCACGGCGAGAGATTTCAGACGGCGCTCGAGGGAGGCGTCGCGTACCGGCTCGTCGCCCGTTTCGATGGTGGCGGGTTCACTTTCGATGTGGGTGAGGATGTCGCCGATCTCCCGTACATCGTGGCGCATGTCGGCTTCGAGTTCGGTCACTTGATCGTGGGCGTTCTTCAGGGTCATGCGCTCATCCAGTTCAACATGCTGCTCGACATGGAGTCTGCCCGCGAGATCCTGCACGCTGATGTCGTGGACGTTCAGGTTGTGGCGGGTAGCGACGGCGCGAATACGGTCGAAGATATTTTCCGAACGCTGAGCGCGAGGCAAGGGTTGAACGGTGACGTCGGCGTCGGGAAGAATCTTGCGCACCGCGGCAGTCACTGCTTCCACTAATTGCTCGGAACGCTGGAAGGTTACGGTGCGGGCCAATCCCACGGCAAGATCAGCGAAGTAGCGGTTGCCGGCACGGCGGATGCGGACGCGTCCGATTTCGAGAACACCATCCACATGCGAAACGGCGTCGGTGATTTGGGCGCGCACTCCCGCAGGAGCGGCGTCGAGCAAGGCATCGATGGTTCGCCGCGCCAATCGCCAGCTGACGGAAACGATGACGCCAGCGACGAACAGGGCGGTGATGGGATCGGCCAGGCGAAGCCGATCTATGTGGTACAGGCGGCCGGCGAGGATCAGAACCAGTCCGAGGACGACGACGCCGGCGGACCAGACATCCGTGGAGAAATGCAGCGCATCGGCTTCGAGGGCCTGACTCTCATACTTGGTTGCGATCCGGCCTAGAGCGCGGGAGCGCCACCAGTCGACGGCCATGGAGCCTAGCATTACCGCGAATGCCCAGATGGAAGGCTCAACCTCGACGCGACGAAAAAATAGCCGCACGATCGCTTCATAGATCACCCAGATGCAGGTCAGCAGAAGCAGGCCGGTCTCGACGAAAGCCGAAAAGTTTTCCACTTTGCCGTGGCCATATTGATGGTCGGCGTCGGCGGGTTTGTCGGAGACTCCCACCGATAAATACGTGAGCAATGCGGCGACCAGATCAAGAGCCGAGTGGGCGGCCTCGGAGAGGATGCCCAGACTGCCGGTGGTGATGCCGACGACTACCTTGCCGCTGGTAATGAGCAGAGCGGCAAGAACCGAGTTTCCAGCCACTGCGCGTTTCTCGGCGCGCATGGCATGAGGCGAATAGAGAGCCCGCGTCCCGGACATGATGGGATTATCGCCGCTAACACGGAATTGCGCCAAAAGAATCGGGCTGGGGTTGTGACGCCGCAGAGAAAAGAGAGAAAAGCACGGCCCTTAAGGAGACGGCGGCCTCTATGCTAGGATGCTAGTTCGAGTTTTACAACTTCCCGATGTACCAATCCTGGAGGATTTTTGTATGCGTAAGAGTTGGCTGCTGTGTGTGTTGTTGGGAACGATGGCTTGGGGACAGGCACCATCGGGGCAGACTCCTGCTCCGCCGCCGGGTCCGGGCCAGGCTCCGAGTGCTGCCGGGCCAGCGACGCCCCCGGCAGAAGTGCCGGAGAGCGCGGTGGTGCTGACCATTCATGGGGTTTGCCCGGCCACGCCGACCCCGGCCGCTTCCAAGCCTGGCGCCAGTAAAGTGGCTACGTCTCCCGCAAAAAAACCCGCAGACTGCACGACCAAGATTACGCGCGCGGAATTTGAGAAGATCGCCAGTGGCCTCTCGCCGACCGTCACGCCTCAGCTAAAGCGGCAACTGGCAACCGTTCTGCCCAAGTTCATGGCAATGTCAGAGGCAGCCAAGGCCAAGGGTCTGGACAAAAGTTCGCAGTACCAGGAGACGCTGAAGGTTGTCAAAATGCAGATCCTTACGCAACAACTGCAGCGCTCGGTGCAGGAGGAGGCGGACAAAGTGCCGCCGCAGGAAATTGAAGACTACTACAAGAAAAATCCTGAGGCGTATGAGCAATCTTCTTTGGAACGGCTATTCATTCCGCGCAACAAACAGGAAACTGCGGAGAAAAACAATGAAGACAAATTGACCGACGAGCAGGAGAAAGCCAAAGAAGCAGCGGACAAAACGAAGCAGGAAGAAGGCGAACAGGAGCTGACGAAGCTCGCCGATAGCCTGCGGGCGCGGGCGGCGGCGGGTGAAGACTTTACCAAGCTTCAGAAAGAGGCGTTCGAGGCCGCGGGCATGAAAATGGACTCGCCCACGGTTACCATGCCCCCGGTGCGCCGTACCGGCTTGCCTCAAGCACACGCTGCGGTGTTTGATCTGAAACAGGGTGAGGTTTCCCTGGTCATCACCGACAATGGCGGACACTATATTTACAAGGTGATTAGCAAAGAAACGCTACCCTTGGATAAAGTTACGGAAGAAATTCGTAACACTTTAAAAACCCAGCGCATGAAAGACATGATGGACAAGTACAACAACTCGTATCATGCGGAAACGAACGAGGCATATTTTGGACCGCCGGGACCGACCGGTCCGGGAGGACGTCCTGGCCTGGGTCAGGGAGCGTCGCCGCGTATGCGTCCGCAGACGGCTCCGTCTCCAACTCCTCAGGCTCAGCCCCAAAGCGCGCCCCCAGCTGCGAATCCACCTTCGCAACCGCCGGCGCAACAGGCTCCTCCTTCCAAGCCGAACTAATGGCGAGCGCGAAACCTGTCGTCGTGGTTACTGGCATTGCGGGAAACCTGGGATCCAGGTTGCTCCCGCTGCTGGGAGACTTTTCGGTGATTGGGGTGGACGTGAGTTCACCCCAAACCGACTTGCCGCTCCAATTCGAGCGTCTGGATTTAGGCGATGAATCCTGCACTCGGGTTCTCTACGAGCTGCTGCGCGACAGTCGACCGGTTTCCGTAGTGCACCTCGCGTTCGTCATCGATCCGGTACGCACAGGCGTGCTCGACACCGAACGTATGTGGCAGATCAATGTGGCCGGGACGGCTCGTGTAATGGAAGCCATCACCGAGGCGAACCGCACTACCGATTCCGGAATCAAACAATTCGTTTTTCCCAGCAGCGTTTCAGTCTATGGGCCAAGCCTTCCCTCGCCGGCTACGGAAGAATCGCCCCGGGCGGCGCACACGTTGCCTTATGCCCTTCACAAAAAGCAGTCTGACGAGGTGGTCCAGCACCGTTCTACGGCGCTCCGTGGATGCAGCGTATACATTCTGCGTCCGCATATCTTTGCCGGGGCCAGCGTGGAAAACTATCTTCTAGGAGCGTTTCGCGGTACGCCCAACGGAAAAGGCTCGCGAGCGGAAAAAATGCGTCGCGAGGGGAAACGGCTGCCTTGCATGCTGCCACGCGGGCAACAGTATCTGGATAACAAGATCCAGTTCGTACACGTAGACGATATGGCGCGTCTGCTAGTACATATCCTGCACCGGGATCCAGAGACGCAACGGTTGACTATTCTGAATGTCGCAGGACGTGGCGAGGCCGTTACGTTCGCCCGATGCATTGAGATGGCGCAGGCGAAACTGATTCGCGTTCCAGGAAAATGGATGATGCGGCTGGTGTTGCAATTGTTGTGGAGACAGCAGATCTCAGCCATCCCGCCGGAGGCGCTGCCTTACATGACCGGCGAATACATCATGAATACGGATCGTCTACGAGCCTTCCTGGGAGGCGAGTACGAAAAGGTGATTCGTTACACGATTGCCGATGCGTTTGCCCAGAGCTTCCAAAACCCCGCAGTATCGGCGCAAAGTGCGGTCGCCAAGTAAGGCCGTGTACTCTCACTTCCTTCCGCGATACAAACCCGCGATGCCGAAAGTATAGGGCGTCCAACTGGCTTCACGGAATCCCGCGCGACGCATGCGGTCCAGCATCTCATGGGGCTCGGGAAAACGTTTGACCGAGTTAGGCAGGTACTCGTAAGGGCCACTCACACCGGAAAGCATGGTACCGACACGCGGCAGCACCTGCTTGAAGTAGA
>Ga0185299_10005755_pt1 | contig 13669 bp, 14 predicted proteins | sample PaiPotPPA55metaG_FD_128002 | JGI IMG/M metagenome (GOLD analysis project Ga0185299, IMG submission 128002) | Iron sulfur acid spring bacterial and archeal communities from Banff, Canada, to study Microbial Dark Matter (Phase II) - Paint Pots PPA... ...
GGCGATCCAGCGCGTTTCCTGAAAGCCTTCTCCGCACTGGAGCCTCGCCGAACATAAACATTCATCGGACGCCGCGGTTCTGTGATTCCCTTGGTGCTCATGTGACCTCCTCTGCTCTTGATTCCTGCTACCACGATACCGCTATCAGCGGGATGGCAGCCGCTCAGAAGTACTATCGGTTCACTCCCCCTGGGCTTCGGCGACCGTGGGAGCGCACCGACTCACTTATGCGGCCTACGCGGTGTCGGTGTCGGTTTCGGTTTTGGTTTCGGTTTTGGTTTCGGCGGTTGTACCGGCCCCGGCACTCCCCCAGTCCCTCCGCGTCCCAGCGCCGTTGGCGCCGGAAGCTTCGGTGGCGCAAGCGGCGCCTGCGTTGGATCAAAACAATCGGACATGTCATCGGCGGTATCCAGCCGAGGATTGATGGACGGAACGCCGAACAATTCCTGACAGAATTTCAACAGGCTGATATGGGAGTGTTGTGTCTGCGAGACATATCCCTGCCGCGCATACGGACTGATGACAAGACAAGGAACGCGCGAGCCGTATCGAAACTGCTGGCCATCAAACTCCGGATGCGCGTCCCCCGGATACTGCGCACGACGGCTGTCCCATTTTTCAACATTGGGGGGAACGACATGGTCGTACCATCCGCCCCAGTCATCCCAGGTAACAAAAACAACGGTGCGCGGCCACAACCCGCCATCCACGATGGCCTGAATCTGTTGACCGGTCCATTCCGAACCTGAGGTAATGTTCTGCCTGGGATGTTCGCTGTACGGGGGGTTACCGTCCCCATAGACCCAGGAAACGGAGGGGAGCTGGCCTGCGGCCGCCTGATGGGCAAACAAATCCCGACTGTGATTCTGCGAAAGCGCCGCCAGTTCGCGTATGTAGTGAAACGCATAACCGCCGTAGTTTCCCCAGGTAAGTCCCGCTTTCTGCAATGCAAGCGGCAGCGAGCTCAAATTGTATAAATTTGTTGGCGATGAGCTAAAGGGCGGGTTGTTGATGACGGGAGAATCAGCCGTAATCAGCATGAGGTGGCTGGGAGTCGAGGGCCCCGCTACCTCCGAAAAGAAATGGTCACAAATCGTGTATTGGCGCGCCAGCGCAAAGTAGGTTGGGATGTCCGCCTCGGAATATTGCACCCGATACCGCTGGTCCGAATCACGCGTCATCCAGGTCTCATGGCGGTGGTCCGGGCTGACATTTGGAGGATTCGGCTCCTTCCCCAGTTTGTTATCGCCCTCAGAATTCGGGAAGGTGCCGAAGTAGTTGTCGTAAGTGTGGTTTTCTTTGACGATGATCACCACATGGTCTACCAGCGGACTCAGCGATACTGCGCTGGCGGCTTTCGCTTTCATCCTTCCCTCCTTGGAAATGGCTTTGTGCTCTCCTGGAAGTCTGTCATCTCCCGCAGCGGTCTTCTCATTTTAAAGAATAGTGCTGAAAGAAAGGGCAGCGTTTCACCCTGTCACGCAAAGACCGTGGAAAAAATGCGGCGACCGGTGCGGTCGTTATGATTTATGGACGCCCCGCACTTAGGCCTTATCCACTAGAACGAGAGCCGGGCATTTTCCCCTTCACGGCTATTTGAACACTTCAAACGTCTATGGGACCTGGCGTGAGGGTTCAGCTAAACGGACTTGAGACAGATTGACGGGGTGAGGGGGCATGATCGCGGCGTTTGCCCCGCGGCAAGGCAGAGGGGCGCCAGCGTTTGATAGCCCTTGGAGAATCGCGATTTCGCGGCGAGACATTGACATTGACATCTGTCAGATCGACATATCAGATCGACAAAGATGTCCGAGTCAAGAAGCGGAAGCTTGCACTAGGAATAGTCACAACCAGCGGCATGGCCGGCATTTGTAAACACGCTCATCGCATTCAAGAAATCTGATATTCGCGTTCCGGAGTCCAGCATTTGAATGAAATCAGCAGCGGTGATGCCCTGGCGCTGGGCGATCTCCAACACTTCAACGATTGCGCATTCTACAAACTCCGGGTCCGGCTCTGCGGCTGACTTGTGCTGTCCAATATTATCCATTAGCACCTTTTACGAAGATCTGTATTTTCGTAAAACCACCGCCGGATGCGTCCGAAGTGCTGGCTCAGGGCGTTTTTGAAGTTTTCCAATTGCATCTTCAAATTTTCGGAGCATCCGGGTTTGCGAATCGAGTGTGCACAAGGATTCTTGCGGAACGCCCCGGCCCTGTCTGTTCAAAAGTGCACACTCTTAGCTCGTTCCTGATTGGCGGGGTTGAGGATGAGTCCTTTCGAGCAATGCTTCAACGCCACGCCCTGCAACCAGACTGCGTACGAGTCAAAATGGGTGGTCAAACTCCAGTGAGAGGGCACGTTTCATCCCCATGGTAGTCTCACCCTAGCAACAGATTGACAACCATCACGCCACTACCCTAATATCATGTTCACGATGACTTCGCTGACCCATCGCCATCACCATCATCACCATGCCATGAGCGTGTCGGCGGGGGACAACGGATAACCAAGAAGCACTCATAGGAAATCCAAGCCCGCTGGCGCACAACTCGCCCAGCGGGCTTTTTGCTTTTGTCCGAGCTCTGAAAATCTGGTACGGAGATTAGGAGGATCCAATGGAAATCGACTTCGACAAGATGCAGGGCCTGGCACCAGCTGTCATTCAGGATGCGGGCACCGGCGAGCTGCTGATGGTGGGCTTTATGAATCGGGAAGCTCTGGATAAGACCCTGCGCACTCGATTCGTGACGTTCTATAGCCGCACCCGCCAGACGCTGTGGACCAAAGGAGAGAGCTCCGGCAATCGTCTGCAAGTGGTTGCAGCCTGGACCGATTGCGACCGGGATACGGTACTGCTGCGCGTCCGTGTGCTGGGCGAGGGCAAGGTCTGCCACACCGGGACGCGTTCCTGCTTCACGCAGGAATTGCCTCTAGGGAGCGGGCTCGAAACTCCACTTGAGCAAGCGAGGGCGGACCGATGAAACTGCGACTGGGCATCCCCAAAGGAAGTTTGCAGGAAGCGACGTTGAGCCTCTTCACGCGCGCCGGGCTACGCGTCTACACCAACGCCCGTTCTTATTTCGCCTCCACGGATGATCCCGAGATCGAATGCCTGCTCATTCGGGCCCAGGAAATGGCCCGGTACGTCGAACATGGCGCCCTCGATGCCGGCTTGACTGGACTCGACTGGGTGCTCGAAAGCGGCCTCGAAGTAGTCAAGGTTACCGATCTGATCTATGCCAAACAAAGCATGGGCACGGTCAAATGGGTGCTAGCCGTCCCGGAAGATTCGGGCTTCCAAAAACTCGAAGACCTTGACGGTCGAATCATTGCCACCGAGCTCGTCAGTTTCACCCGGAATTATTTCGCGAGCCGGAACGTTGCCGTGCGGGTCGAATTCTCCTGGGGAGCAACCGAAGTCAAGCCGCCGTTGCTCGCAGACGCCATCGTCGAAGTCACGGAAACGGGCAGTTCGTTGCGCGCCAATCACCTGAGAATCCTCGAAACAGTTCTTGAGTCCAACACGCAATTGGTCGCGAACAAGGCCGCCTGGGCCGATCCTTCACGGCGAGAAAAAATTGAGAACCTGGCGGTGATGCTCAGTGGGGCTATGGCCGCGCATGGACGGGTCGGTCTGATGCTCAACGTGCGCAAAGCGGACTTGCCTGCAGTCCTCGGCCTTCTGACAGCGTTGAAAAATCCGACCGTCGCGCCCCTGGCCGATGGCGAGTGGGTCGCAGTCAATACAGTCATTGAAGAGCACACCGCATGGTCGCTGATTCCGAAGCTGAAACAAGCCAACGCTCAGGGGATTGTCGAATATCCGCTGAACAAGGTGGTGATGTGATGGGCAATCGCGTGACGCGCAATGAGGTGATGCGCATTCTCGACGGCGCCGAGCAAGCTCGTCTTGTGACTGCGCTAGCCGAGCGCGGTGCGACTGATCTGGCGGAGGTTGAGGTGGAAGTCCGCCGCATTGTGAATGACGTCCGGCGCAACGGTGATCGCGCGCTACGTCGCTACGCCACACGTTGGGACGGATTGTGCAAAGGCGAGCCACTCCGTGTTCCCGAGGCCGATCTCCGGGAGGCTTGGGAGCAGACCGATCCAGAGCTGCAGAGCGCGATCAGGCAGGCTGCGGACAACATCCGCCGCTATGCGGAGTGGCAAGCGCCCCAAGCGTCCCCCCAAGCGTCCAACGAATGGCGGCGCGAAATCCAGCCCGGCGTCTTCGTAGGCCAATTGGTGCGTCCTCTGGAATCGGTGGGCTGCTATGTCCCGGGCGGCCGCTATCCTTTGCCATCCACGTTGCTCATGACGGTAATTCCCGCGCAGGTCGCCGGCGTGAAGCAGATTCGCGTTGCGTCTCCACGCCCGGCCCGAGCAACCTTGGCAGCCGCTGCATACCTCGGCGTGCGCGAGTTCTACCGGGTCGGTGGAGCACAGGCCATCGCCGCCCTTGCTTATGGAACTGAAGAAATCCCGCGCGTAGACAAGATCGTCGGTCCGGGCAACCGGTACGTGACCGCCGCCAAGAAACTCGTAGCTTTCGATTGCGCCATTGAATTCCTGGCTGGTCCTACAGAAGCTGTGATCATCAGCGCAGAAGGCGATCCGGCTTGCATCGCTTCCGACCTTGTAGCCCAGGCTGAACATGATCCCGATGCGCTATGCATCTTCATAACAACTGCGCCCGCGTTAGCAAAAAGAGTTCAGAAAGAGGTGCAGAAGCGCACGCGTGCCAACCCGATCGCCGCCCAATCACTCTCGCGTCGCGGCGCCATTCTTTTGGTCGCGTCTCTTGACCAGGCTGTCGAGATATCGAATCGCATCGCGCCCGAGCATCTCACGCTCCCGGCGGCGTTGGCGCCGGCAGTTCAGCACGCGGGCTCGGTTTTTCTGGATGAGTTCACGCCTCAGGCCGCGGGTGATTACATCTCCGGACCGAACCATGTGTTGCCCACGGGCGGGATGGCGCGTGTGCGGGGCGGTCTCAGTGTGCTCGATTTCGTCCGCGTGATCGCCTGTCAGCAAGTGTCCCGCGCGGGAATCCGCCGAATCGCACCGTCGGGCATTACGCTGGCCAATGCCGAAGGCTTGAAGGGACACGCGGAGGCATTCCGAGTGAGGTGCTCCCATGCTTGAAGCTCGCGAAGCGATTAAAAATCTGCATGCTTATCGCCCCCCTCTGGCGGGGCGAACGGGATTGCGTCTAGATTTCAACGAAAGCACCGTGGGATGTTCGCCGCGCGTGCTGGCGCGGTTGCGCTCGCTCGATTCCGAACTGCTGGCGCGCTATCCCGAGCGCGAGCCGGTTGAAAAAGAAGTCGCCGCCTTTCTCGGACTCGATCCAGCGCAGGTTCTGCTCACGAACGGTGTCGACGAGGCGATTCATCTTCTCAGCTCCACATATCTCGATCCCGGAGACGAAGCGCTCATCGTTACGCCCACCTTCGCCATGTATGCCATCTTCGCTCAGGCCGAAGGCGCGCGTGTTGTCGAAGTGCGCGCCGGCGACAATTTCACCTTTCCAGAAAAAGACCTGTTCGGTCAACTCAGTCCGCGAACCCGGCTCATCGCCGTGGCGAATCCCAACAATCCAACTGGAGCCTCTGTCGCAGGCAATGTCCTCATTCAGATTGCGCAAGCGGCGCCGCAAGCTGCCGTGCTCGTCGATGAGGCCTATTTCGAATTTCATGGTGAGACTCTTATTGACCAATCGTTTAGTAACCAATCGCGGCAGATCGAGAATCTTTTCGTGGCGCGGACTTTTTCCAAGGCTTACGGCCTCGCTGGTTTGCGCATTGGCGTTCTTGCGGGAGATGCCCGTCAGATGACCATGGTCCGCCGCGTTGCCTCGCCTTACAACGTCAACGCCGCCGCCCTCGCAGTCCTTCCAGAGGCTCTTCAAGATCAGGAGTACGTCAACCGCTATGTCGCGCAGGTGCTAAGCAACCGCAAGCTATTGCAGCAGGAACTTGGCTACCTCGGGTTGCATTACTGGCCGAGCCACGCCAATTTCGTGCTCGTACGCATTGGCTCAGCCCACGCGGAGTTCGTTCGAGCCCTGCGCGATCGCGGGATTCTGGTTCGCGACCGCCACACTGATCCCGGTTGTGAAGGCTGCGTCCGCCTGACGGTGGGATCGGACGGACATTCAGAGATTCTCCTCACTGCTCTGCGGGATGTGGTCGAGCAGCTTGGATTGCGAACTAGTTTGCCAACAGGAGTACGGGCGTGAGGAAAGCCAAGCTGCATCGCAAGACCGCGGAAACAGAAATTCGAATTGCCCTCACCATTGAAGGCCGTGGAAAGTACGAAGTCTCCACCGGGATCCGTTTTCTCGATCACATGATGGAACTGTTCGCGCGTCACGGCGGTTTCGATTTGAAACTCGCCGCTCTGGGCGACTTGGATGTGGATCAGCACCACACCGTGGAAGATGTCGGAATCGCTCTCGGTGAGGCCTTCGACCGCGCTCTGGGCAACCGGCGCGGCATCCTGCGAGCCGGATATTTCCTGATGCCCATGGACGAAACTCTCGGATTGGCGGCAGTGGACTTTGGCGGCCGCGCGGTGGCCGTGGTCCAGACCAAGGTCCGCGCGACGCGAGTCGGCGATCTGCAAACGGAACTGGTGTCCGACTTCTTTGAGGGCTTCGCACGCGGCGCGCGCGCGAACGTTCATGCGCGAGTGCTCTACGGACGCTCCAGCCATCACAAGATCGAAGCGCTGTTCAAAGCTTTTGCGCGCGCGCTTCGTGTAGCCTGCTCCCGCGACCGGCGCCTGGGACGCATGTTGCCGAGCACCAAGGGGCTGTTGTGACCATTCCAACGATCGCTCCAACGATCGCCATCGTGGATTACGGCGCCGGCAACCTGAATTCGGTGAAGAAGGCGTTTGACTATCTCGGCGCAAAAGTCGTCGTAACCACGCAGGCTGAAGTCGTCGCAACCGCGGACAAGATCGTTCTGCCAGGCGTCGGCCACTTCTCCGCGCTGGGAGGCCTCGACAACACGGGCTTGCGAGACGCCGTGCTGCAAGGCGCAAGAGCTGGCAAGCCATTCCTTGGGATATGCCTGGGAATGCAGTGGCTGTTCGAGGGCAGCGATGAGGCTCCCGAGTTTACGGGAGCAGGAATTTTTGCCGGCAGATGCCGGCCGTTTTCGTCATCGGTGAAATCGCCGCACGTCGGATGGAATTCGCTGTTGGTCCGGGAAAGCTCGATCCGGGAAGGTTCGCGCTTGCTGCGCAACGTCGCACCCGACTCCTTTGTTTACTACACCCATTCCTTTCAAGCGCCGGTGGTTGCCGCCACCACGGCGGCGAGCGAATACGGAGCGCAGTTTTCCGCTGTCGTCGAACAAGAAAATATTTTCGGAGTACAGTTCCATCCCGAAAAATCGTGGACCGTGGGGCTTCTCATCCTGAAAAATTTCTGTGGGGTTTAGCAAGTGCTGACCAAGCGCATCATCGCCTGTCTCGATGTGGACGACGGCCGGGTCGTGAAAGGCGTGCAGTTCCATAATCTGCGCGATGCTGGCGACCCCGCCGATTGTGCCGCTGCCCACGCCCGCGACGGCGCGGATGAGATCGTTCTGCTCGACATCACCGCCACCAGCGATAAACGCCACACGATGCTCGATGTCGTCTCCCGCACGGCGCGCGGTTTGTTTATTCCGTTCACGGTCGGCGGAGGAATCCGTGAACTCTCCGACGCCGAGGCCGTGTTCGAGGCCGGCGCCGACAAGATCGCCATCAACTCGGCTGCGGTAAAAGACCCGGCACTGATCGGAAAAATCGCCGCTCGTTTTGGATCGCAGGCGGTGGTGGTCGCGATCGATGCCCGGCGGGTCAACGGTCGTTTCGAAGTGTTCGTTGCCGGAGGGCGCATTCCCACGGGCCGAGGCGCGCTGCTATGGGCGCGAGAGGCGGCCGATTGCGGTGCAGGAGAAATCCTGCTCACTTCAATGGACCGCGACGGGACCCAGGCAGGTTTTGATTGTGAGTTGGTGCAGCTTGTCGCCGATGCAGTTTCCATCCCTGTGATCGCGTCGGGTGGCGCCGGTTCGCCACAACACTTCATAGACGTATTCCGCAACGGTCGCGCCGACGCCGCTCTAGCCGCATCTATCTTCCATTTCGGTATCGAAAACATCGGACAATTAAAACGCGAACTCCACGCCGCCAACGTGCCGGTGAGGTGGCCATGCTGATTCCGTCGATTGATCTCATGGACGGCAAGATCGTGCAGCTAGTCCAGGGCGAGAAAAAGAAACTGGAGTTCGACAACTTCGACTTTTGGATCGAACGCTTCTCGAAGTATCCCGTGGTGCAACTCATCGACCTCGACGCAGCGCGCGGCGTCGGTGACAACCGCTCGTTGGTGAAGCAGATTGCCGGCCGCCTGAACTGCCAGGTTGGCGGCGGCATTCGCAGCCTCGAAGCTGCGCAGGAACTCCTGAACATAGGTGCGCGCAAGGTCATCATCGGGTCGGCGTTGTTAATCGATGGCCGGGTAAATCAGGAGAACGCGCGCAGACTAGCAGACAACATTCCAAAAGCAGCTCTGATGTTTGCTCTCGACTCCCGAGGAGGCCGAGTCGCGATTGATGGCTGGCGCACGAAAACTTCCGTCACGGCCTTCGACATGATTCGCGAGCTAGAGCCTTTCTGCGAGAGCTTCCTATACACCCACATCGACACCGAGGGATTGATGGAAGGAATCCCGATGGAAACGGTTCATTCCATCCGGCGCGCCACTGCCCGGCACCTGGTCGTCGCAGGCGGTATCACCGAACAGCAGGAGATCGACAGCCTCGACGCGCTGGGAATTGACGCCGTGGTGGGCATGGCGCTCTATACCGGAAAAATTCGCGGTTGAAAAGTACCCCGGGCGCCAAACGGCGCCTCAGAATGGGAACCGAATTGACAAAATACCGTTGTGATTGTTGGTGTGGAAACGGGTGGTGGCGATCTGGTATCCACCGCCGATTGTGAAGCCCATTCTCTTCCAAACGTGGAATCGCCCCATGACCAGGCCGGGAGTTACGAAGTTCTGTTTCTTGCCATCGTTCTTTCCATCTTGAAAGAACGTTGAATTGAGTTCGATTTCAGGCCAGAATTTTTGCCAGACGCGATACTGGAGAGTATTGTTCAAGAGATAGTTTCGTCCAACGAGGTTCGTATCGGCAACTGGCAGGGCTATCCCGAACGTACCCTGCGCATCGAAGTTTCCGAAACCCTTTCCGTAGGCGATAGTCGGCGTGATGACCGCGTGCAAGGCTCCGTTACTGTACTGGCCAGTCGGCAGACTCCACCCCAGAAAAGCAGTCAGGATGTAGTTGCCGTGTTCCTCGTTCGCGGAGAGCAATCGGTACTTGACCAGAAACGCCACATCCCCCCAGCCGTTCCTGTCGCTTGGGTTGTTGTGGTCGATGTACGGAGGCAGGTTGAAGATCACTTCGACCTTCTCGAAGGGAATCAATTCCAGCCCCTTGCCACCATCATAGTTGTCCGTGGTGAGGCCCTTGGCGTTCGTCTGCCACAATTGATCGTAGCGATATTCTTCTTCTAAACGTGGCGTTGTGGTGGCCAAGGGCGTGACCCAGTGCGGTTGCTCGTCCTTCGTCTTGTCGACGCGCTTAAACCAGTCTGCAAAATAGCCATCCTGCGCATACATCTTCGGGATTAAGCAGAGTATCGCCAGGACAACCAATGAAACGATCTTGCGCATATCCTTACTCACAAAGGTTGGGTTACACAACACTGCATGTATTTATATAATCTATACGTTTATTAGCGCAACAATAATATGTATACATGCGTATTTATAAAAACCTCCATGGCGTCCCTGACGGATTTGGCTAGAACCAACAGTCGATCTCCAAGGCTTTTGACCTCGGCTCACTCTCGCTATAGGATTCCATCTTGAGCCTCTATGAAAACCGAGCCGGTTCGCCTAACGCAGAAAAATGAAAAGATGCTCAAACCACGTGAAGCGATTTTGCAGCTTGGAATCAGCTTTCCCACGATAAAACAGTGGATTTACGCGCGGAAAATCAGGAGCGTTCGCACTCCCGGAGGGCATCATCGAATTCCCCAGAGCGAAATCGATCGCCTGCTCTTCCGGACGAGAGGCAAGACAGCCCCCGAGCGCAGGGAAGTTACGCGCCGGGTCAGCGGCCGGAATCAGCTCGTGGGACGCATCGATAGTGTCCGCATCAGCGGGCTGATGGCTGAAGTAAAGATTTCGATTGGTGAACAGCAGATTACGTCTATCATCACCGCCACCTCCGCCCGTGAAATGAAACTCAAGCCGGGGCAGACTGCGGCAGCTCTAATTAAGGCAACCGAGGTCATGATCATCCGTGCCTGATCAAGCAGTTTTTTTCGGTAGGTAGTTGTACTAAACAAGGCTCTTGCCGTCGCGTTAAACTCCGAGCGTTAGAGCCCTTCCGGCACGGCCACCCCAGAATTGCAGAGAGGTATGAGGAATTAGGCAAGTGACTGCGCCTACGTGTTCTCTAGTGGAACCCAACCGCCATCATTGCGGCCACGGCTTCAGGGTTCTTCATGAATGTGTTCCAGACGAAGCCGGTGCGCTGGTTCTCCGCCATCAGCATCATGATGCCCAAATCAATCCCGAGCACATCCGTGTCATACCAACCGGAAAGAGGATTGAACGTGTCCACAAAGCTGTACCTCTGCCACGCCTTGGGGAACCCGCTCTGGATGTTGCGCAGCACCGTAATGCAGTCCGAAGATAGAAACGGAATGGATCCGCCGGCGGCACACGGAACGATGGAACCATCAATCGGCCCCATTGCCGGTGGCCCGCCCCACGCCACATACCCGTTCGCCGAGTCCGACGCCGTGATTCCCCACAGTTTGCTGGAATAATCGGAAAAGTGACCGGCGAGCGATAAACAGAACAGCTTGTGGGCTTGCGTGGCAGTGATGGAGTTGTTGAAGTAGTTGGCGTACGCGTCCTGCTTATTGCGAAAGTCAAACCAGGCGTGGGAATACTGATGGATGAACAGTGGCGCGCTGGTATTCGTAATATAGGTCAACCCCTGGTAAGTCAGCGACGGGCGCGCAAATGCTTGCCACGCGCTCGCCGGAATCGGGTTCACCGTAGCTCCGATTGCCAACAGGTACAGCATCATCAGCTCGGAATAAGTGTCCCAGCGCGCAGTCAGAAATCCGCTCTCCGGCGTCCAGCCCATGGAGAACGTACTTCCGCCGTTGAGCATCCACGGCCAGTTGATGCGCTGATAGATTTGCGTCGCGAGATCTACGATCTGCTGGTCCTGGAAGTGTTGCCGGCAGGTGAGTACGCCGCACAGCAGGATTGCAGTATCAATCGAAGAAGCTTCAGAGTTGTTTACCCTCTGCCCGGTATTCATGTCCACGAAGTGGTAGAAAAAGCCGTTTTGGTTCGGCATCTGGTTGAGAAGGAAACTCAACGTAGCCTGCACACGCGCGACGATGTTGGCGCTGGCCATGTAGCCACGCTGATCCGCGATGCACAGAGCAGTTAGACCAAAGCCCGTGGCCGCAATGCTTGCGACCGTGCGACTGTCATTCCCAACGGCAAAGGCACGATCCTTCACTTGGCCCGTAGTCGAACTGGCCTGCTCCCAAAAGTAAAGGAAGGTGGCACGCTCGATTTCATCCAGAAATTGGTCGTCTGTCGGAGGAGGTGGCCCGGAATTACTGTTTCCAGACCCGCCGCAGGACGTACCAATCATCGCCATGTTCAACCAAGCCATGTTCAACCAAGCCATGTTTAGCAAGGGAGGCGCGAGCATCATCCTGCCCAGCCGCGCAAGCATTTCGCGGCGGCTCAGAGGTGTGGTTGGGGTGGGAGAACTCATGAACATGACCATGAACAGCGGAGAAGGATGGAGCCGACGACCAGAGTTGAACTGGTGACCTGCCGATTACGAATCGGCTGCTCTACCAACTGAGCTACGTCGGCCTTCAACAACGTACGGGGAAACTGTTTCGCGAAACCATTTCACATCATTCTAAACTATCGGCAGGTTTAAATTGGGACGCGCCCCTCGTGTGCGATTGTAGTTCACGCAAACAACCGGGGAAGTCGTCGCGCAGAAATCGCGCACAGAAAATGTGCAGCGTGCTATGCGGCCTGCGCCAGCGCTTTGTACTCGTCGTCGGATTGCCTGGGCAGTAGCACCCACAGCGTGTAGATGCCGAGCGCTGTGCCCAGCGGGACATTCAACAGCGCCACGAAGCCCACAACCAGAGCAACCGTTCGCGCCCATTCCTGCCGCTGCAGCAACCCCCAGCCCGCGAAAAACCCTGCCGCGGCTTTCGCCAGGATCAACCATCCAACGAAGGTGAGGAGTGGCCGAAGCCAGACCGAGGCCCCAGGTGGAGGACCGTCGGGAACGTGGATCACGTTACCGAAAATCGTCTGCGCGACAATGATCAGGGCCGCTCCGGCAACCACGTGCAACGCCGAGTATGCCATCCAGAGAATGCCCAGCAGTCGGACATGCTCGCGCACCCGGCTACGCCGAAGCTCGATGAGTCCGAGCACGGGTTTGCCGCAGCGTCCGCAGCGTGCCTCTCCCGATTGCAACTGCGAACCACATTGATCGCAAAACATTGCCTCTCCTCCATGTCGCACTAATTCTGCCCTGCGAGTGATACGGATGCAAGCGCTCGCTGGTTCCGAAAAGAGTTCTCAGCTCTCAGCTCTCAGCTCTCAGTCGGCCAAAGAAGGGTTTCGGTTTTACTGAGAACTGAGAACTGAGAACTGGGAACTGACGGGGAACTGGGAACTGTGAACCGAGAACTCACCAAACTGCTTCGCAAAACGAAAAGGCCACCCGGCAACTTGGGCGGCCTTTTCTTTCAAGGGAGAATAGTCCCAACGGAGGTTTTATCCATCAGAACTTTCTGCGGGAATCTTATGAGCCTTAAAAGCACAGTGTCAAGCAAAATGTGTGACTTAAATACTCTTATTTTCAACAACTTACGCGCTACGTGCACAAGTCAGCAAACGAGCTCCAAATCGAGTGAAATTCCTGTTTTTCGACTCTAACGATATTTGATTGAATGACTTACCGCTCCCGAGGCGCCGGCCGGGGGGTGTCTTCCAGGTGCAGCGAGATGATTTCCATCGCCTCCCGGCGATCAAACACGGAGTCGGGAAAAATCCGCTTCACGAGCACCCGCAAGCCGCCAAATGCGATCCCAGCAACCAGCGCCAGGCCGGCCACGATTCCGCAAAGAACAATCACGTTGAACAACAAATTTGCCAGATTGTCTTTCTTGGTCACGTACGTATTTTCATTCCACGTGACATCGGCTTCGTAGCTGATCGACGACATCAGCGATCTCGCTTCGCTTTTTGAAAGCGGGCCTGCTGCGATCACAATGATCGGCCCAGTGCGTGTGTCAAAGAATGGACCCACATTAAGAATGGTCGCAACCCCCGGCTGTTGCTGCGGGACCGGGTGTGAGGGATCAACGTGCGACGAGTCAATCTGCCGCAGTCGTTCCGACGCAATCTGCGGCGTTGGATATTCAATGAGCATCAGCGTGGCATCGCCCGCGGCCGCCGCATACTTTCCAATCACCACTTCCGCGCCAGATTTGAAATCCACCATCGAAGCCGGCAGAGGCGATCCGA
>Ga0185299_10005756_pt1 | contig 13667 bp, 11 predicted proteins | sample PaiPotPPA55metaG_FD_128002 | JGI IMG/M metagenome (GOLD analysis project Ga0185299, IMG submission 128002) | Iron sulfur acid spring bacterial and archeal communities from Banff, Canada, to study Microbial Dark Matter (Phase II) - Paint Pots PPA... ...
TGAGCGGCATTCGAGTACGACGAGTTGCCAGACCCTTTGTTGATCTAAGTCAATAAATTCTGCGGAGCACTTAGTCTCGTCCGCACGGCCGACTGTGACACCCCCGGCATCCTACTCGACAGCAGCACCAGGCAAGACACCCTCGTTTTTCAGCTCGATCTGCGGGGTGCGCGCGGCGAACTACCCGCAACTTGATCGAGGTTGAACTGCGTCAGAAGGATATCCGCTTCTCCCGCCGCACGCGGAGCGCTGACCGATCAATTCAAAAAAATGCAAATGGCTCGCCGGACAGCCGTGAAACTCCTCAAGCCAAAACACAAAGCAAGCGGCCGCAAGAACGAGAAGAGCGGCCACATCATGAACACCTTGCCGCGCAAAGACTGAGCGGGAGTTAAGACTTACAATTGGTGCCGGTAATCAGTCCATCTTCTTGTCGGAAGGCGTCAGTCTAACCGCATCTGTCACGGTTGCCCTCGGGATGGCCGTATAAAGGAAGCTTTCGTAGTATCGTTGTAACGCGAAGCGCGTCAGCACGCCGATTGCGGACGCAAGCGGCACGGCAATTAAAAGGCCGACGAACCCGAACAGGTAGCCGAACGCGAACAGCGCAAACATGATCCAGACCGGGTTCAAGTTGACTCGCCGGCCGACGAAATAGGGCGACAGCAAATAGTCCGACAGCGTCTGGCCGACGAAGAAGATCGCCGGGACGATCCAGATGACGGCCCAATGCGGCCAGAACTGTGCAATCGCAACGCACGTCGATATGACGAGCCCGCTCAGCGAGCCGAGATACGGCACGAAGCTTATCAGTCCTGCCGCAATGCCGATCACGAGCCCATGCTTGAGCCCGAGCAAGGACAGCGCTGCCGCGTAGAATACCGCGAGCATCAGGCACAGCGTGCCCTGACCGATCACAAAGCCGCCGATCGTGTCGTCGATTTCGCGAGCAAGAGCCCGGACGGTTTCGCGCTGCGCCGGCGGTATCCAGTTGTCGATAACCCCCACCATCTTCTTCCAATCATAAATGAGATAGCAGGCAATGATCGGGGTCACCACCAGGAGGGAGAAGACCGAGATCAGCGCCCGGCCTCCGGTCCAAACCGAACGCAGAAAGTCGCGGAACCAGGCGGTCGCCAATGTGGTAAGTTCGCCGACCGACTGCTCGGCGGAGGCTAGGCCATCTCCGACCAGCTTGCTCAGCCACGGCCGATTTGGATCGGTCGCGATCTCCCGCACCCTTTTAATGTAGAGCGGAAAATTCTCGATGAAATAGGCAAGCTCACGGACAACGACCGGGGCGGTCAGAATGATAAGCGCGGTCACGCCGACAACGAACAACCCGACGATGGTTAGCGTTGCAATGAGGCGATTCATTCCGAGCCGTTCCAGCCGGGTGGCCAGAGGATCAAGCAGATATGCCAGCAGCATACCGGCGACGAAAGGCAACAGGACTTCGCGCAATAGAACGACGGCGACGACGACCGCCGCCAATACCGCAATCCAGAATGCGACGGGCCGAGTGAGGTTCATGGTTCAAGCTTACATCAAGCCGGCCGCCGGGATATCCTGCGCATGTGTATGACCCGCGGTCGGAAATTTTCGGCCGGTCTGGCAGGGAGATCATATTTTGGCACAGAAGTATTACTTTGTCAGTGACCTGCACATGGGTGGCGACGGTCAATTGCAGCATTGCGATTACGCGGCCGAGTTCATCGAATTCCTGAAGGAGTTGGAAAAGGAAGGCCCCGACACCGAATTTATGATCGTGGGCGACACGTTTGGCTTCTGGGAGCTCACGCATGTACGCGGAGTCGAAAGGCTTGCGCACATCATACAGGCGCACCAGGCGATTTTCGATCAACTCAGGGCCACCGGCGCGCGCATCAAGGTGACCATGATGGTCGGGAATCACGATTATGATCTCGCTTGCGATCCAGCCTTTGTGGAGAAACTGCAGGCATACAACATCCATCTGGACCCGAGCCTGGTCCTGATCCGCCCGGTGGGCGACAAGACAATATGGATCGAACACGGACAGCAGCGCGATCAGTTCAACAGCTTCCCCCAATATGGCAACGCTTACGCTCTCCCGGTGGGCTACTTCATCACGGAAACCTTCGTCAGCGGAGCCAGCCGGTATTCCGACTTCGGCCGGGGAGATTGGCTCAAGGACATCCGCTCCGTAGGCACGATGCAGATTCCCGACTGGATGCTGTCGAACTACTTCTACCGCGAGATGAGTATGGCGCTACGCTGGGTGCTGCTGCCCTTCCTGCTGCTGGCCGGCGTCACGGTGATAGCGATTCTCGGGGAGATCCTTCGGGTCGCAGGCATCTTTGATTACAATATCATATTTCACAACCCGCTGATGAGCAGGCTGGGGATCATCGACAACGTCCTTCAGGTCGTGATCACGATCAATTCTCTATTTTTGATTTTGTTCGGTATCCCTGCGTTGGTCGTTGAACGTGACCTCATGCGAACGTTGCATCGCTTTCGTCTACAGACGAGCCACGGAGTGACCCCTAACCTCGATTCGGAAGCGCCCTACCTAAAAGCGGCTCAGGAGGTTTTCCAGGCGGATGACAAGGTAGCGGTGTTCATTTTCGGACACACGCATTCGGCGTTCCTGCGGCGACTGGGGCCCGCCGGTCAAGTCGTGATCAATACCGGTACGTGGCTGAAGCTATTGTCCCGTGTTCCGGTGCGCTTTGGCTTGTTGCCCGCGGTCTACTATCCTTCGTATCGCTTGAATTACTTCCGGATCGAGAAGGAAAACGACCAAATTGTGATCGAGTATGTCGAAATTCCCAAGACCCCTGAGCGCGAACTGACTTGGCTGCAGCGTCTCGTGATCCTGGGGAAGGTGTCTAAGTCGCCAGAAGCAATCCCCGCAAGGACGATTATCGATCTGTAATGCTGCTCAGCGATAGTGCGTATAAAGAGCAGTGCCCCTACAATCATCGCAAGCCCCTCATGGATCAACGAAGTTGAGCTTCTGCGGGGCTGTGCGTCTTGGCTTTGGCAATGGTGGTGGTCTCGGGCAAAACTTCACGCTTTCACCCACGGCACGTCGTGCTCAAGCCGACACAATCTGACGAGTTTGAAATGCCCGTAAGGTGCGAGTGGATAAAGCCACCGGCCTCCTTCCGACCGGCATGTCGGGTTTTCTTTTGTTTTTGGTGGTGGTGGGCGTTGTTGCAGTGCTCGCGTCGGCTCGTGGCACTTTTCGGACATGGCTGATCTCGCTGTAAATGTCCGGTGTTGGGGGTGAAGAGGACCTCACGGTTGCGCATTCCGAAGCTGACCTCTAGTTGGCGACAAGTTTCTGGTTTTTCTTCACCTCGCGGGAATGGTCTCATGATCCAACTCTGCGATGGTTGCAGCGCTTTTTTTCTGAAGGGAAATTGGAAGTATGGAGAGCAACGAGGATGTTAGCGCCCTACTGACGTTTCGCGATGCCCTCATAGGTTTGCCGTTGTCGCACTTCTGGCGAGGGCACGGCTCAGCAATCTTTCTCGAATTTGGGCGGCTCACGCCTACGACCCGCCGTACCGGCGTGACTGGCAACCCGAGAGGCAAATTGAGCCTAATGGTCGAGTGGAGTTGGCGGATCGAAAACAGGACTTCCATCCTGTGCGGAAGCTGGAGCGACGAGCGCCTGTGGGAGCCGACGTTCGACCTGCTCCGCAACAGAGCGGTCGTCGATTTGTCTGTAGTGGGAAGACTGCCCGAAGTCGTCGTAGCCTTGGCAGAGGACCGTTACGTGTCGTCGTTCATGACGGCTGAGGGCGACCCGAGTTGGGCGTTATTTGATCGACGAGGCGACACTTTAAGGACATTGAGCGTTCGTGGGGGAAGCCTGAACATCGATATCAAGCTCCGTACGGAATGACGAAAGGAGCGCTGTGTCCGCTTTGCTCGACGATGAGCGAGAATTGACTTGCATTTTGCACTTTCCAAGGCAGCAAGATTGTTGCGACAAAGCGCAGTCAGTTCCAGCACGAGATTGTCGTCGACGTTCATTCCATCTCTCCACCTGCAGGTCACAAGTAGGACGCAAACATGCCCGTCAAAGGTAGAACTATAGCTGATGCTTCGCCCGCTTCCCTAAGAATAGCGGTGCGCGGTTTTGCGGCGCGGCGATTGTGGAGGACAAATATGAGGCCTCGTCGCTCATTCGTGCCCTTGTTGAAAGCCGCTCGCGCTTCGCGCCGAGCGGGCGGAGTTAACGTCAAGTGAAAATCACGTCGATCGAAACGATCCATCTCAGCATTCCCTACGAGGCCGGCGGCGCCACGCGGATGATCGGCAGCAAGCCGATCACAAATCTGGAAATGCTCTTGCTGCGCGTCGATACCGACGCAGGAATCACCGGCTGGGGCGAAGCCTTCGGTCACGCCGTGTGCCGCACGACGAAGACGGCGCTCGACACGCTGGTCGCGCCCGCCTTCATAGGTCGCGATCCGACCGACATCGGCGGCCTGATGACCGAGATGAACCGCAACCTGCACATCTTCGGCCGCAACGGCTCCGTGGTTTATGCACTGTCGGGAATCGACATCGCCCTGTGGGACATCGCCGGCAAGCGCAGCTCCCTGCCGCTGCACGAATTGTTCGGCGGCCGCAAACGCACCGAGTTGGGCGCTTATGCGAGCCTGCGGCGCTACGGCGATCCGAACGTCGTCGCCGCGAACTGCGCCAAGGCGGTGGAGCGCGGCTATCGCCACATCAAGATCCACGAGATCGACGTGCCGCAGGTGAAGGCCGCGCGCCAGGCGATCGGCCCCAGCGTGCCGCTGATGCTCGATGCGAACTGCCCGTGGTCAGTGGCCGAGGCCATCGCCATGGCGGAGAAATTCCGCCCCTACGACCTCTATTGCATCGAAGAGCCGGTCTGGCCGCCGGAAGACCATGCCGGCCTCGCGCGCGTGCGCGCCTCGGGCGTGCGCACCTGCGCCGGCGAAAACGTCGCGGGACTCCACGACTTTCACCACATGTTCGAGGCAGGCAGCATCGACATCGCGCAGCCGAGCGTCACCAAGATCGGCGGCATCACGGAGATGCGCAAGATCATCGCGCTCGCCGAGGCCTATGGCGTGACCTTCATGCCGCATTGCGGCTACTTCGGCCCCGGCTATCTCGCCAGCCTGCATATCGCGGCATCGCTTCAGGCCGACACGCGATTCGAACGTCTGTATCTCGACCTCGAAGCGAGCCCCTTCAGCCCGTGGACGGAAGCCGAGGGCGGCATGGTCATGGTGCCGCAAGCGCCGGGCCTTGGCTGCGACCCCGATATGCAGGTCGTGAAGCGATACCGAACCCACGCCCCGACCATCATTCAGTGAAGCCAAAACGCCGCAAACAACAAAGAATAACCAAAGGGAGTTGATGATTATGGGCAAGCGACGGGCCTGGATTTGCGTGTTCCTCTTCACGCTGCAAGCGATCAACTATGCCGACCGCGTCGCGCTTTCGGTGGTGGCGAAGCCGGTCGCTTCCGATCTGGCGCTCTCTCCCGTCGCCATGGGATACCTGCTCTCGTCGTTCCTGTGGAGCTATCTGCTCTGCCTCATCCCCATGGGTATTCTCGTCGACCGCTACGGCAGCAAGATCATCATCGGCGCCGGCATCGCCATCTGGTCGCTCGCCACCGTCTTGACCGGCGGCGCCTGGAACGTCGGCACGCTCATCGTTGCGCGCCTGGTCATGGGCCTGGGCGAAGCCTCCACCCACCCGGCCGGCGCGCGCGTCGTGCGCGAATGGATCCCCGCCTCCGAACGCGGCATGGCCAACGCCGTCTTCATCAGCGGCTCCTATGCGGGTCCGGCGCTCGGCGCGATGCTCGCCGCCTGGATCAGCGACATGGCTGGGTGGCGCGCCGCCTTCTTCGCAGTGGGCGCGATCGGCTTCGGGTGGCTCGCCGCATGGCTAATCTGGTTCGGATCGCCCGAGACCGTCATGTGGCTCTCGGAAGAAGAGCGCGCCAAGATCATCCGCGAACGCAATGCCGGAACGGCGGCCTTGAACGAGCGTTCCAAGGCCTCGCAGATCCTGCGCCTGCTGCAGAAGCAGACCATATGGGGACTGGCGCTCACGCAATGCTGCGCCGTCTACACGCAGTATCTGTTCCTCACCTGGCTGCCGAATTATCTGCAGGCGACGAAGCATCTGACCATCCTCAAGACCGGCCTCTTCACCGCCGTTCCCTACGCCACCGCTGCCGTGCTGATCATCCTCCTCGGCATCATCTCGGATCGACTACTACGCGACCGGGTGGCGACCGGCGGCCGCCGCCTGGTCGTTGTCGGCTGTTTGCTCGGCTCGTCGATCATCCTAGTCGCGCCTTGGGTCGATAATGTCGCTATCCTGCTCGCGCTCATCACACTGTCGCTCACCGGTATGGGCACCGCCGTATCGTTCAACTTCGCTCTGCTCAACGACCAGCTGAAGAGCCCGCAGGATGTCGGCAAGGCCATGAGCATCCTCGTCATCGGCGGCAATCTGTCCGGCGCCGCCGCACCGATCGTCACCGGCTACGTGATCGAAGCGACCGGCAGCTACGATTGGGCCTTCGGCATTGCCGGCTTCTTCCTGATCGCCGGCTCCCTCATCGCTTTGACCATGACGCGAAACCCGGTCGACCTCGGCGAGCCGAGCGACGGCCTAAGCGAGACCAAAGGCATGGCGTCGTTGCCGGCAGGTCGATAATCCGGTTTTATCCGGCGGTGTCCCCGGCCATCCCGTAAAGAACTAACCTCTGTAGGGATCAACGCGTCGGAGCCCGGACGCCTGAACGTGCGCTACGCCATGCACAGGCTACAACAAGCAGCCTGCTACTGCGACTTCCGTTGTTGGCACTTTTCGGACATGGCGCAATGTCCGACTTGAGTCCGCGATGCGCAGTAAAGCGGACATCGGCGCACCCGTGTCTCGGCAAACAGGGGTCGGGCGGCCCGGGATTTGCGGGGCCTGTTTGACCGCAACCGCTGCTAGGCTAAGATTTGGAAAAAGGGAGAGGCTCCATGGAGGACATCGCGGCCCGCCGCGCAGCCGAAAAGCTGCTCGCGCAACACAAGGCCAAAGAGCGGTTCAAGACGCTCGGTCCGCCCGAGCGGCCCGCCACGATCGCGGACGCCTATGATATCCAGGACAAATACGTCGCCCTGCTTCAGCGCGAGCATGGCGACGCCGCGGGCTACAAGGTCGGACTGACATCGGCGACGATGCAGGCGTTTTGCCGAATTGACCATCCGATCGCGGGCGTGGTGCTCGCAAGCCGTCTGTTTGAATCGGGGGCGAGCGTCCGGCGCTCCGATTTCGGACGGCTGGGCCTCGAATTTGAAATCGCCGTCCGCATCAAATCGGACGTCCCGGTCACCGGCGTGCCGTGGACCACCACGACGATCGCGCCGCACATCGACGGCGTTTGCGCGGCCATCGAACTCGTCGACGATCGCGGCGCGGATTATGCCAGCCTCGATGTCCTTTCGCTGGTCGCCGACAATTCCTGGAATGCCGGCATCGTGCTGTCGGAATTTGCCACGGCATGGCCGGATCTGGAAAGCGTGCCGGGGCGCGCCACGAAGGACGGTATCGTGATCGGCGAGGGCCACGGCCGCGACATCCTCGGCCATCCCTTCAATTCGGTCGCGTGGCTCGCCGCCCAGCTCGCTTCGCGCGGCGTCGGCCTGAAAGCCGGTCAGGTCGTGATGACCGGAAGCGTCATGAAGACCGTCTTTCCGGAGCAAGACGCAAGCTATCGCTTTGAGCTTGCGCACATCGGCTTTGTCGAGGTGCAGGTGCGATAGGGAGCGGCGCCAGATTGCCTCATTGGCAGATCTTGCCGTCGCAGTGCTGGGTGCACCAGGCGTGGGCGTCGCCGTCGGGATACCCGAGGTGACGCCCGTTCTTGCGGCACTGCTCGTAGGTGTGGGCGATGGGAATCCGGACCATCTTGCCGTTTACATCCGGAAACATCGCATGGTCGTCCGCACAGATGGCCTGACCGCAGCCGAAGATCAGCGTTGCCACGATGGCAGCGCTCCCCAGTAATGTCCTCATCACGTCTCTCCCTTTTGTCGCCTGTGGCGCATGAACATGCCGTCTTTGCGCGGCTCGTTGCTGTCCCATCGTCTTGTCCGATGCCGGCGTTCCGCGACGACCGGAGCTTCGAAGACGAGCGCGATTTTTTAGCCAGAAAGGCCGACACCGGCAATACCCCAGGTCAACCAGAAATTCCAGCTCGGCGCCCGTTGAGGGGATGACACCGTCGCATCGCGCGGTGACGTGACGGCGACCGCCAGAGCGACAAGCTCGCGGCACCAGTGGTTCCATGAACGTCTTCGTTCGTAACCTTTCGAACGGGAACCGCTGAACGCAATTTAATTCCGCGTGCGTACAAAAAATGCACACGCCCGGTCCCATTCGCGTGAAAGCTGCCGGCGCCATCGGACGATTCTGATAGAATGGCTTTGGCGACAGTAGCTTCGATTCGGCCGTGCTGAAATGCCGTGGCACGTTGGCCGGCCGCCGCACCGCGAGGAGGTCGAGATGGATGATCGCGCGCCAGCAAAAACACTATCCGAGCGCGCCGATGCGCACGAAGAACACATGATGCACGAGCTCGAATACTTCGTGGTCAAGTCGACGCTGTTCAACCTCGCCGACGGCAAGCTGACCGACGACACCGCGGAGCAGATGGCGCGCAATCCCGGAAAATTCCTGCTGATGAGGGATGACCCGCGGCTTCCCAAAATGCCGGACAAGCCCACCTTGATCGACTATTTCAGGTGCCGGTTCGCGTCGACCTCGCATCTGCTGCAGAGTGCTGCGCTCGCGAAGAAGGCCGGCCACGGCGAGAAGGTCATCATGGCCTGCCTGCTGCACGACATCGCGGTCGCCAGTTTCATCCGCTGCGACCACGGCTATTGGGGCGCCCAGATGATCGAGCCCTATGTCGACGAGGAGATAAGCTGGGCCGTGCGCGCCCATCAGGCGCTGCGCTTCTTTCCGGACGAATCCGTCGGCTACCAATATCCGGAAGCCTACACGAAATGGTTCGGTCCCGATTTTCGGGTAGAGCCCTATATCGTCGACGAGTACAAGCGCGCGCTCAACCACAAGCACTACATGACGGCGCGCCTGGTCACGCTCAATGACCTCTATTCGTTCGACCCCGACGCCAAGGTCGACCTCGACGACTTCACCGACATCATCGGCCGGCATTTCAGGCAGCCGAAAGAGGGACTCGGCCTCGACAGCAGCCCGTCAGCGCATATGTGGCGCACCATGCTGTGGCCGACACGGTTCCTGTAGTTGTTGGCTTCGCGCCGTTTCCTCAGCCGCGGCGATTCTTCTTGGCCTTCTTTCCGAATCCAGGCTTCGCCGGAGGCGCGCCGGCCAACTGCGGCTGTCCGCCGTAAGCCGGCTTGTTCGGGTGCCGCTTTCTCTTGTTGTGACCCGCGTCCTTGTCGAATCTCGCGCTGCTTTCACCGTGAGGCTTGCCGTCGTGAGGTTTGCTATCGTGGGTCTTGCCGCCGTGAGGCTCGCCGTAGTGCTTCGGCCTTCGCTCATCGTGCGATTGATCGTTCTGACGCGCGCCGCGGCCGCTCTCTTCGTCTTCGCGCCGGGGCGCGTGCGGCCGCTTTTCCTGCAGCGCCTGAGCCTGGGACGCCTCAGTCAACGGCTCGATACGGATGTTGTCTTCCTTGTCGGGCCGCCGGATCTTGACGGCAAAGGACTCGGCGGCCCTCGCGGAAATTTCGAACTCGGTGGTGGTGTCCAGAATGCGGATGGCGCCGATGTCATGCTTGTCGATGCCGCCGCGCCGGCAAATCATCGGCAACAGCCAGCGCGCCTCCGCGTTCTTCTTTCGACCGATGGCGGCGCGAAACCACACGCTGCCCTCCGCCATGTCGTGACGCGGCGATGATTTTCCCGGCTTCGACCGCGGTCCGCCGGCGCGATCGTCGCCGCGCGCGGTCCGGCCGTCCTTTTCCCGGCCGCGATCGTCCCGCGATCGGGCTCCGCCCTGGCCGGGATCGAGAATATCCTCGGGCGAAGGAAGCCGCGCGCGGTAGAGTCGCGCCAGCGCCGCGGCAATATCCTCGGGCGAGCGCTCGGCGAGCAAGGCCCGCGCCAGGATCAGATCGTCCGCGGTCGTCTCCTCCGCGAACAGGGCATCCTTCAGCATGCGCTCCTGGTCGAGCTTGCGGATTTCATCCGCGGTGGGAGCGGTGCCCGAAATGGCATCGATGCCTGCCAGGTTCAGCAGCAATTCCGCGCGCCGCTTTTTCGCCGAAGGCACCAGCAGGACGCTGACACCCTTGCGGCCCGCGCGGCCGGTGCGGCCGGAGCGATGCTGCATGACCTCGGCGTCGTTCGGCAGGTCGGCGTGGATGACGAGGTCGAGGTTGGGCAGATCAATGCCGCGCGCCGCCACGTCGGTGGCCACGCAGACGCGCGCACGTCCATCCCGCAAGGCCTGCAGCGCCTGGGTTCGCTCGTTCTGCGTCAATTCTCCCGACAGCGCGACCACGGAGAAGCCGCGCTCCAGCAGCGTCGCCTGCAGATGCCGGACGGCATGTCTGGTGTTGCAAAACACCAGCGCGCTCGGCGATTCGAAAAATCGCAGCACATTGACGACGGCGTGCTCGACATCGCCGGCGGCGATCCTGATGGTTCGGTACTCGATATCGGCGTGGCCGCCTTCGTCGCCCGCGACTTCGACGCGAAAGCCCTGTCGTTGATACTGCTTTGCCAGCGCGACGATGCCGCGCGGCAAGGTCGCCGAGAACAGCAGGGTGCGGCGGGTGTCCGGCGTGGTCTTGAGGATAAATTCCATATCCTCGCGAAAACCCAGATCGAGCATCTCGTCGGCCTCGTCGAGCACGACAGCCTTTAATTCCGAGACGTCGAGACGGCCGCGCCGCAAGTGATCGCACAGCCGCCCCGGGGTGCCGACCACGATGTGGGCGCCCGCGGCAAGCTCGCGCTGTTCGCGGCGCGGATCCATGCCGCCGACGCAGGAAACGACGCGGGCATTCGCATATTGATAGAGCCATGCCAGTTCGCGATGCACCTGAAGTGCGAGTTCCCGCGTTGGCGCGACGATCAAGGCGAGGGGTGCGGCAGCCGGCTCGAATCGCTCGGCACCCTCCAGCAGGTTGCTGGCAATGGCCAGCCCATATGCAACGGTTTTGCCCGAGCCGGTTTGCGCCGAAACCAGAAGGTCGCGGTCGGCAGCGGCGTCCGCAAGCACGGCGGTCTGCACCGGCGTCGGAGAATCGTAATGGCGCTCCGCCAGGGCTCGGGCGAGCGGCGGACTTGTGGTCGGGAATGTCACGAGATGGCGGACCTTGGTTGGTGTTTGGCGACGGAACTTGGGACGGGGCCCCGAACCGAACGGGTCGAAGCTGCGTGCCCGGCAGGTGCGCGGTCGCGAGGATGGCGGATTTGATTGAAGTTGGTGGTGCTTTAGGCCATCCGGGGCCAAAGCGCCATTGATTGCTGGCGGTTTCGTGCAGAATTGGCCGGTCGCAGCCGCCATAATCGCCGGAAATCCTTCACAAAACCCGCCATCGCCGATGTCCGCGGTCGAAATTGACCGACGGCGGCCCCATGGCCTCGATCAAATGCGGCCCCGGCGCCGACAACGCCTGCTCCAACCCGTGCACGAAGCCTTCCGTGTCGGCGGCCGGCACCGCGTGCGATCCGCGCCTTGAGACGATCAAGGTAAATGCCACCGGCCAGCTGCAGACGGAAATATAGAGTTCGTTAACACGGTAGTCCTAGTCCTTAGACAGATGGGCAAAATCCTGCTGCAGGAACATCGATGAGAGATGAAGCAGGCCATGCTGCTGCGGCTCTGTCGGACGAGGTTCGCGTGCGCCTCTACGATCAGGCCTTGAATCTCGCTCGCATCGGCGCCTGGGAATGTGAACTCGAGACGGAGCGCCTGACCTGGACTCCGGGCGTCCACGACATCTTCGGCTATCCGATGGGCAACCCGCTGCGGCGCGCGAGCATCGTCGACCTCTATACCGACGAGTCGCGGCGCAACATGGAACTCGCTCGTGCCGAGGTGATCCGGAGCGGCCGCGCGGTAACGCTCGATGCCGAGATCAGGACCTGGCGCGGCGAAAGGCGCTGGATGCGCCTCTCGATCAACACGGTGGGAAAGAGCGGACGGCCGGTGCGGATCTTCGGCGCCAAACAGGACATCACGTCCGACCGGCAAGCGATGGAGAGTCTGCGGCGGCAAGCCGAAACCGATCCGCTCACCGGGCTCGCCAATCGCTCCGTTTTCCAGGTCCGCTATCGCGAGGTCGTCGGCGACAGCCTGAATCATGGCTTCGCGTCGGCACTCGTCCTGGTCGACCTCGATCGTTTCAAGGACCTCAACGATACGCTCGGCCATTCGGCCGGAGATGCGTGCCTGTGCGAGGTCGCGCAGCGTCTGGGGCGGGCCTTCCACAAGGCCGGTCTGGTCGCCCGGCTCGGCGGCGACGAATTCGCGATCATCCTGCGCGCTCCGACAAACCCTGCCCGGATCGCGCACGTGCTGCAGCAGACCGTCGTGATGTTGAGCCGACCGCTGTTCTGGAATGGTCTTCGCCTCGAGGTCGGCGCCTCGATCGGAGCAGCTCTCGTCGGCCGCCCGCATCGCCGGCGGATCACCGAATTGTTCGCGGAAGCCGACATCGCTCTCTATGATGCGAAGGCCGCCGGCCGCAACAAGGTCCATCTGTTCGGCGACGAGGGGTACAGCCGGGCGGCCTAGGCAGGTTGCCGAGAACGCTGGAGAAGCGTCGCGGTGTACGCCGTGTCAGTCTTTGATTGCGGACAAGTAGCCCTGCAGCCCGAAGCTTTGCTAATTGTACAGAATCGAGGTCCCGGCATGGCCGAGACCTCGATCTTGAATCGATTGCCGAAAGTCAGATTCTAATTTCGAAACCTCAGCGCAGTCGCGGCTTGGCTGAGGTCGCCGAGTAAACTTAAATGTGAGGGCTAAAACGGTATGAGATACCGACCTTCACTACGTTAAGACTGGCCCCTCCGCTGCGGGCCGCAAATGCTGAAACTCCCGTGGCAATCGTGGTGAGCGTTTCGGGAAAGTTGGCCGTATCTAGAGCTACGTAGTCATATTCCAACTTTGCTGACCAGTTGGGAGCAAAACCCCACTCGCCACCGATGCCCACGGTCGCGCCATTGCGCGTTTCACTGGCCCCGGTGTTCGTGACAGGAATGCCCACCGCATTGGTCGTCACCCCGTTCGATGAAAAGCCAGCCCGCGTAGCGTTGTCCAGCGAGCGCGACAGTTACCGCTCCCGGACTGCGTAGGTCAGGTGGGTCACCCGCTGCGTCGGCTCCGCGCGGACCGGCTCCAGGGCCACGCGGCCCGCGTCCACGCCCTCGAACAGGCGGATTCCGGAGCCGAACAGCACGGGTGAGAGCGCGATCGAGAATTCGTCGATCAGGCCGGCGTTCACGTACTTCAGGATCGTTGCGCCGCCGCCCGCGATGCGGACGTCTCGGTCGCCGGCGGCCCTGCGGGCCTGGTCGAGCGCGGTCTCGATGCCGTCATTGACGAAGTGGAAGGTGGTCCCGCCCGGCCGCTCCCAGGGGTCACGCTTCTCGTGCGTCACGACGAAGACCGGCTT
>Ga0185299_10005757_pt1 | contig 13662 bp, 13 predicted proteins | sample PaiPotPPA55metaG_FD_128002 | JGI IMG/M metagenome (GOLD analysis project Ga0185299, IMG submission 128002) | Iron sulfur acid spring bacterial and archeal communities from Banff, Canada, to study Microbial Dark Matter (Phase II) - Paint Pots PPA... ...
CCCTAGGGTTGAGAAATTGCCAGATTTATGCGATGCGTTCGGGCGAACCTTCCAGTGGACGGTAGCATCAAAATGGACCTCAAATACGTCAAGTATGAGAAGAAGCAGCATCTGGCCTTCATCACCTTCAACCGCCCTGAGGTGATGAATGCGATGCACCCGCCTTGCCATGTCGAGATGGACTCGGTGTGGGACGAATTCGTCGGGGACAAGGAGATGTGGCTCGCGATTGTCACTGGCGCCGGTGACAAAGCCTTCTCCGCCGGCAACGACTTGAAATATACCGCCGCCCATCGCGGTGAGCCGATGCCGCAGTGGCGTGGTGGTTTCGCCGGCATTACTTCGCGCTACGACATCAACAAACCGATCATTGCCGCAGTCAACGGATTTGCCCTAGGGGGCGGGTGCGAGATCGCGCTCGCCTGCGACATAATAATTGCCGCCGAGCATGCGCGTTTCGGATTGCCCGAGCCGCGCGTCGGCCTGATGGCGGGAGCCGGCGGCGTGCATCGCCTGCCGCGTCATATTCCATTGAAGATCGCGATGGGCATGATGATGACTGGCAGACACATCACCGCTGCCGAAGCTCATCGCTGGGGCTTGGTCAATGAGGTGGTGGCGCTGAAAGATTTGATTCCAACCGCCGAGCGATGGGCGGCCGAAATCATGGAATGCTCGCCGCTGTCGATACAGGCGAGTAAGGAAGCTGCCTATCAGGGTCTGCACATGTCGCTCGAGGAAGCGAACAAGACGACTTTCCCAGCGATGAAGAAGCTTTTCAGCTCACAGGATTTGATCGAAGGGCCGCGCGCCTTTGCTGAAAAGCGCAAGCCCAATTGGAAAGGGGAATAGCAAGGAATAGCAAGGCTTCGCAGAACGAGAGGGTAGAAGCGAGTACCTAGTGGGTCGAGACCAATGACTCTCGCGGCTCTCTTCATCCTGCTGTTTGCCTGTCTTTCCTGTAAGTGAGATGCTTTTCGTCCCTTCGCGGGTCATGTGAACTGGCGCAAGCCTTGAACCTTCGCCAGCGATAATGGCAGCGGCCGCACGTTGCGATTCGCATTATCGGCCTCGTGCAGCAATTGCAGCGCCCGCGAAAACGCAACTTCGGCTCCTCTTCCAAGCTTGGCTGCCTTGCCCAAGTGGGTGATGAGCAACATTATCAGAAATACAGCAGCGATAATGATTAGCGCGACCCGCCAGTAACCAGTGTCGGCAAAGAAACAGCCAGTGTCGGTCACGAGCGAACCGGCTCTCATCCCTATGTGACTTTTCGCCTGCACGCAGTTATGCGACAGCAACAGGCGTGCCGCCAACATTCTCATAATTTGGCAGACAACGCCTCGAGCGCGTCAAGTTTTACGCAAAAGCAAGCTGAACTCGCTGCTAAGATAAGTTAGCGGCGGTGCTAAGATTCGGATGAGCAGGACTACGTCAATTGATAACGCCATCGCGGCGGAGCGATTCGATCTGTTCGGCCGAGTAGTCGAGCAGCGGCGGCCGACGCGGTCTTTTGGGAACGGAGCCTAGACCTAGACCTGGACCGGATTTGCGGGAGCAGTCGCACCTGCAGCGCGGGGTCGGTGGCTGCGTCGAACGTCAAATCCAAAGTTCAGGTGGCGCGTAACCGCAACGCTACCTGGTCTGCCGACACTTGAAGTTACCTACCGGAGGTCCTTGCGGACAAACGTCATGTGCTCCCGCAGCTTGTAGTTGCTTGCCAGGTAAAATCCGCTCCGGGGCACACCGGTTCTTCTGACCAGCAACACCTTACACAGTATTTTTCATTTATTAATTGAATTTTGACAGCTGGCCGCAGTACTCGTTCGTATACCCCATCGCGGAGGGAAAAATGGCTCAGCCAGTGGTCGGCTGCTCGGCCGAAAGGTCTGCTTGATTCGTTTGCGACCTGACACTCCAGAAATTGAGGGGTAAGCCACCCTTGCGTATTTTGATACCTCGCAGTACAAGTTCTGGCAATCAATTGGCTGGAGAGGCCGACCGAACAAGCTGCGAAAGTTAATTCCGCGATTGCTGAACTCCGCTACTTGCCGTTCCGTCGTCCAATAAACAATTTCTTCCGGAGTGAGTCTGCTGGTGTCCCCAAAACATTTTGAAATTCCGTCGACGGCCCCGGGCCCGGCAACAACGAAATTTGCTTCTTCAAATGAGAGTAGGGTCGAATAGTTTAGGTCAATGGTGTATTGAAAGGCCAGAAATCGACCTATACCGGGATACCCAAGCAGTGTGCGATACACGCCTGGGAGCGAGCTCTCCGTCGCCAAAGTTTCGGGTAGCCCATCGCGCATCATGCGGTATAACAGGTCCAAGTGACTCTTGTGTTTGCTGCCATAGCCTCGCAGCGCAACTGGCATGATATATGCTGCTCCATAAACAGGTATTGCCGACCGAATCATCCCATCGAGCACCCGCGCTACGTTGTCGATGTTTGTGCCCTTCCATTTTATTGGTCCTAACTCTCGCTCCAGTGCTTGCCATGTTTCGATCCGGTTGAATATTTTGAAGAGCAAGGTCCGAAAAAACACTTCTGCGTCAGCCTGCGGCCTGTCCGGGCGATACTGGACTTCGCGAATGAGAAATTGGCTGACTCGATCCAATACTCGATAACTGTTGGTAAACCTGTAGGTCTGAAGGACGGCGTCGTTTGTCCATGGAGCAACGGAGCCAGCCAGCCGACGGAAAAAAATCTCCTGACGCTCTGCCGCGAACCGCCAATACGTGTCGAACACGGGAGTGGGCCGCGGAAACATCCGCTAAATACCTACGATGTTGATCATTGCTTAGGAGTGGGAAGAGACGATCTCGGTGAGAGTGCTGGCAGCGGAGACTCACTGTGCCCAGTGGCAGCCACTGCTGCTGACGGGTTGGTGCTTTGTGAGGCAGGCTGCGAGTTCGGCTTACTAAGAAGCACGTTTGTAACCGAGTATACTATCACTCCCCCTATGATCGCACTGATCACGGCAGTGACTATAGGGATCCAGAAGGAAGTGATGGCGCTAAACGACGCTTGTGCTACCTCCACGGCGTGGATGCGATCACTCAGAGATTGTTGGACGCTTTTGACTTTATTATCAAGCCCTTTTAGAGAATAGACCTCGCCTGAAATCTTGTTGATTAACATGACGTCAAGGCCCTTGTGGACGGGTTCTCTCTTTATGTAGTTAGATCGCAAATCGAGGCTTGCATACCAAATAAGGAAACATTGTAAACCCTGATGAAGGTGCACCGGTGCGGGGCCGGCGTTGAACACAGAGAACGTCAATTGACCCTCATAACCTGGATCGACATGAAAACCCGAGATATTCACCAAGCCCAGGAACTTGACTTTCGCTTTCATGGAGATTAGCCCAAGCGCATCGTTCGGCACCTTCACGATCTCCTCCGTCAAGAGAAACGCGAATTGACCCGGCGGAATACTGAAGGATTCGCCATCGGCCAACGTTCGTTTCGTGATGGACTGAGGATCCGGTGTCTGGTCGCTCGGCGATATGTATAACTCGTGACCGATACTCAGCGTGTAAGCCGCGCAATCTATATTCGACTCATGGAATGGTTTGACCAGCTCGGGCAGCGTCCCCTTCAGAGTCTCACCACTCCAGAAGCCATTCTGCCGCTTAGTCGCATTCGTGACGTCCATAAAAGAGGTGTGTTCTCTCTATACTTGCGAGCCGTAGCGCCGCCTTCTCAGACAGGTCAAGATTGCGGAGCGAGGCTTCGGCTACTATCACTTCAAATAAACGGCAAATACTATCCTGCATCGTCGATCTGAATGGATATTCTTCGATGTGATCGAGGGACTCGCAAGCCTTTGCCAAGCAGCCGGTATACTGCCCGACCTTACGGAGCAACCAAACGATATCGGCCGCCGATCGATGCAGCTCACGCGCAACATGTATACCCAGACTGCGCAAGTCGTTAGGAGCTGACTCCCAGCGTCCAGCCAAAACCCTGCCGAGATCGAGTTGCAGCGTGTTTGCTGCAGCTATGCCGATAATGAAGGCATCGACCAACGTGCGCAGAAGAAGCTTGTCGTCACCACTCTCGGCAGCTTCCGCGATGTGGCCGACGTATTTCGCCATATGCAAGGCAAAGTGTTTCATTCGCTCAGCGACCGGGAGGACGGCGATATCGCGGTGGTAAGTCTGATCGTGGCGTAACTGAGCCCATTGCAAAGCCAAAATCTGCCCCTCAAGATTCGCCGCCTCACGCTCCAATGGGATTGATTCGTTCCGTATGACGCTCGACGCTCTTGCAATGTGCTGGGAAACCATGGGTATTAGTCCTTTGTATGTGATGCGATGCTGAGGGCAGGAGCCTCATCGGGGAGCCAACAAAAGCAGGCTCTCTCCTTTTACTGGTTCGCGACCATTCATGTGAAGGGTGCCCATGGTGGAGGCTCGCGGACCCTCGAGCCGATCTATCGTCCGAAAGCCAGCTGACGGAGCGACACAACAGATGATAGCTGCGTTATCTTGGTGCTGACCTCGCGCGCGCGTTGCCCCTATCACGAGAGCGCACAACCCCGTCGACTTAAGCACGCGCTTAATGGAAGTGAGCACAGCGAGAATATCTCTATCATAATCCTTTCCAGCACCCCGACGGCCCCCCAAATTGGCAATATTCCTCGGCGACCACAACCCGAGCCAGAGCAAGCGCAGGCGTTGAAAAGATTGATAATCGTAGCTGTTGGGATACGGAGGTGACGTTACCACCAAATCCACGGTCTCCGGGGCCAAGAAGTTTAGGTCCCGCGCATCTGCGCAGTGCACTTCCGCCCGCGCCGATCGCGGCGAGAATCCAGAGTGCTGCGTCCGCCTTAAGAGCTCGAAAATCTCACTCACTTTTCGCGTCCAACACTTGAGTGCTTCTCCAGGAGCCACATCCCGAACGAGCCTGACGAACCGTGTATCGCTGCGCTGAAATGAAACGCGAACGATAATCGATGACAAGGCGACCAGCAAGAGATCCTTAACCCTAGGGACCGCGCAATGCTCGATAGCCGTTCGAATCAGAGCCAATTCGGAACTCGCGATTGGCGAAAACCATTGGGCGATTTGAGAAATCGCGTTGGGTTCGAGCAGGAATCGTGGCACGCATATTCCCGCGGCTTCGCAACATTCGCGAACTCGATCAAAAGTTGTTGCCCGATCTTCCGATGCTCCCAATCCGCGGAGGAGGGAGTCGGCTAACCTCGCCGAGCCTTCGATAACCGCAAGATCTTCATCAAGAATGAGCGCGCACTTTGTTCGGGAAATCAGCACAGCAAGAGGACTAACATCCACTCCGATTCCTAGCCGCTGTCGTCTGGCCGCCTCGGCGACAACGGTGCCGCTGCCGCAAAAAGGATCCAAGACCGTATGCCCGGGTTTCGAAAGCGATTCGATCAGCCTCGCGGGGAACTCCGGTCCAAAACGTGTAGGATACGCGTGCAAGCTATGGATTGTACCTGTCGCTCGCCTCCGAAGTTTGGTCCAATCGAGAGTCGCGAGGGCGTTTATCGTATCGGGGAGAGGTCCGTCGACCAACTCTGGGCTCGAGGTATACGCACCGTGAAACGGTAGTTCAAGTTGACGGCGTTCCTCGCGTTCAAAAAGCCCCCCTAGCGCGTAGCGGAGCACCCAACCCAAGGATCTTTGATTGCGTTCGGCAATTGATTTCACTCGGGCGTATTCGTCAACGCTCAGGGTTACGCTGATCCTTCGAGTCGGAGGCTCTCCGACGCTGGGAAGGACTGAAAAGGTAACATCGGCGCTCTGCTCGTCGGTGATGCTTGTGGTCGAAAGTTGCTTCCGTCGGAGCAGGCGAGGAGAACCGGCCAAGTCGGTATCGCTATTCAGTCTGAGGATCCCCAAAATGTTACGTCAACGCGTTCCGAACCCGCACCATGATGCACCACAACGCATCAATCAGTCAAGAGGGGATAATCTGGCAGATTGCGCTACGCTAGGAAGCGAGGCCACGAACTGCGGAAAGAGAAGTCGCCCTAACTGGGCGCTGCGGGAAGAAGCTGGAATTCGCCAGCCATATGTCGGGCAATGAACCAGCGTCATCAAATCCGTCGTACATCGCAACTGCTCGAATCAACGGGTATCCAGGGTCACCTATGATAGGGTGATAGCCTACTGCAAATCTCGCGTCAGGACCCTCCTGCGACGGCTTTGGGAACAGCAGGGACTGCGCTAAACCTTGGCTTCTACTCAATGGTCCGACACCATATCGACAGATTCAGCGAACCCTTCCCTCTATGTATAGGCGGTGCGTCCGCCGCGCTGCGTGGCTGAGAAGAGGCTATGTCATGCAAGCGATCCGCGGGCTAATTGATAACGCCATCGCGGCGGAGCGATTCGATCTGTTCGGCCGAGTAGCCGAGCAGCGACATCAAAACTTGATCGGTATCCGCACCCAGAATCGGAGCGGGACGGCGTACCTTGCACGAGGTCGAACTCATCGTCCAGGGCACGCCAGCGTGAGTTCGCTTGCCGACCTCGGGATGTTCCAACTCGACCAGGAAACCACGTTCGCGGAGGTGAGGATCGAGGGCGAGGTCCTTATTGGTCAGCGTCGGCATCGCGGCAACACCCGCGCGTTGCAATAGCTCAGCCGCTTCCCAGCGATCGCGCTCAGAGGTCCAGCGCGTGATTATCGCATCTAGTTGGTCCTCGTTCTGCTTTCTAAGCGCCGGAGTGGCAAAGCGCGCATCGTGAATAAGCGCGGACTGGCCGATTACGGAGCACAATGCAAACCACTCCGCTTCGTTGCCAACCGCGATCGTAATCCATTCCTCCACATCGCCGTTGCTTTTGTAGCAGTTGTGCGGCGCCATCCGGCGATCGCGATTGGCGGTGACCGCCGGTTCGCGTCCGTTCATCGCATATTCGAGCCATCCCTCGGGCATTACCATTTCGAGGGCTTCCCATAGGGAAACATCGATGTACTGGCCGCGGCCCGTGCGTGCGCGGTGAATCAGCGCGGCGACCGCAGCGAACACCGCCAGCGCTCCAGAATTCGGGTCGCCGTAAGTAATGCCGGTTTCACCCGGTTCGCCGCCAGCGTAGCCGCTCACTGAGAACAGTCCCGACTGCGCACCGAGCAAACCTCCGTAGCTGACGTAACGGGAGTACTGCCCGGTCTGCCCATAGCCCGATAGCGAAAGCATGACGATATCCGGCTTCAATTCGCGCAGTTTTTCGTATCCCAGTCCCATCCGGCTGATAACGCCCGGAGCGAAATTCTCCACCACCAGGTCGCAATGCGGGACCAGGTTCCGTGCGATGTCGACGGCTGCAGGATTACCGAGATCGAGCGAAATGCTGCGCTTGCCCTGATTCCATTGGTTGAAGCTGCCAGCGCGATTGACACCAGCCTTGCCGTCGGCAAACGGCGGAATTAGGCGATTAATCTCCGGTCTTTTCGCACTTTCGATCCGAAGTACTTCCGCCCCGAGATGCGCCAGTTGCAGGGTGCAGAAGGGTCCTTGCCATACCCAGGACAAATCGAGTACGCGAATTCCTTTTAATGGTCCGTCATTTCTGTTCTCCTCGTTGCCCCTCGCCAGCCCCGGCCTGTCCCTGTCCCGCTCTGTTGCAGGAGAGACGAGATGAGAGTGACCGGCGGGGGAGGGTAACGGGCAGGGCTCTGAACGCAACGACCGAGTCGCCTCCAACTCGGTTGCGGGATCCTTGCGGCCGCCTCCCATCAGCGAGGTTTGGTTATTGTGCTCGCCCAAACGGGGGGCCGGCCGTTCCAGCCGCCATCCCATATCAGAGGCTTTGAAGGGCATCGAAGGAACTTCCAAATGATGCCCGCTGTCGCGCAACGGCAGTGGGGCAAAGAAGCTTCGTTCGCGCAAATGTCGATCGGTAAAGATATCCGCCATCCGGTTGACCGGTGCCGCCGGTATCCGCCGCTCCTGGCAAGCATGGAACAATTCGGTGACGTCCCATTGCCTGAACCAGTCCTGCATCAGGAGTGACAGTGCGTCGGAATTGCGGCCGCGGCTGAGACGATCTTTGAAAATCTCCTCCCGCGCCCATTCAGGCTCGCCCATCAGCCGCACCAGCGATTGCCACTGATGCTCTTCAACGCAGGCGAGCAGAAGCTTGCCATTGCTACAGTCAAAGATTTTCCACGGTCCGAGCAGCCGCCCCCCGAGCCGCGACGTTCGCACGCCCATGTAGGTATAAAAGAGGAAACTCAATTCAAGCATACCGACCAGGCATTCCTGCGCTGAAACCTCTATTAGCTGACCGGTCGCACTCCGATTTGCTGTCGAATCGTTCGCCGCGCTCGACACTCCGTTCCGCCTAATGCGGTGAAACCAGGCAGCGAGCGTCGCGAATGCAGCATGATTTGCCGCCTGAAACTCTGCCTGTTGGCCGTAAAGCTTGAGCGGCGGCATGTCAGGGCGTTTCGAGCAGAGCGGTGCGAGGGCGGCGACGCCGCCCGCATGAATCATATTTAGCTCGTATGCCCGCCAGCCAGCCCGAGGCCCGCAATCGCCATAAGCTGAAATTCCGGTGACGATTAAATCCGGATGGGCAGCGTGAAGTGCGGCGCTCTCCATCCGAAGCACCGAGCGCTCGCCGGGGGCAATGTTGTGGATCAGGATATCGGTGGCAGCGAGCAGTTCGTCCAGCTTAGCTCGATCCGATGCTGCTCGGAGGTCCAGAGTGATCCCCCTTTTATCCGCATTGAGGTAGAGGAAAAGACCACTCGCCTCTGGATCGGTGAAGTCGTCAAAGAACGGGCCCCGCAAGCGAGTGCTGTCGCCTTCTGGCGGTTCAACCTTGATTGCTTGAGCGCCTAACAGAACCATCAGCTTGGTCGCGAAAGCAGCCGCAACTCCGTCGCCGCATTCGACCACGCGAACATCGTTGAGGGGCAAACGCTTCATCGATTCTGCGGCATCGCGGCCTTCAGCAAGCACCGGCATTCGGTTTCACTCCGTTGGTCGAGTTCAGGCGCGGTAAGCGGAACTGAGCGGGCGAGAGGCGACCGCAAATGCTAGTTGCCATGCCTTGACAGGGAGCGGCGGTCGCGGACTTTTTGAAGTCGCTTCGCTTGCTCTCTGCTGTGCGCACGTCCAGTTGGCCCTTGCGGGCCTTCCCGCCGACTCGTTTTCCTTCGGTGCTGCTCAGGGCTTCGGCCGCATTCGCTGGACCTCGGCTCACCGGCTTTACTTCGTTCCGCCTGGTGTGCTTCGCTCCGGATTACAGTCGTACCGCTACGCTCCTGTGACTACCGCTACGCTGCTGTCACTTGCCAAAAGCCCTTGTCACGAGTTCAGTATCCAGGTATTCGGTAACTTCCTGCACTTTCCCATTTGCGACACGAAAAACCTGGCAATAGCTATTATTGTAAGTGCCGCCGGATTTGGTGCGCGAGTCGCCGCGCGCTTGCATCGCGACATAGTCGCCTTCGGCGATGAAGTTGTCGGGCGTGATGGTGAGGCCACCCTCAAGCTGCGCCGAAAGCGGCATCAGAACCTTATTAACGAATTCCTGCTTACCGTTGAACGTACCGGAAAACTTCGAAGTGCCGATGATCGTGAAGCGGACATTATCGGCCATCGTGTCGAGAAATGCCTGGCCATTGCCCTTGGATAATTCCGCGAACATATTGCGAATAAGTTCTTTATTTTCTGCTGCACCCATGATTTCTCCTTCACGGTTGAATTCGCCCAGCAGGAGCACTCCAGCCGATCGCGAGATTACGCCCGCGCCCGACGTCCCGTCAAAGCCACCACGCCGCTCAACGCCCGCTTTTCTGTTATTCCTGCGGGTGGCTGCCGTGCGAGCGAATTCCGTGCTGCTCGCCGAAGAAACCGAAATTCAATCGCACGCAGCGGCCATGGGAGTGGCAGATGAGGATAAGCCCGCCTGGAAAAACTTTGCTCGACTGGTAAAGTAGGCAACCACAGCGCGCTGCTTCTACAATGAGAAAAGCGGCGGACCGTCGGCCCGCCGCTTTCGTCAGTCATGCTAGCGCTAGATGGCGTGGATTATGCCGCAGGCGCCTGGTTATAGCTCCGCAGCATCTTGCCCGGCAGTGCCATCGAGCAGATATTGTCCTCGAAGGTGACCTGGCCGTTGACGATGATGAAGCGATAGCCGTCGGCCTTTTGCACCCGGCGCCAATCGCCGTCGGGGAGGTCGTGGAGCGTTTCCATCGGCTTCACTGCCAGCTTCTCGAAGTCGTAGACAACGATATCCGCCGGCATGCCTTCGCGTAGCCATCCGCGATCACGGATTCCAATCGCCCACCCGATCATGGTGGAGAGCCGCCAATGCGCCTCTTCCAGCGTCATCAGCTGCTTGTCTCGCACCCAGTGCGCCAGGAAATGAGTTGGATAGCGGCCCGTCGTCAGGAACTTGGTGTGCGCACCACCATCCGAGGCCCCAACCAGCGTCAGCGGATGTTTGACGATCGCGGCAACCGCCTCTTCGTTGTTGTTGATCAGCCCCTGCATGTTGAACTCGGTCTTCAAGTCCTCTTCGACCGCGAGGTCGAGGAGAGTGTCGACCGGATGCTTATTCAACTCTTTAGCCACATCAGCGATGCTGCGGCCCTTGAAGTGCTTGTTCTTCTCCAGATGAACGTCGTCGACTAGGGTCTCGTTCCAGCGGAACATCTGGATCTGGCCGGCCTCACCATCGGTTCGCTCTTCACCTTCTCGGGGCGGCAATACTGAGCGCGCCCGATCCATATCGGCCCGCAACTTGGCGCGGCGGCCCGGATCGGCGAGCTTGGCCTTGCGCTCTTCGAGCGTGCCGACCGTGGCTTCGTTCCATGCTGGCAGGTTATCGAACAGGCCGATACTCTGAAGAGTGAACTCGAATTCGATCGGCAAGCAGATATTGACTGGGAGTACGACCGCCTGCTTGTATGCCTTCTCCGCCCAGTCGAGTTCTTTACGCCAGCTATCCGGGTGGGTCGGATCGTAGATGATCGCGTTCCAGTTGACCGGCCGTCCGCTGGTTTGCGCCAACTCTATCAGGAACTCGTGGCCAAGTTTCTGCAATGAACGGCCCATCGTCCACTCGATTGCGCCGCGGTTAAACTCCCTCATTACCTTCGCCATCTCGAGGAATTCCTCGCGTGGCGCCACATGTGTCGGCAGGTAGCCGCCGTCGTAGTCGCGATTGGCCATACTCCAGGTAGCGGAGAAGCCAAAACCGCCAGCCTGCAGCCCCTCGCGCAGGATGTTCTTCATCTGCTGGAGCTGTTCTTCAGTCACTTTGTATTCTGGGTCACGGGCGGCCTCATTGCCGAGCACGTACGCGCGCAGCGGCGAATACGGCACTAGCGACGCGGCGTTGACCCCTAGGCCCCCACGTTCGAGGCTGTCCAGGTACTCGGGGAAGGTCTCCCAGTCCCAGCGCATCCCGTGCTGCATGCAGGAGAGCGGAATTGACTCGGTGCGCTCCATCCGCCGCATCGCGCGGTCGCGGTCCTCGGGCTTGACTGGCGCGAAGCCGAAGCCGCAGTTGCCGATCGCTACCGTCGTTACGCCGTGCCATCCCGACAGCGACGCATAGGGATCCCACTTGGTACCGCCGCTCAGCGCGGCATCGTAATGCGTGTGGATGTCGATGAAGCCTGGAGCGACGACGAGACCGGTGGCATCGATCGTCCGCGTGGAGCTTTCCGTCAGATTGCCCATTGCGACGATTCGGCCCTTGCGTATGCCGATATCGCCGCGGTAGGCCGGCATCCTGGTGCCGTCGACGATCGTGCCGTTCTTGATAAGGAGATCGTACTCAGCCATGGCAAGTCATCCTTTCGCTCATTGAGCGACTACAAAGAGGGTTTTGTCAGCGGTTCAAGACTCGCTGTCCGTCCGAAAGCGGCTCCCCGTGACTGGACGCCTGATTAGCGGCGCCAGTGCGGCGAGATGCCGAATTCTTATGTACCCTTGGCACCGCGCTGTCGAAATGTCAAGGAAAGGTGCGGATTCCTCCAGCAGGTGCGTGCGGCCGATTGCACGAAGCTTTTCTCATTCCAAGGCTATCCTGCTATGGAAGGATGCGGACTGCTCTTCAGGAGGATCGCCTATGACCGATCGGCTCAAAGGCAAGGTTGCATTGGTTTCAGGAGGTGCGCGTGGCCAGGGCGCAGCAGAGGCCAGGCTGTTCGTCCTTGAAGGCGCGAAGGTGGTCGTGGGCGACGTGCTCGACGAACAAGCGCACAAGCTGGCCGACCAAATTTCAGCTCAGGCGGGCTCGCGCGCCGTCGTCGCGGTCCATCTAGACGTAACTCGCGCCGCCGATTGGCGCGCCGCGGTCGACGCCTGCTTACGTGAATTCGGCGGCCTCGATATCCTGGTCAACAATGCCGGCATTTTCAATATGTCGGGTCTCGAGGACACGAACGAGGAACTCTGGGATTCCATCGTCAATATCAACCAAAAGGGCGTATGGCTTGGGATGAAGACCGCGGTTCCGGCGATGCGCCGGCGCGGCGGCGGCTCGATTATCAATATCTCCTCGGTCGCCGGCCTTACTGGCTCAACCGGATCGACGGCTTACCATGGCACCAAAGGCGCGGTGCGGCTGCTGACCAAGGCTGCGGCGGTGCAATATGGCGCGGAAAGAATCAGGGTCAATTCGGTCCATCCCGGACTAATTTCGACTCAGATGATCGACATCATCCCGAAGAACCAGCGAGAAGCCTTTAACACGATGGTGCCGATGAGCCGGGAGGGCCGGCCCGAAGAGGTCGCAAACGTGGTTCTCTTTCTCGCAAGCGAAGATGCTTCTTACGTCACCGGCGCCGAGTTCGTCGTTGACGGTGGTCTTAACGCAGTCTGAGGAGGTGTAACGATGGACCGTCTCAAAGGAAAGGTTGCGTTGATCTCGGGCGGGGCGCGCGGGCAGGGAGCGGCCGAGGCCCGCCTGTTCGCCGGTGAAGGCGCCAACGTTGTCATCGGTGACGTGCTCGACGACTTGTGCAAAAAAACGGCTGACGAAATCAATTCCAAGTCAAGCACCAAAGCGGTGGTCGCGGTCCATCTCGACGTTACGCGTGCGGCGGATTGGCGCGCCGCGGTAGACGCTTGTGAGCGCCAATTCGGCGGTCTCGACGTGCTGGTAAACAACGCTGGTATCGCAAACGTCAAGGGTATCGAGGAGACCAGCGAGGAGGAATGGGATTCGATCGTTAATATCAATCAGAAGGGCGTGTGGCTCGGGATGAAGGCCGCGGTGCCGGCGATGCGCCGGCGCGGCGGCGGCTCGATCATCAACATCTCGTCGATTTATGGGATTATCGGTTCGCCCGGCTCAGCCGCCTATCACGGTACCAAGGGCGCTGTCCGCCTATTGAGCAAGGCCGCGGCAGTCCAGTATGCGCCTGAGGGGATCCGCGTCAATTCGGTGCATCCAGGCGTGATATTGACCCCGATGGTCGACGTAGTGCCGCGCTCCGAATTGCAGCCGCTGATCAATATGGCACCGATGAAACGCGGCGCTCAACCTGAGGAGGTCGGCTGGTGCGTGGTCTTCCTTGCCAGCAATGAGTCCTCATTCGTCACCGGTGCCGAGCTCGTAGTCGACGGCGGCTACACCGCGGTATGATGAGGACCTGAGCCGGGGGTGAGAGAAGAGAAAGAAGAGCTACGAATAAAAGTGTATGAGGAGATTG
>Ga0185299_10005758_pt1 | contig 13661 bp, 10 predicted proteins | sample PaiPotPPA55metaG_FD_128002 | JGI IMG/M metagenome (GOLD analysis project Ga0185299, IMG submission 128002) | Iron sulfur acid spring bacterial and archeal communities from Banff, Canada, to study Microbial Dark Matter (Phase II) - Paint Pots PPA... ...
GGTAGCAACCATACGCGACACTCCGGAGCAAGCTGTGCTCCGTACATTCCTCACAGATCTTGCCATTGCGCAGAAAATTGCTTGCCGGGCAGAAGAGCCGGAAATTGTGCAGGCTCTGCACCACGGGAACGCTCTCCTGTGCGCACGCCCAATAGATGGAAGGCGAAATCATTACGAAGGTATTGTGCACATGGACGATGTCGGGCTTTTCCCGCTGGAGCAGGGCGCGAAACTCCTGAAACGTATCGTTCGACCAAACGACTTTTTGGGCCAATCTGATTTGATGAATCAGACTGCTGCTCACAACTTCGTGATTGCTACGGCGGTACTCCAAAACCTGGTGACCAGCCGACCGCAAGACGTCCCGCTCCTGGGCGACGATGACATCCTCACCGCCGGGCCATTGATAGGTATTATGCACCAGAGCAATTTTCATTGAACCGTTAGCCTCTCGGCGGGCTGTGCTTCCCGCTCAAGGATGTCCAAGGTCTGGCTATTGTTGGCATAGATCACGTTCGGGCGGTCGCGAACGTAATTCAGCACCTCTTGTAGTTCTTCCCAAAGCCCCAATTTCTGAATTTCCCATGAATGTCCATACAGGTGCCAGATTCCGCCCTCTTCCAAAGCCTGATCGAAGAGCGTCTTGCCTAGCTCCACCCAGCTTTGCAGTCGGCGTAATTCGAAAACATATTTGTAAAGTCGCAGCAAGTCGAGGCGTTTGCCCAGATTTTTGTAGTAGGTAAAGGAACGGTGAGGATAAGCCTGCAAAGTGGTGGGCATCTCAAAAGCGTTGAACGAATTTTGATGGCAGAACATACGCGTCGTACGCGCACCGCGATAGCCAACCTCGCGCACAGTCTCAAGAACCTCTTGGTTGTATCGTCCGCAGGGATAACAAAACATCTGCACTTCGCGTCCCAAAATTTGTTCCAGGACGTGCTTGCAGTCTGAAACCTCAATCCAAAGTTCTCGGCCGTGTAATTCCGAAAGGACTGGATGGGTCATGGTATGGGCACCGACTTCAAACCCCTCGGAGACAAGAGCCCGCAGGTCCTGCGACCGCAGGGTGCGATTTCCATGTGGGCCGAAGATAGGGACATAAAAAGTCGCCGCAAGTCCGGCTTTGCGAAGCATTTCTGCCAACTTGAGATCCTGGTGATCGCCGTCGTCCCAGCTGGTCACTACGATCGATCGCTTCACTGTGGCAAACCCCGGAGGCTGTCCCCCGCTGCGGTGCGCAGAGAGAACCTCGTCTGGCCGAAAGCCTGAGTGGTTTGTTCCATGGTTTCTTTGCGATTAATTCCCAACGCTACGCCTAACAGGAAAAAGAAAGGCACCGAAGAGTGGGAAAACTCGAAATACGGCTGAACCAAGCTGTCCAACAAGCCGAGGACACAGAAAGCAACCCACCACAATCGGAGCGAGGAGTAGACACCCCCAACCTTTCCAGATTGGCGCGCAGCATTCCAAAGTCGTTTCATCACGGTACACACAAAAAGCAACCAGATCGAAAGTCCCAGTAGTCCGAGACGCCCGAAGACATTCATTGAGGAATTGTGCGGCTGACGAATGGGTTGGCCAGTTTCGGACATGAAGTCAATCAAAGGCTGGCCATATCCAACGCCGAAGAGCAGGTGAGTGGGGCTCGTTCGCAATTTGTCCCAGACCTCTCCGTACCAGGCGCGGCGATCTGATTCATGACCCAACTCCGCACTTTCGGCACTTGAGGGCCAAATGCTTTTCAGTTCCTTCGTCAAGCCCGACACATCCATTGGTCCGAGGCGGCCCTGTACTTTCCAGCCGGCCGCGGACAGAAGAAGCATCGTCAACAGCAGTGCCGCCAGTGACCGACCGAGTAAGGAGAGAAATTGAGACATTCGCCTGGTTTCGCGCAGGAAAAACAAGAGCACAAGAATCAGAGCAATCCCCACGTACATAGTCCGCGATTGCAGAATGCCCAGCCCGGTCAACTGCGCCATGGCCAGCATGTTGAGAAACCAGCGGGGCCAGGCGGATACCGACGGCGCAACCCAGATACAGAACAGGGCACCAGCCAGCAGGTAAACGGCAAGGTCCTGATAATTGCCCAAAAGCGCGACGGAATGAAACGGTCCCGAGGTTACTGACCAATTTTCCAATTGGTCGGCCCAAGGAAACGTATAGGTATAAATCGTGGCCACGATAAACAGCAACATCAGCCATTTCGTTAAAAGCTCGATATTGCGCTCCTGGTTTGCCCACAGCATTCCGAGGATGAGAAAAACTGCCTCGAAAGAAAAAGTGCTATCACGCAAGGCGTATAAACCGTAGTTCGGTACATCGACTGCGAGATGAATAATGGTAAGCAAGAGCAACGCAAGGGTGTATAGGACTGGTGCGTTTTGCAAAGCGCCCCGAAACACTGGTCCGTGATAACGAAACACCGCCAGGGCCAAGGCCACGCCCATAAACAGCTCGCCGGCCGGGAGGAATTGTAAAGGACCGAGCGGAATGCTTAGGTTCTCAAATCCGTAATTCAGCACTATGTAACCTGTGAGGCACGTGAGCGTGATGATCTGCCAAGTTTCAATGCCCTCCCGATAACATCGACTCAGTATCACCACCACCGCGGTCGTCGCCACCAAGGCAACGGCGGTCGCAGATGGGTAGATCGCCACGATCAGACCAATCAGGGTAAACAAGAAGAGACCGATGACCGCGGTTGCGCCTTTCCCTTTCGTCAAAGCTCTCCAAGGGACACCCCTCACAGCAGAAGACCCGTAGCTGGTTTTGGTGCCCACCCGCGAAGTCATTCCGATGTCGCTCATAAGATAGCCTGCTGCTGAACCAGACGAGATCCGACCCTTTGGCGCGCCTGCCGGACAAGCATCGTCCAGCCAAGAACCACAGCGACAAAATTGGAAAGAAGAAGGCACGTGACGGCACCAGGAATTCCATACAGACGGGTGGCGGGAATTCCGAGGACGAGCGTGACAACGCTCGCGACAAAATAGATGAAACTAACGGTTGAGGGGGACTGCATAGCACGAAAAGCAATCGTCGGTCCAAGCGCCACACCGCTCAGGACGGAAGAGAAAGCGATCCACGGTACCAGGCGAGTTATCTCGGAATAATGACCCGCATACAGGAACTGAGTAAGCGGTGCCCTGAATAGGCAGACGGGCAGCCAATAGACAACCGTTCCCATTACAAAAAAGGCAGTGATCCTTAGTGCCAATCCTCTCGCGCTCTCCCAGTCTTCTTGCTCGCTGACATGGGAGGCGTGCGGAAGAAAGAGGAGTGTGAAAGCCGAAAGCGCCTGAGTAACGGGCAAAGCCAAATTGAGCAGGGCCCGTAGATTTGCTACTTCGGCCAGCCCGGAAAAGTGCGCCACCACGGGGTAGTACACGCCCCAAGGGATCCAGATGAACAGAGAACCTAATATTGCCCAACGACCGTAGTTCCAGTGACGGTGACCAACCTCCCACAAGCCACATGTATTCCCCCCTTTGAACAGAATTGGTCGCAATTGCCGAAACTGGAGGACACTGGTAGCTAACCCCGCAACTCCCATGGCGATGAAAGCGGTGAAAGGGGAGAGCAGGCCATTGCGAAAAAGCAACCAGACACCGATCGAGAGTAGCGCCCAGTAAAGTACTGCTCCGCCCACGGCGCTCCCAGGTCGCAACTGAAAATAGAAGGCTCTCCGGGAAAACCAGTAGAATAGAACGCATGGCGCGCTGAAGGCCATTCCCAACAGAGCCATTTGAAATAATCCGCTATCGTTGCGAGGGAGTGCTGCAACCGCAAAGAGACCCAGAGCGAGGATTCCGCCAGCTGGCGCCCCGTGGAGCCATACGAGTGTGCCCAAGTACTCCCGTTGAGAGTTTCGGTAAATAGACGGACCAAAGACGCTCATGGGTTCTAGGAACAGGCCCTGTTGGATGAATGAAAAAAGGACGAAGATTGCGAAGCTCAGGGCGTAGGCACCATATTGTTCTGGAGATAGCCAGCGGGCTAGCAGAATGGCCAGAAGGAAATTAGATCCCGAAATGAGCCCTTGATCGAGGACCGCCAGCAAGCCTTTCTTCAACCAGGATCGACGCTGGGAGTAAAGGTCAGAGGCCGCCATAACCGTCGACGCCCAGGCCTGCAAACGCTTGGTCTTCACGGGAAGGGCGTCGCCGGCTTGCTTCCGAGCGTAACGTCGCCTATAGCGACGCCCGAGGTGGTCAACTATGGAGCGCGTTACTGCGGACGTCGTGGCCTCAAGACCTCCGTCCGTTTGAATGAGGTGGGAATTCGGAAGCTCAGTCGACAAGGTCCGATATGCCGCCAGCTGTCGACGTAACTCTTCTGGAGGCACCTCTTGCTTACGCCGCAGGATAACTTCCGGGGCTGCGTCTAAGGTCAAAAAGAGTGATTCGATCCGGGGCAGTGCATTTGTCAACAACGGCAGCACCCACTTGGGCCCGCCATAGCGATACCGGCGACTATCAACGAGGATGTCATGGATATCGCGGTCGTACACGATTAAGCCGGAACTAGAAAGCAGCGGCTTCACCAAAGTAAAATGACCAATCCAATAGTCAAGAAAAGTAGCCAGGATTCGTGCGAGTGATTGCAACGCACCATGGGGCGGCTTGCTATGGGGTAGGTCAATGGCGGAAGGATCCTGCAACAATCGCGGAAGGGCTTCCGGACGCCACATCATAAATTTTTGAGGCCCGAATGCAGGACCTAGCACATCAAAGATCTTCTTTGAGATAGTGGTTTTCCCCGCTCCATCCGGCCCAAGAATAGTGATGAGTAATCCGTTCGGATGGAACCAATTGTGGAGCAACTGCCATCCCTTTCTGATGACAGTGAGCAACGAGCGCACGTTCTTATGAGCCAGATTGCCATGCCAGATCGGAGGTCTCAGTTTATGCAGTATCGTGCCGAGAGTGCCTGTGGAACATGCAGTGACAACCTCGGCGCGAACCGCCAAACCAAACAGCTGGCCAGCCACGGCCTCTGCCCCTGCCGTGCCCAAACTCTCGGCCAGAAGTTTCAACCTTTCTTTATCGGGATCCGTCAATCGTCGGGCCTGACTGGACTGCGCCAGTAGATATGAGAACTCGTCGGCGGGCGCAGCCATCCAAAAGTTTCGTTGCCTGCGGCGCCGGACGAATATCTCATTCTGGACGGCGGACAATAGAACATTCCTGCGCAGATACAGGACAACCACGCGGAGAAATTGCGGTAGGGAGCCGTCGAATAGCGCAAAGTGAAAATGGTCAACGCCGGGGTCTACCCCAATACACTGCACAGGTTGATAGCGGTCTCTAGGCAGATGGGAGAGTAGCTCGGGCAGTCTCTTGCGGTCTGCGCAATGGACGGCCAACTCCAGTGCGCCGACGGCAACATCTGACATCACCTCCGGCCTTGTCAGCACGCAGTACTGAACAGCGTTCTCGTCTAATAGGGCAACAATACTGCCAATCAGACTGGATGTACTCGGCGGCGGTTGCAGCTCGGCGACGTGTTTAGGAACAACCGTTGAACCCACACATGCGCTCGACTGCATACTTGAAGGAAGTTGCAAGGGGAAAGAAATGTTCGTGCGATCGTTAAAGGTATTCACGGTGACGCCCTAACCAAGAAAGTTTGGCTTCCTTGGCAGGGATAAGAGCGCCGGGGGAAGAAATTTGCAGAGCCGGTATTCGTCGACGCGCCAGACGGTACCAACGAAGTTGAGAACGAGGGTTGCTCCAGATGTATCTTCCGTCGATACGGAAACAAGGCAATTTGCCTAAAGGCCAAGCCGCCGATGAGCACGCGATGCGTCTCGGCCCCTGACACCCTACAACTAGTTCACGCCGCACCCGACCCTTTAAGAACTGCCGGGATAGTTCGGATAAGGATTTGTAGGTCTAGCCAGACCGACCAGCGGTCGATGTACTCCAAGTCCAGTTCCATCCAGCGTTCAAAGGAAAGCGAACTCCGTCCATTGATTTGCCACAGACAAGTAATGCCTGGGCGAATGCTGAAACGACGACGCTGCCAGTCGGTGTTAAAACCTTGATAGTCTCTGACAGGCAGCGGCCGCGGACCGACAAGGCTCATGTCGCCTTTCAAAACATTAAAGAGTTGCGGAAGTTCGTCGATGCTGGTCTGCCTAAGAAACCTCCCGAGGCTAGTGATGCGCGGATCTTTCATTATTTTGAACACTGGTCCGCCGACTTCGTTCAAATGCTCCAGCCCCGCCTGCTTTTGCTCGGCGTTGGCTACCATTGTTCGGAACTTATAGACCGATATCAGCCTTTTGTTCAGGCCCACTCTCTTCTGAACGAAAAGGATCGGACCAGGAGAGGTTAATTTAATCAGTAGTGCGGTGACCAATAGGAGGGGTGAGAATAAGATGATGCTCGCCAGTGAAATTATAGTGTCTAGGGCGCGCTTGACCAGCAATGACCATCCGTCCATTGCTCCCGCGCGAAGAGTAACCAAGGAATCGTAATGTGAGGTGGCAGCTTTTGCGCGCGTCGCTTTGAGATCAAACGGGCTGAACAGGACATGAGTGGTAATGCCCTGTTCGTCGCATAGTCCCGCAATGCGCGAGATCTCCGAGTAGAGCGAACTGATTGGTAGAGTAAGCATAACTTCGTCTACCACGCTGCTACGTATAAACGACGAAATATTCTGAAAGTCGCAAATGCACGTATAGCCAGATTTGTGAAACTCTTTCATTCCGGACCACTCCCGATCAACAAAGCCCATCACACGATATCCAAGGGCCGAGTGCGCCTCCAAGGTGCGTGCGAGTTGAACGGCACGTGGATTCGTGCCCACGATCAACACGTGGCGCAGGTTACGGCCATGGCTCCGCATGTACTTGAGCACGAACCGCATGGCGCTGCGACTTGCTACTGCACTGATCGTGCTTGTCAGCCAGAAGACAAGAAGGAACCGGGGAAGAAGCACGCTTAAATGGAAGGGGGTACCCAGCTCGATTAGTATGAGTGTCCCCAGTGATGTCGCTTTCAAGACGTCGATAGCTTCATGACCATGGCTCGAAAATCGCTTCGAGCGGTAAAGACCAAAAAAAGAAAATAGCAAATGCCAAAGCAAGAGCAGACACCCGAAGAGCACGAAGTTACGCACAGAGATTCGCATGGATAGGAAATCGCTGAGTGATGTGGCGCCGACCTCACTTAGACTTGGCAGAGCAGCAGTGATGAACGAACCGACCAAAAGCGCCAAATCGAAGAGCTTGAAAACACTTAGGAGAAGCTGTCGACGGTTGGTAATCACGTTTAGGCTTTTGGTGTAATTTGGATTGAAATGGGAATCAGCGAGACGTTAATCAAGAATTCCTTGCTCGTTTCAAACTGCGCTGACGCTGCTCCGTTCGGGGTCTGAAGGACAACTCACGCCGATGCAAAACAACGCCAAGCACACGACCCCCAGCGGCCTCAATGTTGTCTTTGGCTTCGCGTGCAGCTTGGCGCGGGGTAAAGCCCGGCTCAATTAGTAGTATGAATCCGTCAACCAACGTGGCCAGGAGACCGGTGGGAAAGCCGCTGGTCGCGGGCGGCGCATCGATCAAGATGTAATCGAACTTCGCTCGTAGCTCAGACATCCGGGCGCGCAGCCGACCGGACGCCAGGACCGAGTCAGCATCTGCTCTGGTCGAGATCACGCCGGCGGACATCAGCCGGAGCTGACCCCGATCAACAGACTGTGTGAAGCCCGTAACCGGGCCGGTTTCCGTCATAGCGCCGGCCAGTCCTCCGAAATTCTCGACGTCGAAGTAATTATGCAAGGACGGATGCGCCAAGTTTGCATCCATGAGGCACACAGAAGAATCCTGAACGCTATTGGCCAGCAGATCGGCGGCCTGAGCACAAATCCAGTTGTCTTTATTGCAGTTCTCGACAGGACAGAACACGACCACTCTCGGAGCCAGAGCGGCATCGGCCAAAAAAATGCGCTGAACGAGTTTAAAGGTCTCGCCACTGCCCGAGTAAACAGCAGGTCGCGGTAGGTCTAGTTCGGTCGAGGTAATCGCCGGGGACTTTACATCGTCAAACAGCAGCTCATCGTTTCGGACTTGTTGGAGCAGCTCAAAATTGCGGCTGTTCGCGCCGGTGGTTGTCGCGCCGGAGTTCTGGAGTAGCTCCGCGTCGAGTTTGGCTTGACGCAATAATTCAAATATTCGGCTCATGGCTTAGTCAGCACCGAAGGCACCTGCATTCTTACGGCTACTCGAAAACACTTGGCGTTGAGGTCAAATCGGTTGCGTCGTAGATCCAGTTGAGTGTTTGACACCGTCATCTACCCACTCGCGGCGGAAGGTTGGAGCACGCGTCAGTCGAGAGTGTTCGCGCTGAGACGAGATGCGTCACGGTGACATCCTGGACGGGCGGCAGGCCTCTGACCTCGAATCAGTTTTTTCGTAACCTCGGATTTCCATAATAGGGATTATCTTGGCGGCTTCGTTTGCCCGAATATCGAGCGTTCCAGCCAAGTCGTGGGTCGTGTGTGTCTTTCAGAAAACTCATCACGGCCGCTGCCGGGACTGACCGAGTCTCGTCGCGAGACCACTCCGGGTGAATTGCCGTCTGCGCTGGAGGCCAATGGGAGCGAATTGCTCTCCGCCTGCTCATCCTTCGTGACGGCTTCTGCACCGTTCATCCAAGCACTGCCAGTCACCGAGTACGAATCCTGGTGGGCTTCGTGCGTCGGCTCGAGACGATTGAGGGAAGAGCACCAATCGTGACTGATACGAGCTGGGGCTGGAGGCGCGCTCGGCGATCCCAAAACATCCATGTCGAGATCAGTCAGAACTTCGCATACGGTGGAACCGTCGATCTGCTCCTGACGCTTCGCGTAGCCAAGCGTGAGCGCGTTGAAGCAGATGTTGTTTATGATCCGTGGAATCCCGTCGCTGTGCGCCACGATCTTGTCTATTGCGTCAAGATTGAATAGGGCATGGCCGGCATAGCCGGCCACTTTCAATCGATGATGGATGTAGTTCACTACCTCCGCCTTGTCGAACGGCTGCAGCCGACTGAAGATGGAAACACGTTGCCGCAACTGCATCAGGTCGGGATGCGAGAGTTTGTCCGCGAGTTGGGGCTGGCCGCAGAGCACGATCTGTAAGACCTTCGAGCTGGCACTCTCGAAATCTGACAGCAGTCGTACGGTCTCGAGCACGGTCTTCTTGAGGTTTTGCGCCTCGTCTATGATTAGCACGAAGCGCCGTCCCATGCGCGCGTTGTTTAGCAGCACGAAATTAAGCGATTCGTGCATATGCGCCATATTCTGGTCGCGGGCGTCAACTCCCAGGTCCGTCAGCAGATAGCGAAAGAATTCCCGGGAGTCGCACTGTGTTTGGAAAAGGAACACAGTGCGGGCGGACTTCCGCAGCCGCTCGAGCAGGTGGAGCAGCAAAGTAGTCTTACCCATGCCCGGCGGCGCAATCAGGCTTAAAAATCCACAGCCGCTTTCAATACCGTAAACGAGCGACGCCAGTGCTTCGCGATGCATCGCGCTGAAGTAAAGATAGCGAGGATCGGGCGTAACCCCGAAAGGTTGCTCACGCAGGCCGTAGTGCTCTAGAAACATTCACCTTGCTCAGTTGTCATGAATCCACACCGACGCCAATACCGGCACGCCCAGGCTGTCTTGAACCTCTTCCGCAGTTTTAAACGACGGATTCAAATATTCCGCCACCGCCAATGAAGCCACGCTGACGGCAATTGCCGCGAAGAGACCCGCCAAAAGAATCAACATGCGCGACATGGACGGCAAGACCGGCACTACCGCGGCGTCGGCCACCGCCACGTTCACGATCCTGCTGCGATCTAATGCATTGGAAATCCGTGCTTCTTCCTGCTTGTGCTGGTAGAGAAGGAAGTTCTCCTCCTGCGTTTTTTTGTCTCTCAGCAAATCCTGTTCGACCGCACCCTTTTGGTCCAATTCGCTTGCATGTTCCTCGTAGGAGCGCAGTGTGCCCGACAAGGCCTCGGCGCGCGCCTGCTCGGCAGCTAATTCCGACCGGGCTCGGGCTAGCTCGGAGTCTACCCATTCGTAAGTGGGATTGCGGTTAGTTGTCTCTTCGCTTAGCTGAGATTTCTCGGCAGTGTGAATCGCGGCGCGCGTCTGCTCAAGTTCAGTGTCTACCTCTTTTACCAACCGGTACGACGGCTCGAACTTCTGCAACAGTTCCGTACGCTTCAGTTCCAAGCTCAACAACGTAGATCTCAATTGACCCATGAGCTGGGGATTGTCCGACACCCGCATCTCTGTGGTCATGCGGGAAGGCATGGTGGTTGCCTGCGACTCAAGGACTCTTTTTCGCTCCAGGGTTTCGGCGATCAAGGCCCGGGTTTGCGTAAGCTGCGCTTGGAATTCGGAAAGCTTTTCCAGGGTGGCGACTTTCTCTTGTTCTGGCGAAACCACACCTTGTTCTTTGCGGAATTCAAGCAGGCGGGATTCGGCTTGTGCCAACCCCTGTTCATACTGCTGGGTCTGCTTCTGAAAAAACTCAAATGTTCCGGCAGGCTGATGCACGGCCATGTGCTTTTCCAAGTAGAGGCTTACGAGTGTGTTGAGCACCTGAGCGGCTTGCTGAGGATTCGTTCCCTCGTAGGTAACGGAGATTATGCTCGTCTTGGGTAATACTTCCACTTTCAAAGCGGATTGAAATTTACGAACGGCAGTCGCAATCCTCTTCTGCGGGTCTGACGGAAAGGGCCAGAAGTGAGTCACCGAATTCTGCAGCCCGCTTGTGGTCACAACCTTTTCCAGCAGATCGTGACTCTTGATCAGCTCAACTTCCGAATTGACCTCCGACTCCGACACGCCCGCGAAATTCTGCGGCATTGTGCTGGCAGTGTCGGCAGACACCAGGGGATCCACGCGCTCGTGCTTCACCAAAATCTTGATGTTTGTCTGGTATTGTGGCGGAAGTAAGAAAGCTCCTACGGCGGCGCCCAAAAGAACACCCACAAACGAGATGCCCACCAAGCGACGGTGTCGCATTCCAACGATGACCCGGTCTTGCAGCTTCGTGAGCGGCAACCGAGCGTCCGGTTTTCGATAGTTCATGACTTCCATAAAATCCCCATTTAGTAGCCGTCTGCTCTCATGGAATCGTCATTCCGAGGCCGGTATTGGGAATGAATTGGCGGAGTTTCGACAAAGTGTTCTTAGGCACGTAAATCAGATCGCCGGGCCGGAGATGTATGTCTTCACTCAGATCTTTGTTGGCAAGCATCTGCTTAACGTCGAGTCTTTTTGCTTCGGCCCAGCCACCTGGTACGCGGCGGAAAAGCACTACTTCGGAGTGCTTGGCTTTGTCGGTAAATCCGCCAGCGATGGCAACAGCTTCCGCAACGGTCGTATCTCCACGCAATTCGAACTTGCCCGGGTGGCCGAATTCGCCGCCGGCGATGAAGTATGGTTTTTCGAAATCCTTAAGCTCAACGTTGATAATTGGCTCATGAAGAAATTGTGCGTAAGTCTTTCGCAGCGCTTCAGTCAATTCTGGGAGGGACTTGCCTGCGATATACAGATCTCCTACGCCCCGCAGGCTGATGTACCCGTCAGGTTGGACCGCGACGGTTTGGTCGTACTCGGGGGAAATGGGAAAAGTAATTTGAAGCACATCAGAGGCTCGAAGGAGGTAGCGCGGATATCGCTCCGCCGCCACCGGCCGGCTCGCTTGGCGATCCTGTTCTGATGCTGCGCGGGCTTTCAGGTCGCTCGACTGGCCGGCAACGACCGACTTGTCCTGAGATCGGACCGAGCCCAAGCACGCAGCTAAAAAGAGTACCGTCGCGAAATACCGAAGAGTTTTCATGACCATTGCGGATGGTCCTCAAAGCCTGCCTGGGAACGCGCAGTGGAGAGCGGTGACGCCGCCGGTCGTGCAAGGGGTTCGACACTGAAAGCATCTATTTCTACGGCGATAGACTTCTGAAGCACTTCGGCCGACAAAATCAACCGATAAGATCCTTTCCTGCGAATAAGAATGCCCTCGATGTTGGCGAGCGGCCCGGATTTGATTCGAATCCAGTCTCCGCGGCGCAAGAACGGATGAGGTTCGACTCTTAGCGGGCTATCGACGACCCTCCGAATCGCCTCGATATCACCCTCGGGAATAACAGCAGGTTGACCACTCATCATCACGATGGAATGAACTCCGGGTGTTGAAAGAACAGCCACGCGGCTCTCCGACTCGCTGCGCAAGAACACGTAGCAGGGGAACAGCGGCAGCGAGAGGTGCTTCTTTCGGTCCTTCCATTGGCGGACAGCACTGTACAGAGGCAGAAAGACATCAAGCCCGTTACTAGCGAAGCTCGCCGCGACGACTTTTTCGTGCTGATGGCGAGTGTAGACCGCCCACCACTCACGCCGCACCTGGTTGATTTGGATTGGATTGGCCTCGGTCATCGACACAGCTTCGCCCTGTGACTTACAGGGACGTCAATTTTCCTTACCTTTATGGTCAGCCCCGGTAAAAAACAACTTCCTGACTTCACTCCCTGCAACTATCGGGTTTGACAGTAACACCGCAAAACCGGCGTTCTCCCCACTTGCCCGAGATCCGTCGATTCGAAGAACCCGACCCTCGACCTCGATCCGGAGTGCTGCCGCCTCATCAGGAAAACCTTCCATAGAAATCCTGATTCTGATATCGGCGCCGACTGGAGGACAGACAACGGCAAAAACGAATGCCCCTCGATCACTGGCGTCCCGACCGCGGCCTTCTTCTTGCCGATAAGTCCCATTCTCGTCCTTCCACCAAAATACAATCGACGCTTCCAGAGGATAGCGAATCGTCGTTCTTGCCAATCTGGTTCCATTGGTCAAAATCGCACCATCAGCTTCTAGGGTGATGGGAGTCAGAACATTAAGCGTCTCCGCTAAAACCGACAAGATAAGGAATGTCACTAGAGTGATGTACCTAGATTTGTCTTGGAGAACGCTAAACACCTAACCTATATCTCGAGATCTTTAGCCTCGGTTCTAATACGAATGTCTCTATCGCCGGGATTGAGGTCTGGCTTGTGCAGCGTCAGCTCAACGGCTGGACGCTACCATTCCAGTTGGATTTTCACGTAATGAGGATTTTGGAATTAGCGGGAAAGCGGGTCTTGCAGATCTGCAGCTCAGCCGACAGGCCTCGCCGCAAATGATGGAGTTCTCCAAAACACAAATGACTCAGTCAGCTGCATGCGGCTGACGATTGTCTCGCCGACTGATATCATGGAGGGCCAACTCCAAACGACTCGAAATGCCCACCTTATTAAAGATCCGAAACAGATAGTTACGAACCGTGTGTTCACTCAGATTGAGTTGCTGAGAGATGTCACGATTGGTGAGGCCTTCCGCTACCAGGCGGACAATACCTTCCTCTCTCTTCGTCAACAAAGTTGGCATTTTGGGACGTCGGCCATTGACCCTGTCGACTGATGACATCCGCGCCAGAGCGTCAATGACAAAATGCAGCTCTTTGCTGTTGGCCCATACCTGTCCCCGTGAGACGGCGTGGATGCACTTGCACAGCGCTTCAAACGATTCTTCTCGAGAGAATATGCCCCTAACTCCCGATCTGAAAGCTTCGACGACTACACTCCCCTGGATCGAATCGAGCAACATGATGACGTTGGTCATGGGGAACGAAGAGC
>Ga0185299_10005759_pt1 | contig 13660 bp, 8 predicted proteins | sample PaiPotPPA55metaG_FD_128002 | JGI IMG/M metagenome (GOLD analysis project Ga0185299, IMG submission 128002) | Iron sulfur acid spring bacterial and archeal communities from Banff, Canada, to study Microbial Dark Matter (Phase II) - Paint Pots PPA... ...
CGTTCCCACCACGACGTCAGCTAGCGGCAAGAGCTTGCGATTCACCTCTTGCGCACGTTCCTTCCCACCGATCGAACTCCAAAGCGATGCACGGTAATTCAAGTCGTAAGAAACGACCGCGCCAGCGCGCTTCGCCGCCTCCATTGCTTCCCTTGCGACGCGAGGCGTTGTATCTGACAGCGCGCAAAAAATGCCGCCCGTATGAAACCAGCGCGCCCCTTGCGCCACGAATATCTCCTTCCAATCCACATCGCCGACTTTCAATTGCGCGACAGCCGTATGCCCGCGATCGGAACAGCCCAGCGCTGCGCGCACTCCGAATCCGCGCTCGGTGAAATTCAACCCGTTGCGCACCGTTCGCCCAACGCCGTCATATTCAGCCCAGCGAACGTGCCCCTGATTTACACCGCCCTGACGCATCAAATCTTCAATCAACCGGCCCACCGGATTGTCAGCCAGCGCCGTTACGATGGCAGTCTCCAGGCCAAAGCAACGCGTCAAGCCGCGCGCCACGTTGTATTCCCCTCCGCCCTCCCACGCCCGGAATTGCCTCGCGCTGGAAATTCGTGTATCGCCAGGGTCAAGACGCAGCATCACTTCGCCGAGGCTCACTAGGTCCCAACGGCGCTTGCTCTTCGGCTTGAGCTTCAAAGTGCTCACGATGCAATCCTGGTCTGCGCGACCGGCGCTGCTGCTGGCGCGAGCTGCCGTTCAGGATCGACGAGTAACCATGCCAGAGCTCCGAGACCACACAGCGCGGCTGCGACTGCGAAAGAAGCCGCCCATCCATACCGTGACGCGATCACGGGCGTTAGCGACGCTGTGATCGCCCCTCCCATCTGCGCACCCATATTCATCAGCCCAGATACGGAACCCGACGAAACGCCGCCAATATCCGCGGTCGTCGACCAGAAGGAGCTCTGCGAAAGATAGAGCGCGCCGGCCCCACCGGCCAGAACCACGCTTGCGACACGAGCACTATCGACGCTTGACCCGAACGCGAGGAATGCCGCGCACAAAGCCATAGCGAAGACAGCGAGGCCGCACCGTCCTAGTCGCTTACCGCGCCACTTGGTTAGTCGATCGCTGATCAGACCGCCCAGCGGACAACAGGCGGCCATCGCCAGAAATGGCAACATCGCGTAGAACGCGCTCGACTTCAAATCCAGGCCGCGCACTTTCGCGAGGTAGATATAAAACCAACTGAAAAAAATCCAGGCGACGTACCCGTAGCAGAAATAACCCAATGTGATCGCCCACACGTCTTTGCTCGCCAGAATCGTCCCCCATGGAAGAAGTGCATCCGCCGTCTCTGCCGCCGTCGCAGACGAATTCCCTCGAACGGCAAGTCCCGAACGAATTGTGGCAAGCTCCCCGGCGCTGACCCCAGGGTGCTCTTCGGGGCCGTTTCGCGCGATCGCGTACCAAACTGCTCCGGCGACCATTCCTATGAACGCGCAAATCCAGAATGACCACCGCCAGCCCAAGTGAACCATCACGTAAGTGATCAGCGGCGGAGCCAATCCTGCGCCCGCTCCAACACCCGCAAAGATCCACCCGTTGGCGACCCCGCGCTCGTGACTGGGAATCCATCGTGAAATGAATTGGTTCGAGGCCGGATAGATGACTGCCTCACCGGCGCCGAGGAGAAACCGCATGGCGATAAATATCGCCAGCGCATGAGCAACTCTCGACGGCATCGCCGCAGCCAGTCCAGTAAAGATTCCCCACCACACGACGCCAATCGTGAGCACGCGGCGCGAACCCATCCGATCCGCCAGCCAACCGCCAGGTGTTTGAAAAAGTGCGTAGCCGACCAGAAACGCGCTGAAAACCCAGCCAAGTTGCACATTGGTGAGGTTGTATTCGCGCGCGATCGAGGTCCCTGCGATCGATATGTTGACTCGATCCAGATAAGATACAGCGCTCAAAACGAAGAGCCAAAAGACCAGAAGCCAGCGCACTCGGCTCGCCGGTTCGGCGTTCACGTTTGAGCTCCTTCTAGTTGCAGGACGAAATCAAACGGCCATACCGCCCAATGGACGACGGTGGCCCACCCGTTGTTGCCGCGCACGCCGCGTGCTACTGTGCGGCCGCTCAGAAAAACATCTGCGTTGGGGAGGGCGAGATGTACCGAATCTACCGTGCCGCTATATTCATTTTCTGGTTGCTGGCCATCGCGATTCCGGCACACGCGCAGCTCGGTCTTTTTTCGCGCGATCAACGCATCGCCTTCAGCCCCGATTGGCGGGGCGAGCGCTTCCCGGATGGCCGCCCCAAGGTGCCCAACTCCGTCCTCGAACACTTGCAGAACGTCACGGCCGAGCAGGCATGGGACGTCCTGCAGGACGCGGGCTTTCGCAATCAATTCGAAGGTGGTTGGAAAGTCATCAATCCTGGCCCGCGGCTCGTTGGTCGCGTCGTAACAGCCGTGTTCATGCCTCGCAGGCCCGACGTTGATTCCGTAATTCAAGCCAACGGCAAAAAAGAAGGCCGCATCGGCGACGAGAACTCCTGGATCATCGATATTCTCGAGCGGGGCGACGTGCTCGTCGTGGACCTGTTCGGCAAAATTGAGGACGGCACGATCGTCGGCGACAATCTTTCCACCGCTATTTACGCCAAAAGCCGCAATGGATTGATCGTCGACGGCGCCGTCCGCGACGTCAGCGGCATTCAAGAGATCAAGGGTTTTCAAGTTTATGCACGCGGTTTCGATCCTTCGGCTCTGGAAAACGTGATGCTCGTGGGAATCAATGTTCCGATTCGAATCGGCCGCGCCACTGTCATGCCCGGAGACGTAGTCGTCGGCGATCCGGAGGGCGTCACTTTTATTCCACCGCACATCGCGGAAAAAGTGGCCGATGGCGCGGAGATGGATCGCTTGATCGACGAGTGGGGCCACATGATGCTTCGCGAAGGAAAGTACACGCCCGGCCAAATTGACTCGAAGTGGACGAAGGAAATGGTCCAGGCTTTCAACCAATGGGCGCAGAGCAAAGCCTCGAAACTGCGGCTGCCCGAAAAATAGAGCCTCGTACTTCACACCTGCGCCGAAAATCGCTCGCGATCTCACGCGTGATGTCCGCGAAACAACTGAACGAGCTGTTCCGCAACGATCCTCTCTTCTCCTGGTTGCAGCATGAACGAATTCATCGCCAGACCGATTTCCGTGCTCTCGACCACAATTGAAGGCTTCGATTTGCGCAGCGTCTCCGATGCGGTCCGCGGCGCGAGCGAAATGCGGCGCGGATCCCAGTTGATCTGCATATGCGGGACGTGATTCGCGATATCCGGCACGAAGTACGCCGTCGTCACTCCCTCCACCCGCGTGATCTGCTGAGAAATCACATCGAGCCTCTTCCACCATTCCTGCGTAAGCGAGTCGTGGTCTTCGTTCAGGTAAAGCTCCACGGCTTTCACCATTCCGACGATTTCTTCCTTGCCGACTTTTTGGCCGCGTCCCAGTGTGTCTTCGTACGGACTGTTGTTAAGCAGAGCGCATTCGATCAATTCCTTCTTCCCGAGCAGCAGGCCTGCGCACTGCGGCCCGCGCAGGGCCTTTCCGCCGCTGAAAGCCACGAGGTCGTAGCCCATGCGCGTGTAGTCCCAAAGATGAGAAACGGGCGGAGCGTCCGCTGCCGCATCGATAAAACAAGGAATGTGATTTTGCGCGGCAATCTTTGGCCACTCGTCCACTTTAATTTGCCCTGCCGCGTTCGCGAAATTCGTGAAGTGCATCATGGCCGTGCGTTGGTTGATCGCCTTCTGCAGTTCGTCGCGCGTTTCAATTTCAATCAACCTCACTCCGGTCGCGCGCAGCTGATGATCGAAGGGATTGCGGTGCGACTTCTGAATGATCACTTCGGATTTCATCCCAGTAAGATCCGGCAGTTGTTGAATAAATTGCTCGCTTTTTCCGGTGAGAACGCCCGCGAGTCCCGACTGCATCGCACCTGCCGCACCCGAGGTGACGAGCGCCGTGTAACCCTCCGGCAGCTTCAGCATCTCGGCGATTTTCTTTCCGGCGGCTGCTTCCAGTTGCGGGATGCTGACGAAGTGCTTGGTCGCCTGGGCCATCACGGCTTCCACTTCAGGGCGAATTAACGATCCCCCGAGCGTAGTCATCGTTCCCTGCCCGTTGATGACTGTCGTTACGCCCAGCTCCTCGTAGACGTTCCCAGATTCTCCGAAGCCCGCGACTTTAGACACGGCCTGACCCGGCCACGCGAACACTTTCAGCGATGTGAATGCCGATCCCGCCAGCGCGCCAAGTCCGCCTAGAAATGTCCGGCGATGCCAAATGGTTCCCATCACGCACCTTCCTCTTTCTTACTTGCGGCTTACGGCTGCGATGCAGTTTATTTCGACCAGTGAGTTCCCCGGCAACGCCGCAACGGCAACCGTCGTCCGCGCGGGTCCGCCGTGCGGGAAATACGTTTTGAAAACTTTGTTCATGCCATCGTAATCGTCAATCTTCGCCAGAAAAACGGTGAGCTGCAAAATGCTGTCCATGCTCCCGCCGCCGGCCTGCACCAGCGTTTTCACGCTCTCCATCACTTTCGTCGTGTGGATTTCGATGTCCATCGCGAAATCTTCTTTGTTGTGGGAGTGCGCGCCTTGACCAGCGATATAGATCACACCGCGATGAACCACCAGCGGCGTAATCATCTGCGTCCCTTCGGCGGCTTTCCCGTCGTAATCGAGCTTCTGAACTGTTCCTGCTTCTTGCGCGTGCGAAGTAACCGACCCGAGTAACCCCGCGATCCCAAACCCCGAAGCAAATGAAGCCAAACGTGTCGCGAAACCTCTCCGCGTTGAAAGATTCGAATTCATTGATTTCTCCTCTCTATGTGAACGCGTGCAAAAACCTGGTGCCCTAGGGCAGCGCAAATGTGAAAACGTCATCTCCCGATGCCACCGCGACGTACTGCTTTCCGCGCACCGCGTAACTCATCGGCGAGGCGTGCATGTTCTGGCCTGTGTGGAAATGCCAGAGCGGCGCGCCGGACTTCGCGTCGAGACCTTCGAACGATTCAGCGTCATCCCCAAAAAAAACGATGCCCCCGGCGGTCGTCATCGTTCCGCCGGATGATTGGCTGGCGCCCACTTGTGGATAACGCCACGCGAATTCACCAGATGACAAGTCATATGCGAGCAGGATTTTCTGACTCTTCTTATTCGGCGCGTGCTTCACGCCGGTCGCGTAGTAAGTCCGTCCTTCGGTGAATTTTTCGGCTTTCGTAAAAAATATTCCGCACTGTTCGAGCGCCATGAAATAAAAAATATGTGTTTCCGGGTTGTAGGAGGGCGAATACCAATTCGTCGCTCCTTCGAAGCCGGGGCAAACGAGCGTTCCGCCGGGCGTCGGTTGCACGTCAGTCCGTATCGGCCGGCCTTGCGCGTCGATTCCGCTGGCCCAGTTTATTTTTTCAGCAAATGGAGTCGCGGCAAGGAACGCCCCGCTTGCCCGGTCCAGAACGTAGAGATACCCGTTTCGATTCGCCTCCACCAGAAGCTTGCGTGCCTCGCCTTTGTACTCGGCATTCAGCAGCACCGGAGTCTCCGTGGCGTCGTAGTCAAACAAATCGTGCGGCGTGAATTGAAAATGCCATTTCAACTTTCCGTTATCGGGATCGATGGCCAGCACGCAATCGGTGTAAAGGTCATCGCCGGGGCGCACGGTGCCGTCAAAATCCGGAGAGGGATTGCTCGTTCCCCAATAAACTGTGTCGAGCTCTGGATCGTACGTCCCCGGCATCCATGTGGTGCCCCCGCCGTGTTTGTAAAGTTCGCCGGGCCAGCTCGACGAGCCCGGTTCACCGGGGCCAGGTATCGTCCAGAGGCGCCACGCGAGTTTTCCGGTTTGCGCATCGAATGCTGCGAGAAATCCGCGCACACCGTCGTCGCCGCCAGAAGTTCCCACCAGAACTTTGTCCTTCACCACCAGCGGCGCGCTCGTGGCGCCATAATTCTTGTTTCCATCGGTGTACGGCACATCCCAAATTAAATGGCCGGATCGCGCGTCGAGGCAAAGCAGGTGAGCGTTGTCCGTTTCGAGGAAAACTCGCGAATGCCATACGGCCACACCGCGGTTGTGGTGCTGCGACGCATCATCGATCAGCCCCTCGGAAACGGGCCGCGAATAATGCCAAATGATTCGCCCCGTTCGAGCGTCGAGGGCGAACGCGTCGTTGGCAGCTGTGACAAACATGATTCCGTTTACGACCACAGGAGTAACCTCAAGCTCGCCGGGGCGCGGCGCGTGAAATACCCATTGCGCGCGGAGTTGCGCTACATTGCCGGCATTGATCTGGTCGAGGCCAACGTAGCGCCTCCCCGTATAATCGCCGTTGTAAGAGAACCAGTTCGCGCCGGAAGGCTGAGCGGCCAATTCATCCGAACGTACGTCGATGACGTTCAAAACAGCTGAATCGGCCTTTTCCTGTGCCGAAACCGACACCGCTGCGGCGACGCAAAGCAACGCGATCGGCAAAGCTCGCGTCGGGGTGAGCATCTGCTACAGTCCCCCACGTTCACGACCGACTCGAATCGCACCGAGCGAGCCTCGATCGACTCCGCTCCGGTCGATCAGGTGAACGGAAATTGCTGTCGTCGCGGGGGAAATCTTGATCGCCTGCTCCAACTTCACCGGGTCTGTAGGAATCACGGACTCGATCGGGACCCTAGCGACTTCGCTCCCTCCATCGTCGTAGAGGCATGCCACGAGCCTTCCGGCAAAGAAGACGCCGAAAGATCCAGTAAGCATCAACATCCCCCCGTTTGCGGACGGTTCTGAAACCGCGAGCGGCTCCCCGATCACACCCGCCTCGGTTGCAGTTTTGAAATTCGATCCCATCCGCGTTGGAAACCATTCGCTGCTGAACGTGTACGATTCACCAGGCTTGAGGTCCATCATGGGACTGTTCAATTCTGCTTCCATGTAAAACGGAGCGTCGTCGGGACTCGTTCGAATCACCGGCGATCCTTGATCGTTCACATCAACAGACGGACCGTTCTTGTAAAAGATCACACTGGCTTTGCCCGGGTACTCCGCTCCGCTTTGAAAATGAAATCGTTCCACCATCGCGAAATGAGTCGAACCATCCACAACAGCGAGCCAACTGCCAGGCGAGTCAACCCAAACCTCTCCCTGTAAATAAAGCCAGCGCAGTTTGAACAATCTGTCTTTCACAGAGTAAGAAGGATCTTCCGCAAGCCCAGAGCGAACGTGATAGCCATCGAGATAAGAACTCTGCGGATTCGCCGGAGTGAACGCCCAAAAATCGCGATTGTACCTGTCAGGCTTCGCGGCATCGGCGGTGTCATATTGCGTAACCGATTGCACCGACCACCGAATCGGATGTGTCGACGCATTCTTCATCGTCGCGCGGAAGGTAATCTCAGGTGATTCGCTGTCAATGCCGATCTCCCGCGTGTATTGCAACCCGGTGCGTTGGTCGGGGGGCCCGGCGAGACGCACCGTGCACCGCATTCCCTGAGACAGAACGCTGAACGCATATTCGCCGTCATCAAGAGCATCGGAAATCGGCCCCGGCCAATGCTGATCGTCCTGCGAACCTTCCGGCATCGGCCAAATCTTGTCGCCACCGTAATTGAACCATTTGCCTTTCGCCGCGCCCTCCGGCGGCGGAAAGTATCTCCCCGCCAATTCGCGATTCACGAATAAGTAGGGATGCCCACCAAACGTGACCTGCATGAGCCGCCCACCAAGCTGCGGCACGATAATCAACTCCACCCATTCGTTCGTGATCTTTTCAGCTTTCCATCCCTCGAACAACGTTGGCTCAACCTTGCAGACCCCGCGCACGGCAGCAGGCGAGTCGGCCCGCGCCAACGGCGGCATCAGACCGACGCTCGAAACCAATGCAAGCAATGTCACAATCCTTGTTCGCTTCGAAGATACTGCATGGCGCATTTTTAAATTGCCGCCGCTCGCCGCTTCCGTGCTTGCTTGATTAGCTGCTTGCGGCTCGCGTCAGGATTGCCGGTAGCTTTCGTTTTCAAAGAAATCACCTCACTCAATTTGCTGCGGTCGGCGTATCCGAGTTCGCGCGAAATCTTCAATCCAACCTCCTGCATCAACGGAGCCAATTGCCGCAATCGCGCCAGCGACATCCGAAAAGCGGGCCCCGTGATGCTCAAGCTCGCATTCACGTTTCCGCCGTGGTCCCAAATCGGCGCGGCAATGCAACGGATGTGGATCTCGTGCTCTTCCAGATCGCAGGCGTATCCTGTTTTCCGAACTTTTCGCAGTTCAGTCTGCAACTCCTGAAGATTCCCGACGGTATTTGCGGTGAAGCGCTTAATTTCAAGCTGATCGAAAAGTTTTGCCTGCTCCGCCTCCGGCAAATACGCCAACAGCACTTTTCCCACAGCGCTGCAGTAAAGAGGGACCATCGCCCCGATGCGTGAGTGAATACGAAGCGGCTCGGGCGAATCAAGTTTCTCGACATACACCGCAGACAATCCGATGCGTACGGTCAAATGAACCGTCTCTCGAGTGCGATGGTTCAGCTCTTGCAAATGCGGCAGACTCAATCGCCGAACGTCGAGTTGCCCGATGGCGGCCTGCCCCAGCGATACGCAAGCCATCCCCAGGTGGTAATTCCCCGCCTCGTCGACCGACAGGAAATCCGCGGACTGGAGATTCCTAAGGAAACGGTGCAGCGTGCTCGCGGGTAGTCCCGAGACCTTTCCGAGTTGAGTCGCGCTGTAGGTGATGTCGGGCCCCGCAAACAAACTCAGCAGCTTCAGACCGCGCTGTAAAGCGGTGATGTTATAGCTGCGTTTCTCGGTATTCGTCACGGAGCCTCCGCGAGCGCGCTCACGCCACTGAAGCAGAAATGAAAGTTGCCACCATCTGGTGAGAGATGCTGATACACAAGATTCCGCCAAGTTTCAAGAACTATTTGGACGACCGGAGGTTTTAGCCAGGCTTCCAAATGATTCAGAGACGCCCAAATTTCTTTACGGCTTCCTCGATCGACTTGAGCTTCTCGATATAGCCGTACATTGAATGCTCCTTGAAGTCCATATCTTGCGCCGCGGTCAGGACTTCGGCGGCCGAAGCACGAGGGATCACCACAACCCCATCAGCATCCGCCGCAACAATGTCACCGGCATTCACCGGGACGCCGTCGCAAACCACCGGCACATTCACTCCCGCGAAGCGGTAGTGGTTTACGGAAGTGGATGGCACGATCCCCAACGCAAAAACCGGAAAGCCGATCTTTTGCAGGTACGCAACGTCGCGAACGCCGCCAGCGATTATCGCGCCCGAAAAATCCCGCGCGGACATAGCAGTGCCCATCAATCCGCCAATCCCCGCGATATCGATTCCGTCTTCAACCACCATTACATACACGGAATTCGGAGCTCCCTGGTCGATCGCCGCCAGCATACCCTTGAGGGCGTCAGGATCCTGATTCTCCTCTTTCTTGAGCTGTACGGTGAGGGCAAATCCCGCGAATTTGGACGGAAAGATTGGTCGCATGCGATGCGACATGTAGCCGCGCTTTCCCACGACTTTTTCCAGAGCATCGGACGCTGAGGCCACCTCCACGTGTCGATAACCCTCCAGCAGAGTTGTGGCGTCTGCCGGAGGCGATGCCTTGAAAGACGACCGCGCTGCCCACAGATGCGTTTGAACCAACAATGCCGCTGACAGCAAGCCGATGGCCCCCACGAGGAAGCTAATTTGCCCGGCGACGTGCGGGCGATAGGATTTGGGCATTGGCATTCTCCTGTTTGTGTCAAATTCGTCGAACTTTATCACCGCGATGATTTCAGGAATCAAGGAAAAAAGTTGACACGCCCCGTTATGATGGAGTAAGACCACTTCCCATCGGGCGCATAAATTCCACTTCTTTCACTGCGATTTTCATCAGGTGAAAGTGCAATAACCGTTGCCGCGAGCGACGGCAGCCGTTGAACGGCGGAGTTTCTACGAGGGGGTCATGACGATGCGCATAAACCAGAGAGTTCTTCCGTGGCTGCTCGTGTTCTTTTTCCTTGCGACAGGACTCGCCTGGGCGGGCATCAGCGGAAGCATCTCCGGAATCGTAACCGACCCAAGCGGTTCCGTAATTCCGAACGCTACCGTCATCGCCACGAATACGCAAACCGGCACCAATTTCACCATTAAGACCGATGAAAAGGGGTTCTACAGTTTCCCGGATCTCGCCGTCGGCGATTACGATGTCGAAGTGCAGCAAACCGGATTCAAAACTTATCGCCAGAGCGCCATTCACGTCGACGCTAACGCCGCCATCCGCGTCGACGTAAAGCTCGCCATCGGAGAAGTCTCCGAAAAAGTCCTGGTGACGAGCGAAGCTGTTCACGTCGAAACCCAGAGCACCCAGATGGGTGAGGTCATCAACAGCCAGAAAATGACGACGGTTCCGCTTGATGGTCGCGATTTCACAAACTTGCTGGCTCTCCAGCCGGGAGTGGTACCCAGCGCGTACGCTAGTCAGGCCGCGGGCCTTAACGACCGCACCGTTTCGGGAAGCCCCGATCTGAACTCCGGCAATCAATCGATCAACGGACAGCGCGAAGCCGCGAACGGTTTCATGATCAACGGCGCCAACGTCAACGAGGGAAAGAATAACGGCACCGCCGTCATTCCCAACCTGGATTCGATCGAAGAATTCCGCATCATCACGAACAACTTCGACGCCGAGTACGGCAATTACAGCGGTGGCCAGATTAACGTCGTCACCAAATCCGGCACCAACCAATACCACGGTGATCTTTTCGAGTTCAACCGCAATACCGCGTTCAACAGCCGCGACTTCTTCGCGCCTTCTATCGGCAAGTTCATCCAGAATCAATTCGGCGGCATCTTCGGCGGCCCGGTCAAAAAAGACAAAGTATTTTTCTTTGCCGACTATCAAGGGTCGCGGAGCATCATCGGCCCTACGAGCATCGCTAGTGTCCCAAGCCTCGCCGACCGCCCGGACACACCGGCCAACAGCGGTAATGCGAATCTCCTTGACCAATTCAACCAGCTTATTGCGAATGGCGGCTCGCCCGGAGCGGTGAACAGCGATGTGCTGAGCAATCCGAATTCGTGGGCCAACGTTCTCTCGAGCCGCTTGGGATATCAGGTAGCACCCGGCGAGCCCTATTTCACGCCGACTTGCGATAACACCAACCCAGCTTCCCCTACCGGTTGTGTCTTCCCAAATGGCGTAATTCCGCACAGCGCTATTTCGCCGGTTGCGTTGGGCCTGTTGCCATTCATTCCGGTACCAACGGACAACACCACGCTCACGAATAACTTCAGCACGACCTCGCAGAACCAGAGAGTTCGAGATGACAAGGGTGGAATCCGACTCGACGCGAATACGCATTGGGGAATGCTTTCCGGTTACTACCATTTGGATGACGCCACGAATAGCAATCCGTACCCTAATGGCGGCGCCACTGTTCCCGGTTTCAGCGCGCTCAGCGATACACGGGGCCAGGTTTTTGTGCTGAGTGACACGAAATCGTTCGGCTCCTCGGAAGTCAACGAAGTTCGGCTCAGCTATCTCCGAAGCTCGAGCCACCTGTTCTCCCCGCAGGGCGGCCTCGGCGTAACACTTACATCCTTGGGATTCCCGGCAGGAGGATTCAACACCCCCGGCGGGATTGGCCCTATCGACCCGGCCCTCGAAGGTGTTCCTTCCGTTGCGTTTTCGGTTTCCGGGTTCAACATCGGCGTTCCGTCAGATACGACCCGGCAGGCCAACAACACTTATCAAGTGCAAGATAACTTCACGAAAATCATCGGCCGGCACAGTCTCAAATTCGGCGGCCAGTTTCATTACGATCAAATTAACGACCGCAATTTCTTCGGCGAAAACGGTGACTTCACATTCGACGGCACTGAGACCGGCGTGGATTTCGCCGATTTCTTGTTGGGCGCGCCAGCATCTTTCATTCAAGCCAGCGAGCAAATCCTCGATTCCCGGTCGAAGTACATGGGACTTTTCGCGCAGGACAGCTGGAGGGTCACACCAAATCTAACGTTTAACTATGGCGTGCGTTGGGAGTTTAGCCAGCCGTGGTACGACACGGGAAATAAGATCGAAACGCTGGTTCCGGGCGAGCAATCCGTTGTTTTTCCAGGCGCTCCCACCGGTTATCTCGTCCCCGGCGACCCCGGAATTCCAAAGACCCTGGCCCCCACGCAGTATCACAATTTCTCTCCGCGGCTTGGACTCGCTTACTCGCCGAGTGCCGACTCCGGCTTGCTTGCGAAACTGACCGGCGGTCCCGGGAAGACCAGCATTCGAATGGGGTACGGCCTCTTCTATACTGCGGTCGAGGATCTTACACAGTTCCAGGAGATCGGCGATCCGCCGTACGGTCTTTTCTATGGCAGCCCGGTGTCCCCGCTTCTCGAAACCCCTTACATCGATCGCGCAACGGGTGCGTCTGAAGGCCAGCGCTTTCCCTTTGTCTTTCCACCCAAAGGTGTAAGTGCCAAGAACCCGGATACAACTTTCAACTGGGCTGGCGTTGAACCAATTTCCGGGACGCTGCTCTATAAGCCCAACAACGTGACTCCGTATTCAGAGAATTATGAGTTGTCGTTGCAGCGCCAGTTCGGCAACAACACGGTGCTCTCGATGAGCTACGTGGGCAATCAGGGGCACAAGCTGATCACCGAGATCGAAGCGAATCCCGCGAACCCACAACTTTGCCTGCAATTGGCCGCGGCTGGCGCCACGCCGGACTGCACTGGGGGTGGGGGAGGATTCGCCGAAGGAAACCAATTCACGCTTCCGCTGGGAGTGAATTATCCGTCGGCGGCCACTCCAAACGTCGAATTGGTACCTGCGTCGCAGTGTGGTACCGCAAATCCTGGTCAGGCTTGCGTCGTTAACACCACCTACACGCGCCTCGGACCGCTGTTTGGAAACAATCCTTTCGAGGCGACAGCTGCGCACTCCTCGTACAATTCGCTTCAGATCAGTCTGCGTCACACCAGCGCTTACTCGACGTTCCTGTTCGGGTACACGTATAGCAAATGCATGGACAACGCCTCGGGACTTCAGGAAGGAATTAATCCCTTCAATCCGAACTTGAGCACCGGACTCTGCATTTTCGATGTCACTCAGAATTTCGTCGCAAGCTACGAGGTCAATCTGCGTCTGGATCGAGCCTTGCACGCCACTACAGGTTGGGGCAACAAGCTCGCGGGGGGTTGGGCCTTCTCCGGTATCACGACTTTCGCTACCGGGCTTCCAGTCACTTTGTCGGAAGCCGACGACGCTTCTCTCACCGGCACGCAAGGAACCGAAGCGCCAATCGACCTGCCCAACTTCAGCGGCGGCAAGATTCTCGCCACGACGAACCCTCGGAAGGGCGGAACGTATTTCAATACGAGCCTGTTCAGTGGAGAGACTGTGGGAACGATCGGAAACTCGCGACGCCGATTTTTCCACGGCCCAGGCTTGAACAACTGGGACATGGCGTTGCTGAAGAATACAAAGTTGACGGAAACAAAGAGTCTCGAGTTGCGATTTGAAGCTTTCAACGCGTTCAACCACGCCTCTTTCACGGGTGTTGGATCGCCGGGTTTTGGGACCTTCGGTTCGCCAGGGTTTGGAGTCGTATCGGCGGACATTAGTCCACGACTTCTCCA
>Ga0185299_10005762_pt1 | contig 13654 bp, 10 predicted proteins | sample PaiPotPPA55metaG_FD_128002 | JGI IMG/M metagenome (GOLD analysis project Ga0185299, IMG submission 128002) | Iron sulfur acid spring bacterial and archeal communities from Banff, Canada, to study Microbial Dark Matter (Phase II) - Paint Pots PPA... ...
GACTAACGTTGCGATCGTCGATTCCTACCTCAACGATTTCCATTGCATCGCAGGGACAGGGACCTGTACGGACGCCCATGCGATCTCCGGAGGAAACAGCGACACCCAGGATGGTCCCTTCAAGATCCAGAACAATTTCCTGGAAGCCTCGGGCGAGGCCATCCTGTTCGGCGGCGGACCGGCCACCTTCAATCCGGCCGACATCCAAGTCCTGAACAATCACTTCTGGAAGCCGTGGCAGTGGATGCCCGGCAGCCCGAACTTCATTGGCGGACCGGACGGCCATCCCTTCATCGTCAAGAATCACTTTGAACTCAAGAATGCGGTTCGCGTGCTGGTCGAGGCGAATATTATGGAAAACACTTGGGGAGGCTTCAGCCAAACCGGTTACGGCATTCTGCTCACCCCCAGGAATCAAGCCACCAAGGGCGGCCTCGGGCCCTTCGTCTGTCCGCTGTGTCAGGTGACCGACGTCACCATCCGCTACGTACGTATCTCGCATGCCGGGGGGGGAATCCAGATGGCAACCGTAGAGGACACCCCAAATGGAGTTGGACAGCCCGCGCTGGCGGGTACGCGCTGGAGCATTCATGACGTGGTCATCGACGACCTCAGCAAAAAATACGTGGGCGGCGGCACCGTGTTCGAGATCATAAACGGATGGGCCAAGAATGCGCTCAACACCGTCACCATCAATCACGTTACCGGTTTCCCGGATCCAGCTGCTCACATAATGATTTTGGGGAACCCTGCGGGAAATGTGCCAATGTATGGATTGGTCTTCACCAACAATATGGTAACCACCGGCCAGTATCCGGTGTGGAACGCGCTAAGCTCCAACAGTTGCGCCCAAGCCGACGTGCCGGTAATCAGCATAACCAATTGTTTCACTACTTCTACATTCACCAACAACGCCCTGGTTGCGACTCCCGCGGCGTTTCCCCCGTCGAAGTGGCCGTTGAACAACATGTTCCCGCAAACCGTCGATGATGCCAGCTTCGTCAACTTCAGCAACGGCGATGGCGGAAACTACGAGCTTCAGCCGAACAGCTCTTACAAGAACAAGAGCACCGACGGCAAGGATCTCGGGGCTGACATTGTTGGGCTCAACGCAGCGCTGGCGAACGTCGAATAACTTTTCAGCTTCGACGGATTTTCAGCTTCCAGACAAACGAGGGTCCGCGGTTCGCCGCGGACCCTCTCTTTTTTCTCCACAATTGCAACCCACCCGGAAAATCGATCGATCCGGCCCGTGCTATCATCCATTCATCCCAGTTACGCTGTGGACGGAAAACCTCTTCGCGGGATTACAGGTGCATGCGCGGGGCGTGCGATGAATACTCAAGGAGACACTGAAACATGGCTCCGCTTTCTCTGCGGTTCTCTCGCTCTGTTCCCTTGCAGTGGAAAGCTTTTCATTTTTTCTGTCTGATCTCCGCTCTTTTCGTCTGGTCCGCGCCGCCGGCACTGGCGGCTGCACCTCCGACCGGTGAAAATGCTTATTGTGGTAAGGGCAATGTCGCGCAGTTTGGCGGCAAGGACGGAATCGCCGAACTCCCCAAAGCCTGTTACTACACCGCGCTCGACGGAACGCCGTCGTCGGGAAAACAGATCCGCGTCGCCGCCAAGTCTGATCTGGCCGCCGCTATCGACGGCGCCAAATGCGGAGACACGCTGCTTCTGCCCGCCGGAGCCTCTTTCGACGTGAAAGTGCTGCCCGCGAAAAAATGCGACGACCAGCACTACATCACGGTGCGAACCGACACGCCCGACTCCAAGCTTCCCCCCGAAGGCACGCGTATTTCTCCCGCATGGGCAGGAGTCGCCAGCCTTCCCGGGCGTCCGCCCTTTGCCCAACCCTCCGGTGGACCGGCCAAGTTGCTCGTCACCCTGGTGGCGCGCCGTCCTGACGGCGTGTCCGTCGGAGATCACGTCCGCTTCATTGGCATAGAGTGGACTACACCCCCGGACGCCAACATCGGCCGTATCGTCACCGCCGAACACTCAGACCACATCATCTTCGATCGCAACTGGGTCCACCCCGCCGATGGCAGTGAAGTAGGCCACGGCATTGGAATCATCCATGGCTCACACTCGATTGCCGTCGTCAATTCCTACATTAGCGGCCTGAATTGCATCGCGCGCACCGGAAAATGCACCGACGCAACCGCGGTAGGTGGCGGCAGTGGCGACGAACCCATCTCCGCCGTTAAGTTTTACAACAACTTTCTCGAGTCGTCCGGAGAGAATATTCTATTTGGCGGGAGTGCCGCTACCATAATTCCGACCGACATCGAAATCCGCCGCAATCATCTTTTCCGCCCCATGCTCTGGAAAGAGGATCAACCGGGCTACAGGCCGACCGCTTCGGGACAGCCCTATATCGTCAAAAACAATTTTGAACTCAAAAACGCGATCCGCGTTTTGTTCGAGGCCAATCTGCTTGAGAACTCCTGGGGCGGTTTCAGCCAGACTGGATATTCCATTCTGCTTACTGCCGTGAACCAGTCCGGCCGGTGCCCGGTTTGCCGCGTCAACGATGTGACCATCCGTTTCAACCGGATTCGAAATGTTGCCGGAGTCTTGCAGCTTGCCACCGCGCTAACAAAGACCGGCGATGCCGCCGCCGACGCCGGACGCTTCAGCATTCACGACATCTTCGCCGACGATCTGCATGACAAGGACTACAAGGGCGGTGGCTCCTTCCTGATTCTGGTCTCCGTGCGGCCACCGGTACATGACATCAAGATTGATCACGTAACCGCGTTCGTCACCGGCTGTCTGCTCTCGGTCCTGAACTCCGGAGCGAAGCTGCAAAACTTGACGCTGACCAACAGTGTATTTTCCGTCGGAGATCGGCGGCCTCCGGTGGCCACGGCTGGCGGAGGTCCCGATAGTTGCGCATCCAGGACCCAGGAGCAAGGCTCGGAAGCCGTCCTGCAAGCCTGCTTTGACCCGTATAAGTTCGATAAGAACTTGATCATCACCGCGCGCGGATCTTTTCCTAAAGAAAACATTACCGTCTCGTCCTCCGAAGCGGCCGGCATCCACGACCTCAAAGGCACCGTCAGCAAAAATCCCAGGCTCTGCCACGCAAAGGGGCCGGGTTGTCCCAAGGCATCTCCCGGAGTTGCCGCTGCTTCCGACGGCCGTGACCTGGGCGCCGATATTGACGCGGTCGAAGCCGCCATTGCTGGCGTGGAATAGAAATCCAAGCCGCGGCCGAATCAAAGCCTCTGGTGACTTCAGTAACCTCTGTTTTAACAAGGGTTTCAAACAGCCCAAGCCGCCTTGCGTGATAAGATTTTTAGGGTGCCCACGCCCAGCCCAAGCGATCGTAAGCATTCTCCTGTCTTCGTGATGGGGTGCCACCGCTCTGGGACGAACCTGCTGTACGACATGTTATTGTCCTCCGGCGGGTTTGCCATTTACCGCGGGTTTCTGCCGATTTACAAAATTCTGATTCCCCGCTTCGGCTCCATGAAGAGCCGCGCGCACCGTGAAAATATCCTCGAGACCTGGCTCAAGAGCAAGGGTTTTCGGCGCACCGGCCTCGATGCCGAACAATTGTCGGCGCGCATCCTGGACGAATGCCGCACCGGCGGCGACTTCATCCGCGTCGTCATGGATTCTGTGGCGCGGAGCCAGCAAGTGCAGCGTTGGGCGGTATACGATCCTGACAATGTACTGCACGTCGAGCGCGTGAAGCGCGACATACCCAACGCGCTGTTTGTGCACATCATCCGCGACGGTCGCGACATTGCCCTCTCGCTCAAGAAAATGGGTGGCTTCACGCCGCTACCGTGGGACCGCAACCAAACTGAAAGCCTGGTGGCGACTTCGCTGTACTGGGAGTGGATGGTTCACAAAGGCCGCGCTGATGGCCGTAAATTCCCTGCCGACTACATCGAGATCCGCTACGAAGACCTGATCAGCAGCCCGCACGAAACGCTCGGCAAACTCGGCGGCTTCCTCGATCACGATCTGAACTACGACCGGATTCAGAGCGCTGGCTTGGGCCGCCTCTCGGAAACGAACTCTTCGTTTCGCGAAGAAGGCGCGAAAGAAAAACTCAACCCGCTCGGCCGCTGGAAAGAACGCCTGGCGCACGCCGATGTTGCCGCCATCGAAGCAACTGTCGGCGAATGCCTGCAGGAAAATGGCTACGAACTGTCACTTCCCGCCGGCGAGCGCCGCCGGAGCTTGCGGCAATCGTGGATGCGCGGAATGTATCCCGCCTTTCTCGGCAGTAAGCTTTTGCTGAAGTTGCATACGCCCGTCGGCCGGTTCGCCAACATGTCTGCGCTCGAACTCGAAGAGGAACCGGTGCAAGTGGCGGAGTCGGTGCGGTCGTGAGGATCGGATAGTTCCGCCGCGGATAAGCTTTAAGAACTTGTGGTGCAGGTACGGTTCGTATCCGGGCATGTCTTCAGACATGCCGCCGTTGCCTCGTAGAGAGCGCCTTCAGGCGCTGAGCCCGGAGAGCGGAGTTTCATCCCGGCTGCTAATGATGACTAACGATGAATGCGATTTCCCTAACATGGCAGCCCGAAGGCGCGTTTCACCACGTGGGCTTTGTTGTCGCTTCGATTCCGAATTCCGCGCAGGGCTTCGCCAGCATGTTGCAGGCGGATTGGGACGAGCATGTTTTTCATGATCCGAACCAGGGCGTTCGCGTCACATTCCTGAAGGGCGGGCGCGCGGGCGATCCGCTCTGGGAGCTGGTGGAACCGGCTGATGAACAATCCCCCGTGCACTCCTTCGCTGCCAAGGGAGGCGGCCTGCACCACGTTTGTTATGTCGTGGACAATCTGGAGCGGGCGCTTGCCGACGCGCGCGCGCTGGGAGCGATTGTCACGCGACAGCCGATGCCGGCAGTCGCGTTCGACGGCAGGCGCATCGCTTGGATTTACACCAAGAACCGTCTGCTGATCGAGTATCTGGAACGCTGATTCGATTTCTACTTCAATGTCAAACTCGACATCCAATTCGATGCCTGCTGAGCACAATCCGTCAAACCTGCGGGCAGAAGTCGACAAGCTGATCGCCGAAGGCGCTTTCGATCTTGCCGCGCGGCGACTGGCCGAACTTTGGCGGCGCGATCCCGCGTCGGGCACGGCGAGCTTCGTAACTTCGCGACTCGACGAATTACGCGACAAGACGCGCGACAAGTCGGGCGACCAGCTCGCTCTTACGAAATTTAAACTGGTGATTCTGCGCTCGTTCACGGTCGAGCCCATCGTGCCGCTTTTGCGGGCGGAAGCCTTCGGTTACGGTATCGATCTGAAAGTCCATGTCGGCGATTTCAACACCTACGTGCAGGACATGCTCGACAGCCAGAGTTCGCTCTACCGCTTCGCGCCGAACGCGGTCGTGCTTGCCGTGCGCACCGACCAGGCTGCGTCCGAGCTATGGCGTGACTTCGCCGACCTGGCACCGGAAGCGGCGCAGCAAGCCACCGAGCGCGTGGTTCGCGGTTATGAGCAGTGGATCGGCGCGTTTCGAAAACACAGCCAGGCGGCGCTGATCATTCATTCCCTCGAGCGCCCGGCTTCTCCGAGTCACGGAGTGCTCGACGACCAATCCGAGGCGGGCCAGTCCGGACTGATCCGGCAGATCAATCGTGAACTGCGGCGCATTGCCGCAGGATTCCACGGAGTGTACGGGCTCGACTATGACGCGTTGGTGGCGCGCCACGGCAGCGAGCATTGGCACGACGAGCGCAAGTGGCTGATGGCGCGGCTGCCCATCGCGGCCAGTCATCTTATTCACATGGCGCGCGAGTGGATGCGTTTTATCGTGCCGCTCAGCGGCCGCACCGCCAAAGTTCTGGTCGTCGATCTCGACAATACATTGTGGGGCGGCGTGATCGGCGAAGACGGAATGACCGGCATTAAAATTGGTCCCGAATATCCGGGTGCGGCGTATCAAGCCCTGCATCGCGTGCTGCTCGATCTGTCGCGCAAAGGAATCTTGCTCGCCGTGTGCAGCAAGAACAATCTCGACGACGCGATGGAGGCGCTGGAGAAGCATCCTGACATGCTGGTGCGCCCAAAAGATTTCGCGGCGATGCGTATTAACTGGACTGACAAGGCGCAGAATCTCCGCGAGATCGCCCAGGAACTGAACGTCGGCATCGATGCGCTCGCGTTTCTCGACGATAATCCGTTTGAGCGCGAGCAGGTTCGGGCCGCGCTTCCGGAAGTTACGGTCATTGATCTGGGAAAGAATCCGCTGGATTATGCGTCCGCTGTCAGGAATTGTGCGGCGTTCGAGCGGCTCACGCTTTCGTCCGAAGACCAGCAGCGCACCGAGATGTATGCCGCGCAGAAGCAGCGCGCCGGCGCTGAGCAGAACTTTCAATCGAAGGAAGATTTCTTTCGCTTCCTCGAGCAGGAAGCTGAACTGGAACCCGTGTCGGATCTGACGCTGGCGCGGATCGCACAACTGACGCAGAAAACCAGCCAGTTCAACCTCACCACCCGCCGCTACACCGAACCACAGATCGCGGAGATGGCTAAAAAGCCGGAGTGGCACATATTTTCCATCCGTGTCCGCGATCGTTTCGGCGACCACGGGCTGGTCGGGGTCGCGATCGCCCACGACGAAGGCGAGCAGTGCGAAGTAGACACCTTCCTGCTGAGCTGCCGCGTTATTGGAAGAACAGTCGAAACAGCGCTGCTCGCCCATCTCGCCGAAAGTGCCGCCCAGCGCGGACGCAAGCGGCTGGTAGGCTGGTTTCTGCCGACGAAGAAAAACGCTCCGGCGCGCGATTTCTACGCGCAACATGGCTTCGAGCGGCAGGAGACAAATGGCTCGGGCTCGCTATGGACGCTGGATCTGAAGAGTTCCACTCTGCGCTGCCCTGATTGGATTAAGCTGAAGGTGGCGACACCGTCGAATCACGGAAAATAAACCGGGAGGAAAGAATTGACAGCAAGTACATTTGCGCAGGTGCGGAACATCGCCAGCGACATTTTCGGAATTCCGGTGGACAGGATCACAGCGGAATCGTCGCCGGAAACGATCGAGAATTGGGATTCCATGCAGCATCTGAATCTGGTTCTCGCCATCGAAGAAAAGTTCGGAGTGCAGCTAGACCCCGAAGATATCGAGCAGATGAAGAACATCGGCGCGGTCGCGGCGTTGGTCGAAAAGCTGCAGTCGGCTCCGCGCTGACACTTTTTAGTTGTCGTCTTAGGCGAAGCGAAGGACTTGTTGTCTCTTGCGCCGATAACAAAAGAGGTCCTTCGCTTCACTGAGGATGACAATTGGTGGTTAATGCCGGCAACGTTTACACCCTTCATTCATGGCCATCGTCATCCAGCCCTATCGTCCCGAGCACGAGCCCGCGGTGGCGGATTTCAATCAGCGCCTCCGGCAAGCGGGCGAGGACGAGAACATGGTCTTCTATCGCTGGGCGAAGCCGCGCTGGCTACCGCGAACCGCAGAGTCCCGTATCTACAACGAATTTTTCGTCGCCGTCGATGGAGGAATCGTGCGCGGCGGCTACGCGCTCAAGAGCCAGGAATTCTTTTTCCCCGACGGACAGATTCGCTCGATCGGCTATTATCACCATCCACTGTCCGAAGGCATCGTCAACAAGGCTCATGCCATGGTGGGCGCGCTGCTGCTGCGCGACGCGATACAGCGCGCACCGCTGCTCTACTGTCTCGGCATGGGCGGATACGACCGTCCGTTGCCGCAGATGCTGGTCCGGCTGGGATGGGCGCACTGCCTGGTGCCATTCTTTTTTCGCATTGTGAATCCTTCACGCTTCCTTAGAAATATGCAGACCTTGCGGTCGTCGCCGTTGCGACAATTTCTGATGGACCTCGCGGCCTGCAGCGGCGCCGGATGGGCTGGCTCGAAGCTATTTCAGGGCTATCGCACGTTGCGGGCTCCCCGGTCGTCCGCGACCGAGTGCTGCGAAGTCGCGAGTTTCGAAGTCTCAGCCGAAAGCTTGCAGTCTCTTTGGGAACATGCCCGGCAGACTTGCTCGTTTACGGCGGTGCGGGATGCCGAGGCTTTGCGCGTTATCTATCCTCCGGAACAAACGCATCTCACACGCATCGTCATGAAGCGCAATGGCTCCACGATTGGATGGGCGGTGGTAGGCGAGCGTCGCAAGGATGCCAAGTACGGCAACATGCGCGTCGGGTCGGTGGTCGATTGCTTCGCGCTTCCTGGGGAATTTTTTTCGGTGGTGCGCGGCGCCACGCAGGCACTCGAACGACAGGGGTTCGACCTGATTCTCAGCAATCAGAGTCACGAGGCGTGGCGTGAGGCGTTCAACGCCGCAGGCTATCTACCCGGACCGTCGAATTTTATTTTCGCCGCTTCAAAGAAATTGACGGAATTACTCACTCCCTTTGAAGAAGTGCGTCTCAAGATGCATTTGACGCGCGCGGATGGAGATGGGCTGCCCGCGAATTATTAGCGTCGCGATGCTATGCTGTTTGCGCCCGGCCTGCTCTGGGAGCTTGAGCTCGGCGTAACAATCCCGGAATGCTGATCGTCCTAAAATATTTCGCGCTTGGGTTTAGCGCACTTTTCCCTCTGATCAATCCCTTGGGTTCGGCACTGGTTTTTCTGGGGCTGGTCGGATTTGCGCCGACCGATGTATACCGCGTCCTCGCCCGCAAGATTGCGATCAGCACGACGCTTTTCCTGCTTGTTGTGGAGTTGGTTGGTGCGGCGTTGTTGACATTCTTTGGCATCTCTCTTCCCGTGGTGCAAGTGTCGGGTGGTTTTGTTTTAGCTGCAATGGGTTGGGGGTTGCTCAATGAGAAAGACTGTAGCCCGAGTGCCGAAAAAGCAACTGTTGCCCCTGCCGATTTCCATTCCTTGGAGGCAAGCGTCTTTTATCCCTTCACCTTTCCAGTAACGGCGGGCCCAGGTTGCATTGTGGTCATGCTCACATTGAGCGCACACGCATCGAGGAAGGACGTTCTTGATAACATTTTTGCGCATCTCGGTATCCTGCTAGCGGTGGTTGCGCTGAGTTTTACGGTGTTCATCAGCTATCGTTATGCGCCCAGCATCACCCAGAAAATCGCACCGCAAACAGTCCATGGAATCCTGCGGGTGATTGCGTTTATTCTTTTGTGCATCGGTGTGCAGATTGCCTGGAACGGAGTGCAAGCGCTGATACAAAGCGTGGCAAAGTGACAGGGCAGGCGCTCATGATAAACCGCCCGGGTGCGTAGGGTTCTTTGTCCGGGCACATCATCTTTCACTGCGTCGCGTGGGTTATTTCTGGGGTTTCGTTTTCCGTTTCGGTGGAGAGCTTGTAGCCTAGTTGTTTCATGAGCGGCCCCCAGTGGGATTCCATGTAGGTGACGGTCTTTTCAGGGAGGACGGCTCGCCATCCACCGGACGACGCTTTGCGGACGAAGGGCTTGTCGCTACGAGTGTGGAATGTGGCTACCCATTTCTTGCCTTGCGTCTCTTCCATTTTGCGCATGTTGGCGGCCGAACTTCGCTCGATGGCTTGGTTGATGCGCTCGAGATCCGGATTGAGGCCCATGAACTGGGCCACGCGCGCCAGTTCGCGCTGCTGATTTACCTGCAGATCTTCGTATCGCATGAGGATGAAGCTGTCGTGTCCCTGGCGCGTTGCCAGCCAACTGTTGACATGATCGGCCCAGGAACCGATGCGCCGCCAGAACTCGCCATCCATCCAACGCGGAACGAATTCTTCAATGGGACAGCCCTCGGGAATCGAACGCAGCTTCATCTCCCAGTGATAGTTGGAAATTGCGACATCGCGTGGATCGCGCACAATGTAGATGACCCGGCGGTAGCGGGCGTCGAAGCACTCGTGGCTCTTGAGCACGCGCGGGCGGGGACGACGGCGCAGAACCCAGTCGGCCGTCTTGTACATGTCAGGAACGAGGCGTTCCACATTTAGAAAGGTGACGGGCTCGTTTGGATTAACGAAATTGCCGACCAGAAAACGCGTCCAGGTGTTGCCGGAACGGGGATAGGACGTGAGAAAAACGTCGTCGTCGAAAATGGTGATTTCGCGCTCGAGCAGTGTGCGGCGAAACAGCACGTCGTGAACCCGCGATAGATGCCGGAATGCCCTGCGAACGAGTAACGCCATTGATGCTTCCCCTCGGTTATCTATTCTTCGCCTTAATCTACTTTATTCCTCGGCCGGACTGCGTTCGGCGGCGGAACGGTTGCCTTGCAGCCATCCGAGAAATTTCTGCTTGCGCGCAAACATGTTGCGCGCTTCATTGCGCAACGCGCCTACGATCTGATAGCGAGACTTAGTAAACCAAGGCACGCGATGCGGCGTGCATCCGTACTTTTCTTTGTAAGTGCCTTCGCCGCCCCAGTCGAAGATGATGGCCCCGCGTTTTTTCCAGTAGCGCATGGCATACCAGTGGCAGGCTTCGTTGGGGCGCAAGTTCTGATAGGCACGAAAGCTGGCGTTGCCCCAGAACTCGGCGATCTGGTTGAAGCCGGGATAAATTCCAGTGGCGATGCACTTCCCTTCCGGATCGCGCGCCCGAATCAGCAAGACATTGCCGCCCGGCTCGACGTTGCTAACCAGGGCGAGGACGCGCTCCACAGAATAAGTGGGAACGAGGGATTGTTTGGCAAAGACGTCCTGGAGTTGCTCGTAATATTCGTCGGCGAAGGCGAGGTCGTGCGCCTCTTCGATCTTGAGGCCACTCTTTTCAGCCTTGCGAATGCAGCGGCGGCAGGCGCTTTCCATGCCGTTGAACAAATCCTCTTCCGAGCGGGACAGGTCGGTGCGGTAGGACGCGAAGTATTCGGCTTTGAATCCCGCGGTCTCGCCGTCTTCAAAAGTGAAGTTCGGATCGGAGACTTCCAGATGCAGGCATTTGAGATCGTCCCAGGCAAATTTTTCGAGGGCTTCGAGCGCGGCGCGGCGCGGGATGCCGGGATTGAGATTGAAGCCGATATATGGAGTCGTCCAGCCGGGAAAAGAACTGCCCAGAACTTTCATGCCGAACTTCGAGAAGGTGAGGCCGGTGAAGTATCCGAGGACGTCGTTTCTTTCGCGCAACTCGGCCAGGACGGGCTGCGCGTTCTGCGATTCGGCGACGAATTGCAGCCACTCGCGCGTCTGGAAGACGGTGCGGTCGGCGAAACGGTCGAGGCGCTTCCAGTCGGCGGCTTTGATGTCGATGGGATGGAACTTCATTCTTTTTCCAGTCGCAGTGCTAACCACAAATCGTCTGTAGAGACGGGGCTTGTCCCGTCTCTCGCACGCTGCCAACAGAGACGCGGCAAGCCGCGTCTCTACAGGAAATCCTACCAGCAAATTCCTTCATACTTCTGGGCGCCTTCCGGGCGCCGCGTCTTATCAAGGTGAATGAGATCAATCACGATATGTTCCGGCCGAAGGTACTTGGCAAGCTGATCTTTGCTTGCCGATTTGTTGCCAAGGATCACGACTTCGGCGGTGCGCATTACCCCTTCGAGGTCGGCAGATAGTACAGATCCGATATGCGGAATAACTTCTTCGATGTACTGGCGATTGGAACCGGCGAGACGGCCGAGCGAGACGTCCTCGTCCCAGACTTTGACCTCGAGGCCCTCGCCCATGAGGCGCTTGATCAACTGCACCTGCGGACTCTCGCGCAGATCGTCGGTGCCGGCTTTGAAGCTTAGGCCGAGCTGCGCAATTTTCTTTTTGCCTGTGCTCATCACCATTTCGACGGCGCGATCGACGTGCTCGGCGTTGCTCGGCATCAGGGATTCGAGCAAGGGAAGCTTGAGATCGAGTTCTTTGGCCTTGTAGGTGATGGCTCGCAGATCCTTCGGAAGGCAGGAACCACCGAAAGCGAAGCCGGGCGAAAGATATGCGGGAGAAATGTTCAGCTTGGTGTCGGAGGTAAAAATTTTCGTGACCGCGTGCGCGTCGACGCCGAGATGCTTGCACATGGTTCCCATTTCGTTGGCGAATCCGACTTTGAGCGCGTGATAGCAGTTGGAAAAATATTTCACCATTTCTGCGACGGGAATGGTCGTCTCATAAAGCGTGCCCGGAGTGTTCTTGTAAAGTTCGCGCAGCGGCGCGAGGTGTTGCGTGTCGCTCGCTCCAAGAATGGTGTACGGGGGGTCCAGGAAGTCGGCGACCGCGCTGCCTTCGCGCATGAACTCAGGGTTATAGCAAACGGTGAAATCCTGGCCGCACTTCTTGCCGCTCTCTTTTTCGAGGATGGGAAGCACAACCGTTTCGGTTGTTCCAGCGAGCACCGTGCTGCGGAGAACAAAAACGTGCGGCGATTTTTTCTGGCGGATGGCGGCGCCGATTTCCCTGGCAACATGCTCGATGTGGCTGAGGTCAAGCTTGCCATTTTTCAAGCTGGGCGTTCCGACGCAGACGAACGAGACCTCGGAATTCAGGACGGCTGCAGTGGCGTCGGTAGTAGCGTGCAAAAGGCCGACGCGGTGCGCTTCGGCGACCAGTTCGCCCATGCGAGCTTCGATGATCGGAGTGCGGCCCGAGTCCATCATCTCAACCTTGGCTCGGCTCACGTCGACGCCGATGACTTTGTGGCCCATGGAGGCAAAGCAGGCTGCCGATACGGAACCCACGTATCCCAACCCAAAAATGCTGACGGACAAACCCAAGCGAATTCTCCTGACAATCGAGTCTTTGGGGACTGCTGCGTGGCACTAGGAACTATATCAACCCCTTGCTAAGTGATAGCATGCCGCAATCCATCGGGGCGCAAAAGGTCCTGAGGCTCGCAGAACAACAGCTGCGTTTTCAGTATGTTACGGAATATCCTTAAAAGTTACCGCAGTTCCAATTCGACTTGGGGCAAAAGGTGGACAACTTTTTCCACTGCGTGGGAACTCTGCCGGGTCAAGTTGCCACAACCTCAATCGTACCGCGTCGGAGCCGAAGCCGGATGACGTTCAAGGGTTGGCGAAGTTACAGGGGTAACGGCGGGGACTAGAGCGGCCTTTTCAGCATGTAAGATAAGGAATTCGATGGCCTCTAAATGGCAGAGCAAGCTGGCGCGCGTCTCCCGGATGAACTGGGAAGAGTTGCGCGTGCGCGTGGGGCAGGAATTCCACAAGCACAGCGACCTGCTCATGCACCGGATGGGTGTGCAGGCTGGGGCGATTCGGCTGAATACAGATTCGGCGGCGCGGCCGGGGCAATTCTTTTTTTCCGCCAGGGAAATTTCAGAGCGCATGGAGTTGTTGCGCAAACATCTACCCGACGAAGTGGACGAAATTCTGCGTGAGGCCGATGAGATTTGCGGCCATCGTTTTCGGCTGCTGGGCTACGAACATCTTGAGTTCACTCTTGACCGCGGCAGTGACAATTTCGGTGGTAACAATTTCGGTGATAATTTCAAGGATATCGACTGGCATCTCGATCCGGTGCACGGCAAGCGTGCGCCGCTCGATCCGTGGTTCAAGATTCCGTTTCTTGATTTCGCAGTGGTAGGTGACCACAAGGTCATCTGGGAATTGAACCGGCACCAGCATTTGGTGACGCTAGCCAAGGCCCGGCTGTTCAGCGGGGACGAGAAATACGCTCGCGAACTGATGACACAGTGGCGCAGCTGGATCAAGGCCAATCCGTATCCGTTGGGGATCAACTGGGGAAGCACGCTGGAAGTTGCCTTCCGCAGTTTGTCGTGGATCTGGG
>Ga0185299_10005764_pt1 | contig 13651 bp, 16 predicted proteins | sample PaiPotPPA55metaG_FD_128002 | JGI IMG/M metagenome (GOLD analysis project Ga0185299, IMG submission 128002) | Iron sulfur acid spring bacterial and archeal communities from Banff, Canada, to study Microbial Dark Matter (Phase II) - Paint Pots PPA... ...
AACGGACCGTGCAATTCGTGCGTCGCGACCGCGATCTGAAACAACACAATATCGAGGGCCGAGCCGATCGCCTGGATCGCCTTGGTTCCGAAATCATAGGCCAAGGAAAATTGTCCGGTTTCGGAAAATCCATCGAGAATCGCGAGGATCGAGCGATTGGCAAGAGGGATCGCAAGGTAAAGCAGATTGGCGCCGACGATAGGCAAACTATAGGCCATCAGCGAACCGGCAATGGAAAGGCGCGCGAGGCGAGGTTGTGAGGCTGGATCGCGCAACGCCGCGCGCGCGGTGACGACCGATCCGCCGAGACTGACGACTGTGCCAATAAGGGTCATCTTGGCCGAGCCAAACAGGAAGGCTCCGCCGCCCATGAGAGCGAAAGCCACTATGTTCTTGACGAGAACGAGCCGGGTAAAAAGACGGTCGTCGAAGCGGGCGCGAACCAGCGCCGTATGATAATCGAAAAGTCCGTTGGCGGCGGCGACGCCGAGCGCCAGGGCGATCAAACCATAAGATAATGTAAACCTGATGCCGGTGAACAAAAGAAGGCTCGCGCCGGCCGCAAGCCCAACGGCGATAATCGCAAAGCCAAAATCGAGCGTCGCCCGCAGCGCTGGCTCCTCGTCACGTGTCCGTTCGGAATAAAACCGCGTGGCCCCAAACCGGGTCCAATCGAAAAAGCCAGTCTGGACGAAGATCGCGGTCGCGTAGGCGAGGGCAAACCGGCCATATTCCTCGGGGCCAAGAAATTTCGCGACGAGAAGCCCGATCGCGAAATTGAACAGGATATTGCACAAAGAGACGAGAAATACCGTCATCGAAGGAGCGCGCCAGGCCGTTGCGCGGCCGCACGGGTGCTGGCGCGGACCAGGGCATTATTGGGGCGCAAAAGCCACGCTGCGGCGGCGATGGACATCGAAACAAGATTATTAATTACCGCCATGAATATCTCCTGAACCGAATCGGAAATTTATCGTCGCAAATTATAAGGGTTCACGTTAATTTTACGAAACTCGCCGAAGTGCCCGTGCTTCCGCGAGGCCTTGGCGCTTTTCCCTTATCCCAGAACAAGCTAGAAGGGCGGATGACGCATGATGTCACACTTCCCGTCGCCGCGCTCGCAGGTCTTCTATCATTCTTGAGCCCCTGTGTGCTGCCGCTGGTTCCACCCTATCTAACGTTTATTGCCGGAACGACGATCGAGGAGGTCGCCACCCGCCGCGAAGCCCGCGCGCGGCGTGGCATTCTCTTCGCGGCGGTGCTTTTCATCTTTGGTTTTTCCACTGTTTTCGTTGGCCTCGGCGCGACAGCGTCGGCTTTCGGTCAGGTGCTGCACGAATATTTCTTAACGCTTTCGCTCCTCGCCGGGGTCGCAATCATCGTGATGGGCTTGCATTTTTTGGGCGTTTTCCGGTTCGCTCTTTTTTATCGCGAGGCCCGGGTCGACTTGCAAAAGCCGGCCGGAATTTGGGGCGCCTACATCATGGGGCTGGCCTTCGGCTTCGGCTGGACCCCTTGCATTGGCCCCATTCTCGCGGCGATTCTCGCGGTCGCCGCGTCGGAGGAGACCGTCGGCAAGGGCATCGCGCTGCTGGCCTCCTATTCGGCAGGGCTCGGCCTGCCGTTTTTGTTGGCGGCGCTGGCGATCGAACCCTTTGTCCGCGTTATCAAGCGTTGCCGTCCCTATTTTGGCGCGATCGAGCGCGTCATTGGCGTTCTTCTCGTGGCGACGGGAATAGCCTTTTTGACTGGATCGATTCAGGATTTTTCGGCCTGGCTGTTGCAGAGCTTTCCCGGCCTCGCCAATTTGGGATAGCCGCTTTCCAGAGCGATTAGCAACCGCCGCGATGAATGGCTATGGCTCGGGGTTCGCGCGGCTGGCGGATACTTTTTTATGCGGCCGTGTTTGCCATCAGGGAAGCGGGTCATCGCGCGCCGGCCTTTGACATATAGATAGTTGCGATAAAGAAGGACCCCGGCGAGGACATGCCCAAACCCAAGAACGGACGCATGGAAATAGGCGCCGTGCCAGGTTAGGGCGTCGAACCGGCACGTTTTCGCGACGCGATGAGCCGTGTCGCGGCCGCTGTTCATATCGTCACGACCGATGGGCCGGCGGGACTTGCCGGAATTACCGCGACCTCCGTCGCCTCGATCACGGACGAACCCCCGATGATATTGTTTTGCATCAACAAAACCTCGCCTTCGGCGGTAAGGATGATCGCGAACGGCGTATTTTGCATCAACACCCTTGCCCCCTCAGACGAGGCGCTCGCGGATATTTTCGCCGGCCGTACCGGTCACTATCTCGGCGAAAGATTCGCGGGCGGCGAATGGACCACGCTCGTCACCGGCGCTCCGGTGCTCAGACGCGCGGCCGCGGCGTTCGACTGTCGTCTTGTCGAGGCAAAGAGTGTCATGACGCATTTTGTCATGATAGGCGCCGTCGAAGCGGCGGACTTTGGTCCGGAAGGCGGCAACCTCAGCTATACCCGCCGCAAATACGACACGGTGTGAGGCGAAGCGGGCCGGAACGGACATTTATTCAGCTTTTTCTCCTGCCCGACGTCTTTTTTTCACGCCCGTTTTCGTGCCAGGCCGCTTCTTTTGGACCGTCCTTGCGGTTGGTTTTTTCGCGGCGGCTTTTTTGGTTGGCGCTTGCTTCGCGGGAGTTCGTTTTGCCGCGGGTTTCTTGGGCGCGATTTTTTTCCCTGACGCTTTTTTCCCTGACGCTTTTTTCGCTGGAGCCTTTTTCGCGGCCGCCTTCCTTGCGGGCGCTTTCTTCGCCGCCGCCGTTTTTGCCGGAGCCCTTGGGCGGGGAGAAGGTTTGGCCGCGGAGATTTCAGGAGCGGCCAGGAACTCGACGGCCGCCTTGGTGAAATTCGCCTCGTCCTCGATATTCGACATATGCGAGGCTTCCAGCGTGATGAATTTGGCGCCTTCGATTGAACTGGCGACCAAGGCGCCCATCCCTGGCGGCGTCGATGGATCGTGCCGCCCGGCGATGACCAGAACCTTGTTTGTTATGCTTCGAATGGCTTCGCGCTGATCCATGTCGCGTATGGCGGCCAAGGCGGCCAGATAGCCGTGCAGCGGCGTCGCCCGCACCATCTCCATCACGGCTTCCACTTTTTCCGGATTGGCGTCGCGGAAAGTCTTTGTGAACCAACGCTCGGCGGCCGCCATGGCGATGCCATCCATGCCGGTATCCCGAGCCGATCGAATGCGGTTGTTCCACAGATCGGGACCCGCTATTTGCGCCGCCGTACTGGCAAGCACCGCCCGGCCGATGCGCTCGCGCGCATGGACGAGGAGCCATAGTCCGACGACGCTGCCCATCGAAAGGCCCAGCCAATGGGCTCTTTCGATGCCGAGCGCATCCATGATTGCGAGCGCGTCGCAGCCAAGGCCTTCGACTGAATAGGGTCCATGATTGGCGACGCTTGCCCCGTGCCCGCGCGAATCGTAGCGCACGATCCGGAAATGTTCGGCCAAAACGGGAATTTGAGGGTCCCAGAAGTGAAGATTGGTGCCCATCGGGTTAGAGAGCATCAAGACCTCTTTGTTTTCGTCGCCCTCGATTAAGACGTTGAAGGTCTCGCCAGCGATGATGATGTCGGTCATGCCTTAGCTCCCGATTAGCCTGAATCACACGCGTGAATAAATCGAAGCCGTGCGCGCACACTAACAAGCTCTCGTCGTGCTGCAACAGCTGCCTTGAATGGATATTGAATGGATAAAGCTTTAGGCCCAGGCATCCGAACAAATCGTGGGGCGTCCGCGTTTCATGTCATCGACTTCCCTGAAGGTCGCGGCCGTACCGGGGCGCCAGGCGGCGGGGCAACCCGACGCTGCTCGGCCACGCCCTATTCTAGGCGGTCTGAATGCTCTAAGGGGACAACGGCGCACGAGACCTCATCGCCGCGGCGCGGGGAAATATTCTTGAATTGGCGGCGGGCGACACCACCATTGAGATCGACATAATACAAGGGAGATACAAGGGAGGATCCTCGACATGGGCCTAAACGGCAACGCTCGCGAAATATTTTTTTCTGGCACACGGCTTGCGTAAGAATTCGGGCGCAACTCTATATTAATGCAACACGTATTGAATCGACACAGCAAAAGAATCGCTCGTAGCAATAAGTTGGGGCAGGTCAATGTCGAACAAGCTCGTCAACGTTTCGTAAGGACCCGCTCTGGATGACATAACCGGCACGGAGGTTAAGGCCATGGCGGCAACCAAAAGGATCGAGACGAATAAGGCGTCGCCCGATTTTATCAAGCAGCTCGCGGGATATGGGCTTGCTACCGCGCGTATTCTCTATCATTTGCCGGATCATCCGCGTCTGTTGCAGAGCTATATCTGGCAAGACTACGACCTTGCGCCGGATTTTCCGATCCTGATCAAATTCTTGGCGTTCTGGCGGGAAAAGCTGGACGGGCCGCTCCATAGCGTGGTGGTGGGACATTCGAAACTGATCAAGCCGGCCGAGATCAAAACGCTCGATGGCGAATTTTGGCTGCATTGAGCGAGCAACACCGGAACAATGACCGCGCCGACCTATGCGGCGGAGAGGATTATTGTGGTAAGGAAAGTTCGGCCGCACCCTCCTTAACTTCAATCGCGCTCCTCGTCAGTTCTTCGGGGTGGATGGGTTCGGCGAGACCGCCGAGGTGACGCGAGAGGAAATTTTCGGCAACCGCGCAGAAGGCGATATTGTTCTCAGGCCGCGCGAAACCATGGCCTTCATCGGGGTATACGCGACGGGGATTCCTTCTCCTTGAGGGCTTTGACGATCTGGTCCGCCTCGGCCTGTTTGACCCTTGATTCATTCGCCCCTTGCGCGATGATCAGAGGTATGGAGATTCGACCGGCTTGAAACAGCGGTGAACGCTCGCGGAGGAGGCTCAATCTTTCTTCCGTGTCCGGATCGCCGATCGCCTTTAAAATCTGGGAGCGGATGGCCCCCAATAAGGCGGTATCGCCCGGATCAATGAACGCCAAGCCGTGGTTCCGGCGGACTCGTTTCGTCAACATCTCCTCGGGTCCGCGGTTATACTGACCGCGGTCAGGCAAGAATTCCCCTTGTCGCGCTGTCCAAACTTGCCGAGCCGCCTCTGGCTTGCCTGGTTCGCCCGGCCCGCCAGTCGCAACAAGCTTCCAAACGTCCGCCCCGCCTTGTAGTCATGGGCCATGACCACTATTCAGCCAGAGTTTCCCGCTTCCCCGCGCGTCACTCGTGTCACGGCCCGCGCGCTGCTTCTCGGCGACCGGATCGAGGCGGCCGGTCTCGAACGATCTGACATGATCTCGTCGACACCGCTCGCCTTTCATGCCGGTGCGAACGGTTTCGTCGCGCTTTACCGTTTCGGCGTCGCGGTCATGGTTGGGCTGTCGCCGCTCGAAGAAGACGATGTGCTCAAACACGTCAAATTGCGTGTCTCGGGACCGCATGAACATATCGACGACGAATCCGCCATTCTCGAAATCTCGCCCGACCTTGACGACAAGGTTCCGCCAGGCGGTGCAATCGCCATGAAAGATCTTTCGGCGCAGCGTCTTCTCGTTGTCGCCGACGCGCTCGCCAAAAGCGTCTCGCTCGGCCGCGACGAACGCGAAGTCAATGCCGTCTTCGATATTATAGAGCCCTTCGCGACAGAACTCGCGCGAAACGGCCGGCCGCCCTGGAAGCGCCGCTCGATGCTGAGATTGATCGGTCAGACGCTCCTTGTCCAACATCGCGTGTCGGGCCGCGTCGCCGTCGAGGAAAAGCCCGACGTGCTGTGGGACCGGCCCGATCTGGAGCGGCTCTATGCCCGCCTCGAGGATGAATACGAACTCAAGGAGCGCGCCGAAACCTTAAAGCGCAAGCTCGATACAATCGTCGAAACCGCGCGCACGCTCACCGATATGATCGATGCCAACCGGGCGACAAGGCTCGAAGCGACGGTGGTCATCCTGATCATGGCCGAAATTCTGCTTACCCTCGGCCAGATTATTTTCTGGCGGCATTGAGGCGTAAGCATTCGGCCAAGGCGAGCGTCTCCGCCTCTTGCGCGGTAAGCCATCGAAACGAAGTGAGTTGATGCCGCGCGAACGTCATTTGCCGCTTGGCGTAGCGGCAGGTGTCGCGCTTGGCCAGCTGTGCCGCCTCGCCAAGCGATATTTGCCCGTTAAGATGCGCGATGAGATGTGGCACCCCGTGTGCGCGCATGACCGGCAGCGCCGGGTCGAGGCGGCGCTCGCGAAGCATCGCTGCCTCTTGCAACGCGCCGGCTTGGAGCATGATCTCGAAACGCGCATCGATCCGAGCCTTCAGAGCCTCTCTTTCCGTCGCTAGGAAGACCGCGAAAATGTCTTTCGCATCGAGAACCGGAAGCGCCCGTGTGGCATGGAAAGAGACGAGACTTTTCCCGGTCGCCTCGAAGACTTCGAGCGCGCGCAACATGCGTTGCCGGTCGCTCGGCCGCAGCCGCGCCGCGGTCGCCGGATCGCGGCGCATGAGGCTGGCATGGAGGTCGGCGGCCGGAACGTTCGCCGCGTGGGAACGCACCGTCGCGCGCACGTCCTCGGGCACTGGCGGAATCGCCGAAAGGCCTTGCGTCAGGACCTTGAAATAAAGCCCGGTGCCGCCAACGAAAACCGGCAAGCGCCCCTCGCGCCTTGCCTCGTTGAGCGCAGCGGAGGCACTTGCTAGCCAAAGCCCGGCCGAATAATTGACCGCGCCATCGACGTGGCCAAACAACCGATGTGGCGCCTTAGCCTCGTCTTCGTGATTGGGACGCGCCGTCAGCACGCGCAGATCGCGGTAGACCTGCATCGAATCGGCATTGATCACCACGCCGCCGAGGGCGCGGGCAAGACGAAGCGCCAAGGCCGACTTGCCGCTCGCCGTCGGCCCAGCGATGAGGATCGCTGAAACTTGGGTCAAAAGGGTCGTGACGTTGGACCAAAGCGCCTTCGCTATTGCAGTGAAAACGCCGTACTAACTCTCGTTTGCCACTACCTGGCGCAATTCGCGGGGGAGCGGAAAAAATACGCTTTCGTCCGCCGTCGATACCGTCTCGACGTGCAATTCAAAGCGCATGGCGAAAGCATCCATGATTTCCTCGACGAGAATTTCGGGCGCCGAGGCGCCTGCCGTGATTCCGAGCGAGGAAATATTGCTGAACAAATCCCATTCGACGTCCTCCGCGCGCAAGACGAGACGGGCGAGCTTGCATCCCGCGCGTTCGGCCACTTCCTTCAACCTTAGCGAATTCGACGAATTGGAAGAGCCGACGACGAGCAAAGCATCGACAGCCGGCGCCACGCGCTTCACTGCCTCCTGCCGGTTGGTCGTCGCGTAGCAAATATCCTCGCGATGCGGTCCAACGATATTGGGAAACCGCCGCGCCAGGGCCGCGACCATCGCGTGGGTGTCATCGACCGAGAGCGTGGTCTGGGTAACATAGGCCAGATTATTCTCGTCCCCTGGCTGGAAGATTTCGACTTCCTCCGGAGTCTGAACCAAAATGATCGAATCGCTTGGCAATTGCCCCAAGGTGCCGACCACCTCCGGATGTCCGGCATGGCCGACGAGGAGGACTTGGCGGCCTTGGCGATGATGCAGTTCGGCCTCGCGATGGACCTTGGTAACCAGCGGGCAGGTGGCGTCGATCGCAAAGATTTTGCGCGCTTCGGCATCGTCCAGAATCGCCTTCGGCACGCCATGCGCGGAAAAGATCACCGGCTGTTCCGTATCGGGCACCTCGTCGAGCTCCTCGACGAAAATCGCGCCCTTGGCCTTCAGCCCTTCGACGACATATTTGTTATGCACGATCTCGTGACGGACATAGACGGGCGCGCCATGGATCCGGAGCGCTTCCTCCACGGCATCGATGGCGCGCACCACGCCGGCGCAGAAACCGCGCGGCGCGCAGAGAAGGACATGTAGCTTTGGCTTGACGGTCATGCGGCGGTGGGCCCGGACTGCCAATCGTTTAGGTGTTCCCCCGTTCGGCTGTCAAGTGCGCCGCTCGACGTACCTTTACCATAAGTCCTCCCGGGCATCCGCATTTGCGCAACATAGAATTGGCGAGGGAATATCCACGCCCTCTTTGAAAAACATTCATCGGCGCGCCATGAAAAAAGAGGTCAACATGCCGGCGGCTTCGCTTTCACGGATGCCGCCGTAGATTTCCGGCGCATGATGGCAGGTCGTTTGCGCGAAAAAACGCGGGCCATGCTCGACCGCGCCGCTTTTCGGGTCCGGCGCGGCAAAATAGAGGCGCCGCAGCCGGGCAAAGGAAATCGCCGCCGCGCACATGGCGCAAGGCTCCAGCGTTACGTAAAGATCGCAGCCGGAGAGCCTTTCGGACGCTTCGGCGTGGCACGCCCGGCGAATCGCCAGAACCTCCGCGTGCGCGGTTGGATCCTTATCTCGCGAGGCCTGATTGCCCGCACGCGAAATGATTGCGCCATCGCGGACTATCACGGCGCCGACCGGCACCTCGCCGCGTTCCAATGCGGCGCGCGCTTCAAAAAAAGCGCAAGACATGGGATCGCTTTCCTTGTGCCGCATCGCAGCATGATTCTTCATGTCAGCCCTCGCATCGAAGTACGATAGGCCGCGCGGCACCACTGCGGCAAGTGCGCTAACACGAGCGCCCTACCATCACCGGCTCGGAGTTGTATGAACCGGGGCATCGATCATGCAAATCAGTCCGCCAGGCTCGAACAAGATGTTTGTGCTGCCCGTCAATTCGCGCCCCAAGCTTTCGATGAGACGTGAGCCGAAGCCGCGGTGCCTGGGTACGGTAACGGGCGGGCCTCCATGCTCGCTCCAGCGAAAGCGCAGTCGTCCTTGCTCCGGCGCGCCCCATTCGATATTGACCTTGCCCACTTCGGTTTTGAAAGCGCCATGTTTGAGCGCATTCGTGCAAAGCTCATGGAGCGCCATCGACCACGTGGCAGCCCGGTCGGCCGGAATGAGCACGGCAGGTCCTTCAATCGCGAGCCGGTCATAAGGCCACATCGCACAAAGAGGAGCGAGCGATTGGCCGACGATCTCACGCAGGTCCGTGGCCTCCCAGTTCCTTTGCGTGAGCAAATCATGCGCGCGCGAAAGCGCTACGAGGCGGTCATGGAACGTCTCGATCTTTTCCCTCGGCAATTCCCGCAACGAGAGGTTTGCAATCGCCGAGACAGTGGAAAGGGTATTCTTCACCCGATGATTGAGTTCATTGAGAAGGAGCTGAAGGCGCTCTTCAACCCGCTTTTGCTCAGAGATGTCCGTGTTCGTGCCAAACCATCGAAGTACTCTGCCTTGATCGTCTTTTAGCGGTTGAACACGCGACAGGAACGGATGGAAGCTTCCATCGGCCGCCTTGATCGGAAACACCATTTCGAATGGCTCGCATGTCGCGATGGATCGCGTCCAACCTTCCATCACGGTCGGCAACGCATCTGGATCAATCACGACTTGCCAGCCCCAGCCTGCTATCTGCTCGGCTATTGTCCCGGTGTAATCGTAACACCTCTTATTATACCAGTAGATCCATCCGTCAGGGTTCGCTAGCCACATCAACTGCGGTACGAAATCGGCCAGTAACTGAAACTGTTTTTCGCCCTCTAATAGCCTTTCGGGGAAGTTTGGATTCATGATGAGTCACTCGTGGCAAGGTGACAAAGCATTGCGGATCGACACGACGCGGACGGAGTACGAGGCGAACGAAGGCGGCGTCGGTCCCAGCCAATCATACGGCCTTTCCCGCCCGCCAGCACAGCCGCGCTGGCATTGACAAGGGCGCTAACCGTTTTGCGCTTGACGATCGGACCGAAGCTCCACCTCGCTGCCGGCCGGTCCGTCGGAGACGGCGTGCTGAACGCCTAAGACGATAAATGACGCGCAGTTGCATTTCAAGACAGCTATTGCTTGCCGAAACATGTGGTTCGTGGATCGTGACTTTAAAATGTTGAAGACTGTTCGGATAGAATCATGCGAGATAACAAATGGATAGAGACCATGTGCGACCCCACGCCGAAGCGATCATGATCAATAAGCGGGTCGCGAGGATCGAACGTGTTGTTCCCTTTTTAGCCAATAGTCTGCTATCATGTTTCTATGCGCGAACATCCAGGGAAAGAGCATCCTCGCCGCCATGACGTGGGCCGGTTTCCGGTTGGCGCGCGGGCGCGACCAGATCACCCCAAAAAGCCGCGAGGCCAAACGGCCGCCAAGAAAGATTTCGTAGACGCGGCCATCGATCGGCCCCTGCGCTTAAGCCACAAGGTCTCGCCGCGCAATGGCCACGAGACCGGAGAACGCATCGCCAAGGTCATGGCGCGGGCTGGGCTCTGCTCCCGGCGCGAGGCGGAAGCCTGGATCGGCGAAGGCCGCGTCGCCCTGAACGGTGTGGCGCTGACCAACCCGGCGGTCAACGTCCGGCGCGATGACAAGATCATCATCGACGGCGAGCCGCTCGCCCATCGCGCCCGCACCCGGCTCTTTTTGTTTCATAAGCCACGCGGCCTCGTCACGACCGCGCGCGATCCGCAGGGCCGGCCGACGATATTCGATTATCTTCGCGAGCATTGGCCAGACGGCCCGCGCGTTGTCAGCATCGGCCGGCTCGATATCAATAGCGAAGGGCTGTTGCTGCTCACCAATGATGGGGGGCTGGCGCGGGTCCTCGAACTGCCCGCGACCGGCTGGGTCAGGCGTTACCGCGTCCGCGCGAAAGGCGAAACGGATCAGGCCATTCTCAATCAGCTCAGCGATGGCCTTACACTCGATGGTGTGAAGTATGCCGGCATCGAGGCGACCCTCGATCGCGTGCCGGGCGCCAACAGCTGGCTAACGATGGCGTTGCGCGAAGGCAAGAACCGCGAGATCAAGCGCGTGCTCGAACATATCGGACTTCAGGTCAACCGTCTGATCAGGCTGTCCTTCGGACCGTTCCAGCTCGGCGAACTCGCCGAGGGTGCGGTCGAAGAGGTGCGCACGCGCGTCCTCCGCGATCAGCTCGGACCGGGGCTCGCCAAGGCCGCGGGCTCGGATTTTTCGAGCCCGCTTCATGCCGAAAACGAAGTAGCGGAAATTGTCGATATTTCGAATGCGCGGCAGCATAAGAGCAGCGCGAGTCTTGGCCGCGATCACACCAATGCGCCGTTTGGGACACGAAGTCCACGCGCGGCGAGACCGCAGGGGGACGATCGCCAACTTGAAGCAAGAGCCGCGGTGAAGGTTAAACCGGCACCCCCCGCCCGCAAACATGTTTCCGCGTTGCGCGCCGCATACGGCGAGCCGCTAAAGGAGCGCCAACGGATCGAGCGTCGCGAGACGGCCGATCGCGGCGGACGGACGGTTTATGTCGAACGGCTCGTGTCCGCCAAACGCGACGACAAGCGCCAGGATAAGCGTAAGCCGCCGGACACGCGCAATGGACGCCGCTTCGAAGCCGGGCGCCGGGATCGCAACGACGCAAGCGAATGCCCCGCGCGGCGCGCCGGTGGGCAAGCGGCAAGCTCCAAGCCAACAAAAGGCCGCACGACGGAGGGCGCGTTTCAAAAAACCAGGCAGGAACGCTGGCAAAAGCCTCCCAGAGTACAAAAAACCCCGGCTTCCGGTACTCCCAATGTCAATAGCGATCGGGCGCAATGTCTGGCGCGGCCATCCCGAAAATTCGAGGAAGAAGACGGCCGGCGCACGGGGGGAAACCCGGAAGGCCGCGCGCGGGGCCGCGACCAAGCGCAAAAGCGTTCCAATGGTCCTCGCTCGCCAAGACCCTATGAAAAGGAAAGGGGCGTCAGACCGGCAGGCGACCCAAAACCACCGAGTGGGAGCGGGCCAAGCGGGCGCGGCGGACCCCCAAAAGGGCGCCCTCGCGGCAAATTGTGATGCACCATGCGCATTGTCGGCGGCAGGTTGAAAGGCCGGGCGTTGAAAAGCCCAGGTTCGGACGCGATCCGGCCGACCTCGGACCGCCTGCGCGAGACGGTTTTCAATATTCTCGCGCATACCTATGGTAACTCCGTCGCCGGCGCCCGTGTCATCGACCTATTCGCCGGTACCGGCGCCATGGCGATCGAGGCGCTGTCGCGCGGCGCGGCGTTCGCTTTGCTGGTGGACCAGGGCGCGCAAGCCTGCGCGATCATCCGTGCCAACTTCGCGGCGCTCGATCTCGCCGGCGCGGCTAACATCCTACGGCGCGACGCGCGCAAGCTCGGTCCCGCGCTAGAGGGAGAGAGTTTCACTCTTGCCTTTCTCGATCCGCCCTATGGCAAGGGTCTCGCCCCGCCAACGCTCAAAGCATTGCGGGACGGAGGCTGGCTCGGCAGGGGCGCGCTCGTGGTCATCGAGGAACGCGCGGCGGCAGAGGTCGCCTTGCCCGAGGGATTTGTTTTACGCGAGACGCGCCGCTTCGGCGTCACGCAGGTCGTGTTCGCGTGTTGCAATTAAGTCCACGGGCCGGCAAGTACGACGGCGGCGGCAACCCGTTGTGGGAGACGGCGTGGCTCGGCGATTTACCTGTCGCGGTGCTCTCTCCGGCGGGGCGATTTTATATCGCGCCGGATCATATTGGCGTGCCGCATCAGATCACGGACGCCGGCGGCGCAGTCGTGTGGCAGGGAAGCATGACCCCTTCGGCAATGGCGACCCATTGGGCGCCTTCACCTACGAACTCCGCTTACCGGGGCAATTCTTCGACCAGGCGACCCGCCTGCATTACAACTATTTCCGTGACTATGATCCCAGGACGGGGCGCTACAAGCACTTTATTGACCTTGATCCGAGTGGCAATGTGTATCTGTTATCGGAGGTGCATGGGGCAAGATCTCGGAGGTAGTCCTGAAGACTTTATGAAACGTCATCGAAACTATTGACTGTATATTGGAAGATCCGTTTTTAATAAAGTCGATTACTGCTAGTAAGCGTAGAAATAATCCATGGGCGGCCCCATGGCCGCCCCCGATCAGCTCCTTCGGGCGAAATCAACACGAATAATACATGTCGAACTCGACCGGGTGCGGGACCATCTCGAAGCGCATCACCTCGCCCATTTTCAATTCGATGTAGCTGTCGATGACGTCGTCGTCGAATACGCCGCCTGCCTTGAGGAAAGCGCGATCCTTGTCGAGATTGCCGAGGGCTTCGCGCAGCGAGCCACAGACGGTCGGGATTTTCTTTAGTTCCTTCGGCGGCAGATCGTAGAGATCCTTGTCCATTGCCTGGCCCGGATCGGTCTTGTTCAGGATCCCGTCGACGCCCGCCATCAGCATCGCGGCGAAGGCGAGATAAGGGTTGGCCGCCGGATCTGGGAAGCGCACTTCGACGCGCTTCGCCTTGGGGTCGGGCGAGTACATGGGGATACGACAGGCAGCCGAGCGATTGCGCGCCGAATAGGCAAGGAGGACCGGCGCCTCGTAGCCAGGCACCAGCCGCTTGTAGGAATTCGTCGTCGGATTGGTGAAGGCATTGACCGTCCGGGCATGCTTGATCATCCCGCCGATATAATAAAGGCATTCCTGGCTCAAATCTGAATATTTGTTGCCGGCGAATACCGGCTTGCCGCCTTTCCAGATCGATTGATGGACATGCATTCCCGAACCATTGTCGCCGAACACCGGCTTCGGCATGAAGGTCGCCGTCTTGCCGTAGCTTTG
>Ga0185299_10005765_pt1 | contig 13651 bp, 14 predicted proteins | sample PaiPotPPA55metaG_FD_128002 | JGI IMG/M metagenome (GOLD analysis project Ga0185299, IMG submission 128002) | Iron sulfur acid spring bacterial and archeal communities from Banff, Canada, to study Microbial Dark Matter (Phase II) - Paint Pots PPA... ...
CGCCGCAAACAGATGGCCGTAGAGCACCGCAGGACGGGTCCGCACCTGCACCAGCAAAGCCCCGCTCGGCTCGTGTTCGCCGGTTTTCCAGTCAAGCACTGACAACGGCGCGAAGAAGGTAACTTCACGATCCATGCTGTTCGCGGCAGCCGGCACCGCTCCCACGGTAAAGGTCGGGCTGGGATGCAAATTCACGGTGGTGCCGTTTTCCTTCTCGCTGATGACAATTCCACCCTTTTTCGTTTCCGTATTCCCCGGCGTGCCGGTTTGCGGTCCAGAGCCCAGCCGTCCGCTTTCGTCTCTCTGCAGGAATCCCTGGTCGTCTAACAGGGTGATCTCGCCCATGTCTGCAGCAATCTTTCCCACTAACTCTTTATCAAAAGGTTCGCTGGTAACAATGGTGAGCGTTTTCGATCCTGCGGAGAGCAGCGTAACCACGCGCAAGTGGAGTCCGTCACGATCGCGCGTGATTTCGCGTAACCCTCCTTTTGCGAAAGCGGGAAGCGCAAGCGGAGGCCCCTTGGATTCATCGCCCAACGACAAAACCCTGTCGCCATGCCAGGCACAGATGCGCCGCCGTCCCCAGGCGGAATCGCTTTTCCTCAGACCGGCCAGCGACTCGGCTGTGGGCTTATCTCCGCGCTCCAGGCGCACCGCCAGTTCGTTGCCGACTGCGGCGTTCACCGCTTCCAGACTGCGCAACTGCGAGTTAATTTCTGAAGTCACTACGAAGACGGCGAACTGCCCGGCGAATCCATAAAGTGTGATGAATGCCATCGCGATCAGCAGCACCGCGGGAATCACGCCGATGAAGACGTAAGTCACGATGAGCCGGTTGCGCAGGCGCCACAGGAGCTTTCGCTTCAGCCAGCGGAAGGCAACAATGGAAAACAATAAGACCGCGTCGACAAGAAGAAACCTGACCCAAAACTCAACGTTGCCCGCCGCTGCGGGCGCGAAGGGTCTCAACACCATTTCAAGAGCGAAAAGCCCGATAGCCGAGGCCAGGGAATAGCAGGCTCCGCGCGCGACCCATCCCTGCGGCCATAAACCGGCCACCTGCATTCTCGCGCGCACTTGCCAGTAAAGCTTCTTCATGATTTTCGATTCGCCGATTCCCAAGATCAGGTCCTGAAAGAGCTAAAGCCCGTACTCGCAAGTCCCGATCTACTAGATCTCTGGATACAGATCGAAAAACGCTTCCAGGCTGGTGCGCAACTGCTTCTCGATCTCTTCTTTGCTTCCTTCGAGCACGTGCATGGTGACGTGCGCTTCCCGTCCGTTGGTGAGCTTCACCGGCGCCTGGCCCACCTCCGCCACGTCTTCTGAGGACAGCAGTCGCATGCCGTAAACCAGTGTCAGATTCGCCATGGATGAATTCTAATCGAAACCAGTTCTCGGTTCTCAGTTCCCAGTTCTCAGCTAGAACCGGGGTTGCTGAGAGCTGAGAACTGAGAACTGGGTTATCATGCTGCCGTGCTCTCAAAACTAACTTTTTTCCTGGCTGGCTTTCTCTTAACTCTTCCCGCCTTTTCTCAGCAGGCTGCCGAGCCCAGTTCGACCCAGCCTCAGGTGAAGGTCAATTTGCTGAACGTTTGCACGCCGTCGGCGGAGGAGCAGAAGGAAATCGCCGCGGCCCTGGCGCGCGTCCCCAAGCAGCCTTTGTTCGCCCCGGATTTCGAAATCTCTCATGGACTCTCCACGCTGACCGACGCGCCCAACTTTCTTCAACCCGGACAGAGCGCGCAAATGTCCGACGAGCCCTCGGTTGCCCGCTACGTCCGCATTCGCCGCGAATTCGCCGTGCAAGCCTTGTTTGCCAGCGTGCAGTACTCCTTCAGCAACGACGGGAGGAACATGGTCGAGACCCTGGTGCTGCACGTGCGCGAGCCCAAAGACTTGATCCAGGTTTCGATGGAAGACAGCGCTTCAGCGATCGGCAGTCCCGAAAATATGGTCGCGGCCAACACTCCCGCGAGCCGCGTACGTTTGGAGCGCTTCGGAAAATCATCGATCGCTCTGGCCCGCTGCACTGGCTCAGAAAACGGACCTCCGCCCGATCAGAGCGCCTACGAACCCTTATTCCGCAGCGCCTCCGAAGTGCTCGCCAACTATCGGTCTTTGCTCAGCGTCCGCCGCACCGTACCGGCAGAACTGGCGCAGATTCCCGGACCGAAGGCACCCGCGAAACCGAAATCGGCCAGGCCCGCCGTTAGGCCGTCTGAAGAAAAGAAATGACGAAGAACTATCTCTGTGTCCTCTGTGGTGAAGATTTTGTTTTTTGCTTCTCGAGGGGAGCCTTGCATCGAAATCCGAACTCAGCAATCTAACGGCTAGCAAACCATGAGCGAAACCCGCAATGTAGTCATCATCGGTTCCGGTTGCGCCGGACACACCGCCGCGCTGTACGCGGCACGCGCCAATCTGAAGCCGCTCGTGGTCGAAGGCCACGAGCCCGGTGGCCAGCTTTCTCTCACCACGCTGGTGGAAAATTTTCCCGGCTTCCCCGAAGGAATCATGGGACCGCAACTGGTCGACAACATGCGCAAGCAGGCGGAGCGTTTCGGGGCCGAATACCGCACAGCGCATCTCACCAGCGCAGACCTCAGCAAGCGCCCGTTCCTGCTGCATCTGGGAGTGCATCAGGTTCACACGCAGGCGCTCATCATCGCCAGCGGCGCTTCCGCCCGCTGGCTGGGCCTGCCCAACGAGCAGAAACTTATCGGTCACGGCGTTTCCTCCTGCGCCACGTGCGACGGCTTCTTTTTCTCAGGAAAGGAAATCGTGGTCATCGGGGGCGGCGATTCCGCCATGGAGGAAGCGACCTTCCTCACTCGCTTCGCCACCAAGGTCACGCTTATTCATCGCCGTGGCAGCTTTCGCGCTTCCAAGATCATGCTGGAACGAGCGCGAAAAAACCCAAAGATTCAGTTCCTCACCGATACCGTCGTGGAAGATGTCTACGATCACGCCAAACAGGAAGTAACCGGCCTAAAGCTGCGCAACGTCAAGACCGGCAAGGTCTGGGACTTTCCGACCAGCGCCCTGTTTCTCGGCATCGGGCACGAACCCAACGCGAAGATATTCGCCGGCCAACTCGACACCGATGCCGACGGCTATCTCAAGACGCACAACTATGTGCACACGCGCGTCCATGGGGTTTACGCCTGTGGCGATGTGCAGGACCGACGATACCGACAGGCCATCACCGCCGCTGGAACCGGCTGCATGGCTGCCATTGAGGTCGAAAAGTTCCTGGAAGATCAAGGAACCTGAGCGGAGGGGTCAGGCAAGTATACCCCGGCCCGGGGGCCGGGGTGGTCTTCGCTAGAGCGAGAGGACCTTGCAGAAAAAGGCTATTTCGGTGCGTCAGCGGGCGCGGCAGCCTTCTTGTCGGCTTTCGGCTTCTTCTCAGCCTTGGGCTTCTTCTCAGCCTTGGGCTTTTTAGCCTTCTTCGTGTCTGATTTCTTGTCGGTGCTGGCATCGCCGCCTGCCGCTTGGGCAAAGGACGCAGACGTCAGCGAAAGGGTCAGCGCGATCGCGAATAACACTGTTAACAGCTTCTTCATGGTCCTACACGCTCCTTAGAGGATTGGGGTTCGAGTCTACCGGACGCACTGGCCGCTGGACGTACATAGCAGAAGATTGTCCCGTATGGGGAAAGTATAGCCCAAATTGGGCCTGAAACTCAAGTATAGAACTAGGCATTGTCGGGGAAGGCCGTTTTGGGATTCCAGCAATGGCGCGGGCCACGACGCATTCCACGCTGCTATAGAGCTATGCCAGCGGCGAATCGCTCATGCGGAAACGCGTGCGGACGTGCTCAGAAATGAGTTCGATCGCCGGCCGGTTGGCCACCGGATCGCTCTGGGCCAGATACTTCATGGCCTCCACCAGCAGGCGCTGGCCATCGACGTATCGAGGGTCGGAAGTGCGCTCTCGGCTCCTCGGACGGCCCAATTTGGGCGGGACTGGAATCGTAAAGACTTTGGCCATGGATGAACTCAAATCAAATCCTAGGGCAGTATAGCGCCCGACGTTGTTTTTTCATCCTACATTCTTATCTTTAGATTCAATCACTTACCCCCGAGGCGAGACAAATTGCGTCTTCTTCGTGGTTTTCAACTGAAACACGTCGTTGCCGATCTTTGCGGGCACCCGTACCGCCGAATACTTCGCCAGGCGATAATCGCCCTGGCCTTGCATGAACTGCTGTTGCACCGAGATGCCGCGGCTCAAGTCAATCCACAGGAATGCCTTTGAGAAGTAGTTGCGCACTTTTTCGCTCTTGGGAATTAGTTGCAATTTTGCGGTCGGAATGTTGGCGATGTTTTCCTCGCCCAGGTAAGTGACCTCGTAGGTGTTCTTCAAATCCTGCCCGCTGCCCCCGAAACCCAGCACCAGGTAGCTTTCCATCTCGCTGCGGTTGCTGCCCGCCGAGAACATCAAGACCTGCTCGATCTTCGGCTGGTAGATCTGAAGCTTGCCGTCTTTATAGAGCACGAACTTCACCGCCGGTTCTTTAATCTCCGCCATCATTTCTATTTCGTTTGCCGCCCGGCGGTAGTAGACGGTGCCCTTCTGAATGTCGATGTCGTCCACGACTTTTTGATACTGGTCCCATTCGAAATCGGCCTGAGCGCCGCGGAAAGTGGCCGCGGCGTCGTCCATTTTTTTTAGCACGCCTTCGAGAGTGGGAGCTTCCTGCGGCTGCAAGAGCAGACTCATGGCCAGAAACAACACCTTCATGGAGATCATCATGGCCTGCCGTCTTGGCGCCTCTCAATAGGCGATTGTTCCCACTAAGGTCCGGCTCACTACTTTCGTTTCACCCACACGCGGTAACCCTGCACCTGCCTCGCGCTATCGCGCAAAGGCTCGTAGTTCACGATCACGATGTCGCCGGAAATCGGCTGAATCACACGCAATAGCTGAGTCCGCAACGACTCGTTGTCTCCCGGCGTAATCGCGCTGGCCGAAACCTGGTAAACCAGGCCGCCCTGCCCATCGGGCGTGACCACTACATCCGTCAGATGCGGATCGTGGGGCACCGGTTTGTCGTTGAAGTTGATCACTCGGGGCGAGAAGAAGACAAAGATGAGGATCAGCGTGACCATGATGTCGTAGTGCAGCGTGCCCCGCTCATGCTGCCACAAGATGTAGCTTCGGATTGTTCCCCAGACGCCCTTCATCGGTAGCGAAGGCGCGCCCGTGGCAGTCGTGCTGATCTCCACACTTTGCAAGTCTAGTGACCGCATCCTTTCTTGGCAATCCGTTTGTCATCCCGAGCAAGCGTTTTTCGCGCCGCGAGGGATCTGGGCGAGCCTCGAAGCGTCGCGGTTTTGGCGACGCATTAATCGTGCGTTTGGCTCGCTTCCCTATTGCATCTTGTGCCGCTAAAAGATTTTCTTCGAAATCCGCTCCGCACCGACATAAGGCTGCAGCGCTTCCGGAATCAACACGCTGCCGTCGGCTTGCTGGTAGTTCTCGACAATGGCCACCCAGGTGCGCCCGACAGCCAGCCCGCTTCCGTTCAGGGTGTGGACGAACTCTGGCTTCGGCTTGGGGCCCGGAGAAATCTGCCGCTTCTCGCCCTCGAGGTCAATCTTGTGCCGCTCTGTCGGCACCGTGCGACGGTAGCGAATGTTCGCCCGCCGCGCCTGATACGACTCAAAATTCGAGCACGACGAGATTTCGCGATATAACTGCTGCCCCGGCAGCCAAACCTCGATGTCATAGGTCTTGGCGGCAGCCGCGCTCATGTCGCCCGTGCACAGGGTGACCACGCGGTAATGCAGGCCAAGCTTCTGCAGCACTTCCCCGGCATCGCGCGTCAGCTTCTCGTGCTCTGCGTAAGAATCCTCAGGCCGTACAAACTTCACCAGTTCCACCTTCTGAAACTGATGCTGCCGGATGATGCCGCGCGTGTCCTTTCCGTACGATCCCGCTTCGCTGCGAAAGCATGGCGTGTATGCAGTGAGTGAAATCGGCAGGCGCTTCGGGTCGAGGATTTCGTCACGGTAAAGATTGGTGACCGGAACCTCGGCCGTTGGAATCAGCCAAAGATCGCGCCTGTAAAGAAGCACACTCCAGGGTACCTTGCTCACCGCGTATTCCATCTTCTTGGGTAACATAAGAAGACTCGCGGAGCGATCTTTGGAGTCGACCGCTTCGACCTGAAACCTTTCCGGTTGGGATGTTATGCGTACTAGCTCACCAATTCTCGGAATATGGTAAGGATCCGGCTCAAAGCGATCAATAGGAACCTTGAACAAATCCGCCTCGAATTTCGGCAACTGTCCCGTGCCGTACATGGAATCCGAGTTCACGAGATAAGGTGGAAGAACTTCCGTATACCCATGCTCGCGCGTATGCAGATCGAGCATGAAATTCGCCAGTGCGCGTTCGAGCTTCGCGCCCAGATCCCAGTAAACGGCAAACCGCGCGCCTGTGAGCTTGGCCGCGCGTTCGAGATCGAGTACGCCGAGTTCCGCGCCCAGATCCCAATGCGGTTTGGGAGCGAAGTCGAACTGCGGCGGCGCGCCCCAGCGGCGGACTTCAACATTCTCCTCCGCGCTGTGGCCCACCGGAACGCTCGCATGGGGCATGTTGGGAATTCCCGCGAGAATGTCCCGCAGCCGGGCATCCAAGTCGGCGGCAATTTTTTCCCGCGTCTGAATCTGTTCGCGCAGGTCTTTCGTCTCGGCGATGGCCGCGGTTGCATCCTGACCGCTCTTTTTCAGTTTGTTGATGTCTTCCGAGGCCTTATTCCGCCGTGCCTTCATGGTTTCGGCTTCGGTGATGGCCTGCCGTCGCTGGGTGTCCACCTCGCGGAAATCCTTCAGCACGGCAGCCGGATCGGCGCCGCGCTGGCGCAACATTTCCTCCACCCGGGGCAGATTGTCGCGAACAAAGCTCAGATCAAGCATGGGGACTAACTACTTTATCGGAAACCGGGCGGAGAATGCACGCCCGCCACGCTCGGATGGCAGCGCAGTTTGAAATCCGGCTCCTTCTTTTAGAGGGCGTCATCCCGAAACCCGGCGCATTTTCAGCCGGGTGAGAGCCCGAGCGAAGCCGAAGGGGATCTCCCGTAGACAAAGTCATGGGCGTGAGGGAGATCTTTCGCTCCGCCTGAAAAGCGGCTACGCTCAGGATGACAACACCAAAAGAAATTCAAGCTGAGCCCCCGCCGAGCGCGGATAGGTTGGTGATTCCGGCCCCTTGCCTCTCGATTTACTGCGCCGCCGCCAGCGACTTCAAATAAGCCACAATGGCTTCCGCGTCCTGCAGATTGAAGCGGTATTGCGGCATTGGCGGACGTGCCGGCAATCCATTAGAGGCGATGCCTGTCATCAGAAACCTAATGGCAGCGTCTTTCTCCCAGCCGGGCAGCCCGGCGATCGAAGGCGATTTGTCCGACCACACCACCATGGGGACGGTCGGCTTAAAAGCCAGCGTCGCCCCCTGCAGCCACTGCTCTCTAATCGGTTCGCTCTTTTCGCTGAACGGCGTGTGGCAGTCGCCGCACTTGCCGGTATCCTCGACCAGATACTTTCCGCGAGCCACCAACGCGGTCGAAGCAGTTTTCTTGTACGGTGCTTGACTAACCAGCACGGGCACAAGCAATAAGCTGGCCGCAGCTACAGCGGCAATCCTACTTCGCATAGAGACCTCTCAGCTGAGATGGGATTTTGCGTCGCGAAATCCTACACTGCTGAGGAAGCGTTGTCGATCTTCAATCAAACGGCGAATCAGACGCCGAATCAGGCGGCTTTCGCCGAGCCCTCCCGCCTGTGTAAACTAAGTCCGCGATGAAATTCTCCCCCCGCTTCATTTTCATTGCTGGGCGCCGGTGTCTTGCGCTGGCGGTCGCCGCTGCGCTGATTCTGGCGTCGATCCCACTCAGTTTCGCCTCTGCCTACAACGCCCATCCCAAGCTGATTGTGGTGATTGTCATCGACCAGTTCCGCGGCGACTACCTGGAGCGCTATCGAAACCAGTTCGGCGAAGGCGGATTCCGCCTTTTCCTCGCCCACGGCGCCAACTTCACCGACTGCAACTACGACTACGCCAACACCCGCACCGCTCCTGGTCACGCCACGCTCTTCACGGGCGCCTACAGCAACGGCCACGGCATCGTGGCGAACGAGTGGTGGGACCCGAAGAAACGAAAAATGGTCACCTCGGTCGAGGACGACGACGTCAAGCCAGTAGGCATTGGCTCTGATCAAACTAAAGGCGATCAAAATAAAGGAGATCAAAATAAAGGAGATCAAACTAGCGGCAAAGCCGGCGCGTCCCCTCACAACCTGCTGGCCGACACGCTGGGCGACGAACTCAAACTTGCAACCCAAGGCGTGTCGCGAGTCTTTAGCCTGTCTTTGAAAGACCGGGCCGCCATCCTGCCCGGCGGCTTCGCAGCCGACGCCGCTTACTGGATCGATTCGAAAAGCGGCGCCTGGATTACTTCCACCTACTATCGCCCCGACCTGCCTCAGTGGGCGCAGGACTTCAACACCAGCAACCGGGCGGCGAAATACTGGGATCGCGATTGGGAGGCCAACGGAAAACTCTTCCGCTCAACCAAGCATCGCAAGGGCAAAGACGGTTCCGACGCAGGTTTTTACGAGGTGGTCGGCTCCACGCCGTTCGCGAATGAGTACGAATTCGAATTCGCCAAGGAGTTAGTCGTTTACGAGAATCTCGGCGCGGGGCAGGCCACCGACTTGCTCGCCATCAGCCTTTCGCCCAACGATATTCTCGGCCACCAGGTCGGGCCCGATTCGCCGGAAATGGCTGCCATGGCGCTCGCGCTCGATCATGAACTCGCCGACTTCTTCAACTTCCTCGGCCATCGTGTGGGGCTCGCAAACATGTGGATCGCGCTCTCGGCCGATCACGGGATTTCCGCCCTGCCCGACGCCGCGAAGAAGCTCCGCATCCCTGCTGCGAATCTGGATGCGGGCAGGATCGAAGGGCGGATCAACAGCGCTTTAGCCGCAAAGTTTTCCCCAGGTCACGCCGCCTCCTACATCAAACTCGACTACCCAGTCGCTTGGCTCGACCAGGACGCATTCATCGCAGTTCACATGAAAGAGCACGACGCGGAAACCGCTGTAGGCGAAGCGATGAAGCAGGTCGGGCTGCGCGATTACTACACCAAGTCACAACTCTCAGAAGGCGAAGTCCCTGCCAGCGCTCTCGGCAAGAAATTCTTAAACAGCTACTCACCGGAAGGCGGCTGGTACGTGCTGGGAGTGCCGGAAATCTACACGGTAGGTTCGTCCAAGGGCACTGACCACGCCTCGCCCTACACCTACGATACCCATGTGCCCCTCGCTTTCTACGGGCTGCCGTTTCGTCCGGGAACCTACCGCACTCACGCCGAACCGGTAGATCTGGCGGCCACGTTGGCCTCGCTGCTCGGCATCAACGCTCCCACTCACGCGGTGGGGCGCGTGCTCACCGAAGCGCTTGCTCCTCCGCATCACGCAGAAGACCCAGCTGAGTTTCCCCGTGAAGGAGCGCCCAAGTGACCTCCTCCTCCAACGGCGGCAAGTCTCCCTTGGATCTCAGCGTGACCTTCGCCGGCATTCAACTCAAGAACCCCATCATCGCCGCCAGCGGGACCTTCGGCTACGGGATCGAGTTTGAGGATGTCGTCCACCTCGACAAGCTTGGTGGATTTATCGTCAAAGGGCTTTCGCGCGAGCCCATGACCGGCAACCCGCCGCCGCGCTTGTGGGAAACCGCTGCCGGCATGCTTAACGCGATCGGACTACAGAACATCGGCGCGGCCGCGTTTCTCGCGGAGAAGCTGCCCAGACTACAGCAGATGAAGAACATCGTTGTCTTCGCCAACATCTTCGGCTATACCCGTGAGGACTACGAAAGAACCATCGAGATTCTCAACGACGGCGAAGGCATCGCCGCCTACGAACTCAACGTTTCCTGCCCCAACACAGCCGAGGGCGGACTGCAATTCGGCACCGATCCGCGCTTGCTCGACGAGGTGGTGACCAAGGCGAAGCGCGCGGCCCGGCGGCCGCTGATCGTCAAGCTTTCTCCGAATGTGACCAGCATCGCGCAGATGGCGCACATCGCGCAGGAAGCGGGCGCCGACGCCATCTCGCTGGTCAACACTTTCACCGCGCTGGCTATCGACGCCGACACGCGCAAGCCCCGCATCGCCAACGTCACCGCCGGCCTCTCCGGTCCGGCCATCAAGCCCATAGCCCTGCGCATGGTCTACGACGCCGCGCACGCAGTGAGCATTCCAGTGATCGGCATGGGAGGCATCTCCACCGCGGCCGATGTAGCGGAATTCATGCTCGCGGGCGCAACCGCCGTGCAGATCGGCACCGCCAGCTATTGGGACCCCTGCGCCACTGAGAAGATCGCGGATGAACTGCAGCGCTGGTGCCAGGACCGCGGCGTCACCCGCTTGGCAGAGCTAATCGGCGGCATGATCTTGGAATAAGCGCTGTTGCAAAGGCGGGCTTCAGCCGCGCCGCAAAAGCCCACAAAATCAGCAGCCCCTACCGCCAGGCTCCCATGATCGCTCCCATCGCCAAATAGCAAACCAACTGATAGCCCGTATTGATCGCGTAAAGCTTAGCCGGCTGCCGGCTAAAGAGAGAATTCGTCAACTGCACCGTGGTCACGAATCCCAGCCACACCGCCAGCCCCACTTTCATCCCATACAACGGTGTGTTGATGGTAGCCACCGCAATTATTTTCCCCAGCACCGCCGCTGAAGCAACGCTGGCCACCAGCGACAGCATGTAAGAAGCCCCGGCGCTCTTCTGCATTTCGGCGAGCTTTGCCTTATCATCCGGATCGTACCCCATCAAAACTGTCCACGGACGAGCAAACAGCACTGGCGAGTACCACACAAAGCCAACCGCCATAGTCGCCAGCGCGCTTACCAAAACTGCCCACAGGTTCACACCCATGAAATGCATTGCGAATACCTCCGTCGCTCACTGAGGATCGGGCAACTTCAGCCCGTTACGAATGCAGGGATGCCGGATGAAGAAAAGATGAGGCCGGAACAAACAAGATGTCTGCGACCCAAGACCTGCGACCTAAGACCTGACTTATCAACGCCCGTGAGTGTACCAGATCGACCCCGGAGACTTATAGTTCCGTCCTTCGCCCCATACCACGTGCGTGCTCCCGAGGTTATCGATGGCGATCGAGAAATAATCGCCGAAAGGAAAGCGGAATCCGTCGGGCCGCACATAGTCGTAGCTCCGGTCAAAGCCCCGCGCCCCGCCCGAGAGTTGATTCTCGCCCGACCATGTCGCCCCGCCGTTGCTCGAACTGCGCTGAAAGACATTCCACAGAGGCTGGTTCGCCAGAGTTTGGTGGCGCGTGTCCATCCAGGCGATGCGCACGTCTCCGGCAGCGCCCGCGGTAATCGCCGGAAAACAGTGTTCCACCTGATCGTCCGCGGTCGAAACATCCGCCTTCGAAGACCAACTCGCCCCGCCCGTGGTGGATAATGAAAAGTACATGCGCTCAGGTCCGCCGTGTGCGCCGCCCGCATTCCACAGCGCGTAGACCGTTCCTGCCGTGTCGGACGCCAGCGTAATCTGCGCGCCCAGGTATTCCGCCTCGCATCCCTGCGCTACGCATCCCGGCGGCGCGCTCGAAACGTCCAGCAGAGCCGTGTTCCAGCTCCGCCCAGCATCCGCCGACCGGCTCACATAAACGCTCACCGGCCGCATGCTGAGTTCCCGGCGCGCGTAGGCCGTCCACGCAAAATAGACATCGCCCCCCGGACCGACTGTCGCACCCCCGGCCAGCGACCACCCCGGCTCCGCGCTCGGATTCACGGTCACAGTAGAAAAGTTCTGGGCATAATCATGCGAAGCGGCCACCACCAGGTTCTGCTCGCGGTTGAATCCCACGTAGACATCCGCGCCGTGCACGGCAAGCACGGGCTTGTCCGCGTCGCGGTCGCGCGAGTGTTCCGCAATCGCGAGGTACCAACTGGCTCCAAAATCCTGCGACCGCGCCACCATCACATCACGCTTGTTGTTCTGTAACCACGAGGCGTACACCGTCTGCCGGTCTACCGGATCAACCACAATCTGCGGATCAAACTGCCCCGTCGACGACGGAACCAGCGCATGGGGCGTCTGCCACGATAGCCCATTGTCATTGCTGACCAGCAGCGCCATCGTAGGCGCAATGCAGGTCGGACACTCAGTGATCGCGCCATATTGAGGAAAGAGAATATAGATGTGCCCGCGCCCGTCCGTCGCCATCGCCGGCTCCCACTGGTCCCCGGTGGCATAACCGACGCGTTGTTGCGGAGTGAAGTTCGGAACAGCCAGCGCCGCCTGCGCGGTTGCCAGCGCCCATAGCAGGCACACGGCAAACTTCGACACACTTCGGGCGCGGCTGGATCCTGAAACCACAGACTTCTCCTGGGACACCGACTACGAACAAACGTTGGACGCAACTCTACCGTGAAAGTTACATACCGTCAATTGCCCGAAAAGGCCACTGTGTAGCGCCGCCGGCCTGCGGGGAGAGCCGCCCTTCGCTACCCTGAGTCTCGAAGGGTCCGTCGAGCTCATCTCGACCTCTACTTCAGGGCCGGCAGGTTTTCCCGGGCGTGACTTTCTGGCGATTTCGTCATCTAATAAGGGCAGTCCCAGGCAGGGGTCTACGAGGAGCAAATCTTAAGATGGAAAAAGCCACATTCGCAGCAGGATGTTTCTGGGGTGTCGAAGCAACTTTCCGGGCGCTGCCCGGCGTAGTCTCGACGTGTGTAGGCTACACCGGCGGAAAGACCGACAATCCCACCTATAAAGAAGTCTGCACCGACCGCACCGGCCACGCCGAGGGGGTCGAGGTGGAATTCGATCCCGCCAAGGTTAGTTACACCGACCTGCTGAACGTTTTCTGGGAGAACCACGACCCCACGCAGGTCAACCGCCAGGGCCCGGACTGGGGCACGCAGTACCGCACGGCCATCTTCTACCACACGCCGGAACAGAAGGCCGAGGCCGAAGCCTCAAAGCAAGCGCTCGAGAAAGCGCACCGTTACTCCAAACCGATTGCCACGCAGATCGTCCCCGCGGTAACGTTCTACCCCGCCGAGGACTACCACCAGCAATATCTGGAGAAGCGCGGATTGGCAAGCTGCCACATTAAGGCGTAGGCCGCTGGGAAATAAACCGAGGACGACGTGCACATCACGGGTACGCTCGCCTCAGGCCGCCGTCAGCAGCATCGGCGCACCCTTCGTGATCATGAGCGTGTGCTCGTAATGCGCCGAAGGCCGGTGATCGGCTGTGACAACCGTCCACTTATCCTGCGCCACGAAAGCCTTGCCGGATCCAGCCCCAATAATGGGTTCAACGGTAATCACCAGCCCCTCAGTGAGCACTTGATTGGCTTCCGGATCGGCATAGTTGGGCACTCGGGGTTCCTCATGAATGGTGCGTCCAATGCCGTGCCCTCCCAGATCGCGAATCACGGAGAATCCACTGCGCCTGACCTCGCGCTCGATCACTCGTCCGATTTCCAAGACTCGAAATCCGGCACGTGCCACCAGCATTGCTTTCGCGAAGGCGCGTTCGGCGCAATCGATCAGGCGTTGCCGCTCCTCCGTCACTTCGCCCACGGGAAC
>Ga0185299_10005766_pt1 | contig 13646 bp, 15 predicted proteins | sample PaiPotPPA55metaG_FD_128002 | JGI IMG/M metagenome (GOLD analysis project Ga0185299, IMG submission 128002) | Iron sulfur acid spring bacterial and archeal communities from Banff, Canada, to study Microbial Dark Matter (Phase II) - Paint Pots PPA... ...
CGGCGTGGCGGACCGACTCGAGTATATGGAAGGCGACCTTCATCAGGTCGATCTCGACGACGGCGGCTACGATCTGATCACACTCGGTCATGTGATTCACACCGAAAGCCGCGAGGACGGCGTGAAATTGATTGAGCGATGTTTTCGCGCCCTGGCAAAGGACGGGATGCTGCTCATTGGGGAATTCGTTCCGAACGACGATCGCACCGGGCCGCCAATCGCCATGCTGTTCGGCCTCAACATGCTGTTGCATACGCCGGCGGGTGATGTGTTCGCGATGAAGGATTATCGCGAATGGCTGAAACGCGCCGGCTTCCGCGCAGTCAAAACGATTCGCACACCATCGGCGGTCTCGCCGCTAAAAAATGGCGCGAGCAGTGGCACGCGTCGCGCCATCGGAAGCGACCGGAGCCAGATGGGTCGAGCGCAGAATAGACTGTTGCAGTTTTAATTTTTAGCCGCAGCTTCCGAATTCACCAGACCACTCAGGAAAGCATTGTGTGGGCGCGAGGACGCAATCTCGTTCAGCATCGTATGGGAGAAAACATCAAGCAGAACGCGCTGGCCTTCTTCCCATACGCGGAACATCCGGCAAGCCGGCTGCAGATCGCACGCGCTGCTGCCGTCGACGCAGACATTCAGCGTAATCGGCCCTTCAACCGCTTCGATCACGTCTCGAAAAGACACCGTCTCCGGCGGACGCGCGAGCTGATAACCGCCGCCCGGACCACGGCGCGCGCGCACAAGGCCTCGCCTCATCAGGTCCCGGATCACTTTTTCGAGATAATATTTCGGGATGTGTTCCTGGCGAGCAATTACGCTGCCCCTGGCGACCCCGCCCGGATTATCCGCGAGATGAATCATGGCCCGTAGGGCATATTCGATCTTGCGCGGGATCTGCATCAGGCTCATGTAAGGCCTCCGGCGTCGATCTGAGCTGAGGGGCCGACCTTGACCTTTTTGCGGCCGTCGCGCCGATGCAGCCCACTCTCGCCCAGGATCCGCTCGACGTACTTAACCAGCATATCGCTCTCGACGTTCAGGGTTGAGCCGACCTGCTTGTACCCTAACGTCGTCATTCTGAGCGTGTGCGGTATCAAGGCAACTTTGAAACGGCCTGAGCGAATGCCGAATACCGTAAGACTAACACCATCGAGGGCCACCGAACCTTTTTCAACCAGGTAGCGACTCTCGTTGGCGCCAACTTCGAAGGTGTAGAGGTGCGAATCGCCTTCGGGTTTGATCGCGACAATCCGCCCGATACCGTCGACGTGCCCAGCAACTAGATGGCCGCCGAGCAGTTTGTTGAGCGTCAAACAACGCTCGAGGTTTACCCGATCGCCGGCTTTGAGTCCGCCGAGAATCGTGCGGCGCAAGGTTTCCGCCGACACGTCCATAGCGATATTGCCGTGTGATTTGCGCACCACTGTCAGACAACATCCACTGACGGCGATTGATTCGCCTATCGAGATTTGAGTAGTTGGCAGTGCGGTCCGGATAACTACGACTGCACCATCATTCGAATGTTTGATCTGGTGGACCGTCCCCAAATCCTCGATGATGCCGGTAAACACTGATCGTACCTTATGATTTTTCTTTCAGTAAAAAGCCTGAAAAATCATACTTTTTTGCGACTATCTTCGCAACTCGAATGACCCGCGCGAACCGATTTGCGCCTGAATGCTAGAACTTGCCATGCCTGCCCGCGCCTGATTTGAAGCGTTCGGCGCCAGCGAGCGTCTCGCCGGTTTGAATCGTCCCAAACCCATGACGGTATTCATTGGCAAGCGCCTCTGAGAGCGGCAGCGTCCAAGCCTCATACGCCGAGCTCCGATCTGAGCGCATACAGCGTTGCGGAAATGCTGAGAGCTGACGCGCCAATTCATTAGCCGCTTCCAAAGCTTTTCCAGGCTCGACGAGCCGGTTGGCGAGACCCATTCTGAGGGCTTCATCACCGGAGACTGTGCGACCGGTCAGAATCAAATCAAGTGCATGGCTCATCCCGATTAAACGTGGCAATCGCACGGTTCCGCCGTCTATCAGCGGGACACCAAAGCGCCGGCAATACACGCCGAACACCGCATCACGTGCCGCAATCCGCATATCGCACCAGAGTGCGAGTTCCAGTCCCCCGGCCACGGCAAATCCCTCCACTGCTGCGATAACTGGTTTTCCAAGCACCATCCTGGTGCATCCGAGCGGTCCGTCGCCCTCAGCCGCAATCCGATTGCTACTCCCACTCGCAACCGCATTGAGATCGGCGCCCGCGCAGAAGCAACCGCCGGCGCCAGTGAGAATTGCCACCCGGAGTGAATCGTCAGTGTCGAAGCGCCGAAACACGCCGGCAAGCGCCTCGGCAGTTTCGCGATCCACCGCATTGCGCGTCTCGGGTCGTGCGATGGTAACAATCGCAATAGTGTCTTCGACTTCAAAGCTGACGGTAGTTTTCACCTTAAGTCTCCGGTGCAGTTATTTGCAGGTTCCTTGAATCCGCAACCAGCGCAATTCAGAATAGCGACAAAATCCATTTCTCAGCTCGCTCGCAACTGCCCTCAATCAGCTGGATGAAATCCCATGGGGATAATTAGAGACCAGGCGGAGAAATTTTGGAACGGTGAAATAACTGTCACCACGCAGCATCCGCTGACGCCGACCGGTGAATTCGAGGAAGTCGCCGCAAGCGTTGTATTTTATCGATGGTTTGCCAACGTCGTCGCCGTTATGACCGAGGAAGGCCTGGTGCTGATTGATACGGGCGCCTACTTCAACCAACGCGAGACGGTTTCGATGGTGCGCAAGTTCGCTCCTGACCGTATCCATACCGCCATTTATACCCATGGCCACGTCGACCATGCGGGCGGAATGGCGGCGTTCGTGGCCGAGGCCCAGCACAATCGTTGGGCACGGCCGCGGGTCGTCGGTCATCGTGCGACGGCCGCACGGTTTGATCGATATAAGCGGACCGGTGGCTACAACGCAGAAATAAATGAACGGCAGTTCGGAATGCCGTCGCAATGGCCAAGCGATTATGTTTATCCGGATACTTATTTCGATGATCGATTGACTGTTACGGCCGGGAGCCTCAAGTTCGAGTGCCGTCACGGGCGTGGCGAGACCGATGATGCATGCTGGGTCTATATCCCCCAGCGGAAGGTATTATGCACCGGCGATTTCATAATCTGGGCGGCGCCGAATGCCGGTAATCCTCAAAAGGCGCAGCGCTATGCGCGTGAATGGGCCGAGGCGCTACGCGTCATGGCGAAGAGTGGCGCCGAAGTGCTGCTCCCGGGCCACGGCGTACCGGTGTTTGGGCTCACGCGGGTGCGGCAGGTCCTGCTCGATACGGCCGAATACCTGCAAACCCTTTACGATCAAACCGTGACGATGATGAACCAGGGTGCCCGACTCGACCAGATTCTGGATGCGATCGGCCCGCCAACTCACCTGGCCGTTAAGCCTTATCTGCAGGCAGTCTACGACGAGCCCCAATTTATCGTACGCAACATCTGGCGCTTGGAAGGTGGATGGTACGACGGCATCCCGTCACATCTTAAACCGGCGCCCCTGGAGGCTCAGGCTCATGAGGTGGTGATGCTGGCCGGTGGCATCGAGCGGATGATGTCACGAGCGCGCGAGAAATTAGAGCAGGGAGAGCTTGTTCTCGCGGCGCATCTTATCGACTTGGCCGCGCTCGACTCCCCCCACGATAAAGCGGTGCACGAATCACGCGCGCGGATCTATGCAGCCCGGACGGCTGCCGAGTCGTCTACCATGAGCCGTGGGATTTTTCGCGCGGCTGCGCTCGAATCAGCGGCCCGCGCAGGGATTACTTTGCCGAAGCTACCCGAAGCTTTCTTCAACCTGCGGTAGGCAGTGCGACCGCTGTATCGTTCCGCGGCGCGTGCGCACGCCCGGTCGCTGACGCTGGCCGGTCTACGTATCACTTTGTTCGATCGGCTCGCGGAGCGTGCCTGAGGGTGGCGATGTGCGTGCGTGCCGGCCATTTGCAGGTTGCTCCGATTGGTCCTCGGCTCGCACCCGTGGATTATGAATGTAAAGTGACTCACCCGGCGGGCGGCCGCTGATATGAAAGCTCGGTGGCCGCATGAGGTAGCGCGCTTCTCGCAAGTGGTCGGCGTACTGGCGATCGGCATTGTATACGCTGTTGAATTTCCAGAGCATCCGCAGAAAATTCGTCTGTCCCTTAATCGCCAGCCCGGCCGCCAGACGAGTGACGTCCTTGAGCCCCCGCCAGCCCAGATGCTTGCGATTGATCACTGCCTGGCTTTTGACCAACTCCTGATAAAAACGATGTAACGGCAACCGGGTGGGCAATACGGCGTGCTGAATATCAAATAAACGATAGTCGAGGGTCGTCAGCTTCCGCGACTCGGTAAGCCAGGTCTCGGTGCCGGGATAAGGCGTGGCTACCGTGATGTGCACGACTTCCGGAATTTCCAGTGCCCACTGCCGGACCACCTCAAATTGCCGTTCATCCCATGAGGGATCGGCTATAAGATTGACTGCTACGGTTACGCCTATCTCGCGGGCAACTTCAAGAGCTTTGAGATTGACATCGGGAGAAGAACGCTTGCGATGGAGTTTGAGCCCCTGCTCATCGATCGCTTCGGGGCCCAGAAACATATATTCGAGTCCCAGCTGGCGCCAGTATTCAAACACTTCGCGGTTGCGGCATAGCACGTCCGCTCTGGTTTCCAAATAGTAGGATTTCTTTACTTTACGTTTTTCCAGCTCGCGGCCGATTTCAAAACCGTGTTCAGGATGAATGAAGGCGACATCGTCCACGATGAAGACGTTGGGTTCGGCGATCGAGCGCATATCCTCCGCAATCGCCGGAGCGCTTGCCTTGCGGTAACTTCGGCCATAAAACGTCCACGCGCTGCAGAACGAACAATCCCATGGGCATCCGCGCGTGAACTCGATTGAGGCGCACGGGTCAAGCACACCGATAAAGTACTTACGGCGCCGGCGCGCCAAATCGCGAGCCGGGAAGAAGCGGTCAAGGTCTTCCAGCAGTCGTGGCGCCGGCCCGTCCCCATCGCGGTTTATCACGCCTGCTACTTTCGCCAGATTGCAACCGCCCCAGGCTTCGAGCAATGCTGGGGTCGCGCTCTCGCCTTCGCCGCGCAGCACGCAATCGAGCGCTTCGCTATGTTTCAGCAATTCAGGCGCGACAAACGAGGCGCTATGGCCGCCGGCGAAGAGCAAGGAGTCTTTCAGCAGGGAGCGCGCGCCCTCGGCAAGTGCGAGCACCTCAGGCACGTTAGCGAGGTAATTCAGCGAGAAGCCAAGCGCATGCGGCCGCCAGCTCTCGACGAGCCGGTAGAAATCACGATGGGTGAAAATCTGAAGATCGAGAATCTGAACCTGATGACCTGCTGCGCGAACCGCCGCCGCGACACGCTCCATGCCAAGCGGTTCGAGCCGCAGGTAGATTTCGCTGTACATCAACGGACCGGGATGAACGAAGAGAACTCGCATTGGCGATGTAATCCTTTGGATTGCTGGCTTCTAAACGGGTCGACCGCTCGAAAATTCTCGCCATCCAGGGTATTTCTGCCCTGATTATCCCAGCAGCGGAAAACTCGCGACGAGTTTAGCCGATGGTGGTAGGCCCGCCAACATACAGTGAACTGACTCTGTTGACTGGCGCAGGATTCTCAACTTGCGCTACAGCTAGAGCAACTTGGCCAAAATCGTCAGAGGTTCGCGGTATTCAGCAACGCGGAGTGCGCGCCGCACTATCCGTTCCGTCTCGAGCTTGCGCGCCGTGACTTCGACCAGGTCCGGCGCGATTCCAAGCACGCGAGCTACTGCGCGCTCGTTGCCGTAGCCGGCTGTTTCGTAATAGCGACGCACTATTCTATAGGCGGCAGCGCGCGGCTTAAGGCTCCGGGCCGCGTGCATCGCCTCGGCCCACCGATGGTCTACGGTATCCCACACGTAGGTAAACGGGGCATAACGCTCTTCGACCTTTAGCGCGAGAAATTTTTGCTGCAGCTCCTTCATTGCGCGGTCAAACTCAAGGCGCATCTTCGGCTGGGCGAAGCCCGTGGTAAGCTTCAATGCTTTGGTTTCGCTGGGCCCGCGGCGTGTGAGCGCGTCCATCACTAGTTTGGCGCAATACGACAGCATTCCGTACTGATAGAGCTTTTGATAACCCCCGGAGGTCAGACGCAGCCGCAAAAAGCAGGGCAGCAGCTCCAGCGCAATGAAGCTGGGACGGCCTCCCAGCGCTTTGCCGTAGTAAACCGCACGGCGCGCCGGCAACACGTCCTTCAAGTTCCACGTCATCATGATCGCCCGGTCATGCTGGATATGATGGGGGAGTTCGGGTTCGCGCCGCCCCTCAATCGCCTCTCGCAAACATGGCAGACCGAGTCCGGCAGTAAACGCTGCGCAGAAACCAGTTTCGTTGATAAAGCTCAGCGCCATCGCTTCGCTGGTAACCCGGCGCGCGGGAATCCTTCGGAAGTGATGGTCACGATGCCCTTCGAGGACTCCTGCGGCTACCAGCGGCGAATCAGACGTGCGCAAAATCGGCGCACGCCTGATAACTCCGGTGGCTGCTGCTTTCTCAGTGATGCCGCCCATTGCAGCCCCAATTTTGTGACGGCCCCAGCTCCAAAGCAAAGCCTTAAGTTGTATCGTTGGCTGTCCCGATCCATACAGCATTGGGCGCTAAATATGGCGTCTTATCCAGCGGCATCGAACCTCGCAGCCCATGTCGTAGGCGCTGTAGGGAGCCGCACTCGGAGGCTTTTACGGTGGCCCTATTACGATTAGCATGAGAATCGTGAATGGCATCTGGTAGGAATTGATGGCGGATATCAAGCTGAACTCGTTGCTGGAACGTTTTGCACAACGCGACCGCCTTGCTCTGGCGCGGCTTATCACGCTGGTTGAGAATCGGGCAGCCCAGGTCAGTGCGGTAATGGAGCGGATTTATGCGCAAACCGGACACGCGTACATCATCGGAATAACCGGGGCGCCCGGAGCTGGAAAATCGACCCTCGTCAACCGCTTAATCGCCAAATACCGCGCACAGGGAAAACTGGTCGCAGTGCTGGCGATTGACCCATCCAGCCCCTTTTCTGGCGGTGCCGTACTTGGCGACCGTGTACGCATGACCGACCATTACAAAGATGCCGGCGTGTATATTCGCAGCCTTGCAACCCGTGGGCATCACGGCGGGCTGAGCCGCGCCGCTCGCGAGATCGTCAAGCTGCTAGACGCTTTTGGTCATGATATCATCATCCTTGAAACCGTGGGTGTCGGCCAAACCGAACTGAGCGTGATGGACCTGGCTGACACCACCGTTGTGGTAACCGTGCCCGAGGCCGGCGACGGCGTGCAGGTGATGAAGGCGGGGTTGAACGAGATCGCCGATCTGTTCGTCGTCAACAAAGCTGACCGCGACGGTGCCGACCGAATTAAGGCGGAACTGGAGCTAAGCGTACATCTAAGGTCCGCCGATGGGTGGCGCCCACCGGTGCTGATGACGCAGGCCGCGGCCGACGTGGGAATTGAGGCCCTAGTGTCTCAGATCGAGCGCCACCGCGCGTACCTGAGTGACCATCGTGACCCAGCGCGAGAGAGCGAGCGGAGGGCGCGGGAGTTCATGGAAGTGCTCGCCTCCGAGATCGAGGAGCGCACAGTGCGCGCGCTGCGGCATGGCGCCGACGGCGCTCAGACTGTCATCGCGGAGGTGCGTCATGGCAACCTCAATCCGTACAGCGCAGTCCGGCGTATAATCGAAGACCGCGCCATGATTTCCGAATTGCTGTCGGACGAACACAATCGGATCGAGCGGGAGTAAGCCCGTTGGCGAAAAAAAATCTTAGGGTCCGGGCACGTGCTGCCGAAAGCCAGGCTTGCGTTTCGGGGGGCGGCCGGCTGTTCGCAATCGGCGATATTCACGGTTGTGTTGACGAACTTGCGACGATGCTCACCTCGATCGCTCCGGCGCGTGGAGACACTGTCGTGTTCGTGGGCGACTATATCGATCGCGGGCCTGCCGCGCGCGATGTCATCGAACTTCTCCTCGATCTCCGCCAAGGCGCTGCGGAATATGTTTTTCTGAAGGGCAACCACGAAGACATGATGCTTTCATTTCTGGGATTGCCTGGCCATTATGGTGAATCTTTCCTTTTCAACGGTGGCGCGCCGACGCTGGAAAGTTACGGCGTGCCAGACGAGGCGTTGGCGCTCGAGCGGATTCCTACCGGCCATTTGGATTTTCTGAAAACGCTCGCAACCAGCTATCTGCATCCGCCCTATCTGTTCGTACACGCTGGGATCGCGCCGCTCCGGCAGCTTGAGGAGCAAAGCGTCGAGGATATGCTCTGGATTCGCCAGGAGTTTATTTTCAACCCCCATCAGCTTGGCGCAACGGTGGTGTTCGGGCATACGCCGATGCGCGCCGTAATGGTTGATCTCCCGTATAAACTCGGAATCGACACCGGTCTGGTCTATGGCGGCAAGCTCACCTGCGTCGAATTCAATGAAGGATTGTCGTATCAGGTCGGCCGTGGCAGCCGTCAGGTCAAAACGCAGTCCGTGGCAACACGCTGACCCGGCAAGGCCCTTCCGCGCGCAACGCGCTCTCGCTATTCTAGTCGATTCGTGGCGGCGTAGCTCAGTTGGTCAGAGCATGCGGCTCATATCCGCAGAGTCCGGAGTTCGAGTCTCCGCGCCGCCACCATGGATTCCCCAACGGAAACAACATGTTTCTCGCCCAGGGCGTAGCCGGAAGGGGTCGGAGCTCCCTACGCTGCGATTCAAGAAGCGGCGCAGTTTCTCGGGCTCGATGTTTCGACCGTGCGCCATCTGACCTGTCGCCGTGAGTTGCCGCGCATCAAGACCAGCAAGCGCGGGGTGGGCTACCCGCTAACCGACCTAATCGAATGGATCGAAGCGCGGCGCGTTGCCGGCGTGCGTCTAATCCGCAAAGCACGGACGGCTGCACGAACGCGCGCCGGCCGTTTGACACTACTTCCTTGCACGTAGCGCAGAATGCGCGTGGCATCCGTCTCGGCCTTACCGACTTTTCTGCCGCCCTTTCGGCCGAAGAGGCCGCGGTGTTTTTCGGGCTCGCGCTGCAAACCGTCCGCAACATGACCGCGCGGTGCCAGCTGCCTTGTATCAAGACCGACAAGCGCGTCATGGGCTATCGCCCGATTGACCTAAATCGCGTGGTGGGAACGACGACTTAATGCTATTGCCGGCTGATCACAGATATGCCGTTGGCTTGCTAGCATTTAGATGCTAGCTTCCAGCGCTATCACGGGGGTCACGGCAACCATGCCTAGCTATCCAAAGGATGTGTTCGTGGTAGTGCATCGTATTCGGCTGCGCGGATCATATCAGCACGAGGGCAAGCTGTTCGTCTATGACGTGCCGGAGGACGTAAGCGCGAGCAAGGTCAAAGAGAAGCTCGAAGCGGCCGGCCATCGCTTCGCGGAATTCGGCGTCGAGTGGGCGAATCACTATATCCTGCCGCTGCGTGAAGCCGATCCGGAGGTGCGCCGGGCTTGGCGGCATGCGGAAATTGACGCCGAAGAAGGTCCGTTCGAGTTCGACTCTATTACATGGCCGGAGCTGAGCAAGGAGGCGGGCAGTACGGAAGTGCTTTACCTGCGCGTGCCGTCGAAGCTGAAGGAGGCGCTGACGGAGAAGGCGTACGCGGAGAAACTCTCGGTCAACGAGTACTGCGCACGGGTGCTCGCGTCGGCCGCACAGTGATTGTTCGTCCGATACATGGGAGCAATAGCAATGGCCAACGAAATCCAAGCAGTGGAAGCCGCCCTTGCAAGCCTGGAGCAGCGGTGTGAACGCGACACGGCCGAAATTCAAGCGGCGATCAACAACCTCGAGAGCATCGACCAGCGCACTCTGATGAACCGAAAAGGCTGTCCTTACCTGTACGTGCCCGAGCGAAAGAAGATCGCCCTTAGCGTTTGGGAAGCCATCCAACACCTAAAACGAGTTGTCGAGGAAGCTCCACGTTAAACATAACGGAGCGCTCTCGCGACCAGATGGAGCCGAACACACACATAGTAGGAAATGCCTTCGCGCGGGCAATCGACCGTTGGGAAATCGAGCATCGCGACGATCCGGGCGTAGCGACTGGCCTCAGCGTACGGGCACACATGCGGGGGGGCGCATTCGCATCTGTACCGGACCAGCGAGGCACGGAAGCAACCGCTAATGAGTTCCTTGCTTCCTATCAGTGCGAAGAGCCGCAACCCGGTCGAGGAAAGCGGAGCATCCGACCGAAACCAAGGTGAAATAGCGGTAGCGCTGCGCAAGAAGATGGCGACTCTTCCGACCTGTCCGCGGTGCGGATCGGCTGCGCATCTCGCGGACGCTCGATTCTGCGGCCATTGCGGCGCTAATCTGACTGATAGTCAATCCGCGTTGCCCGCATGGCAACGGCCGGCGCCGGCGAAATTCTCGCACGTATCGATGGCGCGGATCGCCCTGAGCTGTCCGGACTGTGGCGAGCCGATGCGCTTTGGGTTCCGCAAGGTTTGCCGGCGCTGCGGCGCAAAGCTCGTGATGGTTCCGCGCTTGCTCCATCCGAATCACGTGCGAGTGTACGTAGCCGGGCCGCGTGCGGCGCTGGCCGACCTGGCGGTCGAAGGTTTCTGGTTGCTGGCCGGGCTGGCGGTGCTCGCCGCGATTGGCGCGCTAATCCGATAGGGGAAATGCGGTGGTACGAAAGGCACGCAGGTACGGAACTGGGATCATCGAACGGCCTAAGGGTTCGGGGCAATGGTCCGCGCGGATAGTGTTCCGAGGGCGGCAACACTGGCGGCGCGCGGCGAACAAGGACCATGCGCGAGAGCTATACCACGAAATGAAGGCCGCGATCCGGCAACGGGAATATCCCCCCAAGCCGGAGGCACGACCGGTACTGTTCGACGGGCTGCTCGAAGATTATCGCGAAGCCAAGCGCCGCGAGGGCAAAGCGGTGATGGCGAGCAATATCGGCTATCGGCGGCTGCTCACGGCGCCAGGGGGCGGCTTTATGATGAATCTCGCCCGCGTGTGGTACCCTGCGGTTCGCCAGGCGGGAATTGAAAGCTTTCCTTGACTTGCGGCACACGTTCGCATAGCGGCTCGCCATGTCGCACGTGGACCGGAACACGATCCGGGTCCTGCTTGGCCACAAGAGTCTGGCGATGACCCATCGCTATGCGCACTTCGATCCAGAGTATTTGGCTGCGGCGGTCGCCACGCTGGACGCGCTGGGGCCGAAGCCGTGGGCGGCCGCGAGCCGAGGCGCGTGAGCGTGGCCAGCTACATTCTGTGCTAGATTTCGGAGGACCAATCGAGCCATTTCCAGCCATCTAAAACCTCGATATTCTGTAGGCTGGACGTGGCGCGAGATGGTGGGAGGGCATGACTCATACCCGCAGAGTCCGGCGTTCGAGTCTTCGCGCCGCCACCATAGGATTCAGCCGAATGGAGGGAGGAAAGGCGCCAACCATCGAGTTGGCAAGCGTAGCCGTTTGCATCTGGCAGAGCCAGTGGGCTTTTGCAACATCCGCCACGAAGTGTGGTGTAGCTGACGTCCAGCGAGCGATTGTTGCGCGCTGATCCCGCCGATAAAGCCGGTTCGGACGCCAAGTTGATGCTTCAGCAGTGAAGCGGGTCGGCCAATCCTTCAGGCGCTGGCGCTGCAAAAATTTCCCAACCTAATGATGAACATCTACGACTTTGTCAACCCGATGGACTTCCGCTACTACGGGGCCGATTCCGGCTTTTTCGAGCGCCTGCGTCCCTACGTGTCTGAAACGGGGTTTTTTGAATACCAGCGGCGCGTCGAAACGGCGCTGATCCTCGCATTCCGCGAGCTTGGGTGGTGCTCTCCAAAACATGCGGACGAGATCCTGAGCGCGTTCGATTCAGTAACCGCCAGCGAAGTTTATGAAGAGGAGAAGCGTACCGGCCATATCGTTAGAGCGCTGGTCAATTGTGTTGCCAAAAAAGTAGGTGCCGAAGCGGCCAACTACGTCCACCTGTTCCTGACCTCCAATGACACGACGGATACTGCTGCCAGCCTGCGCTTCCAGGAACTTCTGCGCGACGCGGTTCTGCCCGATCTGCTCGATTTGCTTGAAACATTGAGTCGTCTGGCCGAACAGCATGCCGATCTACCCCAGATCGGCCGCACGCATGGTCAACACGCCGTACCGATTACTTTTGGTTTCGCGATAGCCTTGTACGTTGATCGGCTCGGTGGGCGCATCCTGGTGCTCGAAGCAAGCCGGCAGAATCTGCGCGGCAAGATAGCCGGTGCGGTCGGCGCGTATAATGCACTTTCGCTGCAATTGCCCCGGGCTGCGGTCCTTTTCGAGAAACTGGTCCTTTCCTACTTGGGTATGCAGCCGGCGCCCGGGAGCATAGCCAGTCAGATCGTTCAACCTGAATACATTACCGATATGGGTTATGCCGTTCAGTCGTGTTTCTCAGTATTAGCCAATCTCGCGGATGATATTCGACAGCTCTGCCGCAGTGAGATAGCCGAGGTTCAGGAGGAGCAATCAGCAGAGACCGTTGGCTCCTCCACCATGCCCCATAAAGTTAACCCCAAGAACTTTGAAAATATCAAGAGCCTGTGGAAGGCCTACATGCCGCGCATGACTACGTTGTTCATGGATCAGATCTCGGAGCATCAGCGCGACCTGACGAATTCCGCCTCGCAGAGATTTCTCCCTGAGCTTCTGACCGCCTTTGATTATTGCACCATTCGTTTGAACCGCGCGATGGGTGGCTTGCGCGTTAATCAGCATGCGATGAACCGAAATCTGAGCGCCAATAAGGAGCAAATTATTGCCGAGCCCCTCTATGTCCTGTTGGCGCTGCAGGGCTGCCCCAACGCCTATGAACGTGTCCGCAAACTCGCCAGAGAAGCACGCGAACAAGGCAAATCAATAATGGCATTGGCACGCCAAGATGCGGCACTGCGAGGGTACGTCTCGAAGATGCGTCCCGAGCAGCAGCAGCTCCTCGATGATCCCGCAAAATACACGGGGCAATCGCAGCTACGTGCGGTTGCCGTATGCGAGCATTGGCGGCAAGCGGCAGAAAAGTTACGTGCATACCTGGCCGAGGAAAAGGCCGTCTTGAGCAGCCTGAAAATCGGTCGCTTGCGGCACATTTACGATCGCTTAAATCAAATCGAGCAGGGAGAGTCCGCCCCACGGGATTTTTGCCCTGCCGAGGATCGACGGCAGGTCATCGAAGAGTTGATGGAAATTCGCATCGATCAAAAGCCATAGCTGGCCGCTGCTATTTGGTGAGCGCCGGTTTATTCCGCGTCAGTAAAATGATGGGGCCGCTCTCATGAAGCCGCCCGTGGGCGATTTCTAGCGTACCAGCGCTGCTATTACTTGGTCGGTGGGTCGAGAAATTCGGAAAGGAAACTTCGGGCTAGGGCTGCGCTGCTGAGGCTCCGATAACGCGCTCAGGCCGCGATAGTCGGCGGTGAGGAGCAGCTCGCGCAAGCGCCGCGCGGTTATTTCCTGTATACCGAGCGGGTCCACCGATCATGCCAAGCACCACGACCGAACCGCCGAACGTCCGAAAAGCTTGCTCGATGAGAGCCGTCGAGAAGC
>Ga0185299_10005768_pt1 | contig 13643 bp, 14 predicted proteins | sample PaiPotPPA55metaG_FD_128002 | JGI IMG/M metagenome (GOLD analysis project Ga0185299, IMG submission 128002) | Iron sulfur acid spring bacterial and archeal communities from Banff, Canada, to study Microbial Dark Matter (Phase II) - Paint Pots PPA... ...
CGGCTCATATCTGCCTATTTGTTCCTGGCGCCATTCATGGGACTGGGATCGCCCGTCAATCGACCACATTTTGGGGGATGGGTTCGCCTTCGAGGTATACGGTTGCGCGCTCTAAGCCTGATGAGTGCGCTGGGTATGACCCAGCTCAACGGTACGACCGTGATCGATTTCGCCCCGGCAGCCCGGTTGCTCGATAGCCGCTATGTCCCGAGTTGGTCCTTCAATACGACACTTGCGTTTGGCCCTGGACTTTGGTGCGAGCAGTCCGTGCCGATCGACCGGGACATTCCGGTCCTGGTTGCAGCGGGAACCGCGGATGAGTGTTTTTTCTCGTCGCTCTATACGGCGGCGTTTCGAACGATCGCTCCACACGCGGAGTTTTGCAGCCTGGGCTCTATCGGTCATTGGGACCTGCTTGTGGATCCAAAAATGCTAGTGGCTGTCGAGGTCTGGCTGGCAAGCCAAACTCCCTGCCACCCGAGCAGCGGTCCTTCTTGAAACCCACCAATATTTGAACCCAACTGGTTCCCACAAGGGCACGTCTGACCGGAGGTGCCGTTCCCTTGCGGCTGCTATTGCCAAGCGCCTACTTTTTCCATGTACGAGTGCTGCACTGCGGTGAGCTGACCCTTACGAGCGCTACCGCCACGGGGCATGGCGCGCGGTTAGAATCTAAGCGCCATGAAAAGGGTCCGAATGAGCGAGGATTCTCCAGTAGAATCCGCTTTAGCGAGTAAGATGGGCGATCGCGGCCATCAGGAAAGCGACTGCGTCCTCCGCTCTATAAATGCAGTGAGCAGACGTTGCGCGAAACGGCGCGGAAGAGACCTTCAAGTGCGGCCATACCATGTCAGGTAGGACGTCTATCCTCGATTCGATTCTGATCACTCCGCCGTCGAGTAACGGCGCGGTAACGGCATCCATTCGCTCGTCACTGCTTTCGACGCTGTTCGAAAACCTACGACCGTTATTTCTGTCGGGCGTGGCCAGCGCGTTTGTTGCGCTTGTAGCTCTCGTTCGTTTGCATCAGACGTGGGCTGCGCTGTGGCTCGTGACCGATATATGTGTCCTTGCAGCACGGCTTAGCATCGTTCGCGCGTATGTCGGACATAGCCATACGGCCATGTTTCATCCGGGCCGCTGGGCGGCCCGGTACGCGCCGGTTTCTCTGCTAGCCTGCCTCGTGCTTGGCATCGGAACCATGGCGTGTGTTATGTCCCCGGACGCCCAACTCGCCTCTTTGGCCATCATGGTAACGGCCGGGGTTCTAGGCGGGATAGCATCGAGGAATGCGGCCCTACCTCGCCTGGCTATCACGCAGATTTGCCTTGGGGCGGTTCCTATCGGCCTGGGTGCGCTGCTTACACCTAGCCGCGCCTCCTGGATTCTCGTGCCGCCACTTTTCGTCTATATCGCAGCGATGGTTTCGGTTGTCCGGCGCCACTATGAAGGACTCGTTGCCTTGATGACCGCGGAACAAAAGCATGCGGAACTTGCGGCGCGCTTTGATGCAGCACTGGCCCATATACCTCACGGGTTGTGCACTATTGATAGCTCCGGGAAGGTGATTATTGCCAACCGCCGAACTGCAGAGCTGTTCGGCGCCACCGTCGAGATGCTGAAGCTTAACGTTTCTCTCCCAGAGTTCATTGGTCATGTGGGGCTGGCGAAGTTCGGAGAAACGTTCGAAAGGCAACTGGTCAAGCGGTGTACCGCATGGCTGTCGGAGGAATACCGTCCACTTGACCTGAAGCTCGGCGATGGTCGCCAACTCAAGATGACCCGTAACTCGGTACCCGACGGTAGCGCCGTTATCCTCATTGAGGACGTGACGGAGCGCCGGGAGTCTGAAGCAAAAATCCTTCATTGGGCTCGGCACGACCTGCTCACGGGCCTTCCGAATCGCCGCTATTTACGCGAGCGGTTGGAACGAATACTGTCCCGGTATGCGGACGACGATGGTTCTGCACTGGCGGTGATGTATCTCGACCTTGATGGCTTCAAACGGGTCAACGACAGTTTTGGTCACCCCGCAGGAGACCAGGTGCTCCAAACGGTCGCGGACCGCTTGAGAAAGACGCTGCGGCACGGGGAGTTGGTGGCACGGCTCGGCGGCGACGAATTCGCCCTCGTTGTCGAGAACGCAACCCCCGCAACCAGCGCTGCACTTGCGCAGCGTATTATCCAAAATTTGTCCGAGCCGTATCCGCTATCAACGGGTACTACCGTAAGGATTGGGGCGAGCGTGGGCATTGCGTTTGCAATGAAGAATGAGCCCGTCGACCAGTTGAAGAAGCGAGCCGACGCGGCCCTGTATGACGCAAAGGAAGCAGGAAAAGGTACATTTCGCTTCTCAACTGCGGAAGTGCTCGTGAAGTAGGTCATCGACAATTGCGAGCGAGTCCTCACTGACGATGCACGAATGACCGGGAGTCACCTGAGTTACCTTTGACCTGCAGCGCACACAGAACTGCTGTCCCGTAGACAGCAGACAGCGGACAGCATTTTAAATATTTACGGCGATTGGATTGACCAAGGCTTCGACGGCAACACGATGCAATTTTGCGAACCCGTTGCTACGAATGCCTTTCAAGAGCTCACGCAATTGCGTCCGCGGTGTTTTGACCGGTAGAGTGCATCGTCGGCTGCCTGGACTACTGCTTCGGAACCTTCGCCGAGATGTGTTGTTGAAGACGCGCCAACGCTGACTGTTACCACATCAATGCCATCGTCTCGACCGCCATGCGGTAGTGCCGCGTTCGCCACCGCATCGCACAATTGTTGCGCTACAACTCGGGCATCGATTTGATCGGTGTTGCGCAACAACACCGCAAATTCCTCACCGCCATAGCGCGCAACAAGATCGCTCGCATCTCTCAGATTCGCGTTTAGAACCGCTGCAACCCTCTGCAGGCACACATCACCCACGGGATGACCATATTGGTCATTGAAAGCTTTAAAAAAATCGACGTCAATCATCAAGATCGCGAGCGGCTGTTGCAAGGCGCGACAAACCGCCGTCGCCTCTTTGAGACGTTCGCCAAAACAGCGTCGGTTGGCAATCTGGGTGAGGGAGTCGATATTCGAAAGCAGCGAAAGCTTCAGCTGCGACTCATAGAGTTCTACAAGCTGCTGATTGGTTTCGGCGACAAGGATGAAAAGTCCAATAATCAGAAGGGGGATCAACACGGCTAGCAACGCGTACCCGTTATCATCGGTTAGCAGCGACCCGGCCATGACTGGAACCAAGCTGGTTAGCAACTGCAGTCGGGCAAGACGCGGCAAGGCCGCGTTACGGGCGGCCACGGCGCCGGCCGTACCTACGTTGGACACGACCATGATCAAATAGGTGACGGGATCATGTGAGTACGCCAGGCAGTAAAACGTTAAGACTCCCCAACAAATTGATGATCCGACAGCCGTAAGTCCAAAAGCCAAGACCGATTTCTCAAGATCGAGCCATACATCTGTTTGGGTACTGCGTTTAAAGCTTACGATAATTTCGCAGCGAATGAGTAGCGACGTGCTACATAGAATAGTCATGGCCAACACAAAACCGTCGTCGCGACGTGCAAAGGCAACAGCACCACACATGATGCTCGCTATCCCGACCATCAGTACGTTGGTCGCACGCCCGAACAATATGAATATCAGGCGTCGACGGACCTCATAGGCACGCGCTCTTTCTGATCGACTTTGGAACAGACGTGAAGCGACATCGCTAAATCGGGAGAGGATGGCCGTTTGCCTTTCAGCCTCCTCAACGGGTTGCGTTGAGGAGGCTGCTGTCGATGTTGATTCGTCGCGCGCTAGCATGTTCATGCCGGACTACCTGTGACAGACAATCGGTGCTTTGATTGAGCCGAGCTCAATGTATGAGGGTGTTGGAAAACGCGTGAACCGCCTTAACTGCGAATTGACTGAATTTCCCCTTCTTCAATGTTTAACGGCAATCCTGCACATTGCTGAAGTCGAATCTCTCTCGGGTACAACCCTGCCGTCACGTGCACCGGTGTCTTGTCGGTGGAAATAAAAATGTCACCTCAGGCGATTCAAGTTAGACGCCATGTGGTTCCCGAGTTCCCGGAATACCCTCGCTCGAGCGGCGAATCTATTGACGAGTTGAAGCTCAACAGCGCAGGAGACAGACTGCTCGTACGAACAGAACGATACGACTACGACTTCGCGCTTCCCACCCGGACCTTGAGCTTGGCCTTGGCACCTTTGAAGCATTCGATCCCCATGAAGGGTTCCGATACACCATGGTACGATCACGGAGGGCTATCCGATCTGCAGCTCAACACCGACGGCAGCTTTAGCTCGCGTCTGACGGTCACCTTCATAGGCTATGATCCGGAGTTACGCGCTCTGGATATCGGACTCCCGGACAAGGAAATCGCCCGGCTGGAGAAATACGGTTTTACGCGGATCAATAACGGCTACACCGGTGATTTCAATGCCACATGGTCCACAGACATTACGGGCCATCGGCACGACGATAACAGCCTGGGTGCCTATTCTGGCGCAGACCTCCTGACCTGCTGCAGCAATGATCTTAGGGTGAGTCTGGACACTCCGGAGAAGATGGAGCACAACCACCCCCTCAACGCCATACTGCGGCCTTTGACCGTGGTCACGGATGCCGTAAGAAGCGCAATTTCGGGTTTCTTCTTCCTCATCTTTTTATTGTTCGGCGGTAAGTTTGCGCTGCCCAGTGGCTGAGAGCCGCGTCAGAGGTGTCCGACGTGTCCGGGGAAATTTGCAATCTTTCTATGACTGAAATCACTATCGACAGCTTGCTTCAAAGTGATCCGTCACAGTAAATTGATAAGTAATCCTTTTATTTGTTAAAGCGTTGCGTTTGACAGCATCTTGCAGCCCGTAGGGCGAAAGATGGGGAAACCCCGCGCCAGTCTGGATCTGGCCGGACTCTGACTATTTCGACCCGTTTGTGCCGAGGAAGGACACCTCGCAGCGCCAGCGGCAATCCGTCTTCGCGCAGGTCATTGTGGATGGCGTAACTCACGATATCGCCAACGTACTGACGCGCCTTCGATGCGAGATTGGGTGCTTTCGCCGCGATTGACTCGAGAACGGGCTTAACCTGTGCGGTGGACAACGTCGAGACTGATTTGTTGCGTAGCGCCAGGCATTCGCGCAGGACGAATTCGGCTTTGCGGTAGGTTTCGTCCGCCCACTCTTTACGCTTGAATTCAAGCCACGCCTGGGCGACGAGATGGGAAGGCCCCGTCGGCAGTGCGCTTTCGCGCAGCAACGTCGGCACGGCGTTGTTCGACCGGATCGCTGCTCTCGCGCACGAGTGGTGCGAGCAGTGGCGGCGCGACGCCGCGCTTCGGTCAAAGTGACATCGGGATAGGGGCCAAGGCTCAGGAAGTTTTCGTTTCCGGTGCCTGGACGGCGATATCGGAGTAACCAGGTTTTTGCGCCGTTCGGACGTATGCGCAGGGAAAGGCCTTGTCCATCCGACAGGAGGTAGGGCTTCGGCCCCGTTTTGGCGTTGCGAAACGCCAATTCCGACTTCGGTTCGACGTATCTGGGCATGGGGTTGCCCCCGAAACGGATATACGGAAAAACGCCGGATGTTCTTGGAACACCTTGGACCGCCTAAAACAAAAAACCCCGCAGGCACAAGGCTTTACGGGGTTTCTCGGACTTCTTCGGATTGCTCCGGACTACGTGTTGGTGCCCAAGAGAGGACTCGAACCTCCACACCTTGCGGCGCATGGACCTGAACCATGTGCGTCTACCAATTCCGCCACCTGGGCCAAGGGATGCAACTAAGAGTGCTATTTTAGCGAACGATTCAAAGCTGTCAATGGTCACGTAAGAAATGCATAAAAAGGGCAGAAAAATCCCGGGAAGGAGTAAGGATTGCGGGGTGCCCATCGCGAACGGGCGGGCAGCTAACCCTCCCGCGCCAAACGAAAAACCACTGCCTTGCCAACTTAGCCGCCGATACAGGCGAAATCGCCAGAGATGTGCGGATTTGATCCCCATCGCTTACGTGTGCCGCGTTAGTACGCGCCGATCGTCGATTGCAGAGGCAGTTTGAGGAGGCAGTGCTGTTCCTGCGTGTCGTGCCATGCGATTTTGCGGTGCGCCAAAAGGACACATCGAATCGGGATTTCGCTACCGGGGACGATAAGCCACACTCAGCCGTGGACCATCTTGTTATGCAGTTCCCAAAGGCGCACGATAATCGAATCGACGGTGACTTCGTGGACGAGTTGTTGATCAGTCGATCATGCTTCCCTCGTTCCGGGTCACGCGTCGTTGGACAAGCCGCGGGCAGCGTTAAATCGCCGGGTTGCCGGTTCAACCGGCACGTTGGAGTTCCCGTGGCCGTGCGTACTTGAAGAGGAGGCGCTCATGACCAAACGGAAACTTATCCTTGGCTTCATATGCTGCTGTTGCTTAATCGAAACGGGCAACGCCGGGCTGAACGACCGGAATAAAAAACTACTGGAAACGCAAGCGCTGAACGCGCCGTCTTCAGGCGGCGTGGCGAAGAACAATAGTTCTCCAGCAGACGTCAACGCGCGTCCTAGCTACGGACCCACTCATGGGGTGTTCAGTTCGCCGGCAACCAGCCCTAGCGGCGCCGGCGTCGTTTCGCCCCGCAAGCCGTAGCACACCGGCAAGCAAAATCGCAGCCGTCCCACCGAGCGAGCAGAACACAGGCCCGATGGGACGGCTTGCAGCGGGTTCGTGGGTTTTCGTCGATCATCCGCATGGCCTGCGGATGTCGGAGGGAAAGGAGCGGTCGCCCACAGCAGACCGGAAGCACGTTGCCGGATACAATGCGGCGGCGCCCGATTTGTCCAACAACGACCCGATCCGATCCATGCGTAATCCTGCTCGAGCCTTCCTTCTCGGTCCGCTACTGAAAGGCGTTTCACGTTCCTTCTACCTCACTCTGCGCATACTGCCCGCCGGGATGCGCGATCCTATCGGCCTCGGGTACCTCCTGGCACGCGCGGCGGACACGATCGCGGATACTTCACTGATCCCGCCGGAGCAGCGGCTGGAGCTGCTCTTGTCGCTTCGCAGTCAGGTCAACGGCGTCTCGGACGAAGGAGCGCTGGCCCGTATTGCGGTGGAAGTGGCGGGTCAGCAGACGCAGTCCGACGAAAAGCACCTGCTTGAGTCGCTCGGGCCCGCGCTGATGGTGTTATCCCAATTGAGCGAGTCCGATCGGCAGGCCGTACGCGAGATTGTCACTACGCTCACCGAGGGCATGGAATTCGACCTGCGTACTTTTCCCAACGAATATTCCGGGCAGATTGTCGCGCTTCAGGAATTGGACGAACTTGATCGATACACATACATGGTCGCGGGATGCGTTGGGGAATTCTGGACAAAGATGACTTACGCGCACATGCCGGGAACACTTAAGGACAGTCCCGAGACGATGTTGACCCGTGGCATTCGTTTCGGAAAAGCGCTGCAGATGACGAATGTTTTGCGGGACTGTGGCAAAGATTTGCGCATAGGGCGCTGCTACCTTCCCGCCACGATGCTTGATCGATCCGGCTTGAGTCCGCAAGACCTGTTGTTACCGGATGCTTCCCGTCGCGCCCGGCCGCTCATGTTCGAACTTGTCCACGGGACCCTCGATCACTTCCGTGAAGCCCTCGAATACACGCTCGCTATTCCCGCGTTCTGCGTTCGACTGCGGCTGGCCTGTTTATGGCCGATCCTCATCGGGCTGGAGACGCTACTGCTTCTTGTGAACAACGACGATTGGCTGGACCCGGCTAAAGTCTCAAAGATACCGCGTAGCAACGTGTACCGGGTCATGGTGTATTCGGTGCCGCTGGCGCCATCGAACAGGCTACTCCGTAGCTGGGTTGAGCGACTGATGGGAAGAGTCGAAGCCGGGATGAAAGGGTGATCGCCGGGCTCACAGTATTCCACATGGATTTACTGAGGGGGATTCGATAAATCGTATTGCACAATGATCACGACCCGACGATTGGCTGCGCGGGCAAGTGGGTCATCTCCCATAACAGCGGGGATATTGTCCGCGCGGCCAATTGCTGCGAGTCTGTGTGGCTCGATACCTCTATCGACCAGGAACCGTACGAGCGAGCCGGCCCGTGCAGACGAAAGCTCCCAGTTCGACTCGTACTTTGTCGTCGAGATCGGCACGGAATCAGTGTGTCCTTCAACCAGGATCTGTTGTGCCGAATGCTCCTTGAGCGCAGTTGCCACCTGGTCGAGCACAGCATCTGAATCCTGCATCAGATGTGCCTCACCCGAGCGGAAGAGTATCTTCGCGTTGATTTCGATCTCGACACTGCGCGCGCTCTCGCGCACAAGAATTTCTTGCTTGTCACGCAGGACTTTTAATGAAGAGATCAGCTCTCTCTTGGACGCCTGGAGTTGTTCAAGAGCCGCAGCCCGGGGCACATGAGTATGTGCATCGCCCAGGTTTTTCTCCGCCGGTGCTAAAGCGAGACTTTTCGTTTCAAGCTCTCGATGTTTGGCTAGCTGCATCGCGTACAGCGCGATGAAGAGCACCATCAAGGTGGTCACGAGATCCGAGTACGAAATCAGCCAACGCTCGGAGAGTACCTCGGCGTCATCGTCGAACTTACGATTGGGTTTAGTAGATGCCGAGGACATGATATTTAGACGAAAATTGGCGCGTTAAAGTGCCTGCTCATCACATTCCGTCGCTAGGCAATATCCGCCACGAGACGGGCTTCGATCAACTGGGGAGACTCTTTGCGGGAGATGGCGAGCAAGCCATCGAAGTACAATTTTTTAAATCGCAATTCGCTATCTATTCTTGCCTTGATTTTCCCGTAGATAGGCAGCAACAGCATATTGGCGAGAGCCAGTCCGTAAAGCGTCGTGATGAAAGCAACCGAGACACCCTGGCCAAGCTGAGCAGGCTCCAGGAGATGGCCGGTAACCTGAATCAAACCCAGCACAGCGCCCAGGATGCCAAAAGTCGGGGCATAGCCTCCGGCCTGCAGCCATATCCGCGCGGCTGCCATCTGGTTGCGCTCGTACGCGTCCAGCTCCCTTTGCAACGCATCCTCGATCACGGCAGTCGGCACGCCGTTGGCGATCAGTTCGAGTCCTCTCTTGGCAAAGGGACTAATGCCTTCGGGATCGATGGTTTCGAATGCGAGCATCCCTTCCACTTTTGCTTTATGGCCCCATTCGAGCAAGATAGTCAGGTTTTCCCGATCTACCGGCTTGGCCTTGGTGAAAACCATGCTCAGTTGCCTGACCCCTGCTGAGAACTTCACCCACGTGTTCTGAACCATCACGGCGCCGATCGTGCCACCGAGGACAATGACCATGGCTTCTATCTGAAAGAGCGTCAGGAACCGGCCGCCTTCCAAAGTAAAACCGAGAACAATCGCGACAATGCCGAGAAGCGCTCCGCACAGCGTTAGGATGTCCATACGATTCCTCGTTTATCTTTTGACGGCGGCGACTATTTTTTCTGGTCCCCGATCTGCTGAACAGAACCCGGGGACCAGGCAGTCAGGTTCCAACAGAAAGCTGCGCTGACGAGTCGGTTGCTGGCCCGGCTTTTATCGACTTGACCAGTTGAATGAATCGTTGTTCGATGTCCTGTATCTCGAGCGGATTTATCACGAGGTCACGCCGCATGATCCACGACGTTTCACTCTGCCGGGCTTTTGTCATGACCGAAAGTAGCCGCTCGGATACAGAGCGGTCGGTCGCCGAGGAGAGCAGTTTCGCGAGATCGTAGGTATCGAACGCGCTGACGGCATCAAATAGCGTCCGGTCGTCAACGAGATCCAGGTCCGTCAGCGATTCGAGCTCGCTCGCGGCTCGCACCTTTTTCTTGGAGAAATAAGCCACGCCATTGTTTTCAATGTAAGTCAGCACTTTGGCTCGCCGGAAAGCAAAGATATCTTCGGCGATTTCCGCGCGAGAGAGCTTATCGAGTATTAACTGCCTCTCGACTCCTATCAGGGCCTCGAGGTCAGCCAGTTCTATCAATTCCAGCTCGCTGGCGATCGAAATATCAAGATCATGACCACCGACTCGTTGAGCACGTTCGATAATCCGCACGGGGTCGAAGGTGACAGCCTGGCGGCCCGAGGTGTCGTCAACGACAGAAGCCGGGACGTTGCCGAGAAACTCCGCGCGACCGAACTCGAGCGCGACGAGGTTGAGTTTCTCCATGCGTTTGAGCATGGCCATGACATGCACGCGAGGATGGCCGGCTACTGCCTGGCATCGCTTGCACACTTCCGCAAGAGGAATGGCAACTTCATCCGATTGAGACCGGCGGCCCTGCATTTCTCGACTTTCAGTCCCTGACATCAAGCTAAGTAAGTGCGCATAGGAGACTATGCCGGGCAGAAAGTCAGCGTTTGTGTAGGTCGCCAGGAGTTCGTCCTTCCTCTTGTTCCGGCGAATCAGAGTGCGCATCAGGTGGCGAAGGAGGGGCGAGACGCGCTCTAGTTCTTCTTCCACGACCTTTGCGTCGATCACGCTTAGTCGGCAAAAGCTAAGCGCCTTCGCCGTCGACCCGCGTGGCTCGGACGGCAGCAACGCCGATTCTCCAAAGCACTCTCCCTTTCCAAGGGTCGCGAGGACAACACGCCTTTCGTCGCATTTTGTTGAAATCTCGACTTTGCCCTCTGCAATCACATAGACGGCCGAGGTTCCAACATACCCTTCCGAGTAGATGACCTCACCGGGGGCGAATGCCCGCAGTCTTGATGAGTTTTCCTGGTTCAATGTAGCCCCCGAAGAGTTTTCGCTTGGCCCCGTTTGTATTTGTCGGGCACGCAAGCGTTTCGCCAATTTCTATGGTCTGTAGATCGTATAACGACCTTTCTTCGGAACTCTTTAATGATGTTCGCTCTACTCAGGGCTTGTTTGTCCGCGCAAAACCTAGGGGCTGCAGGGAAATCGCTCTCGCACGGAACACTCACGTTAAGGACGGACGTACAACGTTTCTGCTGGGACGTGGCGTTGTGATCATCTACCGCGAGTGCGCAAACGTTAAAACGAGTCGATTGCGGCGATAGCCGGCAGGCAGAAGCCGGCCGCGAAAGTTGCGAGAAGGGTGCCTTGCGAAGGCCGCCCCTTAACCGGGCGCGGAGCAAACCTCCGCGCCCGGACAGGATCAGTTGGCGGTGTGACCGCCGTCGACGTTGAGGATATGGCCGGTGATGAATGAAGCTTCGTTCGACGCGATGAAGACGATCGCGTCGGCTAGCTCCTCCGAGAGGCCGAGGCGACCCATCGGAACACCCGTCACCAGCGCCGCCTTATTGTCCGGCGTGCCTGTAAAACGGGTCAACATGCCAGTGTCCGTGGGACCAGGCGCTACGCCGTTCACACGGATTCCCGACTTGGCGATCTCGAGCGCCACCGACTTGGTGATGCCTTCCACGGCGTGCTTGCTGCCGACATAGACCGAGGCCCCCGCTGCACCCTCGTGCCCGTAGGTCGAGGAGATGTTGACGATGCTGCCGCTGCCCTGTCCTTGCATGACGCGCACTTCGTGCTTCATGCTCAGGATCACGCCGAGAACATTCGTGTCGAACGTCGCGGCATAGCTTTCCGCAGTCTGGTCCGTGATCGGGCCAACCTGGCCTTCGGTGCCGGCATTGTTCACCGCGACATCGAGACGGCCAAACCGTGCGACGGTCTTGTCGACCATAGCGCGGACGTCACTTTCCTTGCGGACGTCGGCGTTGATGAACTCGGCCTCCGAACCGAACGAGCGTAGCTCCTCGACGAGCGCGTTGCCGGCCTCATCGCGCCGACCGGCAACGACGACCTTCGCGCCCTTTTTGGCAAAAGCGACAGCGGCGGCGCGACCTATGCCTGTGAGGCCTCCCGTGACCAAAACGACTTGCGTGTTCATTGCACTACTCCTGATGACAGATTGATGGATGTAAGCTCTTGAATAATGGGGACTTGTTTTCCCTATCGACTACCCATGCTTCCATGCCACCCACTCTAGGCTTGCGTAGCGCCAGCGAACAATACTTTGTAAGCTGAGGGGCATACCTGTCAGGCATGGAATGGCTATGGAGCTGAGGCATCTGCGTTATTTCGTAGCCGTGGTCGAGGAAGGCAGCCTGACGACGGCCGCCGAGCTCCGGCTCCACACCTCACAGCCTTCACTGAGCCGGCAGATTCGCGACCTGGAGTCCCAGGTTGGCGTCGAATTGTTGTTTCGCAGCGTTCATGGCGTCGAGCTGACCGCTGCAGGCAAGGCCTTTCTCGACCATGCCCGGCTGGCGCTGGCGCAAGTCGATGCCGCGGTGGAAGCGGCGCGCAGAGCCGCACAGCCGGCAAGAAAGACGTTCGCCATCGGCTTCCAGACCGGTCACGAGATGAACTGGCTGCCGCGGGCCATGTATGTGCTGCGCGACGAGCTGAAGAACATCCAGGTCACGGTCTCGAGCGACTATTCGCCGAACCTCGCCGAGGCGCTCGTCTGCGGCCGGCTCGACGTGGCCTTCCTGCGTGTCGAGCCGGCCTTCGACCTGGACTACGAGGTGGTGGACCACGAACCGCTGATCGTCCTGATGCAGAGCGACCATCGCCTCACCAGCCGCGAAGCGATTCACCCGCGGGAATTCGTCGGCGAGATCTTCATCGGCGGTTCGAACAAAGCCAGGGTGCTGCGCGCCGTGACGGAGGACTATCTGCGCCGCACCGGGCTTGATATCAAATTGGATTACGGGGTCGACAACATGGCGATGGCCATTTCCCTGGTTGCGTCCACTCGCGGGTTGGCGCTTATGCCCGCCTATGCGAAGAATCTGCTGCCGCGGTCCGTGGTCAGCCGTCCGCTGGAGGGGGAAGCGCCAACGATCGATCTGGCCGTGGGTTACAGCAAGGCAAATACTTCGCCGATTCTCAAGCTGTTCCTCGAGGGGATGAAGCAGCTTGGAAGCGAAAGCCCGATGAACCTCTCGGCCCCGCAGATCGATAACGGGTCTGCGTGAGCTATCGTTCGAGGGAAATTTGGGGGTCTGTCAGTCGCTGTTGCTACCGGTATGAATTGTGGAATTCCAACCTGCCTGTTCTCCGGTTGACGGGCCCATGAGAAATCGAAGCCGCAACAATTTCGGAGTGCAAAGAGATTGAAAAGATGAAGGTAAGGGGGACTCGGACCGGCTTGAAATTTCCGGGATCGTCGAAAGCCTATCGTCGAACTTGCTCCTGTATGTCGTTCACCGATCGTGCTAGCGACGTCCGCTGCGGCCCCACACGTAGCGCGTCCAGCGCTGCCACCGGCTTTCCTGCGGAGCAATCGAGTTGCGCGCAGCCTGTGCTTCGCGATCGCGCTCGACCCTCTTCTGCACTTGTTCGTGGATCTGGCGTAACGTCAAGCCGCCAGGGCCTTTCAGTTTGTCGGGATCGGGGTTGTTTGTCATGGGATTAGCATATTCCTGACGAGTCGATTTGGTCTTGGAGTCAATCCTATTGCCTGACGAATTTCTCGTCAAAGCGCGGGACTACTTAGCCGGCCGCAGGCAAGTGCAGCGGCAGTGCGTGTTCCGCGTCTCAAGACAGACGTTCATCCGGATGCTGGTGAGGCAGTGGCTTCACTTCATTTCTTTTCACTCACGAAAATCTTGACAGTGGGCAAGCATCGA
>Ga0185299_10005769_pt1 | contig 13643 bp, 19 predicted proteins | sample PaiPotPPA55metaG_FD_128002 | JGI IMG/M metagenome (GOLD analysis project Ga0185299, IMG submission 128002) | Iron sulfur acid spring bacterial and archeal communities from Banff, Canada, to study Microbial Dark Matter (Phase II) - Paint Pots PPA... ...
CTTGGGCGGACTGTTCATCCGTACACCGGATCCGCCACCTGCTGGAACCTTCATTCAGTTGCTTATTGATGCGCCTACAGGTGAGGTACGCGCTCGTGCCGCTGTCCAACGAAGTAGCCCCAAACAAGGTATGGGTGTGAAGTTTATCGCGATGGAACACGAACATCGGGCGCGATTCGCGGGATGGCTTAAAACTCTGTCCTCCTGACGCGGTCGATCCAGTCCAGCGGGTGAACTTTTCTAAGCAAAGCTAAGGGGCCGACCACCCACTAAACTATGCCGGTCAACAGATTCCTCGCTTTGATTGCGCTTAACACACGTTTGATGTCCGTCTTAATCAGGCGTTGCCGAGATATCGGCTAACCTTTACGGTTGACCGCCCTGCAGAAATCTACAACCCGCACTAACGTCTTGCCCCTATCGACCGATGGCCCTAAGAGGTTCCAAATAGCAGAGACGCCGCAAGGTGCGGCAAGCCAGGTTTCGCTCATAGGAGGATGAATATGTTTGGAATTATCGGCCTCGTGCTGTTGCTCATGTGGCTCGGCGGATTCTTCGCCTTTCATATAACCGCGGGCTTCATACACATCCTTTTGGTCTTAGCGCTCATTTCGATTGTTTACCACTTCTTCGCGGGTCGCTCGGCAACCGTATAAGCGCCGAAGATCGCTACCGTTGCTCAAAAAAGACCAAGGCAGGGCTGCGAGCCCTGCTTTGTCTTTCGTCGTGATCTATGCACAGCTATAGAGAGGTATATAGAACGGTGGGGAGGCGCATCTGTGTGGCGTAGGTTCGCTCCCATCGTTCTAGTTATTCTGCTGTGCGGAAGTTCTCCTCGGTTGTTCGCACAAAATCGCGTCGAGGCTGGCATATTTATCGATTACCTCGGCATTTCCCAGACCAACACCAACAACTTCGGGGTGGGCGGACGGTTCGGCTACCGTATCCATCGCAAAGTAATGATGGAAGGGGAACTGGCTTATGACTACGGGATCAACTTCAACGAGGCTTACCGCAACATTACGAACGGCGATATAACCGCGATTGAACGTACGTCGATTGGCGTCACCCAGGGCCTGTTCGGGCCCACGCTGCAGCCCGACAAGGGTAGATTTCGTCCATTCATCACTCTGAAAGGCGGGTTTATGAATTTCCGTCTGAGCCCAAGCCTACTACCGCTTAGCACTGTTGAGAGCACGCTCCTCGGCCTTCGTACGTCCAGCTTGAACGTGGCAATGTATCCCGGAGCAGGAGTAGAGGCAAGTCTGGGTCCGGTGGGGTTGCGTCTCGAATTGGGCGACGACATCTATTTTAACAGTGGCGCGCACAATAACCTGCGGGTCACGTTTGGTCCGATCCTCAGGTTCTAGCAGTATTGGCCCAGCTTGTCTTCCCGCGGTTTCTAGAAAGTTCCAAACAGCGAACCTGGCACCCAAGCGAGCCAGTTCCAATTCGAAGGCCATACGAGGACCGAGCTCTACAGACACCTACACATCTATACTCTCCACCCTAGGCTTTCGGCCCGATATCAAAGGCTTCTTCAAAGAGACAGACTTCCACGGCGTCGCTTCTCTCGATCAATCAAGATACACGCCCAGCCGATTCCGACGCTGCCAAGAAATCTGAGCTTCCACTTAAAAAAGGAGACATCTTTATGGACGATTACAACAAGCAGCCAGACCAACCAGGCTATAACCAGTCCGAAACCCCCGGTATGGCGACAGCCGCACGCATGAAGCTTTCCGACACAGCCGCTGACGTGAAGGAAAAAGTAGCTGATATCGGTCGGCGCGCCGCCGATTCGATCGATAGTTCCCGTCAATCCGCCGCGGGCGCACTCGACGGCACCGCATCCTCTCTACACTCGAGTGCCGACCAAATTTCCGGTGCCGCCCACACCGCTGCCGATAAACTCCAGGCGACCGCTCATTCGACCGCCGATAAGCTCCAGGCTACTGCGGACTACGTTCGCCAGACCGACCTGAAAGGTATGGTCGATGATCTGACCGGCGTCGTAAAGCGTTACCCCGGCCAATCTCTAGCAGCAGCGGCCATTTTGGGTTTTCTCGTAGCGCGTGGTCTCAGAGGTAACGACTGAGCAGCCGAGGAGAATGGCTATGTCAACCCCACAAATACAGCGGACGGTTTCGGAGTTGCTCGGCAACATCGTAGACAATATCCAGCAAATAATTCGGTCCGAATTCAGGCTGGCCAAAGCTGAGATACAGGAAAAAGCGTCAAGAGCCTCCAAGCCCGCTACCACGTTGGGAGCAGGTTTTTTGCTCGGATTGTACGGGCTTGGCTTCCTGTTGCTGGCGGCGGTATACGCATTGTCGATGGTCATGGCGGCCGGGCTCGCCGCGCTCATCGTGGGCGGCGTTTTAGCCCTCGTCTCCGTCACGTTAGTAACTTCCAGCGTCAAAAAACTTAAAGCCTTGAATCCGGCACCAGAAAGAACAATTCAGACCTTAGAGGAGAATGTCCAATGGGCGAAAGACCAGATCAAATAGAGCGGCAGATCGCGGAAACCCGCAGCGAACTGAGCGACAACTTCAGCGAGTTACAAGACAAGGTTAAGTCCGCGGTGGATTGGCGCACTCAGTTCAGCGAACACCCCGGAACCCTTCTGGCGGTGGCTTTTGGCGGGGGCGTACTCCTCTCGGCGTTGCTTCCTTCGCCAAACCGTCGCCGGAAGGCGTACGACTCTGGCTCGATTTCCGCCGGAGACCGCGCGTATTCGGCTCCTTCGTTCGACAAATCGTCAGCGACACAAGGCAAGTCCAGCGACCTACGCAAAACCATTGAAGCCTTAACCGGTGCTCTCCTAGGCGTAGCAGTAAATCAGGCCAGCGGCTTCCTCGATTCGCTTCTACCCGGCTTCCACCAGGAATTCACCAAGGCCCGCACCAGCAAGGACAAGGATCCGCACCGCGATAATTCACCGATTGACAGCTCCCCCTACGTGGCCACAAAGGACTCCGCGTCACCACCGAAACCTTTAACCGCAGCGGCTAGCGCCTGAGGAAGGCATCAAAAGTGGCCGCGACGTTAACGTCTGTAAAGCCATCCGGCATCAGCTGGTACGAAGTTATTCGGCGAACTTGGGCGAGCGCCATGGAAGACGACATTCTCGGGCGCTCTGCTCAACTCTCCTATTATTTTTTCCTGGCATTGTTTCCCGCTTTGATTTGCCTCTTGGCACTGTTGAAATTGTTCGCAAGCAGCGGCGAAGCTCTGCGAGTGGGCTTCTTCCAGTTCATGACCATGCTCATGCCCGGCTCGGGCTCCCAACTAGTCGGGAAGACCCTGGGCGAAATCGCGCAGTCGTCCGCCAAGTCCAAAATCCCCCTCGGTATCCTCTTCTCACTCTGGTCAGCCTCTGCAGGCATGTCCGCAGTCATGGACACGCTCAACGTACAGTTCAAGGTGCCGGAAACCCGCTCATTCGTCCGTCGTAATCTAACCGCCATCGGCTTGACGGCAGGATGTGCTTTTTTGCTGCTGGCTTCCTTAGCAATTGTTCTAGCCGGAGGGCCCGTAGCAGACACCTTCTCCCACGGCATCTCGACCGCACTGGTAAAAACTGTGCAATGGCCAATCGCGTTCGCGCTGATGCTTTTCGGCTTCGCCCTGATTTATTTTTTCGCGCCAGACGTCAAGGAACAGAAATGGCATTGGGTTACCCCAGGTGCGATCTGTGCCCTCTTCCTGTGGCTGATCGTATCGCTAGCTTTGAAAATTTACGTGCACTTCTTCAACACCTACAGTGCCACCTATGGCTCGCTGGGCGCCGTAATCATTCTCCTTCTCTGGTTTTATTTGACCGGCGCGGCTGTCTTGGTAGGCGCGGAAATCAACAGCGTTCTGGAAGATGAAGCCGCGCAGGAAGGTGACCCCGAAGCAAAAATGAAGGGCGAAAAAGCTCCCCAGCAACCCGCTCGACCAATCTCCGAAACCAAAGCCAGAGCCCATTCCGCTTAACTTCCAGGGTCCCGATTGCCTCGGGACTTCCCGGCCTGCCACTCGGGTAGATTCCCTCCCCGAATAAAGTCATATACGTATTGCGGCCCGATTTTGCCTCGTATAAAAATCCCCTCAACGGAGGGCAAGGACGGTGTTGCGGCTTTGTTGGATACTGCTCTTAGTCGGCTTCCTGGGCGGCGTGACGGCCTACCTGATTTATCTCGTCCCCGGCACGCGGGACCACGTGGAATGAAACGCCAGATGCAGTCCCTGTTTTCCATCTCCAAGATGCGCGACGACGGACGCCTCGAGTTGTTCGCCGGAGCCGACAACCTCGAATCCGCGAAGGAGCGAGTCGAGGAACTCGGAGAACTCTGGCCCGGCACGTACGTGATTTTGAATCAGGCAACAAAAGCGCCTTTCACAATCAACATTGGTGGCGATACAAAACTTCACTAGGCTGTTCCATGTGAGATTGTTCTCTCAAGTCGGTCCGGTCGTGCTCTTTTTCGCGGCTCTGTATTACCGTTTCGCTCGTCACGATGCGCTCAGGTTCTACGTGTTCTTTGGGGCTGCGGCCATCGTTGCGTACTTCTACCTTTTTCGCTACGGCAACGATTGAATCCATGCCGCGCGCCTATAGATCGTTAAACCTGTCGGTCCAGCTTTTCCGCTTTGATTATGGCCAGCAGCTTTTGAGCAGTTTTGAGTGCCTTTTCTTCGTCGCTACCAGGTTCGACAGGACTAAGCAGTCGCTGTTCGATTGCTGCCAGAGCCTCATAAACCCGATGAGCTAGTTTGGAATCATCCGTCTCCAAAAGAGCGCCGATATAATCGTACTGCCACGAATACACTGTGCGTGCTCCCGGCCAGTTCTTCGGAAAGTCTACGACGCCAAGGAACAGAGCATCAAGTCAAACCAGCCCAGTGACACAGCACAAATAGACGTAAATGCGCATATTATCGTTCTGCTCCCAGAATGACGATTACTGTTCAAGATTGAAATAGATCAGGTAAAAACCGTATTTCGTTCTGTAAATGCTGATGATAATAATTCTTCCGTCCCCCTTTTTTGTTTCACATCCTTGCGGTGATGGAGGGCGCGGTGTTCGATTTCAGCAGAGCTCGGGAAATATCTCGAAAGATCACGATTGAAGACGATCCGGTAAAAATCGACAATCTCCTATCCAATCTGCACGAAATAGTCAGCAAGGAATTTGAAAAGGGCCAGATGAAGCATTCGGGTCGGACCAGTGTCGCGAGTCGACTGAACTCGACGACGCGCGAAGAACGCGCCTAGGTGAGAGAAGATGGCGGTCGTTTTTGAACCCACTTGGGGCAGTACCGCGTTAGCTCTTGGGATGCCGTCTTCTCCACTCAGCCCGCGCTTCATCTAGCTGAATCTGGAAACTAGGATTCGGGTTGCCGTGGTCTTCCCACGATCGGCCATGCATGGGCGGGGGGAGGAAACGGGAAGGCAGGATAGCACGTCACGTCTTCGGCGGACTTCCCTTCAAACGAGCCTCCTTGGCTTCCAGAAGATCGTTTATTTCTGTGATGAGTTCCTGCAATTTATTCGGGTCCTGCTCAACTGACGCTTGCTCACACAAGAGTCTCCAGCGTTCCTTATTGCCATCTTGCACATAAATGCCTCGGTTTCGATCTAGTTCTGCTTGTACCACATTAGGCCGCAGGCGTGCTGAACAGAGCGATAGCGTACTCAGCGGCGCTAAGGTGAAGGCTGTATTTAACAGAGCGCCGTTGAGTGTAGGGTTGTGGCGTGATTGCTATGGCACGCTGGACGCTACGGTGCGACAACTGCAACTTCGACTTCACGCACTCCACGATTGAAGATTTTGGAGTAGCGAACGTTTTCCAGCCGCCTAAACCTGAGTTCCCAGATGGCGGGTCGGAGCTGGAGTGCCCGAATTGTGGGCATAAGGGTACGTACCAGCGCACCGATTTAATGTACAGTGCGTAAACTTTCCGCCGAGCCTTTTCCGTTCCAACTAAACCCAGTCGAGGTTTAAGCCTATGCAGGGACCCCAGAACGAACGATTTAGAGAATTATGCGAACACGCCGAAGTTGAGGACGACCCTTACAAACTCGCGGACCTGGCCGACGAAATCTACGAAATTCTTGAACTCCAACTGGAAAGCTTAAGGAAAGCCCCGCCCAAACCAACCTGACTCCGCGACGCATTTCGAGGTTTGGGGTCAGCGCTAGGATCCCTGTAGCGAGTTTCGTTGCCTTGGACGATCAGTCGGTCAGTTTATCCCGCAAGTTTTGCAAAGTGGGCCTGCGCTAGCTTTTCTAGCATGAGTAAGCCGAACCCAACAAGGCTAGTGCCCAGTCCAATGCCAAGCAAGAAGGCACCGCCCTTCGTGAAAAAGCGAGTGTCAAATTGGCCGCCACGTCCCAAGATCATGAATGCGGCAAGGGCGATAGCGAACAGCGCAAAGACAGCTAGGACACCTTTGAAGATCAACATAGTGTTCTCCTCGCCCCGCATCGTAAAGAATGCTTACCATCCTGTCAATACTCTTTCCCAATCTTGCGCGGGTCTTTGTCGTTCCGCAAGCCGACTAACTTCGAACGCCTGAGATGATCCGCGTCGGTCCATTCGAGGAATTCAATTTGAACCACAAACCGTGCAGTCCAACTCCCGTCCGAGATGTTCGAGTCTGCCCTGAGGGGTTGTTACCCAAGGGTGGACAATCCAAGGTGGATTGTGACGGACTTGCCGTTGATGCCCGCATTCGAGTTCGGCTACCCACTCGCAGTCTTCATCAAGGTGAAAGTCAACGATCTTTCGAGGAATCCCGACCGACTTTGCTTGCATCGGCTTCATTGAGCCCTTTAACCGACTTGCCTCCACAACTGCTTTAACGGGTGAACCCTGCCGATCAGACTGTTTTATTTTTCATCTGGCGAAGCATGGCTTTTATCTCAACCAGAACAAAAGTGTAGTCTTTTGTTTGTACATGCTTTGAGTGGTCTTGGAGGTATCGCCTTACTTCTTCGGATATACCCTTGTAGATCCTGTTGATTTCGATTTCCGCCAGAAAAAGGTTGGGGTTACTCACGACTACATCTCGAACAGCCTCAAATATCAGTTGAGGATCGTTCGCGTATTGAATCCCCGGTCGCTGCCTCCGGGTACGGATGGTTTCGATAATGACATTGTAAAATGCTTGTGACAGGGTTTGTTGTTTGGCTTTCATGGGGCGGCCCCCTTATTTGCGGAGAGTTTCAAGAAAGCGGTAGAGGCTGGAAATGGTACTTTAGTTTTGATGGAGAATTACGCACGGGCTAGTATATTTAACAATGATGGACTTACTTTAACGTTTATCTTATAAATATGCGAATGCCGTATCTTCGCGTCTGAATGCTCCACGAGCAGTTCAGCGGGAGCGCCAAAAGGATACCTGGGAGTACGAGGGGGATGCTCGACAGGCGCGCCGCTGGGCGAGATGGAGACAGAAATCCACAAAGTCTGTTTTCGACCTTTGTCCATCGGAAACCATTGGGTTGAACCGTCATCGCGTTCTTTGGCGTTCTATTTCGGTTACATTTGCTATTCCGAGTTTTCCCGCAAGCGGAGTTTTTTCAGTGATTTAGGATTTGGTCTAAAGCGTGCTTGCATCCGCACCGGGGGCCATCCTGGAAGAGGAGGGAGCTCGGCATGGACATCCCGCCCTGGGAAGTCCTCGAACGGGACGGAGAGTCGGGCAAACGAACACTTCCACTGGCCTCCAAATTCACCGAAACGCCCGGCTGCGACGTAGGCTGCTGGGTTTGGACCGCCGCTAGGGCTTGGGCCGCTGCGGGGCAACTATTGCTTCGGCTATCTTTTTGATCGCGTCTATTTCGAGACTTGAAACTGTTGCGACGGAATCCCTTCCTTGGGCTTTGACGATTCAGGGGATTCCGCTGCATTGCCTTTCTCCATGTCTGCCTCCATTCCTTGAGGGAGAAATACTACTTATCGCCGGAACCCAGAAAACGTAACCCTAGACTTTGACGGACTTAACATTTACGCCAGACGCTGCGAGTCGCTGGTGCTCGGCGCTCTTCTGCCGTCGCAAACCGGCCAAGCCGGCAAGGCCAAAAAGGCCGATCCATCCGAAGCTGTGATTAGCAAAGTTGGAGCGATTTGTATCGTCAGAGCCAGTCGAGACCGGTGGAGTTTGACCAAAAGATGGGACCGCAGAGGCGAGCAGCAAAGCCGATGTTAAGAGAATAGTTTTCATTGGAGATTCCTTCCGTAGAGAGCGTGCCACTCTAATCGGAATGTAGCCATACCCTGAAGGCTTAACTAGGTTGGTTATAACGCTTGACCAAGACTGAGAGATTGCTGACAGGCCCAAAACTGACCTAAGAGCCGCTCTTATGCCGTTAGCAAAAAATTAGCTCTGCCCAGATGGTGAACGACTTGAAGCCACACGACTCGAGTTGACCGGCAAGGTCCGCCCGAATCGCCAGCTCTTAGGGGCGCGTGCTGAGGATGGGTTCTCAGTTTGCCTTGGATACATAGCCAGCAAATCCAGCTCTATCAGTATCGAGGCGGCGGAAATTGTTGAGAGTTGCCTAGGACCGCTGGCGGGAGCCACTACTTGATTCGGCGATGCAAGAAATTATTGAGATTCCCTTGTCCAGTTAACTGAACATAAAAAGAGGACCGGGATGTCAGCCGGTCCTCTGAGGGTTTTCTTCTGATTAGGATGTAGTTTAATTTTGGACCGCGCTTCCCAAAGGCAAATCTACAAACGGTATCGAGGGCGGCGGGAATCGTTCAGACTTTCCTAGGTGAAGGAAGGTGGCGGCGCGTCGCGACCTTGGGCTCAGACGGCACCGCCCCAGAAACGGACCCAGCGGCGGAATTATAAACCGTGCGGGCCGACAATGAACAAAAGTTTTTAATTGGGGAATCGCCGAAAACTACGAATTGGAAATGGCGCTGAGCGGTTCTAATCGGGGCGGCATAATTAAAAACTAGGGCGAAGACCGTATCGACTTCTGTCGGTGGGGACCTTATCACGCTAGAATGGTCCTGACGGTTGTACTCTTGGGTGTGATTCTTTTCGCGGTGCTCGTCGTCCTCGGCACCCGGTTTGTCCGTAAAGCGACCGCCTTATTCAGGTTAAACTTAGACGGCCTCTAAGGCTGTCCGTCTCGCTTCTTTCCGCCAAGACAGGCTCACCGCACAGCATCCCAACTTATCAAAAGCGAAACATTGAGAAGGACCAGTGCTGCGATTGCCCCATGCCGCTCGCACGGAACAGCGTGCGCTACTGCGAGAAGCACCTCAAGGCTTGCCGCGAACGAGCACCTGCACGAGCGAAGAAACTCAACAAGCCGCCGCATGGCCACGCTCCGGGAACTCTCGCTGCGCTGGCCGAAGGACGGAAAGAATCATGCGAAATGAAAAGGAGGACCTGTACGGTCCCAATTTCAGTCCATTTATTTCGTTGCCGTTGTTACGTGACCTGCCCTTCGACCGATGCAGGAGCATTCTTCGCCCGCGAATCAAGCAATGCAACTGTGCGACGGACCTCAACGACTAGCAGCGCGTCCGTAATGGCAAGGAAGATAACGAGAAGCCATCTCGCTACCCATCCTACGACCCAGTGTGGACCCGTCCACTCCGCCTTCAATGAAGGGAATACGCCAACGAGGACAAAGATACAGACGCCGAGCGGAATGAGGAACGTAAACAAAATGAGCAGCCGACCGAAGCTGGTGCACATGATTCCGTAGAATGGTGATTCAGAGATGGCTGCTTCGTGTCCAGGCAGCATGCGACGAACCTGGATCAGATGGGCGAGCAGGTACACCATCAGGGAGAATTCAACTAACGACGCCATGATGATCGTAACGCTTCGGCTGAGAGATTCACCTAGAATGTCAATCTTCTCCTTTGATTTTTCTGCTTCCTCTTCCTTCTTTTGCTCGAGGAAGGCCGTCGCCGCCACGGGGGAGCGACTCCCTACGTCGTTCCAAAGTTCCCACAGTTTGGGGACAAGCACGGCTCTAGTGTCTTCCCAGTCTCCAAGCTTGTTCCCCTTGAGTGCATCGGGAATATTGAGATCAAGCGAGTTGGAGCCTGAGAGCTTCACCTCCGTAACGTTGACCACTGTGGTTGGGACGTCGAGGATAGCGCTTCGAATGCCGGTGAGAGTTCCCGTCCGAACCTCATATTCCAGCGCAATCTTACAGCTGAACTGCCGGTTGACATTGGCGTCTGCCACGCTATCGCGGACATACACACTGAGCCGTGTAAAAGTTGGTTTAGCTGAGACGCCCAACAGTTTGTCCAGAGAATGGAAGAGTTGAGAGCGATCGACGTCGCAAAGAAGGAACGGGAAATCTAGGTCGCGATATATCCGATCGGCCCACTTCACTTGAGCATCCAACGTCACAAGAGGATCTCGGGACGAGTCCGGAACAGCGAAGTCCGCAGGGCTTACGACCTCAATGTCGAAGTTCTGCTCCCTTCCGTTGTGTGTCTCCAACCAGGCGTGTGTTGCGGACTTGAGTTCGGATTTGTCATAGATGATTTTGTAAGCCTTATCCACTTGGTCTGAGATAGCTGTGATGCCGTTTGTGAGTGTCTGGATTTCATCCTCAGCATCGTCGTAGACGCTATTCGGAGGTTGAATTGTGACTCCGACGAGGAAGAGGGCCAGAGCCACGCCGATAATAAGCCGGTGGACCAAAACCACCATATCAAGCGTTTTATCCATCGATTGGCCTCCGAACTAGTTCTGCGTGTTCGGGGATCCCCCTAAAGGTTTGTAGGGACTATGCCCAAGGTATCGCGGCGGCGCAGGCTATCTATCGAACGGCCCTTCGAGATAGACCTGCAACTCATCGAGAGGCTGCTGATTGCTTACGGCGATCTCAGTCTGGACTCTCGTAATTTTCCAGTAGGTGCCTACGCGCTCGATCATCGCGCCTACAAGAAGTTTTGCTACTTCCTCATTCTCGTGCAGTTCCTCTTCGCCTTCGACGTTATTGTAGTAATACACGACGCTTTTCATTTCGCGGGCACCAAATAGACGAGATGAGCTGTTAATTCGTTTTCGCCGTCGTATCTCTGCGTCACCGCCTCAACTTTCCGATATTTTCCGTCCGGTCGGAGCAAGGTTTGGCCTCGCTCTGGAACTATAAAATCTCCGTTGAGGATTGATGTCGGTCTCATCATTTCTGAGCTTGGCGTCGTAAAAAATAGGCGATCTGCTCCATTGCCATGTGCGTCCCCTTGACCGATGCCGTCGCCACTATACGCTTAGGCTAAGTCACCTCACAAGAATGTGCTTGCGGCGCGGGACCTACGGTTGAGGCAAGCAGTGATAGGATCACCGTCACAGATCGGCTGCCGGCTCGCCCATGTTAAACCAAGATAGCGAACGTCGCGTTTATCCTCGCCTCCCAGCGCCGAAAGGGACGATTGTCGCTTGGCACAGTTCCAACAGGAGAGTGGTTTCAGCAGTGGACAACTTTGGGTTGGGCGGATTGTTCATCTGTACTCCAGATCCGCCGGCAACCGGAACTTTCATTCAGCTCCTGCTCGATGCGCCTACAGGTGAGGTACGCGCTCGTGCCGCTGTCCAACGAAGTAGCCCCAAACAAGGTATGGGTGTGAAGTTTATCGCGATGGAACACGAACATCGGGCGCGATTCGCGGGGTGGCTCAAAACTCTGTCCTCCTGACGCGGTCGATCCGTTGGGCGACGAAGCCGCCGCACGAACCACCCGCGAGTTTCAGCGCGTGGGCCACAATGTATACAAAGGGTTCAGGCTGCGCACGCGTCATGGCGACGTAGATCAGTGCTGCGACCGCTCCGACCAACGTCCCATGTAGGATGAAACGGGACTCGATCCGTCGACTCACCCAGAGCGCTGCGAGGAAGCACGTGATGAACGATCCTGGGGGAGCAGTGTAATGCAAGAAATTGTCGCCAAGACGCAAGCCGAGAGGAACAATTGCGAGAATGAGAGCTACTTCCGCGAACAGCCCCCCGAGCAAAATTCGTCCCCAGTGGATTGTTGTGCTACTCATTTTCAAACTCCCGTGCCGAACGTAGAACGATCCGCGATTGTAACAACTAGCGCGGTCCAAGTCCTTTAGTTGGGCTTTCCAGGGGTTAGCATGGATAACAAAAATGGCCGCCACAGTTTGCCGTGGCGGCCCTTCCCATTTCAGTTGAATGACGATGCGGGAGCGATGGGGCGAGTTTGAGCTGATGGTGGGGAAGCGGAGGGCTTACGCGGTGTGGTTGAGAGGTGGCGGATTGTTTCGGGGGCGGAGATCGCGTCGGGAGAATCAGTCTGCCGTCTGGTTATGGCATTGAAGACTACGACTTAGAGTTTTTCCTAGGAAAGGGTAGGGCTATTAAATCCCTTATTTACATTTTCTGCTTGATTCTTCTCTCAGGAATGCAGCCTTAGAATGACCTGGTTGGAATTCCAAGCATACAATTCCTTGTGATAAAAACAGCTCTTTGCGAAGAACTGTACCGTCGGCCATCAAAACATTGAGGAATCGCCCGGACATCGATGCAATCAAAAATCCAAAGTGCCGGCATGAATCGGCTCAAGCGCCATCCTAAGGAAACTCTCCAATCGCTGCTGTCCTCCGCATTGCGGTCGGAGGACAAGGAGCTTGACCAGATTCTACGTGCCCTAGAAGAGATTTCGGCAATGGCCGAATCGAATGCTCCCGACGCCGATGCTGTGCGCGACGCGCTCCGGCGAGTGGCCGGGTGTGCCGTTAAGCAGGCGTTGTTGGATCGGGAACTCCGCGTTCTGGCCATCACTGATGACTTAACAGGTCTGTACAACCGGCGCGGGTTTTGGGCTTCGGCGACCCACCAGCTGAAAGTGGCACATCGGAATGCGCAAGACTTGTTGCTGTTCTTTTGTGACGTTGACGATCTTAAGAAGACTAACGATACCTACGGGCATCCGGCGGGAGATCAGGCGCTGGTTTACGTCGCGGGAGCTCTGGACCTCACGTTTCGCGAATCCGACCTCTTGGCTCGTTTGGGTGGAGACGAATTCGTTGTGTTGGCGTCAGAAACCGGTCAAAATCAGGAACTCATCCTGTCTCGTCTGAAAGAGAATCTCGAAAAGACAAGCGTTAGTGAATCGCCGGGTGCGCCTTCACTGAGCGTCGGGGTAGCGCGGTTCGATCCGAAGTGTCCGGTCTCGCTGGGAGAACTTGTGTCACGCGCAGATCGGGCAATGTACGAAGACAAAGTCAGGCGTCGAAAAAGCTAAGTTCTATCGGTTTGTTTTGCCGTGATGGGGAAGTCAATTGGGGGTCGGCCTGGCCGAATCATTTAGACGGAGGCGTGACGAATAAGCCTGGTGCGAGGCGCAGTGGTTGTCCTGCGTTTGCGGCGGAAGTGCCACTCTAGCCAGAGTAGGGTGCGTGTGGGCACACCGTTTGAGTGCTCAAGTCGGGGCATCCATGCGACTTAGCAGTGAATCGGAACCGCATAAAACTCTCGCGAGGATGAAAGGAAACTAGCATACAAATTAGGCAGACCGAAATCGGGTAGACGCTGTAGCCGCTCGATTACATCGACCAGTTGCAAAGCAAAAAGCAGGCTCGCCGATGTCAGACCGAGATAGCGAACGTCGTGTTTATCCTCGCTTTGCCGCTCCGAAA
>Ga0185299_10005771_pt1 | contig 13642 bp, 17 predicted proteins | sample PaiPotPPA55metaG_FD_128002 | JGI IMG/M metagenome (GOLD analysis project Ga0185299, IMG submission 128002) | Iron sulfur acid spring bacterial and archeal communities from Banff, Canada, to study Microbial Dark Matter (Phase II) - Paint Pots PPA... ...
AGAACCCTTTTCGACGGTGCAGCGATTGACATTCGGCCAAAGAGTGTTTTAGAAGGAGCGGGTACTTTGGGCCCTCTGTACGAGCAACCAAATATATAAGGAGGCGGCGATGGCAGGTGGAGGAATAATTTGGTGGATCGTCGTAGGTCTAATCGCCGGTTGGCTCGCTGGCCAGGTGATGAAAGGCGGGGGATACGGCGTACTTGCCGACATTGTGCTGGGGATACTTGGAGGTATTCTCGGCGGCTGGCTGTTTTCACAGATGGGAACCGGAGCGTCGTCAACCATCGGATCCATCGTCGTAGCATTTATTGGCGCGGTGATTCTGGTGGGTATCACGCGGCTGTTGAAACGAGCGTGACGCCATCGTTGTGAGGGTTCGCTGGACTGACAACTCAAACGATAAAATTGTCACATTGAGCAGCACTAGATTGACGAGTTCGCGGACGGAGGCGAGGATTTTTGTGGGGCGGACTTTCAGCGAAGCAGGGTCAAAGAGTTCAGGAAGGCTGCTTGGTGTTGCTCATTGTTTGTACGGGCAGTGACCGAAATTAGGGTCCGTCCATCCACGATGTAGATGGAAGACTGCCACGCGCCCGTCGAAACTTGCTTTGCGGTGGTGGCAATCGCTGGCACTTCGCGCCCTGTCGATACCGCACGCAACGTGAAGCGCTTGGATTCCGTGATTTGGATATTCACGGAGGAAAGCAGTTCCTGTCCGGGAATCCAGTTTGGGCTTGGGCGGAGCGCTTCTTTGTAGGTTGTCACCTCAGTGCTGTAAAACTCCTTGCTGGCGTCCCGTTCGACTGTCCACAAGCTTTTCGGAAGCCCCTGGTAGTTCATGTCGGATTGTTCGGTCGGTTTCTCAGGGAACTCCACCGAGAAGCCGTATGTTTCGGAAACGAGACGGTAGCGAGTCGGGCGATCACAGGCGTGCAGCGCAAATAGAAGCGGTAGAGTGCAAAGCACGCGCGCGAGAGTCTTCATGATGGATCCGTACTGTGTGCGCCGCGGATCTGTTTTTGCCCCACGTACGCGCCCAATTTGATACCATCTGCCGAACTGAATCAAGACGGTCCTTCGGAATGGCCGCGGTTAGTTCTGCAGCGACAACAGGTTCAAAGTTGATTTCTCAAGGTGCGGATCATGCGCGTACTGGCCTTCCTTCTCATCGGCGGTTTGCTGGTGATGAGCGGCTGCTCGCAGGCGGGACTTTCGTCCGCGTCAACTTCGGAGCAGGACACACAAAAACTGCAAGGCTTATGGAAGCTGACGCAGGGAACGTACGATGGCGAAACGATTTCCGACGATGTGCGTTGGACGTTTTCAGGAGATCAGGTCACAGTCGAAGTGCACGGGGGGCGGGAGACGAGTCAGTTCAAGTTGGGTGTCGGTGGGCCGCGCACGATATTTGTGAAGCATCATGACAATCCGCTGGCAGGCCAGGGGTGGATTGGCGGAACGCTGACGGGTATTTATGAACTTTCCGGCGACCGATTGCGAGTGTGCTACGACATGACGGGACGATCCTACCCGAAGAGATTCGACGCCAGCAAGGGTTCACGGCGGATCATCTACGAATTTGTGCGGGAGAAATAAGGGAGGGCCAATTCGCAGAATACTTCGCCTCTCTGAAGTTCTGGTCTGAACCTAACAATATGGGAATTAAACGATTGGGGCTGAAAGAATCCATTTGATATTTTTTATTCCTTGGAACTAAAGCTACCCCCTCATTTAAAAATCTCTCGTGGCATGATCATTGAGCTGACTATGTTGAGCTTTAAAATTCGGCTGAAAAAGGCTGTCTAGTCGAACGGGTAAATGCCTTCTATACTTTTTCTAGGATTCGGCCTCTTCACAATCCGTGCAAAAGCATAAAAGAATGCTGATTCGGGGTTTAGCAGCTGATGAAGGTCAGAAAATGGCTCGAGAACGCGATGGTTACCAAAAGTTACCGAAAGTTACCAATTTGGGCGTTGCACCATACATTCCACCGGCTATAAAGGCGTCTGTGATTGCTGGGTACACGGCAGGGAAAAGTCTAAGGAAATTAGCAATTGAATTTCGATTGGGAAGACCCACAGTGACCAAGATTGTGAATAGGTTACGGCAGGAACGGCTAGTTGAAATCTCCGTAGACCGATTCGCAGAATTGATGGATGCGGCGCTGGAAAGTTATGGGTACGCCCTGAGGGAAGAACTAAACGGAAAGAGAGCAGCGGAATTCTTGAAAGCCCATGGCATAATTCCGACCTGTGGCTGCAACGCGTGCGCACGTGGGAAAAGATTGAATGCCCAGCAAGAAAAAGCCGCTCAATCGCAGACCTTGGCATCACAACCTAAACTCTTCGATACACCGCGCGCTAACTTCTAGTAATACCAATACACACTCAATTAAGGGGAAGGAAAATGAGGGGGAGAATTTGTCGTAATTAAGTTAGTTTCTATGATGCTAATCGTAGTTTGTCACGACCCTGTAAAGAATGTATAGCATGAGGGCACCGAAGATCATCTGAGAAAGAAGTGGCGGGGAAAACACCATAATTAAAATGACTACCGCCATAAGGACAAGGGCTTGCCCCGTCGGAATATTTGGCATTGCGAAAATCGGCACTTCGCACCTCGGCAGGATTGTACTCCGCTTTTCGCACCAAGCATTGACGCCCCTGCGCTGCGCTTCTTCCACCTGCACTGCCGCGAGTGATCTGCCGCCGGAAATCGGTTAAGAAACGCATCGTGGAAAATTCAATGGAAAAATCCGCCTTACCGTTCTTGCTTTTCCATTCATCAGTTTCTTTAAAACGATAATAAGAAATTAATTCCTCCAATCGAACGCAATTGAAAATATCCCTTGCCAATCCGTTCTAATCGTTGCTCCCCAAACGCAGCTGTAACCCCACCGTAAATTTCCAGCAGCGCCGCCTGCTGAGTTCTGGGTCGATTAATGGGCGTTCTAGGGAGGCTTTTATTGGGTTGCGATACGAATTTGTAGCCAGAATTTACTGGTTGCGTTTTCGGGGAAAGGTTGGACGAGATGGAGCAAGCTGCAAATGATGAGATGAGACTTGACTGAGGGGAAGTAGAGTCCGAGTTTACCAAATTTTACCAAAGCGACCGTCCTATTCACTCGTATTCATTATATGCAACGGTTAAATCGGAGTACACCAAAGTACATCAAAGTACACCAAAAACGGGAGCTGTCAGGGGGGAATTAATCTTTGCAAGTCATAACCGCAATTGAGAGATATTCCCAGCAGCACCAGGCTAAACGCTTGAGGGGCTTAGTAAACGTGATCTATGCCTCGGAATACGAATTTTAGTTAAATATCTAGATAGGCGCGCTTGTGAGTTGACTAGCGAAAGTGTCTAATGATCTTGGAGGAATCAATGGATATTTTGGTGGCACTAAAGCAGGAAGAAGCAAGGTTAGAAAAACAATTGAGCGGAATAAAAGGAGCCATTGTGGCTCTGAACAGTTCGCATCGCACCTCGTCTCGTATAAGCCCAGTGAGCCACAAAACGGCCAGTCCTAGACGAGTGATGTCCGCGGCAGCTAGAGCGAAAATTTCTAAGGCAACAAAAGAACGTTGGGCGAAATTCAGAGCCGCAAAAGCCAAGAAAGCGAAGTAGTAGATAGATTCCGATTATAAGACGTACCGGGGCGAGACTTGGGCCGCAGCACTGAGGATGTCCGAGTTTTAGTTGATTGCAGTGACCCGAACGCGAGTTTCAACGGCACATTGCGCTTTACCCACGTTTATACCAAGCGGAATGGCAGATGGCTGCTAGCAGCTTTGCACAATCAACTGCCGCCAGCACCGACGCAGACCAAGAAATAAGCAGGTCCAACTGGAATCAAGAGTTCTTCCATTCGGGCCTTGTCGCTGGTTGTGGGCGGATGACGGGGAACGCAGAAACTTACAGCTAGAAAGATTCATAACTTCCGCTTTGTCGACAAACCACCCACAATGGCTTCGGAACCGGGCAAGGAATCCTCATTGCAAAGCAGGTGCGTCCTCAACGAAGTATGGGCAGCCACCGTAGCCAGGCCTTTAGATGGGTATGTGTCTTCGTGACTCAGCCAGATGGCTCTGAAGGCGATCGATTCCTTTCAGAGCCTGCTGCGAAATTTATATTTTATCCGAATCACCTTTGTTTGAACTGCGAACGATCCGAACTACGCCGTGGATGGGCTGGCCTCCGAAGTGTGAAGTCGCAGGACCCGATAAAACCAGGGTAACGTTCGAAAACTGAACTTCCGTCCCACCGTTGATGCAGACCTGTAGCGTGGATGGCCCCTTAGCCTCAAAGGGCGCCGGGCTTCCGTTACCGGTAATGCTCACCGGGCCCGTGACCACAAAACCAGGGACAGTAGTAGCAGGGCTGTTGGCGGGGCAGAGGCTCGTGTCGTAGCTAACCATGGCATCTGTCATTGTGACGTGGTGAGTATGGGGACTACGCGTTCCGGGATTGTCAACGTTAAGCGAGGTAGCAGGAGGAGTAGTCGGGTGCGCCAGAATCCAATAATCGGAGTGTTCCATGGTCATGAAGGCAGAGAAATCGGCTTTCCCGGAATCTCCTTCCAGCTTCAACGTCCACGCGCCATGCATTTCCCAAGGGCCAGCAACACCTGTTGCGGGAGTATAGTCATTAAACACGCCGCTGAAGTGCTTGGGCGACGGAGCCTGAGCCTGTACGCCAGTGCCCACTGCGAGCGCCAGAACCACGACGTAACGTAACGCCCACGAGACTACTTTGTTGTTCATCATGAAAGACCTCCAAATTTGAGATTTCTACCTTTGTCTGTCGCCAGAAATTTCTGGGCAGTTGGGAACTCAAGGCCTGCCGGCCATTTACCACCCGAACATTACATTTCGTAGATTTAACGCTTGAGACGTGCGCACACGATGGGGCAGCTAGGTGGGTGTCGTCAAACGGCAAGGCGCAGAATCACTTCAGTGCCGCTATTTGCTGTCGAATGCCGCAGATTGCCGTCGCCGGACGAGGCTTGCGGGCGTACAATTCGGGACCCGGGCTCGCGACAGCTGCGGCCCTATCAGGAGAGCGCGATGGGTGAACCATCCTCTGACACGCCGCCGTCTGTGAGTCCACCCGAAGACCGGTTGGATTCATGGAAGGAAATCGCTGCCTACCTCAATCGCGACGTGACGACTGTCCAGCGCTGGGAGAAGCGGGAGGGGATGCCCGTTCATCGGCACCTTCATGACCGGATGGGCTCCGTATATGCTTCGCGGGCGGAGTTGGACGCGTGGGCGCGTAGTCGGAATCTTCGAGTAGCGCAGGACAACGGGAACGATGCCCCCTCGCCCGATCCCCCTGCCGCACCGCCGCGCTCAGCGATATCGACCTCTCTAACCAAATGGACGTTCGTCTTACCGCTGGCACTGGTGGGAGCCCTCGCGGGTGGAGGGTACTTTATTTTGCATCGCGCACCGCTGCTGACAGAAAAAGACACCATCGTGTTAGCCGACTTCACGAATACCACGGGCGATGCGGTCTTTGACGGCACGCTCCGGCAAGGGCTGGAGATGCAGTTGCAGCAATCGCCATTCCTTGGCTTGATCTCCGAAAACCGCGTCCAGCAGACGCTACGCCTGATGAACAAGCCTGCCGATGCGCGACTCACACCGGAGATTGCCCGGGACCTTTGCCAGCGCGTGGGAACCAAGGCGTACATTGAAAGCTCGATAGCCAATCTGGGCAACGATTATGTGATTGGCCTAAAGGCAGTGAGTTGCGCCACGGGCGATTCCCTCGCGCAGGAGCAAGTGCAAGTCTTGGGGAAAGAAAAAGTCCTCGATGGCCTGAGCCAGGCGGCGGTGAGGCTGCGTAAGAAATTGGGCGAATCGCTCAGTTCAGTGCAGAAATTCGATACGCCACTTGCGCAAGCGACGACTCCCTCGCTGGAAGCTCTCCAAGCCTTGAGCCTGGCCAGGAAGGCACATGACAATGGAGACTACCCCGCTTCGGTGCTCTCGTTACAGCGCGCTATCACGCTGGACCCCAACTTCGCGGCTGCCTACTCCGGTCTATCTGCTAGCTACATAGATTTAGGAGAACGCAGTCTCGCGGTAGCCAACGCCAAGAAGGCCTATGAACTTCGTGAAAGAGCCAGCGAACTAGAAAAGTTGGGAATTGAATCTAGTTATGACTGGCTTGTTACGGGCGACCTCGAAAAAGTGCGCCAGGTATACGAACTCTTCGTGCAGACATACCCACGCGACGCGAATGCGCACTTCAATCTGGGGAACGTATACGATAACCTCGGCCAATATGAGCAAGGCCTCGAGCAAGCCCGCGAATCTCTTCGGCTTGAGCCGACTTCGCCATTAAATCACGCATATCTAGTGTACTCGTATCTCGTTTTGAATCGCCTGAGTGAAGCCCAAGTTGCTGCGAAAGAGGCCCTGGCGAAATACCCTGACTTACTCCCCCTGCACGGAGACCTTTACGTCTTGGCTTTCTTGGAAAACGACTCGACGGGAATGGCGCAAGAGCTTGCTTGGGCGACACGCAACAAAGGCATTGATGACGCGCTGCTCGGGTTCCAAGCCTCTTTGTCCGCCTATTCCGGAAGACTCGCAAAGGCGCGTGAGCGATCGCGCAGGGCGGTGGCATCAGCCGAGGAGGCCAAAGAGAGAGAGACGGCTGCCAGTCACGACGCTAATTCCGCCTTGCGTGAAGCGCTTTTCGGTAACCGGCGCGAAGCACGCCTCCTGTCTGCCGCTGCGCTCCAGCGGTCTGGTGGTCGGGACGTGCAGTATGCGGCGGCTCTGGCATTCGCGATGGCCGCAGATTCCGCGAAATCTCAATCGCTCGCCGACGAATTGGCCACGCTGTTCCCAGAAGATACGATCGTTCGACGTAATTATCTGCCAACGCTTCGCGCCCAACTCGCGCTCAACCACAAGGATGGGGCCAAGGCTATCGACACGTTAAGGGTCGCTTCTCCCTACGAATTGATGACGCCGGCTAACCCCACGCTTCTTCTTGAGATGTATCCCGTTTTCGTCCGCGGCCAAGCGTACCTGCAGACACATCAGGGGCGCGAAGCAGCGGCTGAATTCCAGAAAATTCTCGAGCATCGCGGCATGGTGAATCTCGCACCGATTGGAGCACTCGCCCGTCTCGGTATCGCCCGAGCTTACGCGGTGCGAGGCGACACCGTTAAGGCCAAGGCCGCCTATCAAGATTTCCTCACGCTCTGGAAAGACGCCGACCCCGGCATTCCCATCCTCATTGCCGCCAAAGCTGAGTACGCGAAGCTACGATAGCGATGCGAGTTCGCAGGAACACTTCGCCCCAGCCGATGGCGATTGTGCCCGGATCACGGGCAATCCGGAAGTAATCCGCCGCGGACGCTGGTTTTATCAACGCTGGATGAAATTACTGGCGAAATCCAGAATCTGCCGCATGAGATCGAAGTGGCGAAGTCAGTGGCTGTGGATTCACTCCGTCAACCACATATTCCTCTGACATTTACACTCCAGCCTAACTCCTAGTCATCCCAATAAACAGAAAATGAATGAACAGAGATGTATAAGGGATGGGGGACTAATAATTTGCAATCCTTTGCTGCCTCAACGCATCGACATATCCTCCGCAAATTCAATTTAACGGTCGCCAACCAAATCCCACTGTATCCCCACCATAAATTTACGGACGCGTTGCCTGCGCGTTTCTGGGTCGATTATCAGTCGTTTTAGCGGACGATGATCGCCGTTTCAACAACTTCGACCACTTGGGTGAACTAAGTTTGACTGGTAGGCGGCTGCTCAGAACTACTACAGTTTTACTACACTTGCTAATTTTGGCGGGCTCGCCAACTGGAGTGGCAGGTCTTCCGAACTTCTTGAAAACAAAAAATGTAAAGGTGGTGCCGGCGGGGGGAATCGAACCCCCGACCTAGGGATTATGAGACCCTCGCTCTGCCACTGAGCTACGCCGGCACAGGACCATCATGCTACGGATACCGTCACGACGGTGTCAAGCCAAGGACAGTCGTTGTCGCTGCAAAATGAGAATGTCCGGTTCGAGCAAAGTAGAAATGTCCGCTTCCATCGATAGCCGAGGGCGCTATGGAAACGGAGCGAATTGCCTTGAGCCAATCAGAACGGGACCGCGTAGCGTGCTACCGAGAGCCGATTCTTGGCGTCCTGCGACTTACTGCGAAAAGCTGTTGCGCCGGACACAGCGCGACCCGCAGGGCCAAGTCCTATAGAAACTAGTACTAAGGTACCGTTGACCCTAGCCTGCCACCCCCTTAACCTCTCAATTGTCGAGCAGTGGCTCCCTTGCAGGATAGGCGAAAGCTTATCGAAAACGAGGGCCGCCGACGTGTGTGTCGATTGGGTACAGTAATTACTTGACTTTACCCTAGTAATGGATAGAGTGCGCTCTGGGAACAATCCCCGGAGGCACTATGTCCCGTATCTCATCGGCAATCATTCTGGCCATGCTCGTTTTAACTGGAGCAATGGGCTTAAAAACAGTAGTAACCACCCACGGAGATTCGTCCGTGTTAGTGGCCAACGGTACGGCGCCAGTTCCGCCGACACCTTGGAAGAACGGCACGGCACCGGTACCGCCGACGCCGTGGAAGAATGGCACGGCGCCAGTTCCGCCGACGCCATGGAACGGTACGGCACCGGTTCCACCAACACCCTGGTGAGAATTAGCTGAGAGCGGAACAAAGCTCTGGCCAGGGCGTTAGAAAGCAAAAGATGCCTGGCCCATTCGAATACACTATCTGGTTGGTAGGCGCTCTACTAGAGGCCTCCGTGGTGGTGTGTTCGTTGCTTCGCGGCCCCTTTCGACGTTACTTCACATTGAATCTTTATATGTCCACCTCCGTGCTCGTCAGCGCGGGCCGATATCTGGTGTTCACTCGCCACGGGTTGGCTTCCTCTGAATATACCTATTTTTATTACTACTCGGACGCTATCTTAACGATCTGCTTGTATTTCGCTTTGATGGGGCTTTACGCCATTGTCTTCGAAGAGCTCGGTGCCGCCATGCGGCTGCGGGTTTTCATGATGTTGTTACTGATCGGCACAACCCTGTTTTCGTATGCCGTCGTGCACCAATCCGAATCGCGAATGGTAACGCACTACATCGTGGAGATTTCTCAGAATTTGTATTTCGTGGGATTGATTTTGACCTACGTGCTGTGGGGCGCGCTGCTTAAACTTCGTGAGAGCCGCGTGCGCGTCATTCAGATCGTTCTTTCTTTGGGCGTGTATTTCAGCATCAATGCCGCGAATTACGCGCTGCACAATGCCTATCCTAGCTTGCGCTTTGTTTGGGCGTTCCTGCCGCCGGCTGCCGGAATGTTTCTCCCCATCGCCTGGATTTATGCCTTCATGAAGTTTGACGATGAGGCGCGCCTGGCACCCGCACGACTTGCGGCGGTGCCTCGGTGATGGCCGCCCTGATTTTTATTTTTTCGTTCGCGGCGCTGATGCAGTTTTTCGTATCGTACTCCAGGTCACTCATCGCCGCGTCAGCACGACGGGCGCTGTCGGCCGACGTTCAGGACGTGATTGGCATCAAGCGAAGCGCAAGTGGCGACGATTTTGAGCGCGTCATGCAATTTCTGCATCTATGCCCGGATCGCCGCGAAGACCGCAACGGCATAAAGGCCATCGGGGCGTACTTCCGGTTGCTGGGAGCCGTTGGCGCCACTATCGGAAAGCTACTTCCTTCACTGCGCGTTTGGACCGAATCGGAACGTTCGCAGTGCGCTTACTTTGCTGCCGTGGCCCTGGATCGCCGTATCGCGCACAACCGGGATATGTTCGCCGAACAGATGTCCGCGTAGTTCTTCCTGCTTCAAACCGCGTAATCACGGAAATTTACTGCTGCCTTATTCGAAACAGCGCTTCTTCTTTGTTGGCTCCAATAAATTCCCCGTGTTATTCTCCTGATGTTCCCTCCTCGCCGGAGTGGATGCGTCCGCAGCGCAAAAACAACCGGTGAATAAAACTTGCTTGCAGTGTGGCGCGATACTGCCTTCAGGCATATCCGCTTGCCGTTTCTGTGATTCTCAATTTCAACCCATAGGTGGAACGGAGAGGGCTGCTGTCCTTCCCCGGCACGATTCTGCGCTGACTGCACCGAATGCCGATCGCCGTTCAAACGGCGCGGCAATCTCTATCTCGCCAGAAAATTCAGCGCACAGCCCCGCAGAACCCGAGCAACCTTATACGTGGCAGAGTGAACTGGCCAATCGAGTGGAAGCGTATCGCGTCAGGCGCCGCAAGGTGTCTCCGAACGCAGCGCAAACGCAGTTACCATTCTCTGAGCCCGTGATGGCCACGCGTGCGAGCGCTGCAGCGGCGAATCACGCGACCACCGTCCCAGTCGCTGAGTCTTCCATTGCAGATCTCCCGGAACCAGAATCAATATTTTCCGAATCTTCTGCCAGATCTGGCGACGACGATTTTGCGTTCACGATCGCCATTGGCCGCATTGCCTCCCATCCCCGCACAGCGGATGGGCGCATGATGATCGATGTGTCGAATTGCTCCGATGCCGATGCTTCAGGCCAGGAGGCAAGTGAATTAACGGAACGAACTCATGCGGGCTTGTATCCGGTGGCCTCGCTCGGAGACCGGCAACTTGCAGGAATTATAGACGCAGCCTGTTTGCTTTTTGCGTTCGGCGGCTTTGTAGCATTGTTCGGCTCACTTGGCGGACAGCTCACACTAAGCAAAATGAACGCAGCGGTATACCTGGCGGCCTTGAGCGTGGTGTACTTTCAATACTTCGCATTGTTCACTGTTTTCGGCGCCACGACGCCGGGCATGATGTTTCGTGGACTACAAGTGATGAGTTTTTCCGGGGAAGCTCCAACACCACGACAAATGTTACTTCGCAGCGCTGGCTATATGCTCTCAGCAGCAACAGGTTTCATCGGTTTCTTGTGGGCGCTTTGGGACGAAGATCAACTAACCTGGCACGACCGGATGTCCAAAACTTATTTAAGCTCCGCGCAAACGTATGCGGAGGTCGAGTCGCATAGCGCCGCTCATCGCTGAAATAAAAGTTTAACGACACGGTGCCGCGCGGCTTTACAGCTTTGCCATGCGCATCGTAATCTGATGGTCACCATGTGGAATATTGAAGAGCGATTTTCTCCCAAGGCCATCGAGCAACTGGCGGCGTTGGGATTTGCCGTGGGCAGCACGCGCGGCGTAGTACGCGTGGAAAAATATGGCGCTGGAGCGGAATTTCGCCAGGATCCCGACGGCCAATACCGGCTCACGATCACTCCCACGATTATGCTGAATGGGAAGTTCACGCGCTTGTGGGACGCCGGCTATCAGAAATTCTTGCTCACCGACGACGGGCTAAAGTTTCCCGCGCTGGCGAGTCACCTCGAAGGTCTGCGCAAATTTAACGAAGAATTGCGCACCGCGCTGGGCGTGCCTACTTTCTATAACGAAGCTATCGGTTCAGTCAGCCAGGTCAGTGTGTACGACCGCGTAAAAGGCCGCCATGGCGATGTTCCCGACGAGACCGTAGGGGCTCACGAGCCGAACATCGGGCATTAATTCCCGCCCGAGCGGTAAATACCCAAATATTCTCCGAACGCAGAAGTCGAGCCTCTGACGGAGTTCATTCCGTCAGGACGCTTCCCCCAGTTGGCGCCGGAACTGTTTCAGGTTGACCCGATGCTTGGCTGCTTTTTTCCGCCCGATATAAATTACCGGAATGTCGCAACCGAAGCGCTCCATCAGCGTGGCGTCGCCCTCAATGTCAATCTCGTGAAGCGTCGCGCGGAATTCGCGCAACAACGGAGAGATCGCTGCCTTAGCTTCATCGCACAAGTGGCAACCAGGTTTGCTATACAGCGTCACCTCTGGACCAGAATGAGTCCGTGTCGGCGCATAGGCAGCTCGTTTTGGTGTCAGTTCGCTCATGATCGGTGATCGTCGCAGTGCATAGACGCATCATACCCGTTACAAACTGCCGGCTGCGAGTCGGCTGACAAATAAGCAGGCATAATAGTTGCCAAGAGGATCGAGTCTATGGGTCGCGTCGTTGCGTTGATGGATGATATTTTTTTTCAAATGAAAGTTGCAGAGACCGCCAAGCACCTGGGCATCGAATTCAAGGTGGCCACCAATACAGACGCGCTGCTGGGCTTGTTGGAGCCGCGCCCGCAACTGGTGATCGTTGATCTCAATGCGCGCAGTCAGCCCATTGACGCCATTGTGAAGCTGCGCGCCGCATCAAAAGACATTCGCGTAGTGGCATTTCTTTCTCACGTGCAAAGAGAATTGGCTGAGCAGGCCAAAAATGCAGGTTGCGACGAGGTCATGCCGCGTTCGAGCTTTACACAAAACCTCGCCGAAATATTGAGTCCCGCAAAGGCTTGAATGAAATTTTCGCGCACATCTTTTGCGAAGACGTCGCTGTCGTCGTTCGGTGTCATGACATCAGTGTTGGCGATGGCGTCGTGGGCCGCAAACGCACGGGCACAGGAATCCTCTTCCCGCCCCGGCGACACATCGACCAGCCGGGAAAATTTGCCCCGCATGCCCACGGTTAAAAACGCAGAGGGTACGACGGCGCCGCCTGTTGCGGCAAACGGCCCGGCCGCCGCGCTTCGCGATGTTTTGCAAGCCGCGTGCTCCCAAAACGCCGGCGATTTTTCCCGTTACCTGACGGCCCGCAGCAAAGAATCTTTCGAGCGGCTTACACCTGCGGCCCGCGTCGCCTTGATGAAACGCTTCGTGCTGTTGAACGTGCCAGGCAAAGCCACCGCCAGCGCGAATGCCGCGGGCCGCCCGATAGTTCGCTGTGAAACACCGGACGTGACCACGGAAATGTCCATCGGCGGAACGGATACGCGCGACAATCTGGCATTCCTGCCTATGGAGTTGCGCGACGTTACCGATTCGACCGGAGCAAACGTGCACCAGATCACCATGGGCCTGGTGCGCGAGGACAACCAGTGGCGTTTGCTGTCCATTGGCGTTCTGCTGCTGGATCTCCCTTCGTTGGAAATCGAGTGGGATGCAGAGGAAGCAGAAGCGAACGAGATCACCGCGCTCGGAAATCTCAGACGACTTGCCGAGGCCGTGGAGACTTACCGCAGAGCATATTTTCGTTTGCCCGAATCGCTGGCGAGCCTGGGTCCGCCACCTTCCCGTACTTCCGCGAAGGGCACGCAGGCGAAACCCCTTGCCGCAACCCGTGAGCATGCTGGATTGGTAGACGAGGAACTCGCCGGCAGTAACAAAGACGGCTACGAATTTCGCATCATCATCGCAGGCGCGGAGACGCTGGGCGCTCCAGCCAAATATCAACTGTCCGCCATCCCCTCCGCCTATGGCCGGACCGGTAAGCGCTCCTTCTTCCGCGACCCCGACGGCGGATGGCACGCCGCGGACCATGGCGGCGCCGTCGGCAGTGCATCTGATCCTCTTGTGCAGTAGCTCAGATTATTCTTCTTCGTCCATCCGAGGGCAACACGCCAAACAGGAACGCTAGTGTAGTGTCTCCAACGCTTCTTTACATTTGACGATTTTGCCCATAATTCGTTCTACAGATGCGCTCCAGACGAAAACTTTGGGATTCTGATTGTGGGTTTGGATGTACTGGTTGATAGCGG
>Ga0185299_10005774_pt1 | contig 13634 bp, 14 predicted proteins | sample PaiPotPPA55metaG_FD_128002 | JGI IMG/M metagenome (GOLD analysis project Ga0185299, IMG submission 128002) | Iron sulfur acid spring bacterial and archeal communities from Banff, Canada, to study Microbial Dark Matter (Phase II) - Paint Pots PPA... ...
CTTCGGCGGCGATCATCAGATTCTCACAGGCCAACGATGTACTCTTCATCGCCCACTTTAACAAGTCCTGTCGAAACACTGGTGGCATCCCGATCGTCTTGCACAAATTCACCAGTCGAAAAATCGCCCACTTGACCGCGCCAAAAATGCCGAACGGTCCTGGCATGAACAGGATCCGGCCGATCTTCGCCGTCCGCTCGTACTCTCGGACTTTGGCGTGGCTGAAGCCGCTTCTACGCATCCACTGCAATTGGGCTTGCGAGGTCGCTGCCAGCGACCCGATGTCGGCCACCGCAACCACCAGCGCCGACGCCGTTGCCGCAGGCATCTGTCCAAGGCAGAGTTTCGCCGCGGCCGCCTTTCTCGGCGACGATTCCACCCAAAAGAACCGGTACGGTTGCATATTGAAGCTGGAGGGAGCATGGCGGGCTGCATCGAGGATTTGTTCACGCAGTACTTGTGGGATTTCGACCGGCTCAAAGGCCTTCACCGCCCGCCTATGGAAGAGCGCTTCCAGGATTTCGCTCATGGGTACCTCCATGTTGCTATTACAACATACGCGTGTTGTATGCGCAACATGCAAACGCAGTCCCAGCGCTACGATTGTGCCATTCAGAGAACGATTCGGGGCCAGAAGCCGGCTCTGGGAACCGCTTCTGGATTGTGGGCGTATAACGGGCAGCTCTAACGTAACGCAATTAGGTAAGGGTTACCGACGATTCGCCCAGAAGGCTTTGCCGTCCACTTCTGCCACAGGAGCCAAGGTGAACGTCGCTCGGCGCACGGGTCAAGAGTTACGCACCACGTGCTATAACAGACCAATGCGGCTACACGATTACGCACCCCGGCCCGCGCACATCAAATGGCTCCTCAATTCTGACCCCGCCATCCGTTGGCAGGTCATGAGCGATTTGACCGATGAGGCTCCCGAGGCGATTGCCGCCGAGCGGTCGCGCATCGCCACCGAAGGCTGGGCAGCCCAACTTCTCGCCGCCCAGTCTCCTGCCGGCTACTGGGGCGACCCGCGGAAGTGGGACCTTGTTACCCTCAACAGTCTCGTCGCCTTGAAGGACATCGGTCTCGACCCCGCCAGCAAGCAGGCTCGCAAAATGATGGACCGCATCGACAAGCGGCTCGTGTTTAAGTGGCTCAACAACCGGCCTTACTTTCACGGCGAAACCGAGCCCTGCATCAACGGCAGAATCCTCGGCCTTGGTGCGTATTTCAAGGAACCCAACGACGCACTGGCCAATCAACTCCTCGACGAGCAGCTCGAAGATGGCGGCTGGAACTGCGAGGCATGGCCCTTCTTGTCGCCGAAACGCCCCCCCAGCCGGCGCTCTTCGTTCCACACCACCATCTGCGTGCTCGAAGGACTGCTCGATTACGAACGAGCAGGGCGCAAATCAGCGGCTGTCACGAAGGCTCGGAGGCGCGCCGAAAATTATCTCCTCGAACGCCGCATGTTTCGCTCGCTTCGCACCGGCAAAGTCATCGACAAGCGCTGGTTACGATTCTCGTTCCTGACGTTTTGGCATTACGACGTCTTGCGCGGACTCGAGTATCTGCGGAATGCAGGAATCAAGCCCGACCGTCGCGTCCGTGAAGCCATCAAAGTCGTGATCGAGCGCCGTCACCAGAACGGGCGCTGGCCGCTGAACCTCCTTCATCCCGAACATATTCCATTGCAGATGGAGACCGATGTCGGCAGCGCAAGCCGCTGGAACACACTGCGCGCTCTCCGCGTCCTGCGTTGGTACAACAACTCAACGTGGTAGTTGTGACTTGGGCGTGCTCGCGCTATGGCTTGAGTCACAAAGTTGACGTGAATCTCCCATTCGGAACGGGTGACGGGGTACTCGGAAGTTGAGAAATAGCCGCGCCGCACGCCCGGTGGGAAACGTTGTCAGGTCAGTATCGCGTCGCTTGGGTTCGAGCCGATCACAAACAGCCTAGTGGGGGTTAGCGGGCTGCAGCGGCGGGTACGGAGAGGGAAACTTTGACGGCGGTGCCGTTCTTACTGGATTCGATTTCCAATGTGCCGCCTAGCTGGGACAGTCGCTCTCTCATGCCCAGAATGCCGACGCCGATAACCTGCTTGCTGTTGCGGGAACTCGATAACAATTCCGGGGGCATTCCCTTTCCGTTGTCGCGAATCTCGAGGGAGATGGAGCCATCGGAGCGAGCCAATTTTATTTGTGCCTTGCTAGCGCCGGAGTGGCGACGAATGTTGCTAAGCGATTCTTGAATCACGCGGAAGAGCGCCAGCTCGACTTGCTGAGGCAGACGGCCAATCTCTCCCAGGATTTGAAAGTCTACCTCCATTTTAGCGCGGGTGGAAAAACCCTCCACCATCCAGCGGGTAGCGGAGAGCAAGCCCGCTTCATCCAGCAGAGGCGGATGGAGAAGCTGCGAAAGGGTGCGAACCTCCTGGAAACATTCGTCAATCCACTGGGAAGTTTCCGCAACGACCTTTTCGTTGGACTTGAGGTTTCCGGATTTCACCAGCGTATCGAGCTGCAGCTTTGCGGCGGCGAGTTTTTGACCGGTGGAATCGTGCAACTCGCGGGCGATGCGACGGCGCTCCTCATCTTGCAGGGTCATAAGGTATGCGGAAAGCCTACGCAGGCTGTCTTCGGATTGCTTCAGCAACTCGGCCTGAACCTTGAGAGCTTCATCGGATTTGCGGTGCTCGGTTACGTCTTCAATGGAGAGGAAGATCAGTGATTGTTTTGTGCTGAGACGTCGGGCATTCAAAATCATGATGCGCTCGCCGATTCGTTCAAATTCATGACGCACTTCGAAATCATCGACGCGCGTTTTGTTCTGGATGATGCTCTCCAGCAACTTGCGAAGCGCTGGAATGTCCCATTGCCGGTTACCAAGCTCGAAAATGGGGCGATTAACGGTTTGCGCGGGCGAGACGCCAAAGGCGCCGTAGAAGGAGGGGTTGGCCACTACGACATTGAGATTGGCATCCAGAATCAAGATGGCTTCGCGGGCCGTCTCGATAAGGGTGTCAGCGTAGGCGCGCGTCTCCTCGACTAGGCGCTTGAGAGCATGGATATCCTGGAAGCTGATGACAGCTCCTTCGGCCAGCAAGGCAGAAAACGCTTCGAGACCACCCGCGGAGGCGCCAATACCAACTACCGGGAAGACCTTGGCTAGCGTGGAACTGTTGCGATCAGAATCGGACCGCGGCGAGGGAGAAGCCGGTTTTTTACCCTTCCGAATTGTACGCTTCTTCACCGCTTTACCCCCGGCAACCGATAAAACTCGCGGCAAATGGCGTAGATGTGCGAGGCCGAAGCTTTGACTTCGATACTAGGTCGGGAAGTACTGCGGTGTCAATCGGGTAAAGATGACGACGACTCTGCGTCGCTTTTGCGGCAAACACAGGTCTTATCGCCGGTTTCCATGGCTATAGATGACGTAATCAGCGGGCTCCGAAGTCATCAAAATTGTGATGAGCCGTTGGGCGTTCTGAAGGCTGTCGGCGGTGGCTCTCCAGAGCAGTTTTCCGTCTGTCTCCACGCGAAAAATGTCGAGGTGGGGAAGCATGACGGGTGTATACCACAAATGATAGAACGCGTATGTACGAAGCTGCATACAAGAACTAGTTTGCGGGCTAGCGCCGAATTTGTTCGGGCTCTTTACGGGGCGGCGGAGATCCACCAGAGGACCCTGGCGACGATGCGCCAGCCGGAGCTTTTGCCGAGGACGACGGCCTGGTACTCGCGATTTTCGGACTCGAGAACGTCGAATTTCGGATAGCGGCGCAGACGAGAGACGCATAGGCCTTTCTCTTCGCTGGTGACGATAACGATTTTGCCGTCCAGATTCGTGCGATCGGTTTGCGAGGAATCGACGGCGGCGATATCGCCATCGTGGATGAGGGGTTCCATGGAACGTCCACGAACGCGCAGGAGGCTGGTGTAGCGTGGATTGGGGCACCACTCGGCCGGGGCGCCCATGACATCACGCGCAGGAATATGGTGTAGATTGCCGTGGCGATCGCCCTGACCGCCGTGCGTTCCGACGATGGCCTGCAGAACCGGGATGGAAACTACATTTGGTTTGCGCCCGTTTTCCTGTTTGGTGCCGAGACCCGCGGCGGCCAAATCCATCTGGTCTTCCGGGCCGGCGGGATATTGCCTGCGTTCGCGTTCGTTGAGAACGGGCATGACATCGCTGCTCTGCAGCCCGGCCCGCCCCCAGTAAAACCAGCAGTCCTGTTTACCGGCAAGTTTGCCGAGCTCGACGTAATAACGCGCGGTAGGGGCGAGTTGTCCGTTTTCCCAACGGGAAACGGTCATGGCCGAACAGTCCAACTTTCTGGCCAGTTCTCCCTGAGAGATCCCCAATTTTTGGCGAAGACTTCGGATTTGCTCGGCCCACTCGGTGGGTGCGTGATCTTTACGTTTCCTTTTGGGCATTCGTTTCCTTTGCTGCCTGAACAGTCTAGCGTACCAAAGTGACGCGTGACTTCAAACCTTCGAGCAGCGCGACGACATTTGCGTAGGCGATCATCTCACCTTTGCACTTGTGCCAGACCGCCGAATTAGCGATGACGCGGTGGCATTCCTGCTGCGCTTCTTCAAACTTTTGTGTGACGTGATCGATCGCGTTTTGCAAAGCGCGGCACCGCACTTCATGGCGGTCTTTCGCGCTTTCGCGGGAGCCTGCGCCGGCTGTGCAGTGGACCGCTCCAGCGGCAAATATGTCGAGAAAAAACTCTTAGCGAATCCGTAATTGCGACGGACGCCGCGCTAACGGGTACAAGAGCCCGTCTGGTGGAGGAAGAACCGCGAGATGGGGGACGACGCCGCATGTTTTACCTGCTGCGACCCCTGGGTGACAGTGTAAGCACAATGGAAGGGAAGTGTCTATAGATATTGGTTGAGGAAAAAAAGTGAGGAAAGAGGAAAGTAGGCGTTGCGAAACGTAACTCTGTAGATGTAACATCCGTGTTAGCCACTGATGAGGCAAGCAAACGCTTCACAGCGGCACTCCATCACCGAGAACTTCCATGAACGGCGTGCCCGACAATAATCAACTTCCTGATTTACGGTGTCTTCCCTCGTTGTGCCGAGGTATCTACAATCGCGTGGCTTTGAAGGTGGGGTGTGATCCATCTTATGTGAGCCGCGTGGCGCGCGGCGAGCGCAATTCCGACGCGGTGTCGGAAGCTTTGCGCGCGGAGATCCAACTCACTTGGGCGAAAGCCAGTGAGGGGATTCCCGACGCTGCGGAAAAGAACGCGAAGCGCAAAGCGCGCGTGGCATCGGCTTAGCATTATCCTTTAACAACACCCACCTGGTAGCACGTCCGATCGCGTGAACCTGCGGACCGTTCGGTAAACTGCGTAGAAAAAACGTGTTTGAGGCATGGTCAGGCAAAGCCTGCACTCAAATACCCTAACGGCCTTATCACGATGAGGGCATTCCTGTGCAAACTCGAACGAGGCGAATATTTTTGCCAATCACGAGAAATAGGAGTGCAGATATGTCTAGCGAATCAGAAATGAGGCGCAACTCTCGCGACGGCGGGTCGCAAGCGCAGGTGCTGCAACGCTGGGGAATGATGCTCGGCGGCGGCGCATTGACGGTGTATGCGTTGACGCGCCGGAAACCCGGCATAGCGCTGGCGGCAGCGGGAGGTTTGCTCGCGTACCGCGGGGTCAAGATGGGGACAGGAAAGTTTCGGGCGAGGGCGAGCTTTGCCATCAATTGCCCGCCGGAAACGGCCTATCGGATGTGGCGCGTGCTCGAGAACCTGCCGATTTTCATGCGGCACTTGGAATCGGTGCGGGAAAGAGGAGAGGGGAAGTCTGAGTGGACGGCGATCGGTCCGATGAACACGCGGATTCGATGGAACGCGGAGATTACCGAGGATCGGGAGAACGAATTTCTGGCGTGGAGATCGACGCAGGATTCTGATTTCCAGACTTGGGGCTCCGTGGAGTTCCGGCGGGCGCCGGGGAATCGCGGCACGATTGTGACCGCGGAAATGAAATACGTGCCACCGGGAGGCGTACTGGGCAAAGCGGCCGCAGCAATTTTCGGGAAAGACCCGGAGTTCACGATGCGCGAGGACCTGAGGCGTTTCAAGGCGTTGATTGAAATGCATGAAATTCCAACGACGGAAGGGCAGCCGCACGGGCCGCGCTCGGCGATCATATCGACGGTTCACCAAATATATCCAGAACATCGCAAACCATCGGAATATCAGGCCGCAGAACGAATGGCCGCGCAAAGGAGAGCGTCATGAAGGCAGTTTGTTGGATGGGCACGGAGAAGATGAGTGTCGAAACTGTGCCGGACCCGAGGATATTGAATCCGCGGGATGCGATCGTGCGCATCACGAGCACGTGCATCTGCGGGTCGGATCTACATTTATATGATGGCTACATACCGACCATGGAGCAGGGCGACATCATGGGCCACGAGTTCATGGGCGAAGTAATGGAAGTGGGCTCGGGCGTGGATCAGGGGAAGCTGAGAGTGGGGGACCGGGTGGTGGTGCCGTTCACCATTGCATGCGGGAACTGCTTTTTCTGCCAGAACCAACTTTGGTCATGCTGTGACAACACGAATCCAAATGCATGGATTGCGGAAAAGATGATGGGCTATTCGCCATCGGGATTATTTGGCTACACGCACATGATGGGCGGCTACGCGGGAGGGCAGGCGCAATATGCGCGCGTGCCTTGCGCGGACGTGGGACCGCTGAAGATCCCGGAAGGATTGCCGGATGAAAAAGTGGTTTTTCTCTCGGATATTTTTCCGACCGGGTATATGGCCGCGGAAAATTGCAATATTCAACAGGGAGACACGGTCGCGATCTGGGGATGCGGACCGGTCGCGCAGTTCGCGATTCGCAGCGCGTTTATGCTGGGAGCGGAGCGCGTGATCGCGATCGACCGCGTTCCGGAGCGGCTGCAAATGGCGCGAGACGGCGGAGCGGAGACCATCAACTTCGAGGAAGTCGACAGCGTTCTCGATGTATTGAAGGATATGACCGGCAATCGTGGGCCGGACTCGTGCATGGACGCCGTGGGTATGGAAGCCAGCGGGCATTCGCTCTTCTATGCGACGGACCGTGCGAAGCAAGCGTTGCGAATCAAGATGGACCGCGCGGAAGTGCTGCGACAGTGCATACGCGCGTGCCGCAAGGGCGGAACCGTCTCGATTCCAGGCGTTTATTCGGGCTTCATCGATAACATTCCCGTCGGCGCGGGCATGAATAAGGCGCTTACGTTCAAGACGGGCCAGACACACATGATGCGCTACATGCGGCCGCTGCTCGAGCGCGTTGAGCGCGGAGAGATCGATCCGAGTTTTGTGATCAGTCATCGCGTGCCACTTGATCGAGCGCCGGAGATGTACCGCATCTTCCGCGACAAAGAGGATCGCTGCACCAAAGTAGTTCTTGACCCATGGGCCGACGGGGGCGAGAGCAGCGTAACTGCTGGTTCCCAGGCGCACGTAAAAGGAAAGCAAAGGAGAAAATAATGGCAGGAATACGGAATGGCGGACCGAAAATTATCTCGGCGCGAACTCACGCAATAATTGATTACGTTCATGCGGCCACGAATTTTGCGGTAGCCGCCATGTTTTGGAAACGCAACCGGCGCCGGGCCGCAAAAGGCGCGTTCGCTTTAGGCGCAGCAGTGCTTGGGAACGCGCTGATGACGGATTATCCGGGCGGCGTGTTCCGTCTCTATCCTTTTAAGGTCCACGGGATTCTGGACTATGGAGTCGCCGCCGCGAGCGGCTTCATGCCAGAGATGACGGGCATTCGCCCGCATACGGGGGAGGGCAAGTTCTTCCGGGCGCAAGGGACCGGAGAGACTGCGATTGCGGCTATCAGCAACTATGACGACAACACAGGGGCTCGACGGTTCCGCTGATCGGCGCAACTTCGACGCACTCCATCTAAGAAGGTATAAACAGAAAAGGGAAGCGCCGCAGCAATGCGGCGCTTTCTTTTTCCACCGCTCCAACGCAGAAGCGACAGCGAGGCGCGGATATGAACGCATAAATGTCCGTTCTGGTCTCGGGCGAAAAATGGTTGACACATTCCCATATAGGAATCTATTATGTGGCTCATGGCGCGCGCCGCTACCACTTCGGACGCTTTCAATGCTGTGGCGGAGCCTCGTCGGCGCGACATCCTCAATTATCTAGCGCTGCAGGAGCGCTCCGTTGGTGACATCGTAGCCAGCTTGGGATTGGAGCAGCCTTCCGTTTCCAAGCACTTGCGCGTCTTAAAGGATGTTGGGCTCGTCCGCGCGCGGAGAGAAGGACGACACATCCTTTATGGCATCAACGCACAGGCGATTCGGCCGCTGCATGAGTGGACCAGCACGTTCGAGCGTCTGTGGCGGCACCAGTTGCAGCGTGTGAAAGAACGGGCTGAAGAAAAGATGAAGGGGACTTGATCACGTTAAATTTCCAATTCAAGGAGGAAAGATGATTTCGACAGCACCCACAATCGAGAAAATGACCCTGAGCATTAACGACGAAATCCATGTCGCGGCGCCGCTTGATGTGACATTCGCGACGCTGCTGGAACAACTAGGGCCGCTTAGCGAGACTCCTGAAGGTCAGTCCATGAACATGAAACTCGAGGCCTGGCCTGGTGGCAGGTGGTACCGCGACCTGGGCGACGGAAACGGGCACTTCTGGGGACATGTGCAGGCCATCAAGCGTCCGACGTTACTGGAGATTACGGGGCCACTGTTCATGTCGTATCCGGTCATCTCCAATGTGCAGTACCGGTTGAGCCAGGTGGATGGCGGGACGCTGATCAAGTTTCACCACACGGCGCTTGGACTGATTGAGGACCAGCACAGAGAAGGAGTAGGGAAGGGCTGGGGACATATTCACGCGAACATTCGCAAGCGAGCGGAGTCGATGGCGAAGAGTGGGAAGGCGGCTGGGCGGTAGAGGTAGGAACCCGGTGACTAGGAACGAGGTGGGTATGTTCTCTCCCTATAACGTCGTTGCACCGCCGCAACAAATCCATCCTTATCTTTTTGCATCTGCCGGACGAGAGATTGATTCTCGGTTTCTTCGTGCTTGGCGGCCCAGAGGACCATTTCGGTGAGGACGGGAGCGAGATCGAGGCCTTTGGGTGTCAGAACGTAAATCAGCTTTCGGCCATCGGAGGGATCTTCTTGCGTAGTGATGATGCCATGAGCCGTCAGTCTCTTCAGGCGATCGGACAGGATATTGGTGGCAATTCCTTCGTACGACGTGAGGAATTCCTTGAAGCTGCGAAAACCGCGCAACATCATGTCGCGAAGGATCAAGAGGGACCAGCGATCGCCGAGCATTTCGACGGAGGCGTTGAGGGGGCAGCCGGAGCGGCGGTTAGGGACGGACTTCTTAACACGCACAGGCCATGCTAGCATTTGTCACTTGCAATATGCAAGCGACATTGGCAGACTGGCTTTCGCCATAGCCATTTTGAACGGAGGAAGAAAATGAGCCAAGCCGGAATGAAACAAACACCCATCGCTGGGAGTAAGACAGAGGTGAATGCTTATCTGTTGTTCAACGGAGAGTGCGAAGCTGCTTTCAAATTTTATGAGAAATGCCTGGGCGGAAAGATCGAGATGGCGATGACCCACGGGGATTCGCCGATGTCGGAAAAGGTGCCGCCGGAATGGCGCAAGAAGATTATGCATGCGCGCATGACCGTGGGGAACACGGTGCTGATGGGCTCGGATGCTCCGCCCGACCGTTATGAAGAACCCAAAGGCTTTTCGCTTTCGGTGGGCACTAAGGACCCGGCGGAAGCGGAACGGATGTTCAACGAATTGGCGGCCGGCGGGAAAGTGCAGATGCCGCTGCAGCAAACGTTCTGGGCGGTGAAATTCGGGATGCTCGTCGATCGATTCGGCATACCGTGGATGATTAACTGCGAACAACCGGCAGCTTGATTGCCGCGCTGTATGGATGCGGGCGGAAGAAAAGGAGCGATCGATGAGCGGAGTACGGCTACTGGTTGGCACACGCAAAGGCGCGTTCGTGCTGACCTCGGATGGAAAGCGCGAGAAATGGGACGTCAGCGGTCCGCATTTTGCGGGCTGGGAGGTTTATCACGTTAAGGGGTCACCTACGGATCCGAACCGGCTGTATGCGTCGCAGACCAGCGGCTGGTTCGGGCAAATCATTCAGCGCTCGGATGATGGCGGCAAAACTTGGACGCAACCGGGAACGCCCCCAGGCGAACGAACCACACCCGAGGGAACGCCGAAGGCCGAGAGCAACAAGTTTGTGTACGACACCTCCGCGGAAACGGGCAAACCGCTAACCACTCATCAGTTTTATGACGGGACACAACATCCGTGGGAGTTCAAGCGCGTGTGGCACCTGGAGCCTTCGCTGAGCGATCCGGATACGGTGTATGCCGGGGTGGAGGACGCGGCGTTGTTCCGCTCGACGGACGGGGGCAAAAATTGGAAAGAGCTTTCCGGGTTGCGTGGTCACGGCACCGGGCCCAAGTGGCAGCCAGGAGCGGGCGGCATGTGCCTGCACTCGGTCGTGCTTGATCCCAGCAATCCTCAGCGGATTTTCGTGGCGATTTCTGCGGCGGGCGCGTTTCGCAGCGATGATGCCGGGGAAACATGGAAGCCGATAAACCGGGGGCTGAAATCCCAATACATTCCGAACCCTGAAGCGGAAGTGGGCCACTGCGTTCACCGCATTGCGATGCACCCATCCAAGCCGGGACTGCTTTTCATGCAGAAACACTGGGACGTGATGCGCAGCGATAACGCCGGAGATTCGTGGCACGAAGTCAGCGGGAATTTGCCGAGTGACTTCGGGTTTCCTATCGATGTTCACGCGCACGAGCCGGAGACCGTCTATGTGGTTCCGATCAAGAGCGATTCGGAACATTTTCCGCCAGATGGCAAGCTGCGTGTGTACCGCAGCCGCACCGGTGGAAACGAATGGGAAGCGCTCACGAAAGGTTTGCCGCAACGGGACTGCTACGTGAACGTGTTGCGTGACGCGATGGCGGTGGACTCGCTGGATAAATGCGGTGTGTATTTCGGGACGACCGGAGGGCAGGTATACGGTTCGGCGGATGCGGGAGACACCTGGGCACCCATCGTGCGGGATCTTCCGGCGGTACTTTCTGTCGAGGTACAGACGCTGCCATGATCCGGGTAGTGCTGCCGCCACACTTGCGGGGATTGGCGCACGTGACTGGGGAAGTGCAGGTGGATATTGCGGGACCGGTCACGCAGCGTTCCGTGGTGGACGCGATCGAGGCGAGCTATCCGATGCTGCGCGGCACCATACGTGACCATATTACACAGCAGCGCCGGCCATTCCTGCGCTTCTTTGCGTGCGAGGAGGACCTTTCGCATGAATCCATCGATACGCCGTTGCCGGACGCGGTCGTCTCGGGGAAAGAGCCATTGCTGATTGTGGGGGCGATCGCCGGTGGGTAGGGCAACATCGCGCCGGAGTTTTTCTACAAAAATGGAAACGCTCAGGTCCAAACCGCGTTAAATAACGTTAAGGGGAGACAATGTCCGCCAGCCAGGCTTCCGAGATTTCACATTCCGCCGCTCGTGCCTCTTCGTCGAAGAAAAGCGTATGGCTGGGGCGAATCCTCAGCGGACTGGTTGTGCTTTTTCTGATTCCCGACGGTATCATCAAATTTATAAAGCCGGCTCCGGTCGTCGAGGCCTTTACTCATCTGGGATTGCCCCTGAGCCTCGCGACCGGCTTGGGAATCCTTCTGCTCCTCTGCACGGCCATTTATGTGTTTCCGCGCACGTCGGTGCTTGGAGCGATCCTGCTGACGGGCTATCTCGGTGGCGCAGTCGCTACGCATTTGCGCGCGGGCGATCCGTTATTCAGCCACGTTTTGTTCCCGACTTATTTAGGCGTGCTGCTCTGGCTTGGGCTGTACTTGCGGGATAGCCGGGTGCGTGCGCTGATTCCTCTGCGGAGCTAGCGGCACTTGCGGAGATAGGGGACGGGGAAGCATTAAATTGCAAGGAGATTGACGATGATTCCGAAACCAGAATTGTTTCTTCAGGACCTGACAGTCGCACTCAGGTCCCTGACGCGCGCCAAGGGTTTGGCGATCACTGTCGTGCTCACACTGGCGCTCGGTATCGGTGCGAACGCCGCTATCTTTACCCTAGTTCGTGGCGTGCTGCTCCGGCCGCTGGTCAATCGCGACGAAGATCGCTTGATCTACATCCGCCAGAGCGCGCCTGGGATCGGGATCGATAACGCTAACTTCTCGGTACCCGAAATCCAGGATCTGCGCGCGGGCACGAAATCTCTCAGCTCCATCGGCGACTTCTCGACCATCGGCTTCACCATGGTTGGCCTCGGCGATCCCCGTGAAGTTCGCGCCGGAGTTGTGGGCGGTTCCTATTTCGACGTGATGGGTTTGCACCCGGTCCTCGGGCGGCTGCTCGATATGCGGGATGACGGCCCCAACGCCGCGGGCGCCGCAGTCCTCACTCATCGGTTCTGGAGCACTACGCTTAAGAGCGATCCCTCGGTGATCGGCAAGCAGATCCGGCTGGGCACGCGTTCCGCCACGATCGTCGGCGTGCTGGAGCCTTCGGTCCCTTATCCTGCCGAGACGGAAATTATCGCCAACGTTGTCACTAGCCCACATCATCTTTCTGCGACGATGGTCACCGGCCGCGTTCATCGGATGACCGAACTCTTCGGCCGCCTCGCGCCGGGCGCTACGCTCGATTCAGCGAACGCGGAATTGCGCGCGGTCTACTCTGCGATGCTTCGCGAGCATCCGGAGGCTTACGCGCAGAAGGGCGACAACCGCATCCATGCTGTGCTCCTGCGCGACCAAATTACATCCGGGGCGAAGACGATACTATGGGTCCTGCTGGCGGCCTCAGTCCTGGTCTTCATCATTGCGTGCTCCAATGTTGCAAACCTAATCCTCGCGCGCAGCGTGCGTCGCGAAGGCGAGTTAGCCATCCGCGCCGCGTTGGGCGCAAGCAGCGGAGCGCTGCGTCGCACTCTCCTGGCCGAAAGCCTTCTGCTCTGCGGCGCCGGAGCGATTCTTGGGGTACTCAGCGCTCGTCCGATGGTTGCCATTCTTGCCCGCTACGCCTCGCGCTTCTCGGTCCGCGCGCTCGACCTGACGATCGACTCCAGCATGCTGTGGGTTGGCGCCGGACTTGCCATCCTCGCCTCAGTTCTCCTGGCGTTTGTCCCCCGCCTGCCTTCCGCCAGCGCTTCGCAGGGATTCGGGCTGGCTAGCGGCGGAGTGCGCATCACCGGCAGTACCAGCCGTCGGCTGCGTATTTTCGCGGTCACACAGATCGCCGCATCCTTCATGCTTCTGGCCGGAGCCAGCATGCTCATCAAGACGCTGCTCACGCTGCAAGCCACACAGACGGGCTTTGACATGCATCGCGTTCTCGCCATGAACGTGCCGGTCATGTCTTACGGAAAGACTCCAGATCAGATCATCAACTTCTATAGGGAGACCATCCGGCGCATCAACGAAATCCCAGGAGTCGATCGTGTCGCACTCGGCACCAACGTTCCGTGGCGCGACGCCGGTGGCTTCGGTCCTGGCTTCCAGTTCTCCGGCGAGGGCCATGTAAAAGGCGTTCG
>Ga0185299_10005775_pt1 | contig 13632 bp, 10 predicted proteins | sample PaiPotPPA55metaG_FD_128002 | JGI IMG/M metagenome (GOLD analysis project Ga0185299, IMG submission 128002) | Iron sulfur acid spring bacterial and archeal communities from Banff, Canada, to study Microbial Dark Matter (Phase II) - Paint Pots PPA... ...
TTCCGCCCGTACTTCTCGAAACCCGTCTGCGCCGCCAAAGTTTGCTGTCGCATCTGCCTTTTCACCTCGACTTACACCCTACCCGCTCCCCCTGTGGATCGGGGAGTTCTTCAGAGGTTCCCTAGCGCTCTGGGTCCCGATTCTCACGGCGTCAATGCCGCAGATAATGTCAGGCAAACGCTCTCAAATGTGAATCTGGCCAGCAGCAACATGGCGGAAGACACCGAGGCCTTGAAGCATGGGTTTCTGTTTAGAGGCTTCTTTAAGCGTCGTGGATATTACTCGTTGGCAAATCTCAAAGCAGAGGAGTACCGAAGCAATAAGGGTTTTGCTGCTGTGACTAATCCCCGTGCTTGGCTCGAAAAGCCAGAGCTTTTCGAAAACCGGCCAGATGGAAGCGAAGAATTATCCCCAGCGGGAAAAGCGAAGATTGACGAAGCCATGGCTGAGTTTGGGGATGGGGCTGTTGGACGTGCCATCGTTGTCGAGGGCTATTCTTCAACCGGCGATGCGGGAGCCCAGTTCGTGACTTCTCGCGTGCGCGCAACTCTTGTCCGTCAGTATCTGCAGAAGCGTTTTGGGCTCGATTCTCGCAATGTCGGAATCGTTCCTCTCCGCGGAGTGCCTCCGCCAAGTACGAACAAGGAAACCTGGGACGGTATCTGCCTCGTGTTGCTCAAGCCAAGGGCTTCTGCACGTTAGCGTCCCCGTGCACTTCTTTCTGTACCGCAGCTAAGCCGGCCTCATTTGTCCACGCGGTGGTTAAGAGAGTTAGCATCGTGCTCGCAGACATGGCCGAGGGGTAGTGGTGAGGAAAATGGCAAACAGCACAGCGAATCAGAAGAGCTCTCCGGCTGAGTCAGTCCGCAGCAACAGAACCGGTCTCTCTGACACATCGGAGAGAAAAGAAACCCGCGACGCGTTGTACCTGTTTGCTTGCCATGTGGAGTGGTGCACTAGACAGAGCCTGTTCGAATATAGCGAACTGCTTGCGGCGATGGACGATCATGACTGCCACATTCGTACCCTTGCAGAAGAACTGGTCACCCGGAGCTCATCCAGGCCTAGGTACACATATATTGAGGCTTGGTGAATAGCAGCGACCGAGGTTGCAGGCCAATTCCGGTGGCGGAGATTGCGGCGGTGGCTCGGGCATGTTCCGACCCTGAGGATCGAAGGCTCGTCGTGAATGAGCAGAACCGGTAAGATCTCTACTTCGCAAGGAACTGAGGGTGATCATCCTCATTGGCACGCTCACCAAGTCAGCTTCCAGCCCAAGTACTCGTTCCTTGCCATTGGGACAGCACATTTGAGTCGTATTGGACCGGGTGCCATAATGTGTGATGTTTTTTCAGCTACCTACATGCGCAAGATAGTTTCTCGCCGTTTTGACTGCCCCGGCAAAACCCTTGCGATCATGTTGTGCGCCTCTCTGCTCTATCTGTCGTTCGGTGCAGCCCCGGTCCACGCCCTCGATCCTAAGAAACGAGTCACCCAGTACATACACACTGCTTGGCGAACACAAGATGGTTCTCTGCCAGCCGGCATGTATCACATTGTTCAGACCTCGGACGGTTTTCTATGGTTCTTGTCTCTTCCCGCCGATATCTACAGGTTCGACGGCATCCGGTTTCTGCCCTGGAGCCTGCCTGCCGGTGCCCCTATCGATAGATCATTAAACATTTTTGCCGACCACGCAGGTGGGCTCTGGGTACTGGGACCGGCTGACATCGTTCGACTGAAAGGCGCGGCTGTCAGTTCTCACTTCAAGTTGGAAGGAGGAATGTTTCAAAGCGTCAGTGAGGCATCGGACGGTTCTCTGTGGGTACTGGGAGGCAACTCGGATGCGCCGCTTTGCCGTGTTACGGATTCACTCAAGTGCTTCGGAAAGGCAGATGGAATACCGATTTCCGAGATCCAGTCCCTTCTTGGGGACGGTGACGGCGGTTTTTGGCTAGGAGGGCGTACGGGAGGCCTCGTCCACTGGCATGCCGGCACTTCGGAGAAGTACAACGTAGAAAACGAGGTCTTTAGCTTGGCGCGTGGTCCGGATGGATCACTATGGGTGGGCACGTCGGGAGAGGGTCCAGGGAAAGGCCTTCAACGATTAAAGGACGGTGATCTGAAATCTGTCGTGGTCCCTCCGTTCAACGGAAGTGGCTTCGATATTGGCACTCTGATGTTCGACCATGACGGCAATCTTTGGGTCGGGACGAAAGCAAAAGGGCTTTTTCGTATCCATGGAGATGCGGTGGAGCATTACGACCATACGAATGGCCTGTCCGGCGATTCTGTGTATGCTCTTTTTGAAGACCGGGAGGGGATCGTCTGGGCTGGAACTACAAGCGGCGTCGATAGCTTTCGCGATCCGCCAGTCGTCACGTTCTCGCAGGCGGAAGGATTAGGGAAGGATTTACCAGCGGGCATCCTGGCTAGCCGAGATGGCACGATATGGGTAGCAAACGCCGGATCGCTTGATCACATTGTTAACGGCAACGTCTCATCCATCCGCACAGGGAAGGGTCTTCCGGGTGAACAGGTTACGCGATTACTGGAAGACCGGGCCGGTAACCTATGGGTGGGAGTGGACGACGGCCTGTATTTGTTCAAAAACGGGCAATTCGAACGCCTCCCCGAACCGAATCATCAGCCGCTTGGTATGGTGATTGGGTTGATCGAGGACATCGACGGGAATATCTGGGCAGAGTGTAGAGGCAAACCCCAAAAGCTTGTTCGCATCCACGATTTCCAGGTGCGTGAAGTGTTTCCTGCTCCGGAGGTTCCACCTGCATGGATGCTGGCTGCGGATCCAAATGGGGGAATTTGGATAGCGACTCGAAAAGGAGACCTTGTACAGTTCCGCCAGGGCGTTCAGCGAAAATTCCCGCTGAATCCGAATGCTAAAAATCCGGCGCCCCATGCGATCCGGGCACAACCGGACAGCTCTGTCCTTGCTGCCTTCGACGACGGGCTCGTGGGATTCCGCGAAGGCAAGGTGCAGCGGATGACGACGAAAAACGGGCTGCCCTGCGACTTCGTCATCTCCTTTATTCAGGATAGAGAGAAACGCTGGTGGCTCTACACGCGTTGCGGCATTGTCGAATTCTCAGATTCCGAGCTCCAGCGATGGTGGACCAATCCTGACGCGATTGTTCGGAACCACGTCTATGACACATTCGACGGAGCTCAGCCCAACATCCCCGCTTTTAACTCAGCTGCTTGCTCCGCGGATGGGCGCGTGTGGTTCACCAGCGGAGTTGTCGTGCAGATGGTGGATCCGGTCAGGCTCTCGCAAGAAGCGATCCCCGCGCAGGCATACATCGAAGGGCTCGTCGCTGACCGAAAAAAGTTCGAGGCAACGCCCAACCTCAATGTTGGGCCGAATCCGAGGGACTTGCAAATTGATTACACCTCACCCACTTTTTCGATTCCGCAGAAGGTGAACTTTCGCTACCGGCTTGACCATTACGACCGTGATTGGCACGAGGCCGGTACGCGCCGGCAGGCGTTCTACACGGATTTGCCTCCCGGGAAGTATTCGTTTCGCGTGATCGCATCCAATGGCGACGGCGTCTGGAACGATAACGCCGCCACGCTGGATTTCTCCGTCGCTCCTGCGTACTACCAGACGAACTATTTCCGCGCCCTCTGCGCGCTGCTCCTTTTGGCGCTGCTGTGGACGGCCTACCAGTGGCGCGTCCGGCGATTGCATCATGAGTTCGAGATGACGCTGGAGGCACGAGTCAGCGAGCGCACACGGATTGCGCGAGAGCTTCATGACTCACTTCTGCAAAGTTTCCACGGTTTGCTTCTCCGCTTCCAAACCGTGTTCCAGTTGTTGCCAGAGCGCCCGATGGAGGCGAAAGAGAAGCTAGGAAGCGCCATCGAGCAGACGGCCGACGCGATTACTGAAGGCCGGGATGCAGTGCAGGGATTGCGCGATTCCACAGTGCAAGGCAACGATCTGGCACTGGCCATCAGCACGTTGGGAGAGGAGCTCACAACGGATTCAACTAATCGACCAGCGTTCCATGTCGCGGTTGAAGGCGAAGCGCGCAATCTACATCCCATCCTCCGGGATGAGGTTTACAAAATTGCTGCTGAGGCCCTTCGAAACGCGTTCCGGCACTCTCGGGCACGCCAGATTGAGGCTGAAATCCGTTACGACACCGAGCAATTCCGGCTACGGGTGAGGGATGATGGAAAAGGCGTTGATCCCGCGATTCTCGCGAGCCAAAGTAGTGAGGGACACTACGGCTTGCCCGGGATGCGGGAACGCGCCACTCTTATTGGAGGTAAGCTAGTAGTCTGGAGCGAAGTCGATGAAGGTACCGAAGTAGAACTCCGCATTCCTGCCAGCACCGCCTACGCGACGGCAGGGAGAAGTTCGTGGTTTTCACGCAAGGCGAGCACCTGAAGTAGGAGCTCATGAACACCAGCTGCGCCCAAATTCGAATCCTGACGGTTGACGACCATCCAATCGTGCGCCAGGGGATCACCGGTTTGATTGGCATTCAGACCGATATGGTTTTGGTAGGCGAGGCGTCCAACGGACGCGATGCCATTCAGCAATTCCGGACGCACCACCCCGACGTCACGCTCATGGACTTGCAGATGCCAGAGATGAACGGCATCGATGCGCTCATTGCGATTCGCAACGAATTTCCCGACGCAAAAGTGATTGTGCTGACGACCTACGTGGGCGATACGCAAATTCTGCGCGCTCTCAAGGCTGGTGCGCAGGCATACCTGCTCAAGAATACATTGCACAAAGAACTACTCGATACAATTCGAGCCGTGCATGCGGGAAAGAAGACCCTCTCGCCGGAAGCGTCATTCCAAGTGGCCGAGCATGCGACCGATGATGCACTGACTCCAGCAGAGATCCTTGTCTTGAGAATGATTGCCGCTGGAAATGCAAACAAGCAGATTGCGGATCAGCTCTCGATCACGGAGGAAACCGTTAAAAGCCGAGTTAAGAACATTCTTTCTAAACTAGGCGCCAACGATCGAACGCACGCTGCAATGATTGGCCTGAAGAGAGGAATCATCGAACTGTAGTTGCCATCCCCTTGCCTCCCCGCCTCAGAAACTTTCAGAACTCTAAAGAGTGACGCTTAAACCTCTTTGTGGGGTTTCGATCTGCCCCGACATGGAGGACTCTAGTTATGTACGGAAAGGTGCGCAATTGCGACGGCTGTATTCCACATTTGCTGGCGGTTGGCCCGGCGCAGGGTTGCTCCTCATGCGCGTGGTCGTTGGCTCGGTGCTGATTGTTCGCGCGGGCTTGAGGCTGTGGAGCGATCTACCGCCGATGAATGTGACAATTTCTGCTGTGCTCTTGATGGGAGCGGGATTACTGCTAATCGCAGGTTTATGGACTCCAATCGTGGGAACCTCCATAGCCTTGATTGAAATCTGGAAGATACTTACCGTACCCGGCGACAAATGGGTGTGGCTGCTGTTAGGAACTGCCGCTGCCGCTCTCGCAATGTTGGGACCGGGTTTCTGGTCCATCGATGCTCGCTTGTTCGGGTGGAAGCGCATCGAAGCTTCACCCCGCAAAAACAACTCTGACTCTCGCTAAGACTCCCCAAATACCACAAAATTCTTGCCCCAGAAGAGGGTGACGTTCGTCCCCCCGAGAGTCTGCGATTTACCCCGATGTGGGGCTGCTTGAAAAAAGAACTCGGTTGACAATGGCTGTGTCATCACGACAACAGTGCAAGGTCGGAAGGCGCTTATGTGGAAGATCACTACTCGCGGTTTCACGCTACAGGAAGTCCTCATCATGGCTGCAACGAATATTGCATCCTCCCGGATAGCGACCGACAACAGCGAACGAACGACAACCCCGTGCACCGGGATTCAAGAGGCTACAGGAGATTGTTATGGCAAAGGTGATTGAGTTTTACGTACCGAAGAACTTTCGGAAACCGTTGAGGACGGCGGCTCAGCCGCAACTCGGAAAAATCATCGAGTTCTGTCCGCAGACGAAGAGATCAGCCTAACCGCTCGCAAAGCAGTGGAAGTATAAACGTATCGGAGGAGACTATGGGCGCGACTGTTGCTTTCACCAACCTCGGAAGCCCCGCCGCAGCGGGTTTCCCCATCATCAGCGATCTCGCAGAGCAGCGCGTGCATCTGGAAACAGAAATTAGCTCTGACCACTGCTTCGAGGATATCGTCGGCAGGAGCCCGGCCCTCCAGAGAGTGCTTGACCAGGTGGCAATTGTAGCCCTCACCGATTCCACAGTTCTGCTTCATGGAGAAACCGGAACGGGAAAGGAGTTGATTGCGCGTGCGATCCACAGGCTCAGCTCTCGGCGCGGGCGCGCCCTCGTTCGTATGAACTGCGCGGCCATTCCCTCGGGACTGTTGGAAAGCGAACTTTTTGGTCATGAGAAGGGAGCCTTTACCGGCGCCCTGCTGCAAAGAAAGGGGCGATTCGAACTGGCGGATGGAGGCTCGTTGTTTCTGGATGAGATCGGAGACATCAGCTTGGAGCTGCAGCCGAAACTATTGCGTGCTATCCAGGAACAGGAGTTCGAGCGTTTGGGAAGTGCAAGGACAATCCAGGTCAACGTGCGGATGATTGCCGCGACCCATCGGGACCTTGCAACAATGATCCGCGAGCGCGAGTTCCGCGAGGATCTTTTTTACCGCTTCAACGTTTTCCCGATCGAGATCCCGCCGTTGAGGGAACGCCGCGAAGATATTCCTTTGCTCGTGAATCATTTCGTCGCAAAGTTTGCGAAACGGATGGGTAAGGATATCCGATTCATCTCCCGAAATGCTATGAACGCTCTCACGAATGCGCCATGGAAAGGTAATGTTCGTGAGCTGGGAAATTTCATGGAGCGTTGCGTGATTCTAACGCAAGGAAACGAATTGAAGGTGCCGAATCTAGAGGCGAACGATTCTGCTGGGCGAAAGGTAGTACCGGTCGCATCATCGTTCCGGGAATCTGAAAGGCGCGTGATTATCGATGCTTTGAGCGACGCTTCCGGAAGGATTGCCGGGAAAGGCGGCGCGGCTGAGCGCCTCGGGCTTAAGAGAACAACTCTTCAGAACAAGATGCGTAGGCTGAGTATCGGCCGCAATGATTATTCGGCTGGCCAGTACACAAATCGCTTCGATGGCTCCCAAGCAGCGTCTTGACGACATCCGATTTGGAACGAATCGAGTTGGATTGAAGCTGATGAACGTTTTGCTCTGATCCTAATGTAATGATGGGAACTGAAGTCGACTTGGTGACAGTGCGGTTTCAAGCACCCTGCAATAAGTGGTTTAAATTTGAGAAGATAGAGAAAGAAGAAACGCGAGGGCAGCGTTCTAACCAACTGAACTACGTCCCCACTCGCCAAATCAACGAGATGCGTGATCGCCAGTGTTCATGCGGCTTTGCACGATTTGCATACCGTGCATGGAATTGCCTTCGTTGCACAAAAGAGCGCGATTCCTGTCCAAAGCCCAAGGATCATGAACAGACCTACGGTTCCCTCGCACCACGGCAAGACAACGGCGACAAAATGCACGAGGAATCCCGGCAACGGTGTATTCTGCATCTCGTTTTCAATGTGGGTGGCAAACGCAACATGATTCCCTATCAGTCGTGAGAACCCGTGGAGAAACAAATTTGCACCCAACGTCACACGCAGAAGCAAATATGCGATTTCATCCTTGGTCATGTAAATGCTCCTCATTTATCCCCCCTCGGCTGCTCGAATTCCGTCGAGCGCCTCGACTTTCATTGCCCCTGCTCCCTTGCAAGCCAGAGGAAGTCTCCGAGGCGGTCAAGCTCGGCGTCTGTCTGCGGCTCGTTTTGGGTGAAGGTTGCTTATGGTGATGTCCAGACGCTCTCAGCAATCGCTAACGATACTACCCCTAGTGCTGCATCTCCTTGATGTCGCGTGCGTGTCAATGATAGCTTGATCCGTTCCCCTCTAAATCAAGGCTGGCAATGAAGAAAGTAAAGCCTAAGCACAAGCTTGCACTCAATCGTCTCTCGGCAACCGAGTTTGAAGAGTTCTGTCACGATCTGCTCGAAGAATTGGGCTTTGTGAATCTGGATTGGCGAAAGGGAACTGGGAAGAAGACCAGCCCAGCGGATTCTGGTAGAGACATTATTTCGGACCAGCAACATCATGGCAGGCGTCATCCCGAGCGGAGCCGCTCTTCAGGCGTAGCGAGGGATCTCGCGCGGATCGCCACAATCGGCAAGACCAAAAGGCACAATTGCGAGAAAGAACAGGAGAAAACTTAATTACTTACTTTACTTGAATGGCGGTCATGGTTGAGAACGTTTGCACCGTGGTGCCTGATCCCGCACCTGTACCGAAATTCCAAGACGTGTAGTGGCAACTCAAGTTGAGAACATCCCCCGCTGCCGAGGTCGTGATGGTGTTGTTGACGGGGAAAGTCGCGAACGGATACCAGTCACCTGCAAAAGGCACTATGTAGGCACCTGCGTTAGGTTCGGGGCCAGTTCCACCGTTGGCTCCGGGGAGAACAGGCACTACATCCTCGCTATCCGTGTAGTTGCAGTACGGGGCGATGTTGTTCGGAGTCTCATTCACCACCTGTACCTGACCGAGTAGCATATAAGTGCCCGCGTTCGGCAAGTTGATGGACTGAATGGTGACCGAACCCTCCGATGGCAGGGTTGATTGACCCGACCCGAAGACCGAAGTCAGACTCGACCCGCCCGATATGCTCGCCGCACTCGCCGCCGCAGCCGTGGCTGATGCTGCCGCTTGACTCGCACTGGTTGAAGCACTGGATGCCGAGGCTTCCGCCGTGTTAGCCGCTGATGTCGCCCCTGTTTCGTAACTGTTAGCCGCTGATGCCGCTCCCGCTGCTGATGCCGCCATGGTCGATGAACTGACGGCGGATGCTGCCGCAGAACTAGAAGAATTGGCCGCATTCGTCGCATAAGTTGCAGACGCACTCAAATCATTGGTTGCGGTGATGGCCGCTTGACTCGCGGTCGTCGCGTAAGTGCTCGCCGAAGCGTCGAGAGATTCGATAGTGGAGATCGTATTGCTTGACACTCCCGCCGCCATCGTTGTCCAGTTACTAGACAAGTTCGGAGCGATACCAACCGCGACAGGAACACTGATGACCACGTAAGTCGAACCTTGATACGTCACAACATCGTTCAACTGATACGGGGCGGCGGCTGGTCCGCCTGCGGCAGCCGACCACCCACCTTGGAACTGGAAGCCCGAACCCGTAGGACCAGTTGCTCCCGCAACTCCCTGTGGACCCTGAGCACCCGTGATTCCTGCTTGTCCATTGACCCCCGGATTTCCCTGTGAACCCACAGCACCCTGTGGACCTTGTGCACCCACGACACCTTGCGGACCCTGAGCACCTGTGGCTCCTGCGGCACCTTGAGCGCCAGCGACACCCTGAGGACCTTGGACACTCAAACCAGCGGGACCTTGCGGACCCGTCGTTCCAGCACCGCCCGGAGCGCCAGCCGATGCCGCTAATACCCACGGTGACGCGGGCGGTGCGGAAGCCCCCGCCGCTATGGGTGCTGTTGCAACATACGTGGATGTGGAGGAAGGCACGGTGGTGCCGCCAGTGCCGATTGTCGTGGAACCCCCAGCACTGGAATAATCGGGTCTTCCGTCACCGTTGATACCATAGGTTCCGAAGCCAACGGGTCCGAAGCAGTTAGACCAGTCTGTAATGCAGAATGCTCCAGTGTTTCCACCGACACTCCAGTAGCCGCCGCCGCCGTAGGTGTACACCAAACTAGATGATGTGGCAGACAGATCAGTGGTATTCAGCGGGCAATTGCCCGGACCAACAGGACAGCCAGTGGCATTCTGCGCGGCACCGTTATAAGTGCCATCCGCAAACGCAGAGTTGGATGGCGTCAGAAGTGTCAAGTTAGAGGCACTATCCGCCAGCGTAAGACTCCACGAAACGATGTTGGAGGGTAGTAACACACCAATCGTCCCATCGGTCGTGATCGTGCCGACCACAGAACCAGCGGAACCGAAAGTTAGATTGACATTGTAGATGACATCAGCGGGAGCGTAAGTCGCAACGTCGTTAGCGGCATACGTATTGCTCGAATTGAAAGCGCCACGGAAGTTGAAGCCCGTTCCGTTCGTGCCATTCGTGCCATTTGTGCCATTTGTTCCAGCCGCTCCTGCTGTGCCCGGTAATCCCTGTGATCCCTGAGCGCCTGTTGCCCCCGGCAATCCTGCCGCGCCCGTTAAACCCATCAAACCTTGAACACTCAGACCTTGAGGACCAGTTGGACCTGCTGCACCGGGTGTACCAGCAGCACCAGCTTGCGCCATCATTACCCACGGAGACGTGCCCGGTATAGCAGTCCCCGCTGCTACAGGTCCCGTTGCAACATACGTGGACGTGCCACCGTTAGTGGAGGTCGCAACAGTACCGCCAGTGCCGATCACCTGTGAACCCCCGGCACCAGAGTCCGAGTATGCGTTGTCACCATTGATGTCCCACGTTCCGTAGGCAATGGACCCGAAGCAGTTGGACCAGTCCGTCATACAGAACGACCCGGACGCTCCGCTCACACCCCAGAAACCACCACCGCTGTAGGTCATCGTTAGGTTGGTCGAAGTTGCGGTGAAGTCGTTGTTGGGTTGTCCACCTGTATTGTCGATACCGGAATTAAATGCGGAATTACCCGACGTTAGAAGTGTCGAATTAGTGGGACTGTCTGCCAGCGTGAGGCTCCACGAGACGATGTTGGAAGTGTTCAGCACTCCTATGGTGCCGTCAGTCGTTATCGTGCCAACCATAGAACCAGCGGAACCGAAAGTCAGGTTGACGTTGTAGGTAATATTGTTAGCACCCGCAGAAGTGGGGATGAAGGTGACAACGTCGTTGGTGGCATATGTAGTGGTAGTGTTGAAAACGCCACGGAAGTTGAAGCCTGTTCCATTCGTGCCATTCGTGCCAGCAACTCCCTGTGGACCTTGTACTCCATTGAGACCCGCAGGACCCTGAGGACCCGTCGCGCCAGTCAAACCTTGAAGACCCGGCAATCCCTGAGCGCCCGTCTGTCCTTGTGAACCAGTTGCACCCGGCGCACCGTTAGCTCCGGCTGGACCCGGTAGTCCTGCTGCGCCAGTTGACCCCAGTAAACCAATCGGACCCGAAAGACCTTGTGGACCTGCTGGACCCGTCAAACCAATCGGTCCCACCTGACCCGCTGGTCCCGGAGGGCCATTCGGTCCCGCAACGCCCGTTGCGCCCGTGGCTCCGGCAGCGCCCGGAGGTCCTGTGGTTCCTGTTGCTCCTACTTGTCCTGTGGCTCCAGTGTTACCTGTTGCCCCTTTGGGTCCTTCTGGGCCAACCGCGCCTTGCGCTCCGACAGCGCCATAAGTCACGTCAAATGTTGCAGAACCCCCGTTGCTCGTGACCGTCACCTTATAGGAACCCGCCGCGTAGACAGGCAGAGCGGCTACGATTTCATTCGACAAGCAAGCGGATTTCGCCAAGAGCCTCGTGTTGAAAACGACGGAAGGAGAGGCATCGGGAACGCAGAAACCTGTTCCGACTAAAGTGAGGGTGTGGGCCGTGTAGTTGATGGACGCGCTGTCAATGGTGACCGGAGTGAGAGCGAAAGATAGCGAGGAAACCAACAATAGCAAGACACACAAGTAGCGTTTCATCTTATTCTCCAGTCGTATGCTCGGCTCGCGCCTCTATCTGAGGCTCGTTACCGCGTGCTTGCGCTGCGTCCAATTTTTCCTTAGCTCCTCTGCGAAGTGTGGAAGGGTTGCAGAGTTTTCGTCGGTGAGTGTTCCGGGGGGAACCGTATGAATCCGTCTCGCTTTTGGTGAAAGCCATCTTAGCTGTTACAGCAGGTGGGGAAAGATACCGTCTGGGTCATTACGGTGCCATTACTAAGGTGCCGCGTGGGAACTTTGCAGGCAAAGGGATGTTACTCTCCGCCAGCCGGGGAGTCACATCGACGAAGGAACGGAAGGCACAGCCGTTTCCCATCCGCTTTTTTCAGGAAGCGATTCTGCGGCGATTTGGCTGCTCGGAGAGGTCTAGGTCGGCTCTTGCGTTTCAGAGGTGCAGACAGCCTTTGTGACCACTCCAACTGACCTGTCTCTACTGACTTCCCGAAGAGCTTGTTGCTGTTCAGGAGAGGATAGACCTTTCTACCGACCATCCCCGGGAGTACACGAGTTCGGGGCAAATGTGAGTGTGAGGTGATTTTCACCACCGAGCGCCATGCACCGAGGGAACGGCAAATGCTGCTGGGAGGCTTATGGCAAAAGCAGAGGGCAAGAGCGAAAGCCAAAAGACCGCTGAATTCCTGCGCGAAGTATTCAAAGGCAAGACCATCAAGACCGCTAGGCGGCACAAGAACGACAAATACGTCACGCTGGTTTTCACCGATGGCTCGAAACTGATATTCAACAATGACATCTTTTGGGATGTAAACGGAGACGTTGCAGAACCGGGCGAGGAGCCGGGAACCGTGAAGGCTCGCTAACCCCGACCGACCCGCCAGCCGAACTGACACTCGCGATGGCGGGATCATGGTGGGATGCCAAGGGCGACTGATCGCCTTCCTTGCGGTGCAAGTAGGCGTGCACCCACCTCCCCCGAATGCGGTCCCGTTCTCCAAAACAGATAGCCAACGAGCGGCGTATCGTTCAACACTCACTTTAGACAGTGACTCAACTGCCGCAAATCACCCAAAAGTTGCAGCTAGCATGACTTTGGGCACATGCACATCCGGAGTGGTGTGGATACGATTACGCGGTGGGATGGAAATCCAAGCTGGAACTCCGGCCGTATGCAGCTAGGGGGATCAGCGGTTCTCGTGAGCGAAGACCTGCCCTCGACAATTTACTGTCCGTCTGTCGCAAATCATCGCCTCGACTTCAAGCAGACTTCGTCGTTGGCAGACGGAACTCAATCACTCTTCCCCTTTGCAGCGGAGAGACCCACTTCACACTCTTCAAGAACTTGGTAGGTATGTAAAACTCAATTACTTTCGCCATGGCTCAATCCTTCAAGTTATCTGTCCTTCTACCACCTACAAGACTCACCACCGACTTCAATGTCCCTGCCATTCCCATCCGCACTGACAGCGGATGGAATCGGTCAACCTAAGTTTTCTCAGAAGAACCTTACACACCGCGCATGACCGCATCCACATGTTGTTGCTCCCTCAGTTCCTATACAAAATTGGACTCTCTGATCGTGGTTTCGGATGCAGCGGATTGTCATTTGATTGTCAAACGAATGTTCTGCGAATGTTACGCACACAAGGGTGACGTACTCATTCTTCCGAGAGTCCACACCGACTTGCACCTCAGTTTCACCCCACCTTTATTGTGCCAATTGCAGCAAGACCGTTTCACTCTGAGCATCCCAGCGTATTCAACGGCGAGCCGCTTTTTCCATCCAGTCACAAGTCATGCCGAAGAAGGCAGGGCCACGACGTTCTGTTTCTCGTGTTCTTAGTGCGCAGCGGAGGAACCAGATTGGGAATGGCCCCGAGGTGTGGGGCACTGTACGGAGTGAATGGCACCGCTGTGCTGAAGTGCATCCACGATTGGGCCATTCTCGACTAACTTCGATGGTTATAGCTTTGGCGGCGCTGGCGGCTGG
>Ga0185299_10005777_pt1 | contig 13631 bp, 12 predicted proteins | sample PaiPotPPA55metaG_FD_128002 | JGI IMG/M metagenome (GOLD analysis project Ga0185299, IMG submission 128002) | Iron sulfur acid spring bacterial and archeal communities from Banff, Canada, to study Microbial Dark Matter (Phase II) - Paint Pots PPA... ...
CGCCTCCGCCAACCAGACCGGCGCCATGGGCGGCATGCGCTTCCTCGGACAGGCCAAGGTCGTCGGCCCCGGCGGCGACATCCTCGCCCGCACCTGGGCCAAGGCGGGCCTCGCCGTCGCCGAGGTGGACGTCACCGACGAGCTCAAACGCGCCCGCCATGTCCTACACCATCTGCACGAACGCAGGCCCGATGTCTACCGGGAACACCCATCGTGAAGATCGCCCTGCTCAGCTACTCCACCAAACCGCGCGGCGGCGTCGTCCACACCCTCGCCCTGGCCGAAGCGCTCGCGGCAGCGGGCGAGGACGTCACCGTCTGGACCCTCGGACGCGGCGGCGACCAGGCGTTCTTCCGCCCCGTCGCCCCCGCCGTACGACAGCGGGTGATGCCGTTCCCCGACGGACCGGACGGCGAGAGCGTCGGCGAACGCATCCTGCGCTCCATCAGCACCCTGCGCGAAGCCTTCACCCCGCACGCGACGGAATACGACATCGTCCACGCCCAGGACTGCATCAGCGCCAACGCGGTCCGCCGCTGCGTACGCACCGTGCACCACATCGACCACTTCACCACACCCGAACTCGCCGCCTGCCACGAACGCGCGATCGTCGAGCCGTACGCCCACATCTGCGTCTCGACGGCCGTCGCCGACGAACTCGACGAGGGCTGGCGCATCAAGGCAGAGGTGATCCCCAACGGCGTGGCCTACGCGCGCTTCGCCGCCGCCGCCGAAGACCAAGCCGGGCAAGGCCGCTGGCGCGATCGCCTCGGCCGCTACGTGCTGACCGTCGGCGGCATCGAACCCCGCAAGGGCTCGATCGACCTGCTCGAGGCCTACGCCCTGCTCCGCTCCCGTCACCGCGTACACCGTCTCGTCATCGCAGGCGGCGAAACCCTGTTCGACTACCGCGAGTACCGCGCCCGCTGGGAGCAGCGCGCCGCCGAACTCGGCATCGAGCCGATCGTCCTCGGCCCCGTGCCCGACGACGAACTGCCGTCCCTGGTCGCGGCGGCCGACGTGTTCGCCTTCCCCTCCGTCAAGGAAGGCTTCGGCCTCGCCGCCATGGAAGCCCTCGCCGCGAACGTCCCCCTGGTCGTGCGCGACCTCCCCGTCCTGCGCGAGGTCTTCGGCACCGCCGCCCGCTTCGCCACCACCCCGACCGAACTCGCCGCCCAACTCGACCAGGCACTCACCACCGACGACCCCGACCGGCAAGCCGCCGGACGCCGGCTCGCGGCCCGCCACACCTGGGACTCCGCCGCCCGCCGCCACCTCGACTTCTACCGCTCCCTCAACTGACACGGCCCTACCGCGCGCCACTCCGTGCGTTCGAGGATCCGGCGCTGGACCTCGGCGAGGCCAGCGGCCAGACCCGCCAGTCGCCGCGGGGTGAGAGCGTCGAGCACCAGCTTGCCAGCCAGTTTGAGTGTTGCGTCACACTGGAGTCGTCATCCCAAAGCGCGAGTGGCCAACGTCGGGCCGTAGCCACACGGTGGAATCATGGCTGATCTGGCACATGCCGGGTACGAAGAGGTTCGAACCGATCCGAGCACGTGTGTCCGGCACGTGGTGACGAAGCATGGGGAGGGGACGCGCCGCGACCGTGACGCGCGCGGGTTGGGCCTGCGCCCGCACCTGGCAAGCATCTGCCACCGGCACCTCGGTGCCGGGCTCGCTTCGGATCGCCCGAGGATGACGATCGTTCTGACGTCGGCGGCTGACACCGACGGTGACACCAACCGCAGTGAACGTCGGCGAATAACCGTAGGTCAGATGGGATTCCATAGCCCATCTGACCTTTTTCTTTTGTAGAAGTCTGGTACAGCAGCGCGTACAGCAACGGCCTTATTGAGGCGGCTCGTTCAGTGGACTGGTGGCGAGATGGATTCCTCGGGGCGATTCAGACCCTCGGATTCCGAGCACGGCAGATCCGCAACGCCACCCTGCTGGAGATGGCCACCGAGCTACCAGGCATCGGTCGTCAGCCGCCTGCTCGGCATCGGCCAGAACGCCGTCACCCGGTGGCTTCGTGCCACCGGACAGCCAGACGGGGCCCGGTATGTCGCCGAACTCGCTTGTGGGCGGCCATTTGGCAACCTCCAATAGCCTCGGCTTTCGTCGCGGTAGTCCGCGCCCGGATGCCGTTCGAACTGAATCATCAGACCACCGCGAAAGGTCCCATTGTGAGCAACATCGAACTGCCCGTCCTTCGCAAGCACGCCACCGACGGCAACAAGCGCCTGCGGCGCGTCGTCCCCCTGATCACGGCCGGCGTGCTCAGCGCCTCACTCATCGCGGGCGTCGCCGGTCCCGCGAGCGCGGCTGTCCGGGAGCCCGCGCGATCGGCACCGATCTCGCTCGCCTCCAGCGACAACGCGCAGACGGCTGCGGCCAGCTACGTGCACCTCAGCGACGGACGGTTCACCCTCGACACCCGCGGGGCCGAGCAGGCCGGAGTCAGCAGCCAGGCGCTGAGCACCGAAGGCATCGTCGTGGCCGGCCTGAACAAGCTTCTCGACCGCGAACCCGCCACCACTGCCGCCAGCACCCGCGACGGCATCGTCGGTGGCGCCGAGGTCGCCTCGGCCAGCACGCAGGGCACGACCATCACGCTTCTGCCCGGAATCACTCTCACCATCAGCAACACCGGGCTTCAGCTCAGCATGACCAAGCCGGCCGTCACCGAAGTCACGAACGTGGTGGGCTTCGTGAAGGACCTCACCGCGATCGTCGCTACGGCCATTGCCGACAATCCCGTCGTCGTCGCGGCCATCTCGGCTGCCATGGTTGCCATTACCGGCAATCCCGCGGCAGCTGTGACCGGCCCCATCATCGCCGCCGCCGGCGTGTTCGTGACCGCCGTGATCGGTCTTGCCGCCGACGTGCTCAAGATCTGCACGGCCAGCGACGGGAGCGCCACCTTCACCGTCCCGTGGTTCGGTCTCCCCTCCTGCAGCGGCCTCACCCTCGTTTAGCAGCACACTGACCCTGAGAGCTCCGTGGGCCGCGCTGAATGCGCGGCCCACGGGCCCTGCAGGGAAGTTCGGGCATCTCTCGACTGAGAGCGAGCGACTTTCACCGTGAGGCTGGCGGAATACGGGCGGCACCGGATCTGGCGGCGGCTGCCTACAGTCCGGGGCATGACAGTTCGCAGAGACACTCCGCGTCCGAACCGTTAGTCGAACCCGCGCCGTGATTCGAAAAGAGGACATTGCGTGATCCGCTTATCCCGCCCATCCCTGCGTGCGTCGGGGATAGCGAGCGCCGCCGTCGCCGGGCTCGCCTTCGCCGCGACCCCAGTCACAGCCCCTGCGGCGACTGCCGTTGTCGCGCACCCGACCGCCCAGGTCGCCGGCCCCATGGTCCCCGACTCGACCACCGTGCACTCCCGAGTCAACGCGGCCGACACCACGGTCTCGAGCGAGACCTGGTTCGGCTACGCCGCCGACAGCGGCAGCTACACCAGCGTCGAATCCACCTGGGTCGAGCCGGCGGTGGACTGTTCGAAGGGCGCCGGCGAGGCCACATTCTGGGTCGGCCTCGACGGCGCGAGCAACGAGGCCGTCGAGCAGACCGGCACCGAGGCCAACTGCTCCCTCAGCGGGCAGGCCTCCTACTCGGCCTGGTGGGAAACCTTCCCGACCAACACCATCCAGACCTATGCGAACACCGTGGAACCGGGTGACACGCTCACCGCCAAGGTGACGTTCGAGGGCAACGACAAGTACGACCTCTACCTCACCGACACGACCCAGGGCTGGACCGAGGACAATCTCGAGCAGGGCGGCAGCGGCGCCGCCAACTCCAGCGCCGAGGTCGTCGGCGAGACCCCCGACATCATCCCTGGCTACATCTTCTTCAACCTGCCCGACTTCGGCACCGTCAACTTCACCAACTCCCAGGTGGACGGCCAGCCCATCGGCGACTCCAACCCCGTCACCATCAATCTGGTCCGCGGCGGCGGCACTATGGCCACCACGGGCAGCCTGAGCAACGGAACCGACTTCACCGAAACCTGGGATGCAAACGCCTGACTAAACCGGCGACGGAAGGCGGACCTTCCCTGATCCTGGCGATATCGGGGGTTCCGGTGGACCTGCGCGACGGCAACCAGGCGCTGCCCGAGCCGATGGACACCCCCGCGCAAGCGGCGCATGTTCGATCTGCTGACCGCGATGGGCTTCAAAGAGATCTAGGCCGCCTACCCCTCCGCCAGCCGGACCGACTTCGACTTCGTGCGGCACCTGGCCACCGGCGACACCGTCCCCGAGGACGTGACCGTCTCGGTGTTCACCCCGGCCCGCACCGAGTTGATCGACCGCACCCTTGACTCCGTGGCCGGGCGGACCAGATCGAGTACATATCTCGGCATCTCGACCGCCGCGACGCGGTGATCCTCTCCGTGCACCCGCACAACGACCGGGGTACCGGTGTGGCCTGCGCGGAACTGGCGGTGCTGGCCGGGGCGTAGCGAGTGGAGGGCTGCCTGTTCGGCAACGGTGAGCGCACTGGGAACGTGGATCTGGCCCCGGTGAATAACGGCCCTTACCTGCTGGAGGACTGGCAAGCCCCGACCACGGGAACCGAGCGCGGGCACGAGTTGACCGCCACCGTCGTGTCTCCCACCGCCCGCACCGTCGTCCGTGGCAGCGGGAACGGTCCGCTCGACGCGCTGACGGACGCGCTGGCGCTGGCCGGAATCCCGGTCGACATCCTCAGTTTCAGCGAGCACGCCACTGCCGCCGGACCGGACGCCACCGCCGCCGCGTACGCGCACTGCCGGGTGGGTGGACGCGAGGTGTGGGGCGCGGGCTTGGATACCTCGATCCTGACCGCCTCGGTGAACGCGGTGATGGCGGCGGTCAACCGGGCACATTCACTATCGCACCGCACCGCCACGTAGCGCCGAGGTGGTTTTGCCGGTGCGGTCGCGGAGGAGGGTGCGCAGGGTGTGGGGGTGTTCGTAGCCGACTTTGCGGGAGATGGTCTCCACGGACAGGTCGGTGGTGCGCAGCAGGTGGCAGGCGCGTTCGATGCGCAGGCCTTGGATGAAGTGGATGGGGGAGGTGCCGATGGTGCGCTGCACGGCGCGCTGGAGTGTTCGTTCGCTGACACCTACGGCGTTGGCCGCGTCGGACATGATGATCGGGTCGGCCAGGTGCTCGCGGGTCCAGCGTTCGAAGGCTGCGACGGTGGGGTCGCTTTGGGCCAGGGCGCTGGGGATCGTGTACGTGGACTGCGATGGACGTTCGTCGACCACCAGGTAGCGGGCTACCAGGTCGGCTAGCGCGGGGCTGTCGGCGCGGACGATCGCCAGCGCGAGGTCGATGTGGCCGAAGGCGGCGCCGGCGGTGGTGATGCCGTCGCAGCTCACGACCATCTGGCTGTGGTCCAGTTGGACCTTTGGGTACTTGCTCCGGAAGGTCGGCGAGAGCCACCAGGTGGTCGTCGCGCGCACTCCGTCCAGGATGTCCGCCTCGGCCAGGAGGAAGGTTCCCGTGCATGCCGAGGCGATGGTCGTGCCGCGGTCGCGAGTATGCGCGATGAGCTCGCGGACGGGGCGGGATACGTCGCCGCCGACGTGATCGAGCAGGGCCGTCGGCCGGGTTTCCGCGAGCGCCGGAACGACCAGCAGGTCAGCTGTCCGCGCATGCTCCAGGGGCTTGGGCGACACGAGGAGTCCGGCTCCGGTCCGCACCTGCGGGGTGGGACCGACCATGGTCACGTTCCAGGTGGGCGCTTCGTGGATCTGCCCTCCCAGCGCGTTGGCGTTGGTCAGCACGTCGAGGACGGCCGCGAGGCCGGAGTCGAAGACCCCGTCGTAGACGACGACAGCTACTTCCATGACGGAAACGGTATCAAGGATGTCGTTTCCGCCGCTGATGCGATCTTGGGTCGCCGCCGTACGTTCGTTGTGCGCCGGAAGGCCGGCGCCTTGAGACGAGGAGTGATCGTATGAAGGTCGGTCTGCTGGTACGCATCGAGGCCAAGCCGGAGTTCGCAGACGAGGTCGAGGCGATGCTCCGCGGTGCACAGGAGTTGGCCGAGCAGGAAGAGGGCACGGTGACGTGGTTCGCGTTCCGCGAGAACGTCACCACCTTCGGGGTGTTCGACACCTTCGAGGACGAGCAGGGACGCCAGGCGCACCTGTCCGGTCCGATCGCCGCGGCGCTGGGGGAGGCCGCGAAGACGAAGCTCAGCGCGCCGCCGGTGATCGCGCCGATTGATCTGCTGGGGGTCAAGGTCGCCTGACCGGCGCAGTAGCGAGCCCTCCAACCGTACGTGATATGCCCTCGACACGCTGGCTAGTGTCGGGGGCATGACGCTGACGCAGGTGGATCGGACTGTATCTGTACGCGGACTGGAATTGCACTGTAGGGAGACGGGGAGCGGGGACGTCCCCGTGATCGCGCTGCACGGGCATCCGGGGACGGCGGCGACGTGGGATGGGGTCGCGACTGCTATCTGCGGCGCTGGGACGAGTGATGAGACGGGCGACGGGACCGCCACCGGCAGCCGGTACCGGGTTCTGGCATTAACGCAGCGCGGGTACGGGGAGAGCGAGCGGGCTTCGTCCTACAGGTACGAGGAGTTCGCCGGGGACGTGTTCGGGTTCGCGGACGCGCTCGGGCTCGGGTCGTTCGTGCTGCTGGGGCACAGTTTCGGCGGGACGATCGCCTCCTTGGCCGCGGGATTGGACTCCTCCCGGCTGCTCGGGCTCGTGCTGGAAGACAGTGTGCTGCCACGATTCGCCGGGCCGCCGCGCGTCCCCGAGCGGCCGGAGGGGGAGTTGGCGTATGACTGGAACGTGGCGTTGGCGCTCACCGCGCAGTTTTCCGCGCCGGACCCGGCGTGGTGGGCGTCGCTCGCGCACATCGGTTGCCCTACGCTCATCATCGCCGGCGGATCGACGAGCCACGTGCCGCAGGATCTGTTGGCGGGCGCGGCGGAACTCATCCCGGACGGGCGGTTGGTTACGCTGGAGGGCGCGGGACACACGCCGCATCGGACGGAACCGGACACGTTCGTGCGTGAGCTGACCGGGTTCCTCGGATCGTTGGCCGTTGACGACCCGATTCGGGAGTGTGACGGTCGCGTGACCACCGGCTGACGAGGTCCGAGTACAGTCCGGAGCGCAACCCCGGAAGCTTCCCGGGGCTGGTGTGCCCCAAGCGTCGGGAGAAGCTTTTTTCCAAGCCCTTTGCCTGGAGCTGACCATCTGGTGCTAGAAGATGAAACCCGCGGTTGGCAGGATCCTGCATGTTGCATTTTTCAGCTAGCCGTACCGGCGCCACCAAGCCGTGCGGGCACACAGTCGGGGCATTCCGTTGAACTACTGCAAAACTTGTCGCAGGCATCTCAATGGCGCTGTGTCCTGTCCTGGTTGCGGCGCCACCGGGCTCGAGCTGTCGAACGTGCAGGACGGGCGCTCGACGGTGCGCATGCCCTCGGTGAGCTCCCCGTGGCGTCCCGGTGCCAAGTCGCACGCCCGTCTTCCCGTGCCGGACTCGGACGAGCCCCGCGTGGGCGACCTTGTCCCGGAGCCTGAGGGCGCCGGGCGGGGGCGGCATTCGGACAAGCCGCGGCCCTCGGTGGTCTCGGACGCCGACGCGACGCGTAGCGCGGCCAAGGCGGCCAAGTCCGCCGGCGGCGGGCGTCGCGGCGTCTCGGCCGCAGCCGCGGCCGCGGCCGAGGAGAACAGCGGTCGGGGCTCGCACGCGGCGGACGACGCTCGCGGGTCGCGGGCGTCGCGCCGGGCGGAGAAGCGGCGCGGGGTGGGGCTGATGCTCACCGGCGGCTTCGCGGGCATCGTGGTGGTCGCATTCCTGCTCTACGGCAATGCGGCAGGCGGTGGCGGCGCAGACGGCGCTCCGGCTGGCAACGTGGTCGCCGGGGCGCCCGTTGCCACGTCCGCGCGTGCCAGCTCGCCGACCGCGACGATATCCGCCTCGGCCTCGCAGTCGATCGTGGAGCAGACGAGCGCCTCGGCGAGCCCGTCGCACTCGGCCTCGCCCACTCTCTCGGCGACGCCGAGCAAGTCGCCCACGCCGGAGCAGACGACGAGTTCAGCCGTGGCCACCACCGCGTCGAGCAGCGTCGCGGCGACCACGACCACGACGAAGGCCAGCAGCGCACCGACCACGGCCAGTCCGACCACCGCGAAGGCCAGCCCGTCCCCGTCGAGCACGTCGACGACCAGCTGCTGGTGGATTTTCTGCTAGCCGAGCATCACGAGCATCACAGCGTACGAAGGTACGGCGCCAGTTCGGCCAGAGAGGCGTTGAGATCGTCGATCTCCGAGTCCGTATTCGCCGCGGTGACCTGGACTCGGAATCCTGCCTGGTCGCGGGGGACGAGCGGGTACGCGGCCAGCGTCACGTAGATGCCGTGGCTCCACAGCAGCGACGCCACGACCTCCAGGTCCGCGGGGTCCTTCAGTGGGATCTCGATGACCGGGAAACCGCTGGTGTTCGGGCAGTCCAGGCCCAGCGCGCGTACCTCGTCGAGGACGCGCTTCGTCTTCCGGTGCAGGTCGGCGCGGATCGCCTCGCCCCGGGTCTCGTTCACGTCGAAGCCGGCGAGCACGGTGGCCAGGGACGCGGTGGGGGACGGGCCGGAGTAGAGGTACGGCGCGGCGGCGAACTTCAGCATCTCCTTCATCTTCGTCGGCAGCGCGATGAAGGCCAGCAGCGAGGAGTAGGCCTTCGAGAATCCGCCGACGAGGATCAGGTTGTCGTAGGTCTCGCCGAGGTGACGTACGACGCTGTTGCCGCGGGCCCCGTAGGGCGAGCTCTCGTCCGCGCGCCGCTCGCCGATCACGCCGAAGCCGTGCGCGTCGTCCACGTACAGCAGCGCGCCCTCGCTGCGGCAGAGCTCTGCGACCTCGGAGAGGTTCGGCGGATTGCCGGTCATGCTGTTGATGCCGTCCATGCAGACGAGGCGGGGCTTGTCGGCCGGGCAGGACTTGAGCATGGTGCGCAGCTGGTCGAGGTCGTCGAGGTGCCAGCGGTGCAGCTGCGCGCCCTGGCCGCGGGCGACCGAGCAGCCGTCGAAGATCGTGCGGTGCGCCTGGGCTTCGCAGAACACTGTGCCGTGCTCGGCCAGCACCGGGATGACGGAGAGGTGGATGTGCGTGATCGTCGGCAGCACGAGGGTGTCCGGCGCGGCGATCAAGTCGGCCAGCCGCTGCTCGATCTCGGGGTACGGCCGCGGATTGCCGAGCAGGCGCGACCAGCTGGGATGGGTGCCCCAGCGGCGTATCAGCTCCTCGGGCGCGGCCATGATCTCCGGATCGAGGTCGAAGCCGAGGTAGTTGCAGGAGGCGAAGTCGGCCAGCCAGTGGTCGCCGATCCGGATGCGGCGGCCGTTGATCTCGTCGATGACCGCGTCGTAGAGCCGGGTCACCGATTTCAGCCGGGCGAGTTCCGACCAGCGGGGGGAGGGGTGGGAGACCTCCGTCATCTGCTGCGTCCTTCCAGTTCCGCCGCCAGCGCGGCGACCCGGTCGACGGGGACGGCCGGCGAGTAGTAGAAACCCTGCGCGTACCTGCAGCCCATCTTGCGCAGCAGGTCCCGTTGCGCGACCGTCTCCACTCCCTCGGCCACCACGTCGATCTCCAGCGCGTAGGCCACCGTGATGATGCCCTGCAACAGCCGCAGGTGACCGGAGTCCTCGGCGATCCGCTCCACGAAGGACCGGTCCGCCTTCAGGATGTCGATGCTCAGGTCCCTGAGATAGGCGATGGACGAGTAGCCGGTGCCGAAGTCGTCCACCGCGATGCGCACGCCGATCCGGGACAGCGCGTTGAGGTTCCGCTGCACCTCGGGGCCGTGGTGGTGCAGGAACGCGGTCTCGGTGATCTCCAGGATCAGCAGTTCGGCGGGCAGCCCGGCCTCGGTCAGCTTGCGGTCGATCGAGTCGACGAGGCCGTCGTCGAGGAACTGGTGCGCCGAGACGTTGACCGTCACCCGCCGCGTCTGCCCGCGCGGGCGGGCGGCGTTCCAGCGCGCCGCGTCGGTGATGGCGCGGCCGAGGATCCACGCGCCGAGCGGCACGATCTGGCCGGTCTCCTCGGCCAGCGGGATGAACTGGTTCGGGCCGAGCAGGCCGAACTCCGGGTGCTGCCAGCGCACCAGCGCCTCGAAGCCGGCCACCCGTTCGCCGCCGCCGCGCAGGTCCACGATCGGCTGGTAGTAGAGGAAGAACTCGTCGCGGGCGATCGCGGTGTCCAGGCTGGTGCGCAGCCGCACGCGCTCCATCGCGGCCTCGTAGAGCTGCGGGCGGTAGCGGGTCCAGACGCCCTTGCCGTCCGCCTTCGCCGCGTACAGGGCCAGGTCCGCGTTGCGCAGCAGCACGTCGGCGGCGTCCTCCTCGGCCACCTTCGGGTCGTCGGAGCTGCTGGCCACGCCGATGCTGGCGCGCACCTCGGCCTGCGTGTCCCAGATCTGGAAGGGCTCGCTGAACGTGCGCACAAGACGGGCCGCGAGCGCCTCGGCCCCTTCCGGCAGCGAGCCGTCGGCGAGCAGCACCGCGAACTCGTCGCCGCCGAAGCGCACCGGCAGGTCGCCCGGGCGCACCGCCGCGGAGAGCCGCTTGGCCGCGGTGATCAGCAGCTCGTCGCCCGCGCGGTGGCCGAGCGTGTCGTTGACCTCTTTGAAGTTGTCCAGGTCGATCAGCAGCATGCAGACCACGCCGTCGGACTCGCGGGCCCGCTTGAAGGCCATCTCGGAGCGCTCCTGGAACCGCGCCCGGTTGCCCAGGCCGGTCAGCGCGTCGTGGTACGCCCGGTCGCGCAGCTCCTTGACCATCGCCTTGGACGCCGCGACGCTCTCCTGGTAGCGCTGCTGCCGGCCCTGCAGCGCGAGCCGCGCGAGGACCAGCATGAACAGCAGCGCGGAGAAGACCGCGATGACCGCCGCGTCCTTCACGTTGTGCTGGATCGACTCGACGAGCAGCACGGTCGGGGCGACGAGCGCGGTGACGGCGAGCGGGATCACCCGGCCCGCGGTGAGCCGGCCCTCGCGTGCGTGCGGCTCGGTCAGCACCGTCATCGAGGGGTGCAGCGCGGCGGCGCCCCAGCAGACGTAGAAGAGGATCCAGCCGAGGTCCGCCGGGGAGCCGACGTGCCAGTTGCCGTACAGCCTGACCAGCGCGTACGCGATGTCCGAGGCCATCAGGCCGAGCGCCCCGACCACCAGCAGCACCGGGGACCAGCCGCGTACGCCGCCGCCGATCAGCAGGCGAAGGATCACCGCGAGCAGCAGCACGTCGCCTATCGGGTACGCGATCGAGACCGCGCTGTCGAACCACCGCACCGACTGCGCGACCGTCGGGGTGATGGTGAACACCCAGATCAGCAGGGCAAGGCCGCCCGCCAGCAGCAGCGCGTCCACCAGCGCGGTCAGGTCCCGGCGCGGGCTGCGCATCCGGATCATGATCATCAGGCCCGCGGCGGCCAGCGGATAGGTGAACAGGTAGGACGCGTCGGCCAGCGACGGGAAGGGCTCGTTCTGGTGGAAGACGTCGGTCAGGATGTTGTAGATCGTGTCGCCGTTGATCAGCGTAAACGTGGCCGCGGTGAGGAGGTACCAGGGCAGTCGGCGGGGCGGGGCATTGAGCCGGGTGCCGGTGAAGGAGGCGACGCAACTCGAGGCGCCGATGGTCAGCCACAGGCCGAGATTCCATGCGGGAATCGCGTAGTAGAAGACCACGACCAGGGCCATCGCGGCGACGTACCACAGCGTCGCGTACGCCATCACCGGCCGGTTCGGGGCACGCGGCGTCAGTGGCGGGCGGACCGCGGCTTCGGACTGCGACTCGGCCGGCACGGTCCAAGCAGAACACCCACGCGGCCGAATGGCAATGTGTGCGGTTCGGTTAGAGGACGAATCGTGCACGTCAGCGGCGGTATGTCGGCTTCGGGACGGGGCGTGTCGCGACACCCCGGGCGTGTCGCTCGGCGGCTTCGGACGAACTTATGTCACTGTTAAGCTACCGAACGCGTACGTACAGTGGTGGGATGACGTGCGCGGCGGTATCGTGCGGGGTATATCAGAGCACGTCGTCAGGGGGCCTTTGTGGCGGACGGATTTCAGCTCGGCACGAACGATGCGGAGGGGCATTGGACGTGGACCGGCGCGCGGCTTTACGGGGAGAACGGCTTCGCCGCGACGCAAGGGCGGCAGGAGTACGCGGCGCTGACCGCCGGCCAGCGCCGGGACCGCGTCGCCGATCTGCAGGAGGAATGGCTCGCGGCGCAGTGGCACCAGCCCTCGTACGGCTGCCGCTTCGAACTGCGCTTCGCGAACGACCCCGAGTCGCGCCGGGTCCACGCGGCGCTGCTGCTGCGCGTCGTCGCGGCCACGAGGCAGGAGACGGCGGACCTGGCCCGGCGACGGCTGCGCCGGGCGACGGACCCGGCCCTGTTGCCGCCGCACGTCCTAGCCCGGCCGATCGACACGGAGGCCGAGCTACGCGGCTGGCTCGGCCGCCCGAGTCCGGCCGGCGACTTCATCGAGGTGCGCAAGCACCTCTCAGCCCGCCCGATCACCCGCTTCGGGGCGAGTCGGCGTTACGCGATACGCCACGGGTTCTTCGGCTCCGGTGACGCCTGGGACACCTGGTGGCGCGAGTTCGCAAGGCTCGACTCCCCGGCCGTGCTCTGCCTGGGCTTCGACGCCTACGACGCGGGCAACTCCGTCTTCCGGCAGGAGCTCAACCGCCGCGCGCTGGAGATGGAGGACCTGGCGACGCAGGGCATCCCCTCGCCGCTGCACCCGAACCCAATGACACCGGACCCGGCCGCGCAGTTGGCGGTAGGCGACTACCGCAGGGCCGTGACGCGCTACGTGGGCCGCTGCTTCCGCCTACGCGTGTCCCTGGTCGCCGAGAACGAGGTGCCCGCCCGGTCGATCGAGGCGCTAGTGGACACCGTCTCCCGCATCCCCGGCGCGGTAGGCCCGGTACGCGTAGCCGGCCCCGAATTCGCCGAGGCGATCCGCGAGCACCAGGCCCTGGGCGCACCCCGGCTGGCCGAGACCTACCGGCAGGGCCTGCCGATCGAGCCGGAACCGATCGACGAACTGCTCGACTCGCTGGTGGACCTGCCCGAGGCGGCCGCCGTGCTAAGCCTGCCCGCACACTGGTCCGGCAGCCCGGCGTACTTCGACGACGCACCGGCGTCGGTGGCGAGGACGTGAAGCGGTTATATTTCTGTGATTCGTGGGTCCGGTTGACGGTTGGTGGTTGGCCTTCCTACGTTCCGGTGTTCCGCTGCGCTCCACGCCGGACCTCGTACGGCGGTCGTCGTCCTCCCTCCGGTCGTCCTCCACGCGCACTTTTAGTCGCGTGTGAAGTCGCGCTGGCTCCTGACGTGGGCGGATGGCGGAAAGTCAACGTCAACTGCGCCTCCGGCGGACCGGCTCAGAGAGCATCGGGGGGTGTCGGTCCGGCCGGGGTTCACACGTGGTGGGGTTTTACCCCGTGGTGGCTGTCGCCGGTCGGGTCGCTCTCCTCGCCTGGCACCGGAGGCGACCAGGAACCTGCCGGGGGTGCAACAGGCGGCAGTGTTCGTGGATGCTGAATTCAACATTCGCCTGTTGCTTGAGATTTAACCGGTGGTGGTCAGG
>Ga0185299_10005779_pt1 | contig 13628 bp, 12 predicted proteins | sample PaiPotPPA55metaG_FD_128002 | JGI IMG/M metagenome (GOLD analysis project Ga0185299, IMG submission 128002) | Iron sulfur acid spring bacterial and archeal communities from Banff, Canada, to study Microbial Dark Matter (Phase II) - Paint Pots PPA... ...
GACGATGATCGGCTCGCCGCCGATTGTCTTGCCGAGCGCGATCGCCAGCCGGTGTTTGGTTTTCTCGAAATCCTGGGACCCGAGCAATTCGCGCAGATAGACGGTCTCGCGCCTCTGGTTCGGCAATTCGATGCCGATGGCGTTGCGCCCTTGAACCACGGCGACGCGCGCCGAGAGGGCCGACATCGAACGCGCGATATCGTCGGCAAGACCGATCACCCGCGAGGATTTGATGCCGGGCGCCGGCTCCAGTTCGTAAAGCGTCACCACCGGGCCTGGCCGCACATGAACGATCTCGCCCCTGACGCCGAAATCCTCGAGCACGCCTTCAAGCAGTCTGGCGTTCTGGCTGAGCGCGTCCTCGGAGACCTTGTTCACGGCGGGCTTCCGGGGCTCGCCGAGGATGTGCAGCGGCGGCAAGCTATAGTCGTGCCGCGCCAGCCGGTCGAGCAACGAGGGCTGCACCTCGTTGCGCGCGCGCGATCCCGGCTTTAACGCGCCGGCTGCCGGTGCGATGACGCGGCGCGGCGCGTAGGTGTCGCGATCTCGGTCCTGGTTTTGCCGGGGAGGGATCCCCCCGTTTGCCGCTCGGGCGGCGGGCGGAGCATAGGCGCTGGCGTCGAAATGGGACTCCGCCGGCTCGGACTGTGGCCAGTGCAGCGGCTCCGTGGCGAGATCGAGCGGCCGCTCGAAGGCGCCATCGGCTTGTCGCGCCGCCACGAGCCATGCGGGCAGCGGCGGCACGCGCCGGCGCGCGATTTGGCGTGCCAACGCCGCCTTTAGGCTGAGACCGGCATGAAGGACGGCGCCGAGCAAAACGAGCGCGAAGCCTGGCTCGCCGGCGGCATCCTGATCCTCCGGCACCGGCCCGTCACGCCAGTCCGGCAAAGGGTCGTCCTCGTCCTCGCCCGAATTCGTCGAAGCATAATCGCGCAGGCTAATGGAGGCCGACAGGCAGAGGATCGCGCCGCCCGCCAGGATGGCGCCAAACAAAAGCATTCCGGAGCGGTGCCCGGCGAGCATCCGGCTAGGAGCCGCTAGAATCGCATCGCCCAGGACCCCTCCGAGGCCGGTCGGCAAGGGCCAGCGGGCGGTGACCGGCAGCAACGAGGCGAGCCCCGCCGACAACGCTCCCCCGCCGAGCCATAGCACCAGCCGGGCCTTTACCCGTTCGAGGCGCCGGGCGGCAATGAGCCGCCATCCCCAAAAGCTCGCCGGAGTAAGAAACGCGATCGCCGAAAGGCCGAGCATTTGCATGACGAGATCGGCGGCAACCGCGCCCGGCGAGCCAAGGAAATTGTGCACCGGGCCCGAGGCCGCATGATTGAAGCTCGGGTCTTGGACCGACCAGGACGCCAGAGCCAAGGCAAGCCCCGTCGTCGCGACGAGCAGGCCGAGGCCGGCGAGCTCGGCGCCGCGCCGCATCGCGAAAGCCCGCAGGGACTCCGGAATGCGATCGAGGGCCGTGAAACTTGCCGTTGTCCGCACCCTATCCCCCCGCCGCTGCGCCGCTTCCACTTTGCTTGATCCTTCCACCGGCCACGATGGCGGCGCGCCCGCGATGCGCGAAAAAAGAACCAGGTTTCGCGGCAAAAGTCATGCGAAACAAAGGCTCAGAGCAGGGCTCGATTCACTCTAGATCCGAGTGGGCGCTTAGCGTCTTGGCACGCGGCGCCGGCGAGCTTGCAGCAAATTATCAGGATGCGGTTAAAGGTGTTTTAACCTTGCGCCGGCCCGCGACGATGGGGGCGCAAGAAGCGCGGCTTTGGGCCGTCGAAGTTGTCCTTGATCGGCTTCGGTGGCGCTGGCCCCGGGCGCCTCTCTTGACGCGCAACCGGCGCAGGACGCACTCGCGGAAAGGCTTGCCAAATTCAAATTGCCGAAGCGCGTGATCGTTGTCGAAGAACTGCCGCGCAACGCGATGGGCAAGGTGCAAAAAAATATTTTGCGCAAGTCGTTTAGGGATTTGTTTGCGCGCGCGGGCGATTAAACTCAACCGTGCGGGCGGCCCGAGAGCCACATACGCATCCGCACACTTCCGTAGGTATACGAACGGTTGCCGAATGCGCCATCACATTGGCAGAAATCACAAACGCCGTCGATCCAACTCCGTTACGCGCCAGCCGGCGCCGCGACGCACCGGGAAACGCAGCTTATCCGCAGGGTTCGAAGAGGAGCCAGCCCAGGAATAGCTCACGTTGACCAGGCTCCGCCGCGTCAAATGCTTCAAGCGAGGCTCGCGCTAGTTTGACTGCCTCTGTGGCATCCGAGAGGGTTGCGGTTGTAAGCGGATCGTAGTCGTGCGTGTGTCTTTTTTGCTGCAGTTGGACTACCCCAAATGCAAACCTCTGAATGTCTTGGCCAAAATTTCGTGCCGGCACGTAACTCTCGTATTTTGTTGGCACACATGAGTTAGCCTTACATTTGTCTCTCAGCCGCCCATGCTGGACGCTTCTGTAAGCCAGCGCATACTGACCAGTTAAAGGATTTGTTCGCCCGACAAACTGATCCGCAGCCGCCGCGACGGTGGCGTGAAATAGCCCATAATATGCAGCCGAGACAGCGCGCCGGAGATCGACCTGCGTTGGCTTCATCCCTTCGTGCGGCGCAATCAATTTGTTCGCCTGATCGAAGAATTCCTGGGGATTAGGAACCGCCACTTTCTTCGATCTCCTGCTTGGTAGCGTAGTCTACTATTATCGGTAAATTCTCTGCTTCTTCGTGCAGTCTATTCTGTAGTTGAACGAGTGCATCCAGGGCAGCATCGCCAGTTATCGCGCCGGCCTTGCGCGGATCGAGATTAATAACAACTCGCATCGCATCGGCGCCTTCGGAATCGACGGTCCGCTCGGTCCATACTTCGCTTACGCCCGGGAGTTTCTCCTTGATGACCTGTTCTGCTATCATAGGTGCACGCCCCACGATCGGCCGCAGCAACAAGAGCGTCATATCTTGCTGAATGAGAGCGTCCGTTTTGAACTCCTTGCTCTTGTTGTCTCCCGGTAACCAGCCTCGGATTTCGTATTGCTTCAAATCTTTGCCGAAGCCGAATTGCTGGAGCGCCTGACCGACCTTGGTGCCGCGTTTCACCGTGACTTTCTTTATATTGCCGAGCACCCCGATATTAAATTTAACGTCGCCGGAATTGTCTGCCGGATCGCCCATGCGATCACCTCCCAAAGCCGGTAGATTGCGCCCGAACTTTTCATATCACACATCGGACGAAAGACCTAAATGCGCCTCGCGTAAGGCAGCCGCAGACAAGAAGACTTGGCTGCGGCCCCGTGCCTTGGCGAAGGCCTTTATTCCCCCGCTTCCCGCTGTTCGAGCTTTTCCTTGGCTTCGAGGTCTTCGCCGGTCTTCTGATCGACGAGACGCATCGACAGGCGCACCTTGCCGCGGTCGTCGAAGCCGAGAAGCTTGACTTTGACCTTGTCGCCTTCCTTGACGACATCTGTGGTCTTGGCGACACGGCCTTTGGCGAGCTGCGAAATATGGACGAGGCCATCCTTGGCGCCGAAGAAATTCACGAAGGCGCCGAAATCCACCACCTTCACGACCGTGCCGTCGTAGATTTGGCCGGCTTCCGGCTCGCTCGCGATGGACTTGATCCAATTGATCGCGGCGCGGATCGAATTGGCGTCGGAGGAAGCGACCTTTACCGTGCCATCGTCCTCGATATTGATTTTGGCGCCGGTTTTTTCGACGATCTCGCGAATGACCTTGCCGCCGGTCCCGATCACTTCGCGGATCTTGTCGGTGGGAATTTTCAAGGTCTCGATGCGGGGCGCGAATTCGCCGAGTTCGGCGCGCGCGCCGGTGAGCGCCTTGGCCATTTCGCCCAAGATATGGAGCCGGCCTGCCTTGGCCTGGTCCAACGCCACCCGCATGATTTCCTCGTTGATGCCGGTGACCTTGATGTCCATTTGCAGCGAGGTAATCCCTTCCTCGGTTCCGGCCACCTTGAAATCCATGTCGCCAAGATGATCCTCGTCGCCGAGGATGTCGGAGAGGACGGCAAAGCGCTCGCCTTCGAGAATGAGGCCCATGGCAATGCCCGCCGTCGGCCGCTTCATGGGAACGCCGGCGTCCATCAAGGCAAGCGACGAGCCGCAGACCGTCGCCATCGAGGACGAGCCGTTCGACTCGGTGATCTCGGCCACGATCCGGACCGTATAAGGAAATTCCGCCACCGTGGGCAGCATCGGACGGAGGGCGCGCCAGGCGAGCTTGCCATGGCCGATTTCGCGGCGTCCGGGCGAGCCCATGCGGCCGGTCTCGCCGACCGAATAGGGGGGGAAATTGTAATGCAGAAGGAAGCGCTCCTTGTACGTGCCCTCCAAACTATCGACGTATTGCTCGTCCTCCCCGGTGCCAAGCGTCGCGACGACCAGCGCCTGCGTCTCGCCGCGGGTGAAAAGCGCCGAACCATGGGTGCGCGGCAAGACGCCGGCTTCCGCGACGATCGGACGGACCGTCTTGACATCGCGGCCATCGATGCGAATGCCGGTATCGAGAATATTCCAGCGGACAACCTTGGCCTGCAGATCGTGAAAGACCTCGGCGACCTGTTCCTTGGAAAACTCCGGCTCGGCGTCGGCTGGGAACAGCGCGGTCATTACTCTTGCCTTCACCGCATCGACCGCGTTATGGCGGTCCTGCTTCGCGGTGATCTTGTAAGCCTCGCGTAATTCGGCCTCGGCGGCCTCCCGTACGGAGGTCTCGACTTTACGCTTGTCGGGGATGGCGAGATCGCGCGGCTGCTTGGCGGCTTTTTCAGCGAGTCGGACGATCGCGTCGATCACCGGCTGAAATCCGGCATGGCCGGCCATAACGGCCTGGAGCATGGTCGCCTCGGAGAGTTCCTTGGCTTCGGATTCGACCATCAGCACGGCGTCGCTGGTTCCCGCGACCACGAGGTCGAGCGAGGAATCTTTCAACTCCTCCAGCGCCGGCTTGACTTTCAGCGCGCCATTGATGAAGCCGACGCGCGCGACGCCGATTGGCCCCATGAAAGGGATGCCAGACAAAGTCAACGCTGCCGAACTCGCGACCATGGCAACAATATCGGGATCGTTCTCAAGATCATGGGAAAGCACCGTCGCGACGACTTGCGTCTCGTTGCGATAACCGTCGGGAAACAAGGGCCGGATCGGGCGGTCGATCAGGCGTGAGACGAGTATCTCCTTTTCCGATGGGCGGCCCTCACGCTTGAAATAGCCACCCGGAATGCGGCCCGCCGCGAAGGCCTTTTCTTGATAATTGACTGTCAGGGGAAAGAAATCGCCCCCGGGCTTGGCTTCCGTGGCCGAGACGACAGTGGCAAGAACCGTGGTTTCGCCATAGGTCGCGACGACGGCCGCATCGGTTTGGCGGGCGATCTTGCCGGTTTCGAGCACGAGCTTGCGCCCGGCCCAATCGAGTTCTTCACGATGGATTTCAAACATTCATTGGTCTTTCTTGGGTAACGGCGAAGCCCAAGACCAAAGCAAGACGGCGAGAAGCTGTACGACACAGCACCTGGCGATCCTGCCATGAGCATTGGTCTTCACCATGGTTTGGCGCGGCGGCCCCGTGCCGCCGTCTTCCGGAAAATACAAGCCGTTAGCGGCTTTGGCTCATATTATTGCTGATTGCGAATTATTGCGAATCAGCCAGCAATAAGGCAATCACAAATGATTCAACCGACTTAACCAGTTCATGGATCGCCTCTGGGGCACGCTCGGCTGAAACTGAGGGTGGCGGCCTTATTCGAGGAAGTCCCCCGAGGTGTTTCGATCGGAGCTAACCGAGATCCCCGAGCGATTTGACGGCAAAGGAACGGTGCTGGCGGAGCCGCTGATACCTCTAGCGAAGCGCGGTGGCGGCAAACGCCGCGTGAACATGCGCGAAGCGGTCAACCGGCGAAGCAAGCTTTGCAAGCAAGGATCGCGGAGGGCCAATATATATATAGCAAGCTGGCTAAAGATTTTGAAAACCGGACCCGCAACGCGCTTGCTTTCCTCCGCCTCGCCTCCATCCGCCTCACGCTCAGAAGGCTCTGTAATTCAGGATGAACGGACAGACACTAAGGGAACCGCCCGCATCCGCACTTTCAAAACCGTCCGGCCGTGGCCGAGCCGCTCGATGCGGCTGAATTCGTCCCGGAGCTTTTTGGGGTCAAGCGGACCACGGACGTGGGCCAGACGAGTTTATTATACAATCGATTGGTTATATCCATCGATCACGCTTCTGAGAAAAGTAATCAACAAAAGCAAAATAAGAGGCGAGATATCAATGCCCCCAAGATTCGGTATTATTCCCCGGATCGGGGCGAGCAGCGGTTCCGTCAACGCTCTCGCGAGGTTCCAAATCGATCGCACGACGTCATTATGGCGGTTGACGACATTGAGGGCGACGAGCCAGGAAAGTATCACCGCGGCAATAATCACCCACCAATAAAGGTCTAGAATGATTATAAGCACGTTTAAAAGCGAGTGGAGAATAACCATTGGAACTCCGAACCGGTTACCGAAAGTAAGCTCGTTTACGCGGCCTGGGCCAGACTGGCAAGTGGGGCCTGGCAAGTGCCGCGCTGTATTCGATCTTTAAGTCCGGCCGTCGGCAAGCCACTCGATGCCGCCGCACACGTTTGGATAAATAAATTCCTCGATTATGCGTTCGCCCAAAAACTCAACAAAAGCAAAATAAGAGGCGAGATGTCTATGCCGCCGAGATTTGGAACCGTTCCCGGACCCGGCGCAGCAGCGGTTCCGTCACGCGGTCACGAGGTTCCGAATCGAGCGCACGACGTCATTATACCGATTGACCACGTTGAAGGCGACGAGCCAGGAGAGGATCACCGCGGCGATGATGACATAGGTATAAAGCTGTAGGACCGCTAGAAGGACGTCGAGCGCGCATTGGAACTCCGGACCGCTTGCCCGGACTAAGCCCGTTTACGCGGCCGGGGCCTCGCTGGCAAGTGGAGCCTGACAAGTGCCGCGATGTATTCGATGTCTAAGTCCGGCCGGCGGCAACAACCTTGCGTGCGCGTTGTCATTCGCGTAAACAGCGGATTTGGGGGCTGTAGCTCAGATGGGAGAGCGCTGCAATCGCACTGCAGAGGTCAGGGGTTCGATTCCCCTCAGCTCCACCATCCAAAACCGGAACATTTTGCCGCGCTGCATGCGACTTCCGTTTTCGCATGTTCGAACGTAGATGAAAATCATGTCGAGTTACGCCAACCCAGCTAATTTCTTGCGGCTTGCCAAAATGCTCGTGCCTTTATCGGCGACGCTCACGGCGTTCTCGCTCGGCGTTGGCCTTTACCTCGCGTGGTTCGTCGCCCCTCCCGATTACCAGCAGGGCGAGACCGTCCGGATCATGTATCTGCATGTGCCCGCGGCCTGGCTTGCTATGTTGATTTATGTCGTCATGACCTCGGCGGCACTCGGCACGCTTGTCTGGCGCCATCCGCTCGCCGACGCGGCGCAAAAGGCGGCAGCGGCACTTGGCGCCAGTTTTACTTTGCTCTGCCTTGGCACCGGCTCGCTTTGGGGCAAGCCAATGTGGGGCGCTTGGTGGGTCTGGGATGCGCGCCTCACCTCGGTGCTCGTGCTTTTCTTGATCTATCTCGGCCTCGTCGCCTTGTGGCGCACGATCGAGGATCCGGGCAAGGCCGCCCGCGCCGCCGCGATATTCGCCCTTGTCGGCGCGGTCAACATCCCGATCATCAAGTTTTCCGTCGATTGGTGGAACACCCTGCATCAGCCGGCCTCGGTCTTCCGCCTCGGCGGTCCCACGATCGCGCCGTCTATGCTGTGGCCGCTCGTTGTAATGGCGTTCGCCTTCACCTTTCTGTTCATCACGCTCTATCTCATGGCGATCCGCAACGAAATCCTCCGCAGGCGCCTGCGCCGCCTGTCGATCCGGGCGGCGAGCGCGCAGGACCAGACCCGCGCGGGCGCGTCATCCGCCTGGGAGGCCGCTCATGGGCCATGATCCGCACTTTGGCTTCGTCGTCGCGGCGTATGTGCTCGCCTTTGTGATCGTGGCGGGAATGATCGTGACGATCTTGGCCGATTACGTGCGCTTGAAACAGGCGCTTTCGGCCTTGTCGCGCGGGACCCGCCAAGACCCGGATCTTGGGTGCGAGGATTCGAATTCGCAAGACCCGGACCCGGAAAGCTTCGAATAAGATGGCCGCAATAGCGCCCCGACCAAAAGCGCGATCACATTCCGGGCGGCGGCCGCTCCTCGTTTTTGTCCCGTTGGTTCTTTTCGCCGCGCTAGCGGCACTGTTCGTGATCCGGCTCTATTCCGGCGACGCGTCGCTTCTGCCGTCCGCGCTCATCGGCAGGCAAGTCCCGGCCTTCGCCTTGCCGCCCCTCGAAGGGCTGCCCGACAAGCCGGGATTTTCGGATGCGGACCTCCGGCAAGGCAACGTGACGCTCGTCAATGTCTTTGCCTCCTGGTGCGTGCCTTGCCACCAGGAGCACCGGCTGATCATGCGGCTTTCCGCGGATCCTGCCGTTGTACGCGCGGGCGTGCGGTTGTTCGGGCTTGCCTACAAGGACGAGCCGGCGAACATCGCGCGCTTTCTCGCCGAGGCAGGCAATCCATTCGCGAATATCGGCGCCGACCGCAAGGGGCGAACCGCGATCGACTGGGGGGTCTATGGCGTGCCCGAAACCTTTGTTGTCAAGGGCGACGGGACGATCGCCTACCGTTTCGTCGGACCGATCGGCGAGGAGAGCTATCGGAATGTGATCTTGCCCGAGATTGAAAAAGCGCTGCGGTGACCGGGGCTCGTTCCCGGCGGCCTGAGATAACTTCCAAATCTTGTAAGATCGGTTGATCTCTCGCGACAACTCCAGGAGGCTGGCGGCGCCGCGTCCATGGCCCAACCCATCACCGAAAGTCATCCGCTCCAGGGCTCGCGAGCCTCGAGTGCGGCGAACAAATGACGGCGTAGGCCGAACTGGGTGAATATCTGCGGGCGGCGGCCGTTTTCGGCCTGATTTAACATGAACTGCCTGATGGCCTTCCGGCGATGTGTCGCTAGTCGCCTGCGCCGTCTTGACGCTATTTATCAGTCTTCTTGACCGCTGACCGATCGGGGTAGCTTGTATTGCCTGGGCTCGTCGCGGCCGGGTTCTGATCGCCGCTCTTTGCATCAGCACCCGCCTTCGTGTCGGAAGGGCTCCCGGTAATTTTCCCAATCGCTTGTTCGACCTTACTCTTTAGGCTGGATTCATCATTCGTGTCTCCGGCAGCTTGTGCGAAGCCTACGGCCGGCGTAAGTACGAGCGCTACCGTGGAAAATGCTGTTACGAGCTTCATGGAAAATCTCCTGTCATGCGAACATACGGGCTCCGAAAGAAATTTTGTCGGATTGTTCCGATGTTCCGTCGACTAAACGGCGAGTAGGCCCATAAGGTTCCAGCTCAAGCGCCCAAGGGGCCGTCGCTGCGGGTCGATGGTCCAAACCGTTGCCGGGAGGCGTCTCCGAGTAAGTTTCGCCGATCGAAGGCTCTAGACGAACCAATGGCCGCCGGCGGCGTTCCGCTCAGGAAAGGAGATCAAAAATGTCCATTCATGGTTATTTGGCGGCGTTGGGGTCTGCGTGCCTTCTCGCCAGCGGAGTGGCGTTTGCGCAGCAACCAGGAAGCACAAGCGGACCTGCCGCGGGGACGAATGTAGAACCGAGCACCGCAATACAAAAGGAGAATAGCGCCGGGTCACAAGGTCGGGGCGCCCCCTCCCCCGCGGCTGGCGCACCCGGCGTCGAGGCGAAACCCGGTACTGAAGGCGGGGGGGCTCCCGCCGGTAAACCCGGCCCTGGCAAAGGTACGCCGGATACCGGAGACTAAGCGGTCAGCTACGAAGGCGCGGGCTATACCCGCGCCTTCGCTACCGTCGTTACCCCGCCATGGTTTTCTCTAACGGCCGCTCATCGCAATTAAGTAACCTTGAGGGCAAGCCGTTTTGGGCTGGCACCGCGTCGCACCGGGCCGCTTTCCGGCGCCGTCTTTCAAGCGGTGAGATTCAATGGGCTTAATCACGAACGAATGACGGAGGCAGGTATGGATCATGTTAAGATGGATGCCTTTTGGGCCGAGATGTCAGCGTGCGAACACTTCGTCCAAATTTACGATGCTGAGGAGGTATTCATGGATACTCTGGCGGGTTTCCTAGGCGGTGGGCTTTCGGCAGGGGATGCGGGAGTTGTCGTCGCGACGCCCGCTCACCGGCACGAACTTGATAAGCGGTTGGCGGCGATGGGGCTCGATGTTGCCTCGGCCCGAGCGCAAGATCAGTTTATTTCTCTCGATGCAGAAGAAACAATTTCCAAGTTCTTGATCGACGGGTGGCCTGATAAACAGCTGTTTGCCAAAGCAGTCGCTGATGTCCTTGACCGTGCAGGGCGCAATGGCCGAAAAGTGCGGGTATTCGGCGAAATGGTCGCGTTGATGTGGGCGCGGGGATATTGCAGCGCTACGGTAAGGCTGGAGCATTTGTGGACCGAGTTTTGCCAAAAAGAATCATTCGCTCTTTTCTGCGCCTATCCGCGGACGGGCTTTACTGAGGATCCGGCCCAGTCGATTGCCCATATCTGTGCTGCGCATTCCAAAGTCCTGGCCGCGAATAACTGATTGTGGGGAGCGCTTGTGGTTCGATCGGACGAAAGATGACAGACAAGCCTTGCAGAGGTCACTTCTAGAAAAGTGCCCCTTGAAAACTTCGAGCTCTTTGGCGCGTCGCACAAGCCCCAATTGGGACCTGCCTCGCAGCCAGTTTCGAGGTGGAGACCTCGAAAGCGGGGAAGAAAGTTCCCCTACTGTTGCAGCGCCAGGTCGGTCTGTTTATAGCCTTCGTTTGCGCGCTGCTCGATTGTCTCGGGCGAGAAATCGCTGGCGCCGAAGCCCAAAACCTGGTTCGGACGCGTGATCGGGACGATTCGCGGGACACGAACATAGTGGCGCTTCGCCACCGCCTGATAGGCTGGATTGTCCTTGAGCGGATTACCTTCTGGAAGACTTTCGAGCGCCTCCATCAAGTCGGCGACCTCATCGATCCGGCGCAGCATCTTCACATCTCCCAGGGTCTTGTTGGCGAACTGGAGATTTTGGGTCCGCGCCGTGACCTCCTGCATATTGCGGGGGACCGGCGCCTTATTTGGAAACAAATTGACGACATAAATGGTCCGGTCTGCGCCCGCCGCGCCGTCGAGCCTGTCGAGCACCGCGCCGAGCGGCGTATTGTCGAATAATCCTCCATCCCAATAGGATTTGCCATCGATCACCGTCATGGGGAACGACGGCGGCAGGCTGCCGCTCGCGAGGATGTGGTCCAAGGACAGTCCCTTATCATGGCTGTAGAAATACGCGATCTCCCCCGCCTCCACGTCCGTCGCGCTCACCAGCAATCCCGGCGCGGCCTCCGGATCGGCAAGAGCCTTGAGGTCGACCAATCCTGAGAGCGTCAGGCGGAGCGGCTCCGTGTCGTAAATATTGGTCCAGGCCGGCAGGGCGTAGTAGTCAAGCCTGGGGACGAAAAAATTGGGGTTTCCCAGAACCGACGCATAGGGCCGGAAAGGCGGCGGCAGAAACAGTCCAGACACGGCGATTTTTTGCCAGAACGCCTCCAACGCCTCGAGCGGCTTCAGACCCGCGGCCGGCCGCGCCAGGAGGACCGCGGTAATCGCGCCGATCGAGACCCCGGCAATCACGTCGGGTGCGAAAGCATCGTCCTTGTAGAGACGCCGCGCGGCGCCGAGCTCGTAGGCGCCAAGCGCGCCGCCTCCTTGCAGGACCAAGGCCGTGCGGGCCGGATGCGCCATGCCAACCTCCATCGCGTGTTGCTGCCGTGCAGCAACTTATACGCCGCAATGCAACGCAAACAAGCCCAATCCGCAGTTGCCCATTTTGCAAAGGCCGGATGACGCCCGCGTGCCTCGCGCTGGCCTTGGCCGAGGCCGTCATCGCGGCCCTGTCGGCGGCGTGAATTTTTTCACGTCGATTTCTCCTTCCCGCTGACGCATGGTGTAGCCGTCATGCCATGCCTGCATGCGCAGCAGGGTATCCATGCTCACGCCGAATGCCTTTTCGAGCCGCAAAGCCATTTCCGGCGACAAGGCCGCATTTTCGTTCACAAGGTCGGACAAGGTGGCGCGGCGCACGCCCAGCACTTCGGCGGCGCGGGCCACGGATAGCCCGAGATCGTTCAAGATTTCCTCGCGGATGAATTCACCGGGATGCGATGGCTTCATGCCGATTTTAACAGGTGCGTCGTTCGTCAATGATAGTCCTCTAGGTTCAGGTTGCATTTCGCCGCTGTCGGGAGTGAAGGTGATCCGCCAGTTACCGGATGCCAACACGCTCCACGTTCCGGCCCGGTCGCCAGTAAGCTGATGGATGCGCCAGCCCGGCGGACCCTGTACGCCGTCCTTGTCCGGCGCGGCAATCAAGGCGGTCAGGATGCGACGCACCCTGTTGACGAGAATCTCGCCGGATTTCGCGGTCGTCGTCGTCTTCGATGAAGCGTTTCAAGCCTCTATGGCGGACGCTCCGTATTCTCATGCCTTCCAATGGTACGGTAACGCCGTACACATTGCAAGCCATTTCCTGCTGAATTTTGGCGAAGCTGCTAGAAACAAAGGGGCCGGGGCGCCCTCGTTGCACGCGAAGAGCCGTTCAATCTCGACGTGGGCTAAATATCCGCGACTTGCGTAGATTTTGGTGGGAACCGCGCGGCAAGTTGGGGGCAGGAACGTAAAGCCGTGTAGGATGCGGGCCGCGATCATCCCGCAAGCTCAGGCCGAAAGCTTCATGCAGGCAGCGAACGTTTTTACCATCGCGCCGGGCGCGCCCTTTTTGAAAACTTTTGCCGCCGCGCTCCTTGAAGGCCGCGTCATTGCGGGGTTTTCGAGCCGCGCCGGTCCGCTCGAAATGGCGGACGCCACGATCTTTGTGCCGACGCGGCGCGCGGCCCGCGCGCTCGCCGACGAATTTTCCCGCGCGATAGGCCGTCCTTCGATGCTGTTACCGCGCATTCTGCCGCTTGGCGCGCTGGAGGAAACGGAGACAAGCCTGCTCTTCGATGAAGCCGGGCTTGCCGGCGCCTATGAGCCGGGTCTCCCCGAGGCAATGGGCGAGATCGCGCGGCGGATGCAGCTCGCCGGACTGATCCTGACGTGGGCGCGCGCCTTGAGCCACGCGATCGTCTCGGTCAGCGCGCAGGGCGAGCATGCGTTCGATACGCGTGAGTCTTTTCTTGTCGCGACGACCGCTGCCGATGCTTGGCATTTGTCCGGCGAGCTCGCCAACCTCATCGACGAATTGATCATCGAGGATGTGGCTTGGGAAAGACTCGATCCGCTCGTCCTGCCCGAGTTCGACCGCTATTGGCGGATCACGCTCGATTTCCTCAATATCGCGATCGAGCAATGGCCGAAGATTCTCGCCGAACGCAACTTGGTGGACGAAGCGCGGCGCCAGGTTGCGCTGATCGAGGCGCAAAGCCGCCGCCTGCATGATGGCACGCGAAGCGGTCCGGTCATCGCGATCGGCTCGACGGGCACCAATCGCGCGACCGCGCGCCTGCTCGCGGCCATCGCGCGGGCCCCGAAGGGCGCGGTCGTGCTG
>Ga0185299_10005780_pt1 | contig 13625 bp, 16 predicted proteins | sample PaiPotPPA55metaG_FD_128002 | JGI IMG/M metagenome (GOLD analysis project Ga0185299, IMG submission 128002) | Iron sulfur acid spring bacterial and archeal communities from Banff, Canada, to study Microbial Dark Matter (Phase II) - Paint Pots PPA... ...
GCCTGTCCGGTTCGATGAGCGGGGTGTGAAGACGGAAGCATGGTCCAGCTCGTGAGGCACCGACAGACGAAAGAGTCGGCAACGGATAGGCTGCACCTAAACCACCGCGTCACACCTCGACTCCACCTAGGGTAGGGGTTGTGACGTCTGGATTTGGACCGGACCGGAATTCCGTGAACGGAGTGAAATTGTTCAGGGCTGAATGGATTGGTTCGCCCGCGACTGCGTATTCATTGAAAGTGAAGCCGCTATCGATCCCTCCAACAAATATCCGCGCAGAGCGACGCTGCTTGTCCAGGTGCGCTCGAGAGCGTCAACGTAGGCGGTTTCGTTTTCGTAGAGCATGCGTTGGAGCATGAGAACCCGAATGAACGAAGCGGTCATGAGTCCATACTGCTCGGCCATCAGCTTATAGGCGCGTTCCAACCGCGGAAGTATTTCGGTGCGATAGCGCTCGGCGGTTAACCGCGCGTTGCTGTAATCTTCGGTGTACATCGCGAATCGGTCGCGGAGCATCAGGTCCACTCGACTTACTTCGTTCTTAGCCGCATCGAGGTTCGCGCTTTCCGCTGCGACGCCTCCCTGATTGCGGTCCCACAGATGAAGATGCAGGCCAATTTCAGCGAAGCCCTGGAGACCAACGCGCCGGTCCGGCCCGTTAAGCTGCTCGTAATTTTGCTGCATTCCAGCACGCACCGTGATGTCAGGAATGCTCTCGTGCTTGGCACGGAACACCGCGGCCTCAGAGCGCTCGACGCTGGCTTGCGCGAATTTTACCTCCGGACTCTCAGCGAGCAGAGAACGAAGCAACTCCGATGAATCCAGCGAAGGAAGCTCGGCATTGATCTTGCCGGCCACGCCTCCGTCCGGCATGGAGGGGACGCCAACTGCGGAAATCAGCATCGTCCATTCACGCTTGAACTTGGCTTCGGCGATTCCGGCAGCGATTTCCATGCGCTGCTCTTCGGTTTCGGCTTCGAGGATTTCCGTCTCATCGGCCTGACCCACATTTCCGAGCTGACGAACGATGCGCACGTTGCTTTGCGCAATGCCAACGAGATCGCGTTCGAGTGCGAGGCGTTCTTGCGCCGCGAGGACGTGGTAGTAGGCCATACGCACATCGTTTTCCACGCGGTGCTGCTGGGCCTCGGCCTGGGCCTGGCGCTCCTTCACTGCGCTTGCACCGACCTTGCGATTTAGACCGAGTTTGCCGCCAAGAATGATTGGTTGCTCGATGAAATATCCTTCCTCACCGCCTCCAAAAGAGCCGCCGCGAATCTCGTCGCCGCGATACCCGATGACCGGATTGGGATACAGGCCGGTCTGAAGCTCGCGCCCCAGTGCAGCCTCAATGGCGCGTCGAGACTGCGCCAGGGTGGGGTTGTGTGCCAACGCCATCTGCTCCAGGTCTTCAAGCTGGACAATTGAGCCGGACACGACGCGCTGCGAATTCCCAAGACGCGGAAATTGCGGCATGACCTCATGGATGTTGCCGTGGTGATGCATTTCCATTTTCGGCTGGTCCGCCATCGGAAAGAAAACTTGAGGTCTTTGCTGGGATGGTTGTTGTGTGGAGTCTTGGCCTGCCGGTTCTTTTGGTTCAGCGGTCTGTCCAGGGGCGACTCTTGCCGCGAGTAACATGAGCAAAGAAATTCTCAGGGCACGGTTGAAAATTGGCAATAAGGTCATCGCGGGTGCCCTTCGTCATTGGCGTGCTGTGAGTGGTCATGCGCTGTATGGTCATGGTCTTCATGTTGGCGTTCGCCATGCTCATGTCCGCCAAGCGGCGGTGGCGGCGCAGTATAGCCATTCTTGACGTCCTTCATGACCAAGTCATATAGATCTGGTGGCAGCACGCGCACCAGAGTCATCATGCCCATCATCATGGCGCTCCAATTTCTAGGGAGGCCATTGTTTTCCGGCTTGGCGACGACTTCGTCCATGCCCATATCCATGAAGGCATCCTGCGGAAAGCCGGGAACATTGTTGGCGTCCGGCGTAATTGGTGCGTGATGGACATGCTGGAATCCCACCTGGTCAGCGAGCGTCTGCATCTGGATGAGAGCGCGTGAATCTTCAGTGTCGGCAGTCATCATCATGCGATCGCCGAGAAGGTCGCTCATGGCGTTCATGTTGTGATGAGGCATGTGACAGTGCAGCATCCATTCACCGGGATTATTGGCAACGAACTCGAAGTCGCGGGCCTGCGCAACTCCGACCAACACGGTGTTAGCCGGACCCCAGAGTGTTTCAGGTTGCCTTCCGGCTTCCGTTCCAGTCACAACGAAGGTGTGGCCGTGCAAGTGAATGGGATGGTGGTCCATGCCAAGGTTGACGAAACGTACGCGAACGCGACTCCCAAGGCGCACGATTAATGGCGTGGTCATGGGACTGCAAACCCCGTTGAAGGTCAGCCAGTTCCATTCCATGTTGGCGGTATTGGGGACGGTGTTATTCGGCAACAGCGCCCACTCTTGCAGCACGATTCCGAAGTCGTGATCCACGATCGGAGTGTGCACACGGGGCGGGTGCAGAATAAACATCCCGATCATTCCCATCATTTGCTGCATGGGCGAGTGCGAATGATAGAAGAAGGTGCCGTTCTGATGAACGGTGAACTCGTAGGCCAGGTCTGACCCGGGCGCGATGGGATTCTGTGAGAGATACGGCATTCCGTCCATGGCGTAGGGGATTTCGAGGCCATGCCAATGAATGGCGAAAGATTCAGGCAACCGATTCTCGACCACGATTCGTACATGATCACCCTGGTTAACCTGAATCGTGGGTCCTGGGCAGGATCCATTGAAGCCCCAGCAATCGACGGTTTTCCACGGAGCGATTTTTCGTTTGACAGGTTCGGCGACGAGTCGAAATACCTTCGTGCCATTGTCGAGCGTGAACGGAAGATCTTTCACGTCGGGAGTAATTACTGCGCGCGGTGCTGCGGGCGCTGAACGCTCCGTGGGTTTGCGCCGCGTTGAACTTTTGCCGACGGGTTGTGGCGACTCGGTACCTAACAAACGCGACATGCCACCTAAGCTCGCCACAGTTGCGGCGGCAACTTGCAGAAAAGAACGCCGTGAATCCATAGTCCCCTCTCAGAATGCATAGGACGCGTTTGCTTGACGAAAGATGTAGCCGCTCGGCGTACCAAAGGCGATCTTCATTGGCTTGCTTTGCTTACTCGGTTTTGAGCTTCTCACCCGGCACGGATACTTTGGTTTCAAATCGAAAAAGGTCAGGGCGCGAGTAATGCCCTGAGACATCGAAGGTCATCATTTCCCGGTCAATTTGATTCAAGTCCAAATCGCGAATGAGGAGTTCCTCGTGATCGAATACCGGATCCAACACATATCGAGAGTCGGGTCCAATGATGGCGCTGCCTCCGCGTTCGATCCATTGACCGTAATCGGCCCGGAATGCGACGCCGTTCTGAAGCTCGCGCGGCAAATCCTCGGCCGGCATCATCAAGCCCACCGCGAGAACGAAACATCGTCCCTCGAAGGCGTAGTGCCTGCTGGCTAATTGATGTAAGTCGTGGACTGTCGGCCAGACAGCCACATGAATGTGCTCGCCAGAATTGTGCAGGGCCATGCGCGCGAGCGGCATCCAGTGTTCCCAGCAAATCAATCCGCCTACGCGCCCGGCAGCGGTAGACACCGCTTCCAGTCCGCGCCCATCGCCATTTCCCCACACCAGTCGTTCGGTGTAAGTCGGGACAAGTTTTCTGTGGTGGTTTTTCAGTTGGCCGTCCTCTGAAATGGTCAAAAGCGAGTTGTACAGCGTGCCGTTTCCCGGGCCGTTATCGACTCGCTCACTCGCTCCCATCACAACCGCAATCTTCAGATCGCGCGCAGCTTCGCAGAGCAAATTTACTTCGTCGCCGGGGATGCAGATGCTGGTGTCTCTAAGTCTGGCGAATACGTCTTTCACCGCTGAGCTTTCCCACAGCGCAGCGCCGGGGCAGACATCGAGCCACGCCGGATAGCCTGGCAACCAGGTCTCGCCAAACGCAACGAGTTGCGCATTTCGTCCGGCTGCTTTCTGAATGAGATCGAGAGCCTTTGCCAGGCTGTCTCGTTTATTGAGGTAAACGGGAGCGGACTGGGCAATGGCCACAGTTACTCGTTTGGAATCGGCTTCCGATCGCCCGGTTCTTTCCATCGAAGGGGTATCGTACCTCTACGGATGTTCAACATCTCCAAATAAATCGGAGCGCCTGAAGGCCGAAATAAATTATGACCGTCAGACCGGAATAGAACGCACCTGTTTTAGTCGGGGAGAGCCAAAAAACGTTGCGATCGCCGTGTCCACCGAGAGCTTGCCCGCACCATAAATCAAAACAATGAGTGAGACGATCAGAAAAGCGAAGGGAGCGGCGACAATGAACTTATCCGGGTCGGAGAAGAAAGATAGTAGCGCCTCGCGGTCCCCGATTACATAAGCCATAATCATGTTTATGGTGAGTACAAGACCTGTGATTCTGGAAAGTAGACCGAAAGCCAGGAAGATACCACCGAAAAACTCGACGCATGCGATGAAGATGGCCATCTGCGCGGGCATCGGCATGCCAAGACTGGTGAAATACTCAGTCACATTGGACAGATGATGGAGCTTGCCCCAGCCGCTCTGAGCCAGTTGCCAACCCCAATAAAGCCGCACTACGAGCAGGAACGGTGACCGCAGATAAGAAACCAAACCGAAAAAGCGTTCGTGCCATTGCTCAATTTTTGTGATGATGGTATTCATGATCGTTGTTTACTGAACCTCCGTATTCTGTCAATCCGTTAAAGCCATTCCCGGCCTATTCTGTTCCGCTTTAGTAAAGGAAAAGAGGGCCAGAGAAATTCCCCAACCCTCCACATGGAATTGAGTCAGGGTTCAAATTACTCCTGAGGCGGCTTGGAGCCATCTGTGGCGCAACCACCTTTACCCTTGCAGCTGTTCTTGCCTTTGCAGCCGTTGTCGCTCGCTTTGCAGCCGCCCTTGCCTTTGCAGGAATTCTGGCCTTTACAAGCGTGCTTTTCTTTGACCTTTTGATCGTCCTTCTTGTCCCCTTGGTCCTGAGCGCTGAGTGAAGAATTCAGCGAAGGAAGCAAGGTTGACGCCTTGACCGCCGCGCCAGTTCCGGCGAACAATCCCGCGAACGCCGCACTGGCCAGCAATGCCTTTGTCGTTTTTGTCATGAGAAAATCTCCTGTCGATTAGGATTGGATCCGAAACACTCTCCGGGCATTCTTTGCGCCTCGTGACCGTAAAACACCGCTGCCGAATCTGACGCGTGGCCCGACGCCGCGTTTTCGGGAGTGCCTTGAACGCCCTTACATGTCCCGTTCAGTGAATGAGAGTCACGAGGCGTTGAAAGGTTTCGCCACTTCCGCAGTACCTAGATTTGTCTAAATGGAATAGCATGGGGTGTTCTTGACGTGACCTTAATGTGGATGCCCATCACGATCTCGGCGAGCACCCAAGTAAACTCCTTGGGGCTAAAAGCCGACGTCCCGCGGCAATCCTCACCATTTCGAATGACGGGCGCCACCAGCACCCTGTTTCAACGCGCAGCACCTGAAACATGCTCACGCATTGGCCTGCAAGCAAAGGCACAATTTCAGACAAGTTTTGATGTGTATTTAAACCGAACACGATCCGCAGCTCGTTATGACTGAGAAGGTCGCTAATTTCCTGGCATGACTTCGCGACATGGCATTCACACCCAAGCCTTTCCAAGGAAGGCCGAAGGAAGGAGAACATATGTCGGCTCTTGCCTATGAGCAGAACCCCGACCTTCGATACGCCATTGCGAGCGGACACAGATATGATCCCCTTCTCCCAGCGACTACTTACAACGCCTATCCGTTCGATTGTGTAAATGACTTTGCTATGGAATCAGAGCCTCAAGTTGCCGGAAGTTTTCAGAACTTGTAACAGGAGTGCACTTTATCGGCACCGAGATGCGAGAGGGATTAAAATCCATGGAAAGATTGTTTTCTTTCAATCGAATACCGTGGACAAGTGATCTTTAGGTCCGCTTCTGCCGGCTAGAAATAAAACCGGCCGTTCTCGCTCAAGCGGCCGGGTGATACTTCCACGTGTTTCTGGGTGATACGGAACTGACCCCCGCGAATCTAGTTTTCCGTCCCACCCTTCATTGATTCGGACGCCGCTACGTCTTGTCCGACCGCCAACTTATATTTTTTCCCTCGAAAATGGATCTCGATCAGGGTGGCGCTTCCGTCTTCGCTCTTATTCGTTGTGTAGGACGAGTCATGTGCTGGACGGTCCAATTCGACCAGGTGTCCCGGCAGCGTGGCTACGACCTTGTTAGATTTGGAGATATTTACTTCAACGTCGGCGCCTGTGCCTTCCCAATTGACCTGGTAGTCTCCTATGGCAAGTTTTGTGCCGTTGACACTCACGGGTTCGGACACTTTAAGCGCGCCATTATTGGCATTGGCGGCAAAGACGCTGGTCGCAATCAGCAGCGTTTGCGCCAACAACAGGCTCCTAAAAATTCTTGATACTTTCATGTGGACTCTCTTTTCTTTCTTTTCTTCGTCATGTAGAAAGAGTGCTAAGAAGCCAACTCCTTCGCAGACAGACCGATTGGGATTTGGATCCATTAGTCAGATGCGCAGCTTGGGAAGAGGAAACAACAATGCTGATGTCTGTATTTCTCGAGGTCATTTAAATTGTTTAGTGAATGGTCTCTTCGAATGAGGCGTGCAATTGACCAGCTCCCCAACGAAGACGTTCAGTCGACGGGCTGCAGTATTTTAGAGCTTAGAATGCGTTTCGTGACTCGGCCGCAGTCCAGATCGATGCGCCGAGTAGAACAAGATCCTTGATGAGAAATTGTCCCGCATCTCCCAATACAGGAAAGCCGTGTGAAAACTGGAAGGCGCCCGGTGTAGAGAAGAGGAAACTCACAGTGAGCACGAAGGTGATGATGGCGCCCAAGCTGCCGATGAATGAGATTTTCGCCGAAAAAGGCCGTAAAGCGATGAGCGAGGCAACGAGGATCTCGATCATCCCGATTAAATTAGAAACGGCCTGGAGGCTAAAGATCCGGTAAAGCCAAAACATCAGTGGACTGTTCGAAACAAGCGGTTGAATACCGTGGGCCTCGGCAGCAGAAAATTTCAGAACACCGATTAACAACAGCGTGACCACCAGTCCGTAGCGTGAAACGTAAATGCCCAGCTTTTCGAGCGAAGCCGGCGACTTGGTGTGCGCCACCGTACTGGCAAGCATCTCTTTAGTCGGCAAAACTTGGGTAACTGTATCCGTACTCATTTGTAGTCTCACTTTCCCACTGTGGCGTCATAAAACAAAATTCTGCGCGCTTCAGTTTTTCTATCCTGCCCGACCGGTGCTTCCTGTCAGATGGTTCGAGCTTGAGGCTCCTGGGGCGGCAATTTTAGTCGCTGCGCAGGAAGCCAAATGCGTACTGGAGGAGACACCTTAAAAAAGTGCGCATCTCATTACTTGAGACTCAATGAACAGAAGAAAGTTTCAGTCTTCAGATCAAATCGCAATCTGATGTACCCCGGAAGCTATCCCTTCTTCTCGAGCTTGCGCTTCCCGATGCAAATCGGGCACGGCGTGTAGCCTTCGTGAAGCGCTTCCTGGACGGGCAAAAATTTGGGTTTGCCATGCAGATAGGGACAGCTAGGAATATGAAAGAGTTTGCCGCCATTATCATGGGACACGGCCACAAGTCCGGTCACCGGTGAATTCTTGGGGTCCTGGTGATGGAAGCCGGGCAACGAGAATGGCTTCCTGAAAAATAACGCGAAGCCCAAGGGCACCGCGGCAGCAGCGGACAAGGTCCAGGCCAGAACCGCGCGACGCGAAGGACGCATTGTCACTACCGATCCCTGGCTTCCTTGGCTTGGCTGACTGAGTTGCTGATTGATTCGTCGCTCGAGGCGGTTGCCAAACCCTTGCGGGGGCGCCAAGATTCGTTCATCGCGATACAGACGAATAATGTTGCAGGTCCCTTCCAGGACCGCGGTGCAGTGACGACACTCCGCAAAATGCTCATCGAGCGCAGCCCGTTGCTTGGGTGGTAGCTCGTCATCAATATAGTCGGAAATGTCCCGCCAAACTTCTTCACAAGTTATTCCCATGGCTTCCTTACCTCTTTGAACGCTAAATCCACATGTCCGCCGTTTTGCAATCCGGGCGACAGAATGTCCCGCAACATTAAGCGGGCGCGCCTGAGGCGCGACTTAACCGCTGCCGGCGAAATTCCCAGGACGCTGGCAGTTTCCGTGATACTCAGTTCGTTCACGTCGCGGAGAATAAAGGTCAGCCGATAGTGTTCATCGAGCGAAGTTAAAGCTTTGGCCAGCGCTTCGCGAATCTCATTTCGTTCCAGAGCTTCGGAGGGGATCTCACGCCAGTCCGCGAAGTCTTTAGGTACGTATGGGCCTTCGCCATCGGGTTCACTCGTCAACGAAAACATAATTCCATGCCTCAGCTTTCGTCTGCGCATTCGCGCCTCGTTGATGGCAATTTGTACCAACCAAGTGCCAAATGCCGACTCTCGGCGAAACTGGTGAAGGCGCGCCAAGGCTTTGAGCAGAGCATCTTGTGTTACATCTTCAGCGTCTTCCTTGCTTCCGAGCATGGAAATGACGGTCGCGTATACCGTGCGTTGATGAGGACGGACCAGCTCAATGAACAAGTCCTTCTCACCCGCCAGAATTTTGCTTATCAAAACTTGTTCGTTGGCTCGTTTCCCGCCGTTTGAAGCTGTGTTTTCCGCTCCAACGGCTGTTGGACACGTGCGCATCTCTTCTAGTGGTCCACTTCCACCCAAGACGTAATTAGCCCGCGCCGATGTCAAGAGCGACCGCTTTCTTAGCTCGCTGAAAGCCACGCGAAAGTGAGATTCCCATCTCGCTAAATAGTTTCCGCCAGGATCTGCTAATGCACTTATGAGAAATGGCGTGGCGTGGCGCGGGGCGGCACTGACGCTGGTTGGGCTTCAGAAACGGATGAGCAGGCCTGCGGTGAAGGCCACGTTATTTTGACGATCGCCAGTGGTTTTCTGATTGTAATTGGGCTGGCCTGAATAGAAGTCACGAATCTCAAGCCGAAAGCCAATGGGGATTCTGAGCACGTGCAAGACCGGCCGTGTGTCCAGGCCTCCGCCGAAAACAAACGTTCCGGTGTTGGTGCCCTGACTAAAGCTTGTCGTGTTAACAGGCGCGGTCTCAAGGAAACGGGCATAGCCCCCACCGAATGAGAGCCAGGGAGAAATAAATCTAGAAGGATGGAATTTTACCCGGACGTGGGGAGTCAGAAAAATGAAGGCATATTGGTTAATGACATTCGCGGACCGCTGATCGAGCTTCACATCCAGCGGAGAAGCCAGAAAGTCAATGCCTCCGGAGATTGCAAACCCGTGGGTATATAGCACGTTTCTATCGTAATCGGCGCCTAACGTTAACGCTGAATTGAAGGTGATGTTTAAATTTGGAAGTGTTCCGCTTGGGACAACGGGGTTGGCCCCAGGAGACAGAGTTTGACTGGGTGTGACGATCCCTCCAATCACGAGCCCCACTTCATTTCTCTCCTGCGCAAAGGTTGGGACGGACCAAACGATAATCGCCATGAGAAGACCAACGATCAACCTGGCTTTATTCTCGCGTGCTTTGTGCCGTGATACGGGAACGCCCGGGGCAGCCGATGGTTTGCACAGTTCGAGAGTTCGCTGCTTAACATTCATAGTGTTCACTTGCTGAATCTCCTTTTAGAGCTTGCTCAACTGTTAATGAAAATAGTGATTTCGATCACCTCTGTGAAAATTGGTTCGGCGATGAGGAGTCTGGATTGGATAGATTCAGCCTCCCCCTCGGAACTCCTGAAAATAAGCTTAGTTGTTCCCGGAACTCTCTGAAGCGTGGGTGTGTTGGTGCGATCGGATCGCGGCCTCCATGATTGCCGGGCGGGACAACGGGAGGTTATAAATGTCGTATGCGGTCCGGATGCTGCTAAGGAAATTTTGTCCTGCAACTCTTGTGAAACTCACTTGAGGGTTGGCCTCAGCGGCATCTTCTACGTCGATGGGGTGCACAATAATACTTGTGTGAGTGTCGTAGCTGCTTAGGATCAGTCCCTCTAACTTGTTATCCGAAACCCGGCTAACAATATATTTTCCTGCGGGGAGCATTTTGCCACTGGCAACAGACGGGAACGGCAGTGTTACGACGATGAGGTCTTGACCTTGAGCCGCGGGGGTTATGCCCATGCCTGCAAAGCAAAGAACTGCGAGCAAAATTCTCACATATTGATTTTTCATTTTTTCTCCTTGGAAACGTTTGGGTTCTTCACGCTGATCGGCGTGGCCGCAGCTTCCACAAAGCAACGAGCCAGCACTTTTCAACAATTATTCGCAAACCGTGTACAAAGGGTGAGATGGGCTCGCGGTACTAAAGTTCCCACAATTCGACGTGCGTAACTTCCCGCCCGCTCGAGCTATGAAAAGTTGGATTTGACTTTATGGTCGCGTCTGGCGGCTGTTGGAAACTGCGCTAGGATTTCGTGATCAGTCTGAATCCTTTGCGCTCCTGGTCCATCTCATTGAACTGCTGGGAGCTCTGCTTGCATGACTAAACGGGGATGACGCCGCTCTCCGTTGGTCTACCCATTGAAGTGGTGGGGCGAGTTCCGAATAGGAGCTGTGAATGAAAAACGTAAAATTAATAGTCATTTATCCGCGTCCCAAAGATGTCGATGCATTTGAGAATATTTACCAGACGGAACATGTTCCTCTTGCAGTCGCTAGACTGGCCGGCAAAACCAAAATGGTGGCGACAAAGATTCTTGGTTCTCCCCAAGGCACTCCTCCCTTTTATCGCGTTGCAGAGGTTTACTTTCCGTCGATGCAAGCCCTGGAGGCGTGCGCCGCATCGGCTGGCGGCCAAGAAACGTTGGCCCATGCCGCAAAGATTTCCTCGGGTGGATCGCCCATTATCCTCGTAGCCGAGGAAGAGACTTTCACCTTCACAAAAACATTGAGCGCTTAGATTTCCCGATCTCGTGAATGTGTAAGGGTACAGCGTTTAGAGGAAAGAAAAGAATGGCAAATCTGTCTAGTAAAACAGTAATCGTTACGGGCGCGTCTAAAGGGATCGGCGCAGCAATAGCCGAGAAACTCGCGGCAGATGGCGCTGCGGTGATTGTGAACTTTTCAACTAGCGCCCGTGAAGCTGAAACCGTGGAAGCCAATATACAGAAGCGTGGAGGGCGTGCTGTAGCGGTTCGCGCCGATGTCAGCAAGAGGGCGGACACCAAAAAGCTCTTTGAAACCGCAGTGCGGGAATACGGGCGCGTGCACGTGCTGGTCAATAACGCGGCGCTCTTCCGGCTGGCACCCTTAGACAAAGTTGATGAGCAGCTCTTCGACCAGCACTTCAATTTGAATGTGAAAGGTCTGTTCTTTGCGATTCAGGAAGCAGTTAACTCGTTTGCAGATGCCGGCGGATCGATTATCAACATTAGTTCCGTTGCCGCGCTTGCGCCTCGACCTAACCTGGTTGTTTACTGCGCGACGAAGGCAGCTGTCGATGCCATTACCCAAGGTCTTGCGGCTGAACTCGGGCCGAAGAAGATCCTGGTGAATTCTGTCCTGCCCGGCCCGACTGACACCGAGGGCTTCAGAGCGATGCCGGGTTCGAACGATTTTCGCTCGGCTGTCGCAACCCAGACACCTCTCGGGCGGATTGGCCAACCGCGAGACATCGCAAACGTGGTTTCATTTCTCGCTAGCGATGAGGCTGCGTGGATTACCGGGCAGTTGATCCCGGTCAGTGGAGGTTCGCGATGAGAGAGTTGAGGAATCCAATGAAAAATATCAATCGGTTGGCAGGCGGAATGATGCGTTTCAGTTTTGAAATTGCTTTAGTGTTGGCGCTTTCGGCGCTGGCGGTTATTTCCGTTGAATGCGTTCATGGAGCGAGCGCGCCGGCGGTTACCGGCCGCGATGACGGCTCGCGCACGCCGGTGCTGATAGAACTCTTTACGTCCGAGGGCTGTTCCAGCTGCCCTCCAGCCGATGCTCTTTTGGAAAAGCTGGATCGGTCGCAGCCAGTGAACGGAGCCGAGCTCATCGTTCTCAGCGAGCATGTGGATTATTGGAACGATATCGGGTGGAAGGATCCCTACTCCTCCCGTGAATACAGCGAACGGCAAAGCGCCTACGCGGCGCGATTTGGGCGCAGCGGCATCTACACGCCGCAGATGGTCGTTGACGGACACTCGGAGTTGGTTGGCAGCGACGAGCGAGGCGCGATCGAGGCAGTCGAAAATGAAACAGATTTGTAAAGGCGCCGCTGAGTCTCTCTGGATTACATTTCGAGAACAATAAGGTGAGCATGCATGTGGAGGTAGGTCCCCTTGAGCCCTCCATCGGAGCTCGTTCGGCGAACCTTTACCTGGCGATAGCCGACGAAAGCGATGTCTCGCAAGTTAGCCGCGGGGAGAACGCTGGAAGAACATTGAAACACGTTGCTGTGTTGCGCAGCCTCGTGCCAGTGGGGACGGTGAATAAAACTGACAAAGTCTCCAAGGACGTTACCGTAAAGGTCAGTAACGAGAGCCGAGGGCACCTGAGGATCGTGGGAATCATTCAGGAACAGTCCGCGGGCCGGGTGTTGGGTGTGGCGTCCGCCCGGCTTTCTAATTAATTTCACCCTACTGCCATGTGTCGGAGTTGTTCGTTGACAAGTGGTTCGCTAACAGCCCAGCAAAGAAACAAACCAAACGGAGCATGATGAAACCACAATTCGCTATTCTTTGTTTTTCGTTATTCGGGTTCTTTGCGCTTGCGAGCGGGCAAGACAATCCGCCCGCTACACAGCCTGCTGAGCCGGTTCTGGGACTAGACACCGGCTCCCCGGCACCGGCTTTTACGCTGAGCGACCAGTTCGGCCATCAACAATCAAACGAAACACTCAAGGGGCCCAAAGGCACGGTGCTGCTATTCTTCCGCTCCGCGGATTGGTGACCCTTCTGCAAAGCGCAGCTCGTGCAGCTGCAAAATGCAAAACAGAAATTTGAGGCGCAGGGACTGAAACTGGCTGCCATCAGTTACGACAGCCCGGCGATCCTGAAGGATTTCGCGGAACGGCACAATATTGATTTTCCATTGCTGGCCGATTCCAATTCCGAAATTATCAGCAGGTTCCATGTGCTTAACGCCCAAGCTAAAGGGATGAACAAGGGGATGGCCTTTCCCGGCTTCTTCTTCATCGACACGAGCGGAGTGATTCGCGAAAAATATTTCACACCAAAGTATACGGATCGATTGACGAGCAACAACGTAATCGCCAAACTTTTCCCGGAGTTGGGGGCGGAAGTCTCCGCAAACGTCGAAGCGGCGCATCTTCGATTGACGCTTGCACAATCGGATCGCATCGTGATACCGGGGGCCAGGGTAAGCCTCATCGCGGACGTGGAGCTTCCGCCAGACGTGCACGTTTATTCTCCCGGAGTGCAAGGCTATAAGCCGATTCAGCTGAACTTGCAGGAACAGGCAGGAATAGAGTTTCAACCGGTCAGTTATCCAAGGTCAAAAGTGCTGTACCTGGAGGCGATCAAGGAACACGTCCCGGTTT
>Ga0185299_10005783_pt1 | contig 13621 bp, 7 predicted proteins | sample PaiPotPPA55metaG_FD_128002 | JGI IMG/M metagenome (GOLD analysis project Ga0185299, IMG submission 128002) | Iron sulfur acid spring bacterial and archeal communities from Banff, Canada, to study Microbial Dark Matter (Phase II) - Paint Pots PPA... ...
TTCTCGCGCAAAGAGTCGACTGGGCCTCGCTGGACGAGGCTCTGGCCCGCTTTCTCAAGGCGCATCCTGACGCAACCGTTGCCTAAATGAACCCAAGAACTCAAGAATTCAAGAAGAAGCATCGTCTCGCGCCGAGGTCCGCATCTCAGCATTCTTGAGTACTTGAGTGCTTGAGTTCTTTCAGTGCGGTGTTTTTGCCATACTCGAAAGCAATCCGAGCCCATCGAGAAGAGTATGAGAGAAATCAATGAAGCTGGGCGATGCTCCCGCTGCCTGTTATGCGGAAAGAAAATAGCCGGTCTCCACACTAAATAAAATCCCGGCGCCTCGCTCGTCGCAGTTGTCACGCTTCAGGCGATCCCCGACCTTCAAATTACATCATGTTCTCACGAATCCCTTTCGAGAAAGTCAGTTGGCCCACCAGCTCGTTCCTTATCGGCACCTTGTTTCTCTCGCTCACAGCGGTGCCCGTTTATATCTGGTTTTTCGGGATCGATTGGTTCCAGATAGCACTCTTCTTTGTGATGTTCTGCGCGTGCGGATTTTCTATAACGCTTGGCTATCATCGACTCTATTCGCACCTCACTTTCCAGGCGCACCCCGTCGTGCGGCTGCTCACCTTGATCTTCGGCGCTGGCGCCTTTGAAAACTCCGTGCTCCTCTGGGCCTGCGAGCACCGTACCCACCATAAGCATGTCGATCACGATGAAGACCCTTACTGCATCTCCAAGGGGTTCTTTTACGCCCACATGGGCTGGCTAATGTTCAAGCTCAAGCCGTTGCCGCCTTTCGACAACGTGGCCGACCTGCAGAAGGATCCCCTCATCAGGTGGCAGCATCGCTATATCCACTGGATCGCCGTGTCTGTCGCCTTCGTGTTTCCGACTATCCTTGGGTTCCTCTGGGGAGGCTGGATCTCGGCCCTCGGTGCATTTCTCATTGCGGGAGTGGCACGCGTCGTCGTTCTTCAGCACTGCACCTTTTGCATCAATTCGCTCTGCCACTATATAGGCAAGCGCCCGTATTCATCCAGATGCAGCGCCCGCGACTCGTGGCTTATGGCGATCGTTACCTTCGGCGAGGGCTATCATAATTATCATCACGAGTTTCAGCACGACTACCGTAACGGCGTAAAGCCCTGGCAGATCGACCCCACGAAGTGGATAATCTGGACCCTTTCCAAGCTCGGCCTGGTCAGGAATCTCCGCCGTGTTCCTACTGAGAAAATTGTCCTCACGGAGCTCGCCGAGGTGCAGCGACAACTCGAGACGGAGCTCGCCAGCCCCGGACTTACCGATGCCGCCTCTGCTTTTCTGCGGAGCGCCTACCATCGTCTGCAGACAACCGCGCAGCAGTGGAAACAGCGCAAGGCCGAACAACTCGAAGTCACTCGATCAATGCTCACCGAGCTACGCAACGAAATTCGTGCCGCGACGAGCTCGATCCGGCTGCCCCGGCGGGCGGCGCCCTTTAGCCGCGGCCAGCTATAGTGTCCTGTCCCCGGGGACAGGACACTAACCCGCAAAAATCACCCTAATGCCGAAGCGACGAGACTTCGGCGAGCTCAGTCGAGTCGCTCATTGCGGGTAGGAGAATCAAACAATAGCAGCTTCTCAACTGTCTATATCCCTATGAACAAGCTACAAATGAAAGGCTCCTGGAACGAGCTGAAGGGCAAAGTTAAACAGCACTGCGGCAAGTTTTCGCAAGGTAAAGCAGAAGAATTGTGGGGGCGGCTGCAAAAGACGCTTGGAAAGTGGAAGTCCGGCAGATGATCGAGAATTTGCAAAGCCTTATTCAAAGTTGGAGAAAGGGGGTCTTATTGACTCCCTTTTTTGTTTGAGGACCTTACTGGTCAAGACTGGGCCGGGAGCCCGGCAGTCGAAGCAAAGAACTCAAGTACTCAAGTACTCAAGAAGAACCACAGTCTCGCGCACGAGGTCCGCATCGCAGCATTCTTGAGTTCTCGAGTTCTTGAGTCCTTGATTTCTTGAGTTCATCTATATATTGGCATTTAGTCTGTTTCTGGCATTCTGGGATCTAACCCCATGGCCTCTGACCCTATCCGCCTCGCCGTCGTAGTCGTTGCTATCCTCGGATTGATTGTCCTCATTACGAAATTCCGCGTTCACCCGTTCATCGCTTTAATTCTGGCGTCCTGGTTTCTCGGAATTGCTTGCGGTCTTCCGTTGCAAGAGGTCATCAAACATTTTGAAAAGGGCTTTGGAGATGTCCTAAGCTTTGTCGGGATCGTTATCGGGCTTGGCGCGATGCTAGGCGGGATTCTAGTCTCTTCTGGGGGCGCTGATATCTTGGCTAATGATCTGATCGCGCTCGGCGGGAAAAAATGGATTCCGTGGACAATGTTTTTGGCCTCCCTCCTGATTGGGCTTCCCTTGTTTTTTGAGGTCGGTTTCGTCCTCCTGGTGCCGCTCGCATTCGTTATCTCAAAGCGGATGGATACGCCCATTTTGAGGGTTGGATTACCGATGTTAGCTGGCCTTTCGATAGCCCACGCCCTGATACCGCCTCATCCAGCCCCGACGCTGGCAGTTGCCGCTTTTCACGCGGATGCCGGCAAGACGATCCTTTACGCGATATTAGTCGGAGCCCCGACCGGAATTTTGGCCGGGCCTCTCTTTGCAAATTTCGCTGCGGGATGGGTCCATTCCGGATCGACCTCTGGCGTCCTCTTCGATCCTGGACCGGAATCCGCCGTGGAAGAAACGAATCCAGCACGAGAGCAATCAACGATTTCGGCGCGACCCTCCCTGGCTGCGGTGCTCACTACAATCCTTCTTCCGCCTGTCCTCATGATGGCTCGCTCATTGGCCGATGCTTTTCTTCCCGGGGAAAGTTTTCCGAAAGCCTTGATCGACTTTGTGGGAGACCCAGTCGCTGCTCTCCTGATTGCGCTCTTCTTCGGAATGTATGCTCTCGAATTGAGGCGAGGACTCACCATGGGGCGTCTCGACGGGATCCTGAACAGGAGTCTGGGTGCGATCGCTGCTGTGGTACTCATCGTCGGAGCAGGCGGCGGTTTCAAAGAGATGCTGATCGCCACCAAGATCAGCGAACTCATTGGGCAGTGGGCCACCCAGGCGCACATCTCGCCGCTCCTGCTCGGCTGGGCGGCTGCGGCTGTGGTCAGAATCGCAACCGGCTCTGCTACCGTAGCAACCATCACCGGCGCAGGAATTATGGCTCCTATCGTGCAGGCAAATCCGGGCGTGAGTAAGGAGCTGATGGTCCTGGCCACCGGTTCAGGATCGATCATTTTATCTCACGTCAACGACGCCGGCTTTTGGTTGGTAAAGGAGTACTTCCAGTTGAATCTCCCAGACACCTTCAAATCCTGGACTCTGATGGAAACCCTATTGTCGGTACTGGGCCTGGTCTTTGTCCTTTTGCTAAGCCTCGTCGTTTAGCCAAAATTTCGAATTTGAGGAGTCGTCCTCGTCGTCGTCCTCGAGAATCCCGATTGTTTCGCAATCAGACTAACAGAACAAATTAGTTGCAGGACATCGGTCTCTTTGCGGTCACGGAATCCCAATCCACCGAGGACGAGCATGTATAAAGAAGGTGCCAATACCTTAACTTCGAATTTCGGGTTAGAACTTCTTCTCAATCTGAACGTAAAAGTAACGTTGGATAGGGGTGGCGGATTGAGTATCGTAGCCGTCGATTCCCACGTTGCCGCCTTGGGCCGAGAGCGGGGGTCGCGTATCCGCGATATTGTTGATTCCGAAAGTCAGGGTTGTGTTGGCCAATATAGTGCGCCAATTCCAGCGAGAACCTTCGGCTTTAGGTGAGATGGCATTTTCACCAATCAGCCGCTTCCCGTCCTTGCCGTATCCTGGCAGCGGTGATTCTGGCGTGACTTCTGCCGGCGCTCCGAACTCGTATGAAATTTGCCAGTCCACAGTCGTCCAGTCGCCGACCAGGTGCTGGTAGCCAGCCGGTGATAGACCGGCATCGACCGCTGGGAGCGAGCCTTTAAAGTTCGTGAAACCGTCTACTTCTGAATCGATGTAGTTCAATGTGATTCCAGTTCGAATATTATCACTTCCAAAAATGTGTTTGGAGTAGAAAAGACTTGCCACCAGCTTGAAGTCGGGACCGCTCACACCAAGAGCATCAGCTGCTTGTAATACCTGAAAGTTCGACGATCCATCTGCGTTGCCCTCGAGCCTCCGTTGGTCGAACTTGTAAATGTAGGTGCCGTTCAGTTCGAAATCCAGTTTTCCCCAGTTGTATTCTTTGGTGATATAGCTTGCACCAAAGTCGATCCCATCGGTTAAAGTGTCACCGACGTTTTGGAAGTTCGCAATGACCTCCTGAATTAAACCGTTCGCGCCTCGGATGACAGTTCCGGGGAACGCATTTGGGGCACCAACCAGAGTCTGCGCGCCCAGCGTGCTGATTTCGTTGCGGATAAGGATCTGGTACCAATCAATGTAGGCGGAAAACCCTTTAGCCCAGTGCCACCAGCTGTTTTCGTCGCCCGACCCTGGGGTCCAAAGTGCTTCCAGATAATATCCGTACGACGTTTGCGGTTTCAGGTTTGGGTTTCCGCCGTTCAGTAGGAGAACGTTGTACATCTGGCCATTCCGCTCAGGGTCGGTGATCTGTTGCTGGCCTTGAATAGGGGTCCCGAAAAGCTCACCCAGTGTCGGAGCGATGAATCCTTCGGCATAACTACCGCGAAAGGTCAAATCGTCAAAAGGTTTGTAGCGTATCGCGATCTTTGGTTTCTCTGCGCTGCCAAAATCGCTGTAGTCGTCGTACCGCTCGGAAAAGACGACATCGAGGTTTCTTAATCCTGGCCAGGACCATTTCTCTCCAAGGAGCGGAAGAGCCAATTCGCCGTATGCGCTCCGAACATAGCGTCGTGCAGATAGGAGTTTGCCCGCAAAATCTCCCGACGCGATGTTGTTGAACTCGCTATTCTTATCGTTCGACTGGATCAAACTTTCACTCCGGTATTCCAGGCCTCCTGCGGCGGTGAATGGGCCACTGGGTAGGTTGACGAGGGTCCCGCCGGCTTTGAGCGTCCACTGGACGAGGTCTGTGCGATTGTCTTCAATCTGTTCGGTTCTGAGCGCAGGATAAAATATGCTATTTGGATGTATGTTAAGATTTTGGTCGGTGAACGGATTAAAGAAAATTCCGGTGAATCCCGGGAGAGTGCCGTTTAACGCCTGTTGCAGTCGGGATTTATTGACAGAGTTGTAGATATACCGGGTCGAATCGCTTTCTCCATACAAGAAGTTGCCATCGATGAACCACTCGTGAGGTAGTTGGACGGTTGCGCCGACAATATTGCGCAAGGTTCGAGTGATGGTGTCTTCGCTCCAGGGCCCAAACTCACGTAAAAGTTGGCCAAAGGGGGTTAAGGATTCACCAAAAGGATTAAAAGGGTTATTAGCCGGAATGACAATCGGGTCGAAAAAACTAAATCCCTGGTTCGGCGTTACGGTATTTTCTTCGGCGCGCTGAATGATAAACCTGTCATAAAATTTCAACCAGTCAGTCGGCGAATAGTTGGCGTTGAGAATGCCGCCGTACCGGGTTTCCCGGGCCGCCAGTTGTTCGTCGATCGGGACGAAGGTTTGAAAAGTAGGTCCATTGATGAAGAAATCATTGGCCGTAATATTAGGTCCCGTCGTACCAGGCTTGACCGTATAGAGGTTTCCGGTGGTGTTTCCGCCGTAGCTTCCATTGGCTGGGAAAAATGCTACGGTCTGATTAAAATAGTTTGGGCTTAATTTGCTGCGGTCCCCGTAAGCGTACCATCGATCCACGGATTCGATGGGCGACTGGCTGTAATAATCAAAGGCTGTGACTACGCTGAACTTTCCTCCGAATAGGGGTTTATCACTCAGCCCTGCGGTTAATGAACCGTGGTAGACTCCAAAGTCACCGCGTTGGCTGATCCCAAAATAGTTTACAATATCGGCACCATTGTAGGTGTCTTTTGTAATGACGTTGACGACTCCGGCAACAGCGTCCGACCCGTAGGTCGCACTTCCGCCATCTTTTAAGATCTCAATGCGGTCGATCCCTGCCAGGGGTATTGAGTTAATGTCAACGAAGTTCTGAACGCTGTTAATGGGAATCGGATAGCTAGGGAAACGGTAACCGTCGATCAACACGAGGGTATCATTAGCCGGCAACGCACGAAGGCCATAGGCGGATGCAGCGGGCGAGGTACTGTTTCCCACGATGGTCAGCTGGTTCTGTTGGCTCAACCCGCCAGGGTACCTGTTGAGCACCTCGTTTAGAGTTTGATCGCCTTGTTTCGTAATAAAGTCCTGGTCAATGGTAAAGACCGGTTGCGGACCACCTCCGACACGGGGAATCAGGTAGCCTGTAACGGTGACCTTTTCTAACTCTCCTCCGCCGCTTATAGCTTCGGTGGCCGGCGCTGTGGTTACAGAAGGCGGCGAGACCTGCTGTGATATCACTGCCATCGGAGCGAGCATCATTGCCGCCGACGCAACTGAGAGTGCGGCAAGGATTCGATTGATGAACCGTCTTATCATTTTACTCCATGGTTTCTGCTACAGATCAAACGAAGGCCAACCCGCACCTATCGGTGTGGCCTTCCTCCTTAGTTTGTGATAGCAATCACGCTTCCCGGTTTTAGGCTTCGCCCTGGATCGCGGAATCTACGACCTTTGGCAGGCGGTTTGCCGCGATCCGGATTCCTTATTCTTGGCACACTGCTCTACCCGGCTTAGCACTAAACTTCGGTCCCCGGTCTAATAGCTGTGTGATTTTGAGTCAAGAAAAACCACAAAAACCAGTTTCTTTGAATAAATGCAACCACCGCGCGCACGTGATCAGGAATGTGATCCGCCATTGCACCTTTGGCAGGGACGCGCTCTCGCGCGAGCCGGGCTCGCGCGTCCAATGAACGTGAATCCCGCTAAGCCTTGTTCTGCTCGGCGACACCCGCGGGCGGAGTGGTGCTCATTTTAGTGGCAGCAAGTGCCTTAATCCGCTGGTCCTTAGCAAAGCGCCTTTTACGTCGTCTCGTGTTCACGCGACCTTTGTAAGCTCCCATAATGTTTGTGATCTTAATCCTATTTCCCGACTGGTGCCCAGAGGAGATTTTGAGAGTCCGCCGGTTCTCGCTCGCCGTTGACCGTTCGCCTCTCACCTCTCACCTCTCACCTCTCACCTCTCACCTCTCACTTACACCCGGACGGCCTTCTGATCGCAAGATGCTCTCAGCCATCCTGGCATGTATCGCCCGCAGTCTCGCAGCTGCCGATTGAATTGCCGATAATCGGGTAGGTGAAATTCGACCAATTGCCAAAATTTAGGCGAATGGTTTAAGTGCTTGGTATGACACAACTCGTGCACGAGTACGTAGGTAACCAGTTCTGGCGGCAAAAATAACAGCCGAGCGTTGAGACTGATCGAACGACGCGAGGAACAACTGCCCCATCGGGTCTGTTGCTGCCTGATTGATGTCGCCGCGTAACGCAGGCCGGTCTGGTCGCTCACTCGTTTGAGCCAATGGATCAGATGGTCCTCAGCCTTACGGGTTAACCAACGCTTTAAAGCTCTCTGGCAGGCGGCAGCGTCTTCGGTTGCGCCGTGCGCTAAAAGAGTTTTGGCAGATGTCTCTCGCACGACCACAGTCTTTGTGTCGTGTCGGCGGGTAAACACACTCCAGGTGTGGCCAAGCGCAAACAACGTGATCTCTTCCGGCATCTCCCAAATCGGCACCGGACCGATCAGTCGCTCGGAGGCTTTCGCCTTTTGAAAAGCTCGTTCGATCCATTGGCTGTTCTTCTCGACCAGCGAGGGCACCCGTGACAGCCTAAACCGTTTGGGAACAACGACTTCTAAACCATTTTCGATACTCACCTGGAACCGCACATGTTTCGCCTTTCCGCTGATCCGGAGAATGTAAGGGAACTTCTGGTTCATCGGTCCGCCAATTTTGAGAGTTTAATATGTCTCAGCAGGCACGAATTTTAAACCGTAAGCACGGCCGTCGCTAGAAACTCAACGACGCGCCGTTCGGACCAGGGTTCAACGCCGTGGACCAGATCAATAAATCCTACGTGGCCTCCCGACTCCGGCGCTTCGAAGAACAGACAAGGATTGCGTGCTGCTTCCGCAAAGGGAAAGCATTCCGACGTGAGAAAGGGATCGTTGCAGGCGTTAATAAGCAGTGTCGGAACTGTTATTCGATCCAGATAATGCTGCGCACTTGACTTCTTCCAATAATCCGCGGCATCTCGAAAACCATGGATCGGTGCGGTATAGCGGTCGTCGAATTCCTGCAATGTGCGGATCGCTCGGCTCCGGCTCACGTTGAGCTGATCAGGAAATCTTAGCGCCTTGGCTTCAACTTTAGCGACCAGGCTCTTGATAAAGCGCCCCCGATAGACCCGATTGCTCCAACGTCGATCGAGAGCCCGCGCGCATGCGCTAAGATCGATTGGCACCGAAATTGCCACGGCACCAATCACCGCCGGATGGGGGATGGCTTCGCCAAGATACTTCAGTGTCAAGTTCCCTCCAAGGCTGAATCCAATCAACGCGATTCGCGAATATCTGGTCGCGGCGAGCCGAATCACCGCCCCCAAATCGCCCGTCTCGCCGCTGTGATAAAAACGTAGTAGCCGATTCATCTCTTTGCCGCAGCCGCGGAGATTCCACGCGAGCGCATCCCATCCCGCTGTCTGAAGCGCCGTCGCCATTCCAAGATTAGAACGATTGTCGGAGCATCCCTCCAACCCATGCGAGAGAATCGCCAATTTGTCTCCAACCTTTCGCGTCCAGTCGAGATCAAGGAAATCACCATCCTGCAGTTCCAACCGCTCCCGTTCAAGAGCGATGTTCAGCCGCCGAGGCAAAAGCAGAGGCAGAATCGTTTGAATGTGCCCGTTGAGCAAGAAGGACGGCGGGTGGAAACGGGAAGTGAGAATCGGCATAAGGGCGTTAACTGCGCGATCTGGCGGCACACCTCCAATGCTTGGGACGCGCTCCCGCGTGGGGGCGCGTCCCTACCGCGTGCGATTGCGGTTCACGTCCTGGAGCGAACCCCTCAATTGGACTTGGGGTGCCGGAAGCGCTGAAAAGGCTCGTGTGTCCTGCCATTTTTCCAGGCCAGAGAAAAGAATCGATCCCCCTAAAAACCTACCCGGGGTTGAATGATCTTAGCGATCAAACCGGTCCATCCGGTTTGATGGGAAGCGCCAACTCCTCGACCACTCTCCCCGTGGAAATACTCATGAAAGTTAATGTATTCGCGAAAATGTGGGTCGTTCTGGAACCGATCGTTTTGGCCGAAGACAGGGCGTCGGCCTTGCTCATTCCGCGTAAAAAGTCGCGTCAAACGGCGGCCTAACTCAGTGGCTACCTCGTTTATGGTTAGATAACGACCTGACCCGGTCGGACATTCGATTTTAAAGTCGTCCCCGTAATAATGATGAAACTTCTGCAAGGACTCGATAATAAGATAGTTCACGGGAAACCAAATCGGGCCGCGCCAGTTCGAGTTGCCGCCGAACAGACCCGAAGTGGACTCGCCGGGCTGATACTCCACCGTCATCGTGTTTCCGTCCCAGTCGAACCGATACGGGTGCTCCAAGTGGTACCGGGAGATGGCTCTAATTCCGTAATCGGAAAGGAATTCGGATTCATCCAGCATCCGTCGCAATACCATTTTCATCCGATGGCCCCGTAAAAGCGAGAGCAACCGCCGTTCGCCGGCACCTGGTGTCTGCCAACGCGACACAAGGGCAGCCAAATCCGGACGATGCTTGAGGTACCATTCAAGGCGCTTGGTGAAGTCCGGAACCGGATCCAGTAACTCCGGCTCAAGCGTCTCTACCGCGAAAAGTGGAATCAGCCCGACCATGGACCGCACCTTGAGCGGAATCGCTTGACCATTCGGCAGGTTCAAAACGTCATAGTAAAAACTATCGGCTTCGTCCCACAATCCAATTCCATCCCCCATGTTGGTCATCGCCTCAGCGATCTGCAGAAAGTGCTCGAAGAATTTCGTAGCGATCTCTTCGTAGACGTGGTCGCGCGTCGCGAGTTCCAAAGCGATTCGCATAAGATTCAGACAGTACATTGCCATCCAACTGGTTCCGTCGGACTGGTTGATGTATCCGCCCGTGGGTAGGGGAGCACTCCGATCGAATACTCCAATGTTATCAAGGCCGAGGAACCCACCTTGAAACATGTTTCGACCAGCGGCGTCCTTACGATTGACCCACCAGGTGAAATTCAGCATCAACTTGTGAAAAACGCTTTCCAGGAAGGCAAGATCACCTGGATCGTCGGGATGCTGGTCACGCCGGCGCTTGCGATCGATTTGAAAGACGCGCCAGGCGGCCCATCCGTGGACAGGCGGGTTTACGTCGCTAAAAGCCCATTCGTACGCGGGCAGTTGCCCGTTTGGATGCATGTACCAGACCCGTGTAATTAAGAGAAGCTGTTGCTTGGCGAACTCCGAATCGACCAAAGCAAGGGAGATAGTGTGAAACGCGAGGTCCCAAGCGGCGTACCAGGGATACTCCCATTTGTCCGGCATCGACACGACATCGGCGTTGTTTAGATGGGTCCACTCGCTGTTACGACCATATTTACGCCCAGCCGGAGGAGGCGGTTGGCCCGGGTCACCTTTTAACCATTCTCGGACATCGTAGTAGAAGTACTGCTTGCTCCAGATCATCCCCGCCAGAGCCTGTCGTTGGACGCTCTTTTCGTCCTCATCGCGTAAATCCCGTTGCAAATCGGCGTAAAATTCTTCCGCGTCTTGGCGTCTGCACTCCAATACCTCATCGAAGTCGGCGAAGGGCGGCGTTTTTAACCCGGAGGCAAACCTGAGTCGCACCTTCACCTCGCTTCCGGCGGCTACTGTCAGCGGGAAGTGGACGGCGCACTTCGTTCCCTTTTGGGCGGGATTAACCGCGTTTGTCTTTCCGTTAATCAGGAATTCATGGAACGCGTCTTTAAAATAGCCCGATGCCTCTTGCATGCCGTAGAGGCGCCGCACATTTGTCTCGTTTTCCGAAAAAAGGAAAGCAGTGGTGCCCTCGGTATGAAGCATGTACTCGCCAAGCACGCGATGTTGCACAAGGACCGTCTTATCCGAAAGCACTTGAATTGAAGGCTTGCTGGAATCATTGCCCCACGACCACGTATTTCGAAACCACAATTGCGGTAGGATATGGATCGGCGCGTCTTCCGGTCCGCGATTGCAAACCGTAATCTGCATCAGGATATCTTCCGGCGCAGCCTTGCCATACTCCGCGAACACATCAAAGTAACGCTCCTCGCGGAAGGCGTCCGTATCGATCAGCTCGAACTCTGGATCCTGTTTGCTCCGGCGGCCATTCTCTCTGACGAGCCAGTCGTAGGGGAATTCGCTCTGCGGATACTTGTAAAGCATTTTGAGATAAGAATGCGTCGGAGTGGCGTCGAGGTAGTAATAATGTTCCTTAACGTCTTCGCCGTGATTTCCCTCACTGTTCGTGAGGCCGAAAAGCCGCTCTTTCAAAATCGGATCCTTCCCATTCCAGAGCGCCAGAGCCAGACAGAGGCGTTGATGGTCGTCGCTCAGACCTGCAATGCCATCTTCGCCCCAACGATAAGCACGGCTGCGTGCCTGGTCGTGACTGAAATAATCCCACGCAGTCCCGTTTGCACTGTAATCCTCACGAACCGTTCCCCATTGGCGCTCGCTCAAATAGGGACCCCAGCGGCGCCAATGTGCCCGCCCGCTGTTCCTCTCTTCTAATCTTTCTGCTTCCTTCATGGTGAGGTTTTCCCCATCGTCTGACAAGTTTGATTGGGTGTCTTGGCTGTGAGTTTATTTGGAAAGGAGCAGGGAAACGCCGTGGGCTTATCCGCGCTTTCTTCCTTTAGAGTTCTGCAGGGGCTAAACTATACGGACGCAGGCTGCTGATTTTCAAGCCAGGAAGCGAAGGCTCCAGCTTTTGCCTCTGGAACGTAAGCGAAGGCTCTAGCTTTTGCGTTCTTGAGAACCGGCAAAGCGGGGCGCATCAACATAAGGAAAGTCGTGCAAGTCTCTTCCCTGAAAGGGGACCAGAGGTGTTGTGGAGAGGCAGCGATGAGGGGTTCTGGCGAGCCTTTAATGAGCTTCTATAATGAGCTTCTAATTTGGTAGGGACGCGCTCCCGCGCGAACCCCGGCGGGACGTCCGATAGTAACATCCGGTGCAGCGCCTCTAATCGTATACACGTTCCGGCGCGTCCGGCGTAGCACGTCCACGGAAGATGCAACCTGTGAAGCGCCAGTCCATGGAGAGGCCTTGGCAGCCCGTAATCTGATTGGGAGGGCAACTATCGGCACTTGGGTGAGCGCGTTCGGCAGAAAACACCAAGAGACGCGTTCCAGACATGTGACGCCGGACGCGCCGGAGCGCATCGACCATCGGAGGCGCTGCACCCGACACGATCATCGGACGTGCTGCCGCGGATCGCGCGGGAGCGCGTCCCTACCTGCACCGTTGCGCGCGGAACGCTTTGAGACATGCGACGTCTGGCGCGTCCTAGCCCTGCCAGGCCAAGCTGGAGCCTTCGCTTGCGACCCGACCTCCGCCCGACCGAATCGGCGTGCTGTATAATGGGACCCACTCCGCCAGAAAGAAATTGATCCCGATCTAATCGCCTCGTAAAACCTTTTGTTTACCTGTCAATGATGTAACCCAATCTCATGAGCAACGGAAACTACGACATCATCATCATCGGCAGCGGCGCCGGCGGCGGCACGCTGGCGAGTCACTTGGCTCCCTCCGGCAAGAGCATCCTGCTGCTCGAGCGCGGCGACTGGCTGAAGCGGGAACCCGAGAACTGGAGCGCCGAAGAGGTTTTCGTCAAGAACCGCTACGTCTCCAGCGACACGTGGCGTGACAAGAACGGCAAGCCCTTTCAGCCCGGCGTCCACTACTTCGTGGGCGGCGCAACCAAGCTGTATGGCGCGGCGCTCTACCGCTTGCGCAAAGAGGATTTCGGTGAACTCAAGCACCACGACGGCATCTCGCCGGCCTGGCCCATCAGCTACGAGGAGATGGAGCCGTACTACACCAAGGCCGAGCAGATGTATCAGGTGCATGGCGCGCGTGGCGAAGACCCGACTGAGCCACCAGCGAGCGCGCCCTATTCTTTCCCGGCGGTGTCGCACGAGCCGCGCATCCAGAAGCTCTCCGACGACTTAGTGCGGAGCGGGTATCATCCGTTTCACGCACCCTGCGGTATCCTGCTAAACGAGAAAAACATGCCGTTCAGCACCTGCGTGCGTTGCATGGACTGCGATGGGTTTCCCTGCGTCGTCCATGCCAAATCCGATGCAGAAGTCCTCGCCGTGCGCCCGGCGCTCAAATTTCCGAACGTCACGTTGCTGACCAACGCGCACGTCGTTAAGCTCAACACAAATCCCACCGGAACCGCTGTCACCGAAGTTGTCGTGAACCACAACGGCCAGACCGAAACTTTCCGGGCTAGCATCGTGGTTGTTTCGTGTGGCGCTGCCAACTCAGCCAAGCTGCTGATTACCTCGGGCAACGACAAACACCCCAATGGGCTGGCCAACGGGTCGGACCTGGTGGGACGCAATTACATGT
>Ga0185299_10005784_pt1 | contig 13618 bp, 13 predicted proteins | sample PaiPotPPA55metaG_FD_128002 | JGI IMG/M metagenome (GOLD analysis project Ga0185299, IMG submission 128002) | Iron sulfur acid spring bacterial and archeal communities from Banff, Canada, to study Microbial Dark Matter (Phase II) - Paint Pots PPA... ...
GCGTGTCACTAGGCTATTTTGAAAATTGCAACCCCTTGAGACTCAGCCCTTTGCGGTCTCATGGTGTCGAAGATGAGTCAGACTGACGGGGCGAACCCCTACGGCCGACTGTTTCAGAGCACGAACGGTAACTTCTACGGGACAACCGTGTATGGCGGGATGGGCTACGGCACGATCTTCAAGATCACCTTGGCCGGCACGCTGACAGTGTCGTACTCGTTTCAATTAACAGACGGTGCTGACCCTTACGCCGGGCTGGTGGAGGGCACGGACGGGAACTTCTACGGGGCAACGTCTGGCGGGGGGGCTAGCGCTTATGGTACGGTCTTCGCAATTACTCCAGGGGAAACACTGACAACCCTGCTTAACCCCGACGGACAGGATGGCAACACGCCTTTCGGCGGCCTGCTTCAGGGCACGGACGGGGATTTCTACGGGACAACGTGGGTGGGCGGCACCCGCAACGATGGCACCGTATTCCATCTCTCCGTTGGGCTTGGCCCGTTTGTCAAGACCCTGCCCCACACTGGCAAGGTGGGGACAACCGTTAAAATCCTGGGCACCAGCCTCACGGGCGCCACGAACGTCACCTTCCACGGCGCTGCCGCCATCTTCACTGTCGTCTCGCCTTCCGAGATTGAGACCACTGTACCAGCCGGCGCGAGTACAGGGAAGATCCAAGTCACGACACCCGGCGGCACGCTCTTCAGCGGCGGCCCATTCGTTGTGCTACCGTAATTTCGAGTTTCTCGCCTGCGGGCGCCGCCTGATGTGCGGCCTTATCGTTAGGCATTGCGATGAGCGGGACGGCTCGGCGCCCGTCAAGTTCTTCCATAACGGTTGCCACCGAATCGGAAATCGCCCGAAGCCCGACGTTTTTCCCGCGCCCCCCCCCGCGTCAGATTTCGAGCACCATGATTCGATTGACGTGACTCTCGTCTTTCGGGACGCACACGACGGTTTGCCAGTCGGTATCCGTGATGAAGCTGCACGGGCCGCCTGGGTCGCCGTTGGCGAGAATGAGGCGCGTTTTGTGGGCATGCTGTCTGGCGACGTTGCGAAATTGATAACCTCGCCGCAACTGCTGTTGTAGATCCAGCCGCCATAGCTGAATGCAGCCGAAATGCACATGACACGGATCGACTCCGGCGCCTTCTCCGTCGCGCGGATCAGCGTGGTGCAACGCGAGGAGTTCTTAATATCCATGCAGATCATAGCCGCAATGCTCGCCCCGCGAAAGGACACGGGGTTCTCAATTTCATAGTTCTCAGGACATCTCCGGTAATGTATTCCATCCTTCTCGTCGGGCAGTTCCTTGTGGCAGATTTGGCGATGGTCGCGGGCGTCTATGACGTAGGCCGAGCTGTACGGAAGGTCTCCCGCTGGCGCGGGGGTATCGAGAAGTCCAGTCACGAAGGTGATGTCCGCCGCTCGGGAGAGTTTCTGAAGGGCTTCGATCATGGAATCGCGACCGTACTGGCAAGGCCCCGATTCGCGGTACTGCCTGCCTAGGTTAAAGGCTTCCGGCAGTACCAGCAGCGAGTGCGAAGCATCCGTGAGATCGAGCTGGGCCTGAAGCGCGGTAATTGGATCGCTGTGATCCTGGACGAAGTGGAAGAAGCCGATTCGCTGCAGCATCTTTTTCAGTATCGCTTGGGGGAAGGTCGTTGGTGAAGACGGCGGGCGCAGGCCGCCGCCGCGTGGCCCGAAAAGCCCACGGGTTTGCGCGGTGCGCCGGACTATCCACACACGCGCCTGATGTCAGGCATTATCGACCTCTGCCATACTCGATTTTGCTCATGGTAAGATCGGACCGCTTGCCATCAAGATGGGCCTATATCAAGCTTCGGACCTCCAAGACATTGGCTGATTTTGACAAACTCCGAAGCCACATTTCGTGTTCCGCACTCAGAAACGGCAGCATCTTCTTTAGAATTATCCGATGATCGAACTGACATATCGCCTCTCGGAAGGTAGACATGATCTGTAGTTCTACCGGACGGCCCATCTGAAGCAACTCAAAATGAATCGCCCGGTAAGGATCTTCCGGACCGTTCCTGGGCCTATAGTAGTAGTTACGACACCTCCCAACCTGATCGAAACAGTCATCCCAGATTGCCAACGATATATCTAGTAGTGTGCGGAGGTTTGGCGCGACGATTCTGAACCTCACAACATCCCATAAGTCGAACACCACGCGGTCGCTCCAGTTCTTCGAGAGTTTTTTTTCTATCGATTCATCGGACTTGAGTCCACCGTAGACATGGCAGGCCGGCCATCTAACAGATGTGAATCGTTGGACCGTCGGCAGTACCTTCTCGAATAAGGCCCTCTTGGCGCGGCTATCCGTTGTGAACGCAATCCAATCGTGAGGCAAATAAGAATATGAAAAGTCGCGCTCTTGTACTCTCAAAAACATACGCCGCGTCCTCTCAAACGCATCAAGGTATTCTCGATCAGAAATGCTGCTCTTGCCGTCGAGCGTGGCCTCCAGTTGATGCCAACAAGAGATCATCCCTTCTCTGCGGTCGCTCGTGAGGTCAGCCCAAAACTCACTGAATCGTGGATCGTGAGATAGCAGGTACTCAAGATGGGTCTGAATGAAGCTATTCAATGGTTCACCGGTAGCTACGATTCGATAATCCGCCGATTCCAAAATGCCCGCTGTACTGCCGTGATCCTGAGCACAACTGTGGCCTTCCTGCCATGGGAACGAAGGGCGATCAAGCCGTCATTCGCAAGATCTTTGACCCTATGGTACAGCTCAGCAGTTGACTTGATTGGATTAGCATCCCGTTTCGACAGCGCCTGATAAAGGGCATCAATTGTGATCTCTTCCTCTTGCATAATGGCATACACAAATTGAATAATATCTTTTTGCGTGCCACTCAAATCCCGATAATGTGCTTCAATTGCGTCGTCATCTGAGACAGCGGAGGCCTGGCGAGGGATCGATGTTGGTGCTCCCGCAACGGACGGTGCGCCTGAGGCCGTTGAAGGCTGAATTGGTAGGGTCTTGAGCACTCGCCTAATCTGAGATCCGAGCCGAGCAACGGCCTGTCGCAGCTCCGTCGAATTTGGCGTCTGCAGACGGAGGTGGCGCCAGTCTTCGAACTGCCGGGCCTTCAGGTCGCTGGCCCAGATGGTGGATGCGTTAATAGCCGGATCTTCGATTTCGTCGCATTCAACATAGTATACGGGCAAGATCAAGTCGCGTCGACCCAGTGCAAGCTCACGATTTCTGAACCGCTCGTATTCGTCCCGGCATGCAGGGCTATTAAAGTACGAGGGAGTCATGATTACGAGGAGAAACGTTGCTGCGTTGGTTCCACTGTCGATGAAATCACGCCAGCGGTTGCCCCATACGATGTCTTTCTTGTCCCGTAAGACCACAAACGGGCGCCCGGTCTGCATTTGAACCTCACCGGAGAGGCGGTCACAAAGCCACGTGATCGCCTGCTCATCGTGGTCGTCATTGAATCGAGCGTAACTTAGGAACGATAGCGGTTGTAACGAAGTCATCGTCTCCAGTCTCCTTGGCCAATAAGGCGATGATGTGAAGAAGGCAAGTGTGATGCTCGGCGGCGATTCGTTCTATGACACTGGGCAAAAAAAGCGTGGCGTAGCGTGTGTCAGCGGAAACTGCGTCAGGATCCGTATGCCGGACATGGAAGGTCTCGACCGCGGCCCCCATCCGCCGCCGAATGTGATCCTTTGCTATCGCGAGGTACTCGCAAAATTGGCGTGCGTGAGAAAAGAGATCGAGTTCAAGCAAAGATCGGAAATCGTTTCGAACTGTGCGCCAGAAATCGAGAAGCAGGATGAATGCGGCCTCGAGCGAGCCTCCGCAGCCGCGCTTCATGTTGGCAAAGTGCGGTGATTCGGGGTGGCACCAGTTTCTGCCCCGAAGTGGATCGGCAAGGAGCATGTTGAGGAGGTCTCGGAAGGACACGCGCGTCAGCGTGCTCTTCGCGATAGCCATAAATTCGTCATAGACTGCTGGTTGTCCGCCAATAAATGCGAGAGTAGGTATTGCCAGCCAGTCAGACAATACATTCGGACCATTGATGTCGTTCGGTGAGCAACGGCGAACGGAGACACGCCGGCCCGTCGCGTAGCGAAGCAGGTCTCCAAGCATTTCCGTGAAGCTTTGCGACGTCGAGTCGGCGATCAGAGCAATATCGAGATCTGAGAAGGGATCGGGGGAGTGCCGGGCAAACGAGCCCCGCAAGCAAAGGGCGTGCGCTATGCCAAATGATGCACGCGAGAGCGAGGCGGTGATTGCCGTGGACACGTCTGCTACGGCCCGGTCCGCCTGGCCGCGATAGTGGCCCTGAGCGTCTCGGTATTGTGGAGAACTCGTGACCCGTTGGAGTGCTCGGTATTCGACAATTGGGAGACGGTCCAGCAACTTCATTCTCTGCGCAAGTCTAACACTTATCGCCGGGCAGGATCAAAAATCTGATCGGGGGCGCTTTCGTGGTCAATAACGATTAGGCTGGCCGCTACTACCAGCCTCGGCGCCCGTGCCCAACAGTGGCAGCGTTTGGTCCGGCCGAGTTCAGCCAGATCGGGATCTGGGAAGCCCCCGCGTCATTCGTCGGCAAGCCGTTTTAGAGTGGCCTAGCGACTGCCTTAAGAAGCAATATCGCTATCGGTTTCGGCTGGATGTTAGCCAGCCTTCGCACGTGAGCCGTGGGCCAGTGTAGTCTGCCGCGTAGCAAATCACGGGAGCACTCAGAAGTCCGCGTTGCTCAAGAGTGTGCCGCCGAGGGTCGTAACCTTGACCGTGCCGCTGGTAGCGCCAACTGGCACGATGGTCGTGATTAGTGAAGGTGACACGACTGTCGATGGCGGCGGCGTGTTTGCGCCGCGCGCTCGGCGGGGTCTGAAATGGCCTGCCAGCTCATATCCCGGCTGACGCGCGCCTCTTCGTGGCGCACGAGTCAGGATTTCACCGTTTACTATCCAGGGCATGGGCGAACTCGCAGCCGGGATGCCTCAGTTGAGCGCCAGCGAGAAAACGGTGCCCGCCCCAGCCGTCCCGCCTGGCGGACGTGGTGCCGTAGAGCACGTTGCCTGGGCCGAACGTTACACCCGCCAGTGGCATCGAGCCTTCACCGTTCTTGCCGGAGAAGCTATACAGCACCGTCTCAGTCCAAGCCCCGCCCGGCGAGGCGGGCGGAGTAAGCTGGAAAACCGTCCCGCAGCCGAACACGCTCGATACCGCGACCTGGCAGGGGGAGCCGGCGGTGAAACTACCGCCATATTGGGTGGTCCCATATAGAACGCCGTTGGCACCCAACACTACGCCAGCGGCCGGATACGCGCTGTCCCCGTTCGTGGCCGTAAAGCTGTAGAGGACAGTCTCCGTCCACGCGCCACCCGACGCAGCCGGCGGTGTCAACTGAAACACTGTCCCGCACCCGCCCTCCGCGTACGGAAAACCCTCCCCTAGGCACGCGCCGGTGCCGCCAGTGGCGGTGGTGCCGTAGAGTACGCCGTTCGGGCCGACGGTCAGGGGCGCTTCAGGGAACGCCCCGTCTGGCGGACCGGTAAACGCGTGCAGTGGCGTCCCAGTCCACACTCCACCTGCGGCCGCCGGCGGGCTCAGCGCGTACGCGGCCCCGCAGCCCAAGCCGGGGTACTCGCCGCAAAAATTGTCCTCCCCGCCGGCCGCCCCTTGGTACGTCGTGCCGTACAGGCTGCCGCCTTGGGACACCACGCCCGCCGGCGGGCAGATCCCCTCCGCGCCATCTCCCCCGCCAACGATGGCCCCAAGGTTGAATATGTTATGCAGGGTCCAGGCGCCGCCGGGCGACGCGGGCCCCGTCATCTTGAACACCGTAGATGGGAAGTCGTGGTCGTTAAAGCAGCTACCGTGGGCGGTGCCGAAGAGGGCCCCGTCCGGCTCGACCAGAAGGGTGCCTTCCGGGTAGCCGACGCCATGGCGCCCGGCCTTGCCGCCCCCAGAAAAGTCCCACAGGACCGCCTCGCTCCAAGCGCTCCCACCAGCGCTGGATGGCGACAATTCAAACACGATACCCCCGCTTCCGGCCCCCGTTCCCCCCATAACGGTGGTCCCGAACAGCGAGCCGGCATTGCCGCCAACGCCAAAGACCAGGCCAGCGAACGGGTGCATACCGTCGGGCGAGCCTGCAAAGCTGTGAAGGATCGACTCCGTCCACGCGCCAGGCGCCTGAGGGTGGCGCAAGCTGGAAAACGGTCCCCATCCCGCTTGTGCCGCCCCTGTAGGTCGTGCCGTAAAGGGCGCCGCCGGCATCGAGGACGACTGCCGCCCTCGGCATCTTGCCGTCCGGCTCCCCTTGGAAACTATAAAGCGTGGTGAACGTCGCGGTCTGGGCTACCACTGCGGACGCCGCAAGCATCGCGAGCGCCGCGAGAAGTAGCGGGCGAATCGGCTTGGTTGACATGGTTTTCAGCATCCCTCCATCAGAGAAGTATACTCCTCTCGGGGCGCTGGCGCATTTTCTTGGGGGATGTCAAATCACAATCCTCTCCACCATTCAAGGCGCACTCCGTAGTCGCTGAACGTCCAACGTGTCGCGGGGCCAACATCACGCTGTTCGAGGAGGACGTTGTCGGTGGATATCGCTACTTGTCCCGATTGCGGCGCGCCGGCAAGTATGACCGTTGACGCTGGAATTTAGAGAGTGCTATTCTCCTCCTCTAGGAGGTTGCTCTATGCGCTTCGTTCTGTGCTCCCTCTCGCTCGCCGCTCTGTTCGCCGCTTTGCCTCTCAAAGCCACATCGCCATCTGGCACCTATAGCGACATCATCATGTATGGCGTCCCGACACCCAACAGTGCTCCCGGCGGGATCACGTTGGGGCCGGACGGCGCGCTATGGTTCACTGAGCAATCCGGCAACAAAATCGGGCGCTTCGATGGAAGCGGGCCGATTACCGAATATGCTGTGCCGACCCCCGGCAGCAATCCCAGTGGCATCACCTCCGGGCCGGATGGCGCAGTCTGGTTTGCCGAGTATCGCGCCAGCAAAATCGGACGCATCACCACGGCCGGCGCCATTACCGAGTTTGTCTTGCCAACCTCCAACGCCGAGCCCAACGGCATCACCACGGGGCCGGACGGCGCGCTGTGGTTCGTGGAAGAACAGCCCAGCGTCAGTAAAATCGGGCGCATCACGACCATGGGAGCGATCACCGAGTACCAGGACGCGCCTGGCAGCAGTCCGCTTTGGATCACGACGGGGCCGGATGGCGCACTGTGGTTCACCGAACACGACGCCGGCAGAATCGGACGTATCACCACCTCGGGCGCGATCACGGACTATCCGATACCCACGGCCAACAGCGCACCTGATTTGATCACGACCGGTCCCGACGGCGCGCTGTGGTTTACGGAAAACGGCGGCGGCAAAATCGGGCGTATCACCACCGGCGGGGATCTTACCGAGTATCCGTTGCCGACGCCCAACGCGGCGCCGGACGGCATCATCACCGGGCCCGATGAGGCGCTCTGGTTTGTCGAACAGAACGCCGGCCATCTCGGACGGATCACTACGAGCGGCGTCATTACCGAGTTTCCGGGGGCCGGAAGCGATCCGTTGGTGATCGTGGTTGGACCCAGCCGCGATCTGTGGTTCACGGCTGACGTCAGCAATAGCATTGCCCGGGCGCCAGCCTGCGCGCTCGGCTTGTCTGCCAGCTTCGCGGGCAATACACTGACCACCAACTTCGATTTAGGTGTCGCCCAGCGCGCCACCTGGACCATCACCGCCGGAAGCACGCTTCTGCTTAAAAAGCACGGTCCCCCCGCGATTCCGCCCAGCCAGTTCTCGCTGACCTTTACGCTTCCCAACGAAGGTGATGTGGTGGTCACCTCGACGTTGGCCAATACGCGCGGCCACACCCTGTGCTCGGAATGGACGACCGTGAACACTCAGTGACAGGGCATGACCGTCTACGTGCTGGCGCGGCGTGACCTGGGACACCATCGTCGGTCTGACGCCAGCACACCTTGTCCAGGATTCGACGATCCCATCGGCGCCTTGAGCTTTTCGCGTGACCCCGGACGCCTCGATGTTTCACACTAACGGTAGCTGTTTCTGGCCACAATCTGCGGACCTGGCGGCCACTGTTGGCCACCAAAGAGGCTAGGGCCGCCAGCCATACAACGCCGGACCGTCCGAGTATCCGCGAGACGTTGACGAACGGCTGCGGCGCTTGTGAACAAGCGGCCGCCGGACGGGCAACGGCTGTACCGTCCATGGCGCTCGCCTCGTAGGGACCCCGCAGGGAGGCCCACCAGCATCCATTCACGACATGCTAGGAAAGGTACGCTTGCCCCTGGAGCCGTTTGGCGTGGTGCGGTCCTGAGGCAAGGAAACGAACTTGGCGCGTAACGATGCACCTCCCGCTTTGTTACGATGACCGGGAAGGGCCGGAAAAGCGGAAAAAAAAACGAACCGCGGAATCCCCCTGCTTGTCGGTCCTGCCACGCATTGGCGTGCGGCAGGAAAAACCAACATGGCACTTCGTAACCAGCGACTGCTACGCGGAACTGAAGAGGCTAAGTGTAGATTTGAAGGCCGCAATCAAGAATCGGGCCAAGTTAGATCCCAACGACACCAGCAAAAAAATCATAGCCGTGCAAGAGACGATGTTGGAGGTCATCCTCCAAATCCGCAAGGAATCCGAGTACCTCGCTGGTTTCGATCCAGATGACCGCAAAATCGAGGGGCTCCGTGATGTCTTGAGCGAGATCCCGAAAGGGTCCGCGCCCGCAGCCGGTATCGACCGGCTCGCCGCGCGGCTTGAAGGAATCCTCGCTGGCGCGACTCAGACTACCCCGGATAACCAAGCGGAAAATGTTGATGCGCCTCCTGCCATTATCGAGCCAGCCCCGACGCCATCGATGGACCGGGTTTTACAAACCGACCCCATCTGGACGACACAGGTCAGCCAGAAAAGCCCAATACCGGTGACCCGGTTAAGCGGCAAAGTGGTATGGAGGAATCCGTCTGCCAAAGAGCAGCCGGACGAGGCGGTCCTGGCGCCTGAAGAAGAACTGCGAATAGCCGAGGTGGTCTCGACTGGGCGAACGGAGTTACGAAGTGAGCTAGAGAGCGCGTTCGCAGGTCCGTCGTGGCCGCTGGCCAGCGACATCATCGAGCCGTTCAGACGATATGCAATAACGGTCTTCGATGTGCACGCGACGGTTTACCGCAGGGCCGCTTCCGCACAGGGGAGGGACTTCAATGAGGTTCTCGGTGCGATGATTCGAAATTTGCTCAGAGATACCTTTGGGATTGAATGGGAAAACAGCCCAGGCGATAAGGTAATCCGCATCGACTATGAATACGGCATCCAGGGATTGAAGGGCAACGAGATTTCGGTAATCGCAGGAAACGACCCCGACCCGAGTTGCCTTTACCATTCGTTGATCGGCGACGCGATCAAATACCGTTACCGATTTCATGACGTTCCACCGGACCCCATTCCGGGCGAGCCGCCGGGCATTAATCTGTCTAACGTGGAATGGTGGAAGTACATCGGGCTGAACGAGCGTCATAACCTTGCAATGGCTATCCAACCATACCTCGAAGATCGGAAGGCATACTGGCAGTCCGTCTTTGGGCCGCAAATGGACGCACACTCAAGCGGAGCGCTTACCGCCACCGCACCTGTGGCCGCCAAGGTCCTTGGCGCTCCCTCGGCCGGTTCGAGCGCGGCTCCAGATCCGACGGCCACTTCGCCCGGCAACGAGGCGGCGAGGAAACAGAATCGCCAAGCAACCTTAGCCGCGGACCGTCAAGCTGTCGTGTTGCCGATTCTCAGAAAAAAAGGGTGGAGTCGGGGGAGGTGGGCTACTACAGCAGGCGTCAGCAAGAACAGCGTCTACGAGTACCTCGAGGGAAAGAGAAACCTCAGCGATGGCAACCGTTTAGCCATGGCTGAAGTCTTGGAATTGAAGCCGGAAGATCTCCCAAATTAGTTCCGACTTTCCCGCGAGACTCCCCGAGACTTCCCGCGAGACGACAACGGGCGAAGATTTCGTTATATTCGCTACAACGGTTGCAGCGATGAATCTTCGATCTCATAGAAATGCATTTGGCGTCTCGCAGAGCAGGCTGGCGTGCATCTCTGGCGTAAGCCGCTATAGAATCTGCACCTATGAACCAGGCGGAATCCGCGCGGCCCTTCAGGCCGAAGCCGAACGCCTCCGCGCCGTCACGATTCAAATCGAATTCAGCCAACCGAAGCCGTCGGCGGGGCGGGGGGCAACTGGTGGTTGACCGCGCACGGCAGGCGTTTCCAACTCCTGGGCCTCAAGCCTTCGAGGAGCAGCATTTCCCCGCTGCCTACTGGGCGCGCCGCTGGGGCTTTAGCGCCAAGACGGTGCGCGATTGGTTCAGAGACGAATATGGGCCGGGTATCCTTCGCCAGCCAAATACTGGGCGCCGGTCCAAGCGCGACTACACCACGATCATGATCTCGCCCAGCGCCGCGGCGCGGGTGTATGCCAAGCGCACCGCAAAGGAACTGGTCAATTGATTTGCCTGGTCTTAAGGTAATGTCAACACCGTGAAACGAGATAGCGAACTGTATCCATTCCGGCGACACCTACGAGGCTGCAAATACTTTGGGCGAGGCGGCCGAGCGGTTCGCCTAGATAAATGCAAGTGCCCGTTCCACGTTGACGGTAAGCACCGCGATGAACGGGTTCGCAAGGCGCTCAAGACGACGAGTCACCAACTCGCGGACAACCGCCTACGGGAGCTGATTCGAAAACTAGACGCCAGGCTGGATGCGCAACAGCATGTGGCGAATGCTGGCGGACTACCGCCGAACGTGCCGGTCCGCGCGCGGCCAATGATTTCAGAGGCCATCGATCTCTTCCTCGCTACCCACGGTGAAATCGACCAGGACGGCAAGTTCCATGGCGATAGCGAGTACAACACATACCGGAAATACAGGAGCAGCCTGCGATTTCTTTCGGCCTACTGCGATGAGCGCCGGATCGTCACGTTGAGCGACGACATGGCGGATGCGTTGCAGGGCTACCGGCGGACGCGATGCATCGGCGGGGTCGCCTGGAGGACCGAACGGCAACTGCTGATCACGTTCTTCGGCTTCTGCATCAAACGCAAATGGATCACCACCAATCCCGCGAGGGAGTTGAGTGCGCCCCGCAACTTGAAGCCGAACGAAGTGGTGCCGTATACGATTCAGGAAGAATGCCTGATCCTGGCCGCCTGCGACCAATTCGGCGGCGGCAAGTACAACCGCAGCGGCGCGGCGTACGAGCAGCTCCGGGTGCGGGCGATGGTGATGCTGTTGCGGCACACGGCGCTCCGCATTTCAGACGTTGCCGCGCTGCGCAAGGACGCCGTCTCCTGGGACCTGGAGAACGCAACATGGCGAATCCGGGTGCGCACTCAGAAGACGGGCGAGCCCGTACACCTGCCGATCCCCGAGACGCTGAAGTTGGCGTTGGACGCACTGCCTCCGCCGCGGGGCGCGGCGCAAGATTGCCCCTGCTACTTCTGGAACGGTATTACTTCCAGGCGGGCGGTGGTGGGGATCGCGGAGCGGACGCTGGCGGCGGTGTTCAAGAAATCGGGCGTCAAGAATGCGCACGCCCACCGGACCGCCATACGCTCGCCACGCGGCTGCTGGAGCAGGGCGCCACGTTCGAGCAGGTGGCCGACATCCTGGGCAACAGCCCGGAAGTGGTCCGGAAGCACTACGGCAAGTGGTCCAAGGGCCGGCAGGACAACATCGACCGGCTCATGATGGCGCACTTTCAGACGGCATCGTTTACCGGACAAGTCACAAAAAAGTCACACGAAAAAATGGAGACCGTAAACTAATGAAAACACAACAGAAAAAATGGTGCGGAGAGGGGGACTTGAACCCCCACGAGATTGCTCCCGCTAGCACCTCAAGCTAGTGCGTCTGCCAATTCCGCCACCTCCGCAGGGGGCGCTGTTACTTCTTCTGAGCCGGCGCGGCCGGGGCCTTTCCGACGGGCGGCGGCGGGATGTTGAGCGGAATGGTCTGGCCCGGTGCGGCTGGCCGCCCTGCCGGCGCGCTGGGCTGGCCTGTCTTGGCCGGCGCGGTCTGCTTCGCCGGCGACGAATCCAGCACGGTCTTACCCGGTCCGCCGGAGTTTCGTGTGGCCAAAATCGAAAGCGACAGCGATGTGATCATGAAAACCACCGCCGACACCGTGGTCGCCTTGGAAAGCAGCGTCGCCGAGCCGCGCGGACCGAAAGCCGTCTGCGAGCCCATGCCGCCGAACGCGCCTGCCAAATCCGCCGCCTTCCCGCTTTGCAGCAACACTACAATGATCAGGAAGATACACACGATTACATGGACGATTGTCAATACGATGGATAACCACATTGCTGTTCTTCTTAGTATAGGGGAGCGGGCACTTGCGGGTCAAACGGCGTTTGACAACGATATGGTGACGCTCGAACTGCCGCACGAGACAGCCGGGCTGAACCGCTGACCGCTGAAAGCCGATAGCTTTCCTACGCCCCCATCGCTATAGCCGGAGTCAGCCTCGGCAGCAGCTTCGAAGCGCGGAAGGGCTGGAAGCGGTAGCCGACACCGAAAATCGTCTCGATATACGTGCCGGCGTGCTCACCCAGCTTTTTGCGTAAGCGGCGGATGTGCACGTCCAGTGTCCGGGTGCGAATCTGGTTGGTGTAGCCCCAAACGCGGAACAGCAGGATCTCGCGCGCCACCACCTCGCCGGCGTTCTGGATCAACAGGGCCAGCAGGTCGTATTCCTTGCGCGTGAGGCCCAGGGGTCTGGTGTCCAGGCGCGCGATCTTGTGCTCGAAGTCCAAATCCAAATGTGCGTCCTGATACCGATGCTCCTGAAGCGCTGCAATAGGGAGGGAACCCATGACGAAAAATCTCCTTCGTGCCTTATATTGATCCTACGAATGACATGCGCAAGCGGTGGTTCCGGAGTTGTAAAAGTTTTGTAAAAGGTGTAACGCGGCCGCGGTCCAGAAAACCGGAGTACTGCCTCCCGCCCAACTTGTGATACCGTGGGTTTCGCACATGGGGGACTCGGAGAACGGGATCAGCCGTAGGGCGCTCATGCTGGGCTCGGCGCTGCTGCCTGCCTTAGCGGCGGCAACGGAGCCGCGCACCATCGTGATTTCCAGCCACAACGGCCTGCGCGCCTGTGCGCGCGCCATGGAAATCCTGAAGGGCGGCGGCGATACGCTGGACGCCGTGGTGGCTGGGGTCAACATCAACGAAGAGGATCCGGAGGACAACTCAGTCGGCTACGGCGGGCTGCCCAATGAAGAGGGCGTGGTGGAACTGGACGCCAGCGTGATGCACGGTCCAACGCGGAGGGCCGGCAGCGTGGCCGCCATTCGCGGCATCAAAACGCCATCGAAGATTGCCAAGCTGGTGATGGAGCAGACCGATCACGTGATGCTGGTGGGCGGCGGAGCGCTGAAATTCGCGAAGGAGATGGGCTTCGCCGAGGAGAGCCTGCTGACGGAAAAGGCGCGCTTGGCGTGGCTGACCTGGAAGACATCGCTGCGCGACCAGGAAGGCCACAGCAATTGGGGACCGGGCCTGGATGCTCCCAAGCGGCTTGCG